>Ga0302320_10026493_pt1 | contig 11223 bp, 9 predicted proteins | sample Bog_T0_3_FD_202130 | JGI IMG/M metagenome (GOLD analysis project Ga0302320, IMG submission 202130) | Peat permafrost microbial communities from Stordalen Mire near Abisko, Sweden - Bog_T0_3 | ecosystem: Environmental > Terrestrial > Soil > Wetlands > Peat | place: Sweden: Abisko, Stordalen Mire... | reverse complement strand
GCTCGGCGACGCTATCAGGCCACCCCGCGTGGCCGCGCCATGCATGCCGAACGAAATCGCCGCTACCGTGCTCGACGGCGCCGCGTGACGGATCATGGTCCGGCCAAGGTTGATGACGGAGGTCCCTCACCCGCAATGCCTGTCGACCCAATACCGCCGTCCAGCAAACGGCCACGAGGGCACCTGCTCTGCCATCATTGCGGTCAGCCGGCTTCTCCGTTTCTGCGCCTTACAGCGCTTCGTCCTCGACGCCGTCGAGTGCAGAGGGGCCGTCTTGGCGGCAACGGTCGACAACTTAGCCGACCACCCTGAGTCGCCTTCCGCCAGAAAAGCGCGGATTCGCCCAGCCGCTAACAACGCCCGACGCGGCGTAAGGGACTGACGAAACGCTGCGGCTTCCGAAAAGAACTACGCCGTTTACGGCAGCCTTTTCGGGGTGCAGTACGGATTTCAATTCAAAGAATGGCAAACGCTCGGCGGCGTCTTAGTCGCCGTTGCTGCTGCGACGCTGACCGAATGAAAACTGTGAATGCTGAAATAGCGGCTGACCTCATTGAGCTTGAGGGAATACTTAGATGACTTCAGCGCCTCTCGTTGCTCTGATTAAGCCCGCTAGTGTGGTTCGCGCTGAAAACGCCGAATTACCAATATTGTCCATGACCATGGAGCATGGGCTCATCGACCAAGGTAAGAAATTTAGGAAGCGGGTCGCCAGCGCGAATATCCGCCCGGAGATGCTGCTTGAACATCTCCGGTAAGAGAAGTCCCGCAAAACGGGGGACTTCTGCCATATCCCCGGAGGTAACGGGGATTTTTATAGCCCAAAAGAATGCGTTAAATTTGCAACTGATTTTGGGCTTTCGATTACCCTGCGAAATGAACGAGCCTGACTAATATTTTTTGATCCACCTCCGGGATAGCCACAATTAGTCAATCATTCCAATAGCTTGATGGGCGGAGATGTAGCTACGGCACCTCCGGGCTTTGAAAGCATAGGGCTGCCAGGCTGTAGCGCGCCTACTATTCTATTGCCGACGATGGCTACCAATTTGGGGCTACCGGCCCAGCTACATCGCCAGATGGCAAGCGACGCGGTGACCTTCTTCAATCATATGGAGTTCCGGCGCGTGGTCCAGACACCTTCGTTCGGCGAAAGGACAGCGGCTGGCGAAGCGACAGCCCGGAGGAATATCGATGGGGCTCGGCGGATCGCCGATCGCGCGCACCTTATCGGTGACCGGCCGTTCGCGGGCATGAATAGAGGGACGTGCAGCGAGTAGAGCTTTCGTATACGGATGCGCAGGATTAGAAAATAGCCTGGCGGTGGTACCGCTTTCGACGATCTTGCCAAGGTACATGACCGCGGCGTGATCGCACATGTATCTCACCACGCCGAGGTCGTGACTGATGAAGATGAAGGTTAGTCCTCGCTCGCGCTGCAGCCGCTTCAACAGGTTTAGGATTTGGGCCTGTATAGCGACATCGAGCGCCGACACTGGCTCGTCGCAGACGACCAGTTCGGGGTTGGTGGCTAAGGCCCGCGCTATTCCGACGCGCTGCCGCTGACCTCCGGAAAATTGATGTGGAAATGCGTGCCGCGCTTCGGGGCGGAAGCCGACCAGTTCAAGTAGTTCCATGACGCGCGCGTCACGCTCACGGTCGGTTCCAATTTTCTGAATGTCGAGGGGATCGCGCACTATTTCTCCAAGGCGGGCGCGGGGATTCAGCGACGAGTACGGGTCCTGGAAGATGATCTGGAGACGGCGACGAAAAACGCGCAGGCTCTCTCCTGCCAGCGTATGAAGCGCGGCTCCATCGAACATGATACGGCCGGCCGTGATGTCGACCAGCCGCATGATCGCCGCCACGGTCGTCGATTTACCCGAGCCCGATTCGCCGACGATTCCGAACGACGTGCCTTGAGCTACTTCAAACGATATATCGTCGACGGCCCGCAGCACACGGGGCTCTGAGAACAGTCCTGCCGCACGCAGCGGGTAATGGATCGAGAGATTCTCAACCTTGAGAAAGAATTGGTTTTCCTGACTCATCGCGTCACACATTCCAGCACGCAACCGCATGGCCGCGGTCACGTTCGATGGTCGGCGGGAGCCTGGTTCGGCACTCGTCGCGCGCAAGCGTACATCGATCGGCAAAGGCACAGCCTGGGCCAATGTCCGATAGTGCTGGCACCATACCCGGTATTTCGGTCAGCGCGACTGTTGCGTCGGTATCAATATCGGGAATACAGCCGATCAATCCCCGCGTATAGGGGTGACGAGGCGAGTGAAGCAATTCGTCGACCGGGGCGCTTTCAACCGCGCGGCCCGCGTACATGACAACTGCGCTATCAGCGAGTTCTGCGACCGCACCCATGTCGTGCGTGATCAGGATCAACGACATGCCCGTCCGGCGCCGTAAGTCGCGCAGAAGATCGAAAACCTGGGCCTGCACGGTAACATCCAATGCCGTCGTTGGCTCGTCGGCTATTAGCAGCCTCGGCTCGCACGCCACTGCCATAGCGATCATCACTCTCTGGCGCATGCCTCCGGACAATTCGTGCGGATATTGACGCAGCCTATGTTCCGCGTCTGGAATTTCGACCGCCTTGAGCGCGTCCAGCGCGCGGTCCATCGCCTGGCAACGCGTCAGGCCGCGGTGCGCTCGCAATACCTCAGCAATCTGCTCGCCGACCGGAAATACCGGATTGAGCGCTGTCATCGGGTCCTGAAAGATCATCGAAATCCGATCTCCGCGTACATCCGACAGTGTGCGCGCATTCGCTCCAACGAGTTCCTGACCATCCAGGGTTATGCTTCCGGACACGATGCGTACCCTTGGCGGGGGCAAGCCGATGATTGCTAGCGCCGTCATGCTTTTGCCGCAGCCTGATTCGCCCACGAGCGCCAGGGTCTCGCCGGGCGCTACATTGAAGGACAGGTCTCTCAGGACGCGCACGGGACCGGAGCGGGAGGCGAATTCGACATTGAGATCGGTGACCGCGAGAACAGGGGGGCTCATCGTTCCCTCAAACGTGGATTGAGCGCGTCGTTGAGCCCATCGCCGACTAAGCTCACGGCTAGCACCGTGAGAAATAGAACGACTCCCGGCAGAGTGGTGGCCCACCAGGCGTCAAGCAAATACGGCCGGTTCATTCCCATCATCAGACCCCAGCTAACGGCGTTCGAATCGCCCAAGCCGAGGAAGCTGAGTCCACCCTCGAACAAGATCGCAGCGCCAACGGTCAGTGTTGCGGCGACAACGAGGGGCGGCGCGGCATTCGGCAGAATAAGTCGCCATATCAGGCGCGCGTTGCGCGCACCCATCGCGCGTGCCGCCTTGACATAGTCAAGTTCCCGGATACGCATGAATTCTGCTCTGGTTAGCCTCGCGGGCGTGGGCCAACTCACCAAGCCTATGCTAACAGCAACTGAGGCAAGCGAGGGCCTGAAGAGTAACACAATCGTCATTGCGAGAATCAGCGGCGGAAGAACTTGAAAAAATTCGGTGATGCGCATCAGTGCGCGATCGACCCATCCACCGTAGAAACCGGCCAGAGCCCCGACCGTCACGCCGAGGGTCATGGTGAGTAGCGCTGCACTCAACCCAACGGCCAGACTCGCGCGGCCGCCGTTGATGATACCCGCGAGCAGATCGCGTCCGAGATAATCCGTTCCGAGGGGCAGGCCGTCCTCGCCCGGAGGTAATAGCGGGGCAGACACGATATCCAGCGGGTCAACGCGATAGATCAGGGGGCCGAACAACGTCATGAAGATGATGGTCACAATCAATAGCAAGCCGAATAGAGCGGCGCGATTGCGACAGAAGCTCGTCCATGCGTCGGTGAACGGAGTGCGAGCGACAACGGCTCCATCAGTCATCGTCTCCGAATCCTTGGGTCGATTACGTGGTAGAGAAGGTCGATCATCGTGTTGACGACGATAACTAAAATTGCCGTGCAGAACAAAATGCCCAACATTAGCGGCGCATCGCGCCGAAGGATGGATTCGTATGCCAAGCGGCCCATTCCGGGCCAGCCGAACACGGTCTCGACCAGAACGGCACCGGCGAGCAGATGGCTGACTTGCACACCCGCGACGGTGACGATCGGCAGGATAGCATTGCGCAGGGCGTGTTTGTAGACCACCACACCTTCGCTCAAGCCTTTCGCCCGTGCGGTCCGCACGTAGTCCGCTCCGAGCGCTTCCAGCATGCTGGTACGTGACAGACGACTGTATTGCGCAAGGTAAACCGAAGCCAACGTGAAGGTTGGCAGCACGAGATGGCGCAGTATGTCCAACGTCTGCGGGAGGATGCCGACGGAGGTGCGTGGATCGATCATACCTTGTGCCGGAAACAAAGGGATCCACGATGCAAAGACAAGAATAAGAACGATGCCGGTCCAGAACACCGGCGCCGAATAACCCAGCAGCGAAAGGATCGAAACGAACTGACTGAGAACTCCCGTCGGACGCTGCGCCGCCAGAACGCCGAGCATGGTTCCCGCGACAACGGCTGCCGTCAGCGCCGCGCCGACCAGCAGAATGGTCGGAAACAGACGTTCAAGGATGAGGCCTGCCACCGGTGCGTTGAAGTAAGCCGAGGTCCCGAGATCGCCGTGCAAGAGATTGCCAACATAAATCAGGAATTGCCTCGGCAGCGATTGGTCCAGGCCATAAATATGCCTGATCTCGTCGAGGGATTCCTTCGTTGCGCCGCCGGTGGCTCCGGCAATCGCTTCCGCGACGTCACCCGGCGCGGCATGCAACAGAATGAAGTTGAAAAGGACAACGGCAAGCAAGAGGCCGAGAGCGGATCCGGTTTGCGCTAGGATCGGGCCAGCGCGCATTTCAGCCGACGTGCGTGAAGGACGTAGCGGTCGGTCTCTCTCGACGCCTCATTTCTTCTCCATGTCCCACATCGGCGCCATAGTGCCGAGCACCGTCTTCGGCAGGCCAACAATGCTCTTCTGAGCAACGCCGTAGGGTAGTTCGGTTGTGGTATAAATGTAAGGAAGATCTTCCGTTATAATCTTCTGAAATTGAGCATAGAGCTCCTTGCGCTTGGCGGGGTCGGTTTCCTTCGACGCCTGCTCCAGGAGCTGGTCGACCTTCTCATTACAGTAGCCACCGGTATTCGAGAACATGACGCCTTTGATCTGGTTCTTGCAAAGAAAAAGGCGGTGCGTTCCGATCACCGGATCGGGATAATTGTAAATCTGGCTCATCGCCATGTCGTAGTCGTAGTTCGACAGGCGCTGTGCCCAGGTCGCGCTGTCGGGTGAAATGCGCCGATCGATCTCAATGCCGATGCGCTTTAGCTGCGGTTTCAGATAGTCGGCGACCCGGCCGAGTCCATCCGGCGAGAAGGTCGGCGCATCGAGCGTTGCCTTGAACCGTACGCCGTTGGCGTCCGGCTTGTAACCGGCCTCGTCGAGAATTCGGTTTGCTTCCTTCAGGTCGTAGTCATAGTGGACGAGATCTTTTGTGGCAAAGGGGTGATCGGGTGGCAGCGGCCCCTCGAGTTGCTGTGTCACGCCGCCCTGGAATTTCTCGACAAGGAACTTGCGGTCGATCGCGTGAGCGATTGCCTTGCGTACCCGCAAGTCGTTGAACGGCGCCTTGCGTAGATTGAACTCAAGGTAATCGACGATCCCAAGCCCGGCAAACGTATCGGTGAAGACGTTGAGCTTTGGATTTTTCTTCAGCCGATCGAAATCGCCGTAGCCGAAGCTCGTCTGCAGAATGGCGTCGGTCTCACCGTTTTCGAGCGACAGACGCGCTGATTGCATATCGTCGTAGAAGCGAAGGATGATGCGGTCGGACTTCGGACGTCCCGGCATGAAGAAGTCCGGGTTTTTCACCAGCGTGATCGACTGCCCCGCCTTGAATTCCGCGACCTTGAACGGTCCGGCACCGATAGCCATTGTGTTGGCCGGATTTGTGCGGATTGGGCCATTGTCGTAGACATGCCTGGGGAGTATCGGCAGCAGCAGCGTCGTCACCGAGGTCAGCATGGCCGGATGCGGCTGCTTCAGCACGAAGCGCGCCGTCAGCGCGTCGGGAGTCTCGACTCTGTCGACGGGACCGAGCATGGCGCGGCCAAACGGGTGGTTCGCGCGTACGGTATCAACCGAAAACGCGACGTCCTCGGAAGTGACCGGCGTTCCGTCGTGGAATTTTGCGCCTTGCCGGAGATGGAAAGTATAGACGAGGCCGTCAGCCGAAACATCCCAGGAAGTCGCGAGGTAGGGTTGCGGAACAAAATGATCGTCGAGCTCGACGAGACCCGCGAAAACTTGCGTTCCCGGCGTTCCCGGCGCTGTACCAGATCCCAGCGCGTTGTTGACGACAGGCGTGGTGATAGTACCAACGACAAGGGTTTTTTGCTCTTCGGCCAATGCGGCAAATGTCATAGTAGCCAGGATCAGACCGCCAACAATTCCATACCGGACCTTCATCGCGCGCATCCCTTCGTTCTCCACGGCCGACGATATGGGGCGCGCAGCCAATGATGTGCTCATTTTGGCCGGATTGTGCTTTATCGGGCCGAAACTTGCATCAACGCTTGTCAGCTGAAGGCGGTCGCCCGAATTGGCGACTGTAGCAGCGCGAAAAATGGGAACGTGACCTGAACCCCGCGGCAAGACCGACTTCGGTCACGGAGGTCTCGCTCGTCGTGAGCATCCGGTAGGCGTTATCGAGACGCAATTTGAGACGGAATCTTGCCGGGCTTGTCGCCAGTTCATCGGTGAAGATGCGGTGCAGCTGGCGCCTCGAAACGCCGATCCGCTCCGCGATCGTGCCAATCCTCGATGCTTTCGGCGCCTCCCGTTCCAGAATTTCCATGGCGCGGGTCAGCTTGCGACCGACTACGCCAGCCTTGGCAGGCGCGCTACGCTGTGCTCCGCCTGCTGGGCGCGGCAGGCCATGCATGCAGTGGTCGGAAACGCGCTCGGCAAGCTGGCGTCCGAAACTTGTTTCAATCTCCTTGAGTGCAAGGTCGATCGCCGCCGAACCGCCTGCACAGGTGCACCGTTTCCGATCAATTTCGAACAACCGTTCGGTAACCTGCACCCGGGGAAATTCCTCCCGGAATGCGCCGATAATTTCCCAGTGCGCGGTGGCCATTCGTCCGTCGAGCAGGCCGGCGCGGGCCAGCAGCAAGGGCGCCGTATCGATGCCTCCGATCGTCGCACCAGTCCGCGCCAGTTGACGAAGTCGTGGTAGAATGGACCGCTCCAGGCGGCTCGACGGCGGCTCGTCGGCTATCACCAGAAATGTTCCGACATGCGCGATCATGCTTAAGGCCGCGTCCACCGCGACCTTGACGCCATTGCGATCAGGCACTGGTTCACCATCGACCGAGACCAAGGTCCAACGATAGGGGCGCGCAACATAGCGGTTGGCGATCCGCAGTGGCTCCAAAATTGAAGACAGCGCAATCGACGTAAATTGCGGGATTAGCAGAATGACGATCGGACCCGGCATGAGTACCGCAGCCTCGGCGCCCTTCGCTTTCAAGGTATTGCTTGCACTGTCGGCGATAGTCATTCGCGAAAGCCCGTGGCCAATTTAGGCACTAGTTTGGCCTAAAACGGTACATCACGTCAAACCCTGCGCTTATGAATCTTGTTAGCGCGTGAATTCGATTACCCAAGGGAATGATCATGTCCGAGATCACTGTCTTCGTCGCTCGGAATATCCGGACGATGGAGCCTTCGCTCCCCGAGGCCACCGCCGTTGCAGTTCGCGACGGAAGGATCGTGGAGGTAGGATCGTTGAAAACGCTGCAACCCTGGCTGGACGCTTATCCGCACACCGTTGACCGAACCTTCGAGAAGCACGTGCTGATGCCCGGGTTTATCGACCCGCACTTGCACCCCTCGCTGGCTGCATATTTATTGCAATGCGATTTCATCACTGCCATGGAATGGCAATTGCCACACAAGACCGTCGCGCCGGTGCGGACGCGAGAGGCGTGGCTTACGCGCCTAAAGGAACTGCACGACGCCGAGTCCGAGCCGTTGCTTCCAATTTTCGCCTGGGGACACCATCGTAACTGGCACGGTGAAATCTGGCGCGACGACCTTAATGCGATCTCGCGCACGCGGCCATTGATCCTGATTCACCGCTCGTTTCACGAGACCGTGATGAACGATGCCGCGCTGAAATATTTCGACATTGATGAAGAAAAGATGCGCAATGCGCACCAGGTAAACATTGAGCGCGGTCATTTTTACGAGGCGGGCAACCGCCATGTCCGCGCGCAGCTAGCCAGCTATCTACTGTCGCCGCAGCGTCTCGGACCGGCTATGAAGCTGACGACCGACGTAATTCATCTTGGTGGTCATACCACGGTCGGCGATATGGCGTTCGGCCTTTTTGGCGCCGAACTTGAGTGGGGGGCTTATGTCGCGGCTTTTGACAACGACGCCACGCCTTTTCGCGTTGAACTCATTCCAACCCTAAGTATCGGCGGCGTTGGCGCTAACATAGAACAGGTGCGGAAATATCCCGAGCGCAACCGGCATCGCCTTCGCTTCGGCAAACACGTCAAGCTGTTCACGGATGGCGCCTTTTTCTCGCAACTGATGCAGCTCGGAGGACCCGGCTATATTGACGGGCATGACGGCGAATGGCTGATGACGCCTGAACAGTTTGAAAGCAATGCCCGCGCACTCTGGAACGAGGGAATGAACATCCATGTCCATTGCACCGGCGACATGGGCGTCGAGCTCGCACTCGACACGCTCGAAAAACTGCAATGGGAGCGCCCGCGGTTCAACCACCGCTACACGATCGAGCATTTTGGAATTTCGACCGCGGCTCAGGCGCGTCGGATTGCCGATCTTGGCGCCATCGTCTCAGCCAATCCCTATTACGTATACGAACTGAGCGACATATATTCACGCGAGGGCGTCGGCTTCGAGCGCGCTTCGCAGATGGTGCGGCTGGGTTCTCTGTCGCGCAACGGCGTGCCCTTCGCACTGCATTCGGACTTCACTATGGCGCCGGCGCGCCCGCTGCAGAACGCTTGGATCGCGGTCAACCGCATCAATGCGGCTGGCGACGTGCTCTGCCCGAACGAACGCGCCACGCTCGAGGAGGCGATGCGCGCCATTACCATAAATGCCGCCTACGTCCTCGGCCTCGAGCATGAGATCGGCAGCATCAGCATTGGCAAGAAGGCAGATTTTACTGTGCTCGAAGCCGATCCGTACGACACTCCGGTGGAGAAGCTAAGGGACATTCCGATCTGGGGAACGATCTTCGAGGGGACGCCGTTCCCGCTGGGCAGAAAGCAATAGCCATGGCAGATCGACCGAACTCGATACCGGTCATCACGATCGGTGGCTATCTCGGCGCCGGAAAGACCACGATGCTGAACGCACTCCTTGCCGGCGATCACGGCCGGCGCATCAGCGTCTTGGTCAATGATTTCGGATCGATCTCGATCGACGAGAAGTTGATCTTGGCCCGCGATGGCGACGTCGTGACGCTCGTCAATGGCTGCGCCTGCTGCTCGGTTTCCGGTGACCTCGGAGAAGCGCTAGACAACATCGCCCGCGCCAGGACGCCGCCCGACTATATAATGGTGGAGGCAAGCGGCGTCGCCGACCCCGCCCGCATTGCGGCGCTGGCTCGCTCGCCAGGGCTTGCGCCGCGCTCCACCGTTGTGCTTGCGGACTGCGAGACGGTCACCTTGCGCGCGGACGACAAATTCGTCGGCCGGCTGGTGCGAAGGCAATTGGCCGGCGCTGATCTTGTCGTACTCAACAAGATCGATCTTGTCGGCGATGAGCAGCTAGGTGCTGCGCGCGCATTGGTGGCGAGGGAGGCGCCGATCGCTGATGTCGTCGAGGCGTCCCATGGTTTGGTTGCTGCCGACCTGCTGCTTGGTGCCGTTGGTACACTACGCCCGGCCTTCGCCTGCGACGCTCCCGATCAGGACGCCGCCGCGACCTATCAAAGCCACTGCTGGAGGACGACCGAAGCAGTCAATATCCCGGCGCTTCGCGACGCTATTGCGGCCCTGCCAGCAACTGTCGTCCGCGCCAAGGGTATCGTCATGCCCCAAGGAGACGGGCCGGGATTTGAGATTCACCGCGTCGGCGAGCGGGTCAATGTCACCCCGCTAGCCCATGCGCGAAGGACCGCAGCCGGGGCTGAACTGGTGTTTATCGCGCTCGCCGGGACGCTCCATAGAAATGCTATCGACATTGCCTTGAACGCCTGTCTCTGCGGCGAGGTCCGCGCGTGAGCATGCTCCCCAAACAGGCGCGCGCGGTCATCATTGGTGGTGGCGTCGTCGGCTGTTCCGTAGCCTATCATCTGGCACAACTGGGCTGGCGCGATGTCGTATTGCTAGAGCGGAAGCGTCTCACCTCGGGCACGACATGGCATGCCGCAGGCCTAATCGCACATCTGCGCGCCACTCTCAACATGACCCTACTCGCAAAATACTCCGGCGAACTCTACGAGCGGCTCGAAGCTGAAACGGGGGTCGCGACCGGTTTCCGCCGCAATGGAGCGATCACGCTGGCCTTGACTGCTTCACGCTTCGAGGAGTTGCGGCGGCTCGCCTCGATGGCCAAGCCATTCGGTATCGAGGTCGATACGATCTCAGCCAGAGAGGTGCGCGATAAGCATCCGCTCGTCGAAACCCGCGATGTCGTCGGTGGCGTATGGATGCCCCGGGACGGGCAGGCCGATCCTGCCAATATCACGCTTGCGCTGGCCAAGGGCGCACGGATCGGCGGAACGCAAATCTTCGAGAATGTTGCGGTTACCGGCATTGCAGCGGAGAAGCGCCGTGTCACTGGTGTAAAGACGACCGCCGGTGAGATCGCCGCTGACGTGGTCGTCAACTGTGCGGGTCTTTGGGCGCGCGAAATCGGCGCCATGGCGGGCGTTCCGGTTCCGCTGCAAGCCTGTGAGCATTTCTATGTCGTAACCGAGCCGATGGCTGGCTTGCCGCGCCACGCGCCCGTCATTCGGGTGCCAGACGAATGTTCCTATTTCAAGGAGGATGCCGGCAAGCTGCTGGTCGGCTTCTTTGAACCCAAGGCGAAGCCCTGGGCCGTTAACGGCCCGCCGGCGGATTTCGAATTCGGAACTCTGCCGGACGATTGGGACCAGATCGCGCCAGAGCTGGAGATGGCGAGCGCGCGAATGCCCGCGTTGGGATCGACCGGGATCCATACGTTCTTCAACGGGCCTG
>Ga0302320_10026492_pt1 | contig 11224 bp, 4 predicted proteins | sample Bog_T0_3_FD_202130 | JGI IMG/M metagenome (GOLD analysis project Ga0302320, IMG submission 202130) | Peat permafrost microbial communities from Stordalen Mire near Abisko, Sweden - Bog_T0_3 | ecosystem: Environmental > Terrestrial > Soil > Wetlands > Peat | place: Sweden: Abisko, Stordalen Mire... | reverse complement strand
AGTAGGAGGCGAGAAAGCCCAATCCATGCGTGCGACGCTCGGCCGTAATTTGCAAGGCGTTGTAGCTGGATACCTGCCGGGTTTCAATCTCATTGATCTGGCCAAAGGTCGGGTAAGGACGAGCTACAGTAACAGTGGTCGCTCCATTCGCTCCCCACTGGTTCGAATTGATGTCCCGAATATTGTCCAGGTGAATGCCTTTGGTTCCAACATAGGAAAATTTTAGGACGGTCGAGAAGGGGATCTCCTGTTCGATAGCCAGATGCCACTGCTCGGTGTAAGAGGTTTTGTCATTCGAATCCACAGCATAGGCGGCTTGGCCCGGCAAGATCTGACTGCCTGACGTGGCAACAGTGTGAACAAATCCATTCCTCGTATAGTTGAAGACCGCACTGCTCGTGGCGCCTGCTACATATTTGGCAGGATTATTAAAGGCCCAATAATCATACACCGGGACATTGGCCGCCAATGTTGAAGAAACGCCGACGTTAGGCGCGGCGTAGTAGATGCCAAAGCCGGCGTGAAGGACCGTTTTGTTGGTGATCTTGTAGGCTGCTCCCACGCGCGGAGCGAAGTTCGCGTTGTTGCCTTTCAGGCCGCTGCGCGGAATGCCGTTGGTGCCCACCTGCTCCAAAGCTGTTGTCGAGATGGAGGGAACAAAGGCCCATTCTTTGTTGTTGACTTCGGTCCAGGGCCAGCCGAGGAAGTTCTCATAGTGTACGCCCAGATTCAGCGTGAGCCTGCTGCTGACCTTGTAGTTGTCCTGTACGTAGAAGGATAGATCGGTCTGTCGCAAGCCGACCCCCTGCGGGAAGGCATAGCTGCCGCTGGTCGGGGCGCCGAAGAGCAGATCGCTCCAGGCCAGACCGGTGTAACGCGTGCCGAAAGATTCGGAGCCGTGTTCCGCGCCGCTTTGGAACATATTGTATTGGAGGCGGATAAGATCGAAGCCGAAATCCAGCGAGTGCTTGCCGCGCACCAGGTTGACATCGTCGTCCCATTGATAGTTGTTGGTTCCGATATTCGTGGGGCTGTTGCCCGCGTCGCCGATCGACGTGTAGCCGGAGAAGGAATATGTCGGCAGTCCAATGGAAAGGGCATTGTTCGGATTAATTACGCCGGGAATGTTGAGTTGCGAGGAGGAAGCCAGATCCGCATACGCGCTCCCAGCTCCATCCCAGTTCTTGGCGTAGGCAAAGAAGCGAGTCCAGCCCCAGCGCGCCGTGTTGACGATGGTTGGCGAGAAGACGTGCGTTTCGTTGATTACGGCCTGATGCGCGGGGTCCGATGCAGGGCCGCAGATGACGGCGCCCACCAGAGGGTTCGGCAGGATACCAGGCTGGGAGATAATGTCATGGCCTTGACTGTAGCGAATGAAGGCGCTGTCTTTCTCGGTAAACTTGTGGTCGATCTTCACATCGAAGGAGTCTTCGTTGATGATTAACAGCGGGTCGTAGAAGAAGTTGCTGGTGGTCGCATTCGCAGCCCCATTATTCGGCTGCGCATATTTCTGATAGAGATTCAGAATGTTGATGCCGGTTTGGTCCAATCCTGCATCGTTGGTTGGAATGATGGTATTGTCCGTCGGGATGGTTGTGTCATTCGCCAGGCCATATTTGACTTTGGTGATGGGGTTCGTGATAACAAGCCACTTAGTGGAATCCGCAGGGTTTTTGTCCTTAGCAGCTTTAAAATAATTGATGAAATCATAACCCGCCGATGTGATATTGACAACCGGAACGCTACTCACAAAGTTCTGGCCCTGAGCGAAGCGCTTTCCGGCATAGTCGGCAAAGAAGAAGGTCTTGGGGTTGGCCTGCTTGTAAAAGACCGGACCGCCGAAGGTAACGCCAAACTCGTTTTGCCGCAGAGGGGCTTTCGGTCCTGTTTTTGGAGTATTGAAATAGTTTCTGGCGTCCAAAACGGTGTTGCGGAAAAACTCGAAGATGCCACCGTGATATTGATTTGTGCCGGACTTGATGACTACGTTGATGGTGCCGCCGTTGCCGCGTCCATAGCGCGCATCGGCGTCGTTGGTCACTTCCGAGAACTCCTGAATGGCGTCGATGGGCGGGAAGATCGCCGTCATGCTGTTATGGTTCTCCTGGTCGCCAATGCCATCCACAAGCGTGCGGTTTTCTTGAGGGCGAGAGCCGTTGATGGCGAAGTACGAGGGGCCGCGCTGCTGCGTATAGGCGATGCTGCCGGTGGATTGGGCTGTGGTCGAGATAGAGCCTGCGCCCAGGTTAAACAGCTCATTGAAGTTGCGGCCATTCAGGGGCAGATCTCTGACGGCTTCTTCGGTGCGGAGATTGCCAACGCTGGCGCTTTCAGTCTCCAGAAGTCCGCCGGAGGCCTGGACTTCGACGGTTTCAGCGGTGGTGCCCACGGCCAAAGAGGCGTCGGCGGCAACGCGCTGGCCAACTTCAAGCCGGACTTTTTCAACGACTTTGCTGAAACCAGCCACTTCGACTTGAACGATATAGTCGCCGGGATGCAGCGGCGGGGAGACGTAAATTCCCTGCGCATCGGTGGACGTGAGGGTTGACACGCCGGTTCCGGTATTGCGCACTACAACGTGGGCGCCGGGGATGACCGCGCCGGTGTTGTCTTTGACCACGCCGGTGATGATGCCGGTTTCAACAATCTGCGCGGTTAGCGCCGAGGCGGCTACAAGGACGAAGAGGGCCGCCAGCAGGAGCGATAGATTTCGCTTGACTAGAATTCTCAATGAATAGAATGCAACAGACATACTTGCCTCCGAAGGTGCGATACATTCTGATCGCACAGAAAAAATGGCCCACGATCTTCTCGTGGGCCATGGCAATTTGCGCTAAGCGCAGACTGCCGTCAGACGGGAACGATGCGCTTGCCCACGATGCAAGGCGTATCCGCTTCGGGAATTTGAGTGAAGCGACAACAATGCGCGGACTTGCGGGCAATCAGCGTTTGAATGCTCATGTACTTTTCCTTTTCATGAATTTTCTGAATGAATGTGTTTCGATTCGCACAAACATTCTGGTGCAAAGCAAAGAATTCATTTTTTTCAAGATTCGTATTCCCAGCCAAGGCAGTATTGCGAACTCAAGCGCAACACAGAGCTATGCTCACGACGCGGATAGAGCGCAAGGTCAACGATGGATTGGATGAGAGGATGTGCGGGCGTCAACAACAACACGAGCGACGGGGCGTCGGCTCGGAGGCGGGCGTGAGGTCTGCCTTGATGTTGATTCTCTCCTGCATATTTTATATTGGGCCATAAAGTCGAAATCGTGTCAAGCGCAGCCGATTTTTCTTCTTAGAATGCAAAAATAAAATCTGTTCTCTTGACAGCCTAGGAAACACCGTGCATCATCGAAATAGTTGTTGTGCCGGGAACTGACCTCGAAACACTTGGGGAATTGCCTATGCCAAGGAATCAAACTTTCATGCTTCATCGCCACGCATCCCGCTGTTGTTATTGCCCTGTCGCTATACTGACAGTCGAGCAGCCTCGTGGGAATGCTGTGCGCATGCGATCTTAACTGATCCGCACCGCCTGAGTTTTCGCAATTTTGGCCCACGAGCCTCTGCCTCGTGGGCTTTTTGATTGGGCACGCGCCCGCATTGCGATTCAGGAAAAGAGCTGCACTCCGATGAAACCGTTTCACATCATGGCCAGGCCGCATGGCGCAATTCAATTATTTATCGTTACCGCCGGGATACTGTGTTGTCTCTGTCTGGAATAAATCAGCTCATTCGCAGTCAGAGTCCTTGGCGCAATTGGTAATTGACAGACGCGCTTTATGCGCCCTCGTCTCTTTGCGCATAGAGGGATTTCGAAATTTGTTTACAGTCTACCCGTACCCATTCGGACCCATCCCGACCGCCTTGAGTGATGCCATTAGACTGTGCGGCAGGCCGGGATCACGAATGAACGTATACGGCTCATTCTCTGGAGACTATCATGTCAATCAGTTATGACTCTGCTCAACAGATCAACTCCAGCCGTGAATTATTCCGGCTCGGCACCACTTCCCTTTCGACAGTTCCAGCGCATCCATTCTGGTGGCCAAACTCTTGGAGTGCGGACACTCGATTCGAAGGCACTCCCCAACTGGCGGTCGAATATAATACGGATTTTCTGCAATCAGCAAAAAATATTGCGCAAAGGATTGAAGCCGTACAGAAGCAGAACGCGCGAGGTGTTTATTGGCATCCTGAAACCGAGCAAATCGAAACGGCAATCACGGTTTCGGCCGCGAACACAATCTTCAGGTGGAGTACCGAAACGATTCTATTTCTCGTTCAACTGGCGCAGATTACAAAAGATCCTCAATACCTTCATTCAGCAAGCTGGGGCGCTGATTATCTAATTGCGGGATGGGGGGATCTGGTAAATGAGCCAGGTTGGAACCTATCCTCCGAAGCTGGCCTTAATCTGTCACTCTATGGAGGAGTTGCTGGAGTGGCATTTGTTCTGAATGAAACAGGCAAGGCGAGCGGCGAAAAAAGGTATTGTGAGGTGGCTAGAACGATCACCGACGATATCGTTCGAGCGGCAAAAACTGTTAGTGCCGGCCTAGCCTGGTCATCGGCTCCCGGAATTGCGGGGGACGGAAACCTGGTGCTTTTCTTGCTCTACGCGGCCCGCGAATTTCAGAGCTCCCTCTACCAAATCACTGCTGAACGAGCGGGCGATCATATTTTGGAACTCGCCACGAACGAGCGGCATGGCGGATTTAGTTGGGTTGGATTTCCCGCTCTACCTGGACTCACGAAGTATACCTTCCTGCCGAGATTCGAGGATGGTACTGCGGGCATTGCCTATGTTTTCGCGCGCCTCTATAGCGAGACGAACAAGAGCCGGTATCTCTTTGCCGCCAACCAAGCGGCATTGCACTTGCAAAATATCACCACAATGAATCGACCTGCCGATCACGTTTTAGGCTTGCCTAAGATTCACAATTCAGGCGCTTTTCATGGGACAGTGGGAACTGCACATGCTTTCTTCCAGTTATTCACTATCACTCGCGAACCTAACTACCAGGCATGGGCTGAACAATTGGCGCAGGTTCAGCAAAGAAGCGATTTAGAATCCCTTGCGTCAGGCGATTGGAATACAGTGAGCCATTACCGAGGCATGGCAGCATTCATTGATCTTGTTTTGGAGATGTGGGCATATACTGGGCGTCAGGAGATTCTGACCTCCGCGCAACGCGCGGCCCGCGACCTCTTGAGCCGAGAGACAAACTTGAGTAGCGGAATGATCAGCAACTTTCAAGCTCGGACGTATAACAATCCAATGGAGACAAATGTTGAGTCCGATGGATTTTTCGCTGTGCTCGGCATGGGATCTGCGCTTCTGCATATCCATCTTGCCGAAAAAGGGAAACATTGCAACATACCATTTCCTGATTTTGGCTATTTACAGGATGCCACCAACTACGTCCTGTAGTGTTCGAGGGCTAATGAAATTGCCGTAGGTGGATTGACTATTCCTTCTTTTAGACATAGGCGGTCAATTGCTTTTTGAACCAAATTGCCATGAGATTGAAGCGCCCAGCCACGAAACCATGCGAATGCCGACGCTCCGCTCGTTGGTTCCGCAGTCGAAGTCGTTGGGCAAACCGCTCGGTCCCGACCCTGCCGCGCAGTATGGAACTACACCCACTGTCCAGCCGGGAGCAAAGGTCTCTGTGGTTTGCCCGGTATAGTCGGGCGTCCCCCGGCATGCGGATTGTGCCATCTGGTTCAGTATAGGAACAATCGGTGCCCGGAAGCTTGTCGCGGCATTTGTTAAAAGCTTCTTTCTAACGCGAATCGCAGCAGAAACGGTTCGGTGGGGTGGTTAACGCGTCCGAATCTTGGTGCGGTTGTTGGAGCGATTTGGAAGACATAGGCGTAATCAATGTCGGCATCTTTGCGGTCAAGCATATTCAGAAATTCGGCCGTTGCGTGCCATTTCTTGAAGAATTGATGACCGATCTCCCCATTGAACAACACCGTTTGACTTGACTGATAAAGTCCGTCGGAGGTCAAATCGCGCGGGCCAAAGTAGCGCAAGCGTAAACTTGACGAAAAGCCTTTGTAATCGTGCAGTGTGATGCCCGAGGAAATCACCACCCTGACCGCTTCGGGCACAAGCTTGCCCCCCGGGTCGCTCTGTTGCGCATAGAAGGAGCCAACTGGGTTGCCATTGATTGTGATGGCGCTATTTGTGACGTACTGTGTCGCATCATCCGGGTCTATTTGGGTGAATTGGGCTCTGGAATCCGAAATGTCAAAATCAACAGCCAAATGTTCCGTTGGCGTGTAGTAGTTCGCCCATTCGAGGCCATAGCGGTTGCTCGACTGCTCTGAAGCAGACGTGCCTCCGGTGTCGCCATCCTGCAACAGTTCGGAGTTACTGCGGAGATACCAGAGTGCAAGGGTGCTTTGCAAATGGGGAACGGCCATCGTGCGCACGCCAACTTCCCCGCCTTTAGTTTGGACCAGGGGAGGCGTTTTAGGGCCAGGCGTATTGGGGGTTGGATTGTCCGCCGAAATCGGTTCTATCGTTTGTGTCGTGCCGCGCCCGTCGTTGCTGTGAAAACTGAATCCTCCCTGCAAATAGAACTCAGTGTTGGCCCACGGTCCGAAAATCAAACTGGCTTTAGGGCTGGGCAAAAACTTGCTGGCCGAGCCGGAATTGGCCGCGTTCACCGCCGCCGAGTAAGCCAGGCTGGTGACGATAAATTTCTCGTCGTCGCCGCGCAGGGCCGCGACCGAGCGGAATTTGTTCGCCCACTGGATTTTATTTTCCACATAAGCACTGCCTATCATGTCCGTAAAGCGATCCCGCTCCCTGATCGCGGGCAACGTGGGGCAGGCGCTTGGAAAAGTGGTAGGGGTACCACCATCCACACTGATACTGACAGTGGATGTGTAGGTTTTGCAGATGGTGTCGTTGAAAGAAATGCCGGTTGCGGAATAATCGGTTTTGATCGTGCGCCTGCGACTTTCCGTCCCGTAAAGTCCGTTGTTGATCCAATCGTTGCGGAATTGCAAGCCGAAGGTGTTGGACATCTTGCGGCCAAAACCTGTGCTGAAGACCGTGCGGTATGCGTCAAGCCCACCTACCCAACGCCTATCCTGCTGTTCGAACTGGTCGCCTCTGTTGTGGTCTACCAGGTAGTAAGCAAAATCGGAAAATAAATCCATATCATAATAAAACACGTAGGCCGCGATTTTCGATTCGGAATTTCTGCCTTGGCGATGACCCTCACCCTGCACGCTATAACGCTGGCTGTGGCCGCCGTCCGTCGGGTTTATTGTGCCGAAGGTTCCAACTCCGTAGGGCGTAGAGGTTGTGGGGTTGACTTGGGCGGTAACGGGGATTTGATCGCTAGAGTTCCATTTTCCGTGGTAAGCGTGGGCCGTGATGCTGGCACCATTGGTGTCGTCACCCCGGCTGTAGGTTAGCAAGCCGTTGATTTTGTTATAAGCATCCGGGTGCGTCCATGGGCCATCATAGTAAGTCTCTTCTCCGCCGTAAAGCAAATTGCCCGAACCGAGCTTTTGCGATGCGCCGAAAACAGCCCGTCCGTATGTATGCGCCCCGCCTTCCATCTTGAAGAAGTTCTGGGGCAGCGTCTTGAAAAATTCCATACGGGTTGATGCAGCCGAGCCAAAGTCGCCGACATTCGCGTAATAAGGGCCTTTCTCGAAATTCACCCGCTTCACAAACTCCGGGATGACGGTGTTCATGTCCGAGTAACCCTCACCGTGCGCATGCGACGGCAGGTTAAGCGGCATATCGTCGATGAAAATTGCGATATCCGTGCCGTGGTCGAGATTGAAGCCGCGAAGATAATATTGGTTGGCCTTGCCGCCGCCGGCGTGTTGAGTGATGATGAGGCCGGGAACCGTCTCCAAAACTTCTCCCGAACGAAGAATCGGACGATCTTCGATTTCCGTTGCGCCCACCGTTCCCTGAGTGCCGGATTCGGCAATTCCTATAAGATCATCCTCCCGGCCCTGCACGTTTATGGTTGTGCTAACGGAACTCACTACCAGAGAGATGCGCAGCGGAGCCGGCGCCCCAATCGTTCCTATGGTGACAAGGATTTCTTTAGTTTCAAAACCGGGATTCATTGCGACGAGCCGATAATTGCCTGCCGCGAGCCCGGTAAACTGGAAGGCTCCATTCCTGTCTGAATGTACCGTTTTTAGAACAGTGCCGTTCGCGCTCAGAATATGCACGTCTGCCCCGGCAATCACCGCGCCCGACGTGTCAACGACAGTTCCTGATAGCTGAGGAGGATAAACCATATCACTCGCGGCGACAGGTTGTCCCTGCGGATTGAGCACATGCCCGCTGATCGCGGACTGCTGCGCGGAGAGCAGCGAGGCCGCAGTGAACAGGGCAAAAAGAACAAATCTGCTGAAACGCATCTGCACTGGCTCCTGAAAGGATTGGACAATCTATTGCGCTTGCAAATGGTCTGGTTTCCCGGCCAGGGCGTGGGCACCCGGTCGGAGTTCCCTGGACAAATCGGTAGGCGCAGATTTGCCTGGAGACGATTGTCGCACAATTAGCACGAATTTTTAACTAGTATGCCGCTGCTCTCAGTCTGTCACGGCTGTTCCAAAGGGAATCAGTGTCTTGATTGCCTGTGAACCGGTAACCTCTGTGATCTTCCACCGCCCTTGATCTTTGTTAAGGTGCATATACTGGACTTCGTTGCGGTCGCTATAAACGTATTCAACCTGAGCCTGCGCCTCGTGGTCGCTTGCTTGCGAGATTACGGTAACTGCCACGCTCTGAAAGGCGGAGTTCTGGGAAGCGAGATAGGCCGCAAACTTATCCTTGGAACTCTCTTTGATGACCTGATCGATCTGCGCGCGCATCGGGTTGGCAAAGGAGTCCAGGTAGGAGCTTGTATTGCCGGCGCGGGCGGCATCCAGCATATTGTAGATGGCATCTTCCGGGCTGGCCGTAGCTTTGCTTGAATACGATCTCAATTGATCCAGCGAGGTGGGCAGGCGCAGGTTCCCATTTCGCGCCAGAACCAGAACGATCAATCCAGCCAAGATCAAAGCGGTGACAATTATTTTAATGAAAATTTGCCTTTTCATTTCAGTCTTCCATCCATTTCGTCAACAGCATAGTTTGAGGCTTCATCCTGATGAATGGAGCGCTTCTTCAAAGGGTTTTCACATATGCAATGTCAAGGGATCAAGGTATTCCACCCTAACCACGAAAATGTGGCGAGAGTGGAATACCCATTCCCTAACACTCATCGTGAAAATGCTCACTCGCCGGTGTAGTTGATCCATAGGGGAGATACCCAAACAATCTCTCCGTTGTCCTGCTCACCGCGGACATAGTAGTAGCTTGTCTTTCCCTTGTTGGGTTGATTGTCGCGCCAAGTGAATTCAACCTTTGCTGTATTGGGCGCGTTGGAATACACGTACTTTCCGTCGCGCACAATCGTGACTTTGGAGAACTTCGAGGTCCCACTCAGTTTGACCTTGAGGGAGGGAAGTTCGGAGGTTGAGAATTCATCGCCGGCGATGTGAGAACCGCTTTCTACGTCGGCCAGAATCTCGTCGGTCGCGGCATAGATGTGGCGGGCACGGAAGGCATCCAGAAGCGATTCGCGCGTAACGGGGCCTTTCACAATGGCGTTGGCGTAGCTGATGTGCGTTGAAACGTGATCGGAACTGGCTTCAAATCCCAGCCGGTATCCCTTGCCGAGCGCCTCGCTGATGAAGCCCGCGGGACGCCAGCCGCCGATGGCATCTTTCTCGCTGATGGCGCGGGGGCCGTCGGGTATCTCGTAATTCTGGCGGCATCCCTGGAAGATCTCGACAACAGGCTCAACACCGGGATCGTTGTCGCGCCAATCGGTTCCCATGCTGGTAGCGCTGGTATGCGAGGCTGCGACGCCGTTGTACTTGTGCAAATAGGCGTAAAGCATCTGCGTATCCGGCGCATGGCCGATAGCATTTTCATCACTGAGCGGCAAGCGCGGAAGTGGACGAATACCGCGCTGCGCAAAGAGCACATTGCGATGTCCCTCTGGATAGGCTACACTGCGTTCGTAAGCAAAGAGGGGCGTGAATCTTCCCGGATTATTGAAGATGTCCGTCTGCTTTTGCGTGATCCACCAGGAGTATTCACGTCCGCCGCCGTTATCATGGTCGCAGCATCCAACCCAATCCAAGTCGGCGGCATCGATTGCATAACGCCACTGTTCAAGGATCGATCCATCTCCGCCGCCATCCATCGAGATTTCGCTGTGACGATGGAACTCACCGCGAATTATGTGGTAGTTGCCTTCGGGACCGCCATTGAAATCGCGAATGGTCTTGGCGCCGTTATCTTCGGCGCTGTCCCAAGTGGGCGGGCTGGGCCGGGTCTCGCTGCCCGGCAACGGTGAAACGGGAATAACTTCGCTGGCTGCGCCGAGGTTGATCTCATGGCTCCATAGGTCATTGTTGTATGGATCGACGGGAAAGTCGGGATTCAATCCAAGCGAATTGGAGATTCTCTCACTGACTTGGAAGTTTCGCCGTCCGTCAGATGAGTTGACGATCAGCAGTTTGCCATCTCCAAGCGAAGCCAATGCAGGCCGATTATCCAACAGGTTATCGGAATGATTGAGGAAGACCGGCTTGCTCCATTCTTTGCCGTTGAAACTGACCAGGTTCTCTGTCCAGACGGTTCCAATCGGACTCCACCAAATTGGGTGCGCGGTGCGGAAGGCCAGGAAAAAACGGCCGGAGCCGTCGATTGTCAGGCGCGGCAGAGTGTTCTTGGCTACGTGCTGCGGACTACTGTTTCCGCCGTCGGGCAGGCGCTTGAGCACATTGTCGGGAACCGGATCAAATGCCTGAGAATCCGACTGACTCCCGGTTACATCCGCGCGGTTTGTTGGAGTGCCTACGAGTTTTGTATCGAGCGGCGCATCAAGAGCTACAAAGCGGCCGTCTGGCTCGATGCCGCGCAGGCGGATGGCCCGGCCCTGATAAAGAGCAATACCGGAACTGGCGTAAGCACCGAGATCTTTGCCCCATCCCTTTCCGCCCTCCTCGTAAGCAACCCAGAACCTTCCCTTGGGATCGAATGCTGCTGAAGGATACGCCTCATAACGTGCTGTTGCGGCTACAGGAATCTCTTGCCCCCACGAGTTAGAAAATATGCGCGCGTACACATCATAGTTGCCGTTTCGATAGGAGTCCCATGCTACGCCGACGC
>Ga0302320_10026491_pt1 | contig 11225 bp, 18 predicted proteins | sample Bog_T0_3_FD_202130 | JGI IMG/M metagenome (GOLD analysis project Ga0302320, IMG submission 202130) | Peat permafrost microbial communities from Stordalen Mire near Abisko, Sweden - Bog_T0_3 | ecosystem: Environmental > Terrestrial > Soil > Wetlands > Peat | place: Sweden: Abisko, Stordalen Mire... | reverse complement strand
CCTTTATCGACATTAACTCAGACCGCAAGGATTGAATTTCCATGTTTTTTTCAGAAACGGTGGATTTCAAAGTGTCCACGTCTGTTCTGAGATTGGCAATAAGCTTCAAATTCACTTCGTTGCGATTTTTGTATTCCAGATCAATTCTTTCCTAAAAAACTATTGGATTTTATAAAAAATTGAAGACAGGACCTTTTCTTCTTGTAAAAGATTGTAACGGTACTCAAGGTTTTTCAATTGGGAACTTAGTTCGGTGAAATCCTTTTCGTTTTGCTGAAGTTCAAGAAGATCAGATTTTAGTTGGGAGATTGTTTTGTCTTTGATATCGTATTCTTTTTTCGAGGGCGAATAATACTGATGAAATTAAATGGTAAAAGGGAGAGTAATAAATGTACTTTAAGATAACTCATTGGTTTTGGAGGGTATATGAATAATTTTATTTGAGATAGAAATCGGGATATTTATTGATAATTTTTCAGAAGAATGTTTTGAAATCTTTTTTTTTTGTTAACGAACTAAAAAATTCAAAAATATTATTTTCTAAAATTTTTTGTAAATCTCAAAAATAATTTTCGCACAATAGTCAAATATTTCTTCTAAACAACTTTCTTTATTCATAAATTTATTTTAAAAATGCTAAAAAATATTAAATTTTATTTTTATTTTCCATTTTTATTAAAACTTTGTTGATTTGTCTTTTTATTCATCCTCCTCCTCATTTTCTTTGCTTTCCAAATCCACATGTTCATTGCCGATGATAAATACAGGTTGATTTGGCTTTTGATTTTGAGGGGTTTCCTCAACAGCAATATTCTCTTCCTCTGGAAGTTGAGAACCTGTTGGCACAGTCTTGCCTTTCAACAGATGTCTTGTTTCCTCCTCTCTCCTCCTTCTTCTCCAAATCATAAATATCACCCCAAGTGCACAGACCAAAAGGAAAAACACTCCAATACTTATGAGAGACCAAGTTAAAAATTTAAAGTGATGTTCAGAGGAGAGTTCTGTTGTATTGAAACCTGATACAATTTAATTTTTATGGAAATCAATTTTGTATTTACTTGTTTCGTTTATTTTTTTTTCAAATTCTTCTTCTTCTTCTTCTGAGGTGGATGATTCATTTGCAAATTTGGAGAATAATATTTCCACTAATTTTTTAATCAGGAAGAGAAAAAAAATATCAATAACCATTGACAGTATTTTGGGTTGTGGGAATGGATCCTTGATCGAATTGTAGAGAAAGGCTTAAATTAACAGGATTGGTGAAAATGCTTGTGTCAATCAAGAAATAAATTTTCAAATATGATCGGCTTGAAAAATTCAATGAAGTTGTTGTTGTCAAATTACAACTTTGATCATTTGTTGCCAGGGTCATTGTAGATAGACTGGAAAAATCATAAATATCAAAATCTGAATACATTCCTGTTATTTGTTGGCTTTCGAAACTGTCAGTGGTTTGGTAATATTCTTCATCGAACATTTTATAGAAAACTTGAGAAATTTTTAAAGTTTGGATTTGGTTCACTTTATTAGCGTCTATCGCTTTCAGAACTAATTTATCGAAAAGCTGATCCACCATGCCTTTATTCAAAATTTGCATCACAAAAAGAAAAGTTGAGTTCTTTTGTTCATTGTTCAAAGTGATGAGATTTATATTGTTTTCAATGAATTTGTTTAAGATTTCATCGCTATAAACTGCAGAAAAATCGAGACTTTATAAAATAACATGATTTATTTAAAATTTATTTAAAGAAATTAAAAAACGAACTTTGGATAAAACTTCATTGAATTTATAAGATATTCAATAGGAGGATAGCAATTGCTAAACAAATCAAATTAACATTATTTATGGTATAATTTTTACTCAAGTATTGGTATAATGGCAATCTTTGAAGGATAATATCTTTCAGAATGTTCATGTTGATCTCCTAATTCAGGACTAAAACTAATTATCCCATATTTCCCTAACATCCAATCACTTGCCTCACCAATTGCAACATAATCGATGAGATCCATTGTATTTCCAACCCTAGAAAAACATGTTTTTTTTGGCAGTAAAATGCCATTATTATTTTACATAGCTCCTACAGGAAGAGGTGCATGCTCCGTGAACTCGTCATAAAATTTAGATGGTATTTTCATAAGCGTCAAATCACTATTTTCAGGATCACTTGAAGAACTGAAGGGAATAATCCAAATGTTTCCAAAGGCATGGAAATTCAAAGCGATCTTGATTTGAGAGCCATATCTTTCAACCAAACTTTTGATTGCTTGTGTTTCAGGCTCAGAAAAAGCTTTAAATTTCTTAATCATTTTAATGAATTTAGTTGCTTACCTAATGAACCGCGATAATCTTCAGAGCATGGATATATGAAGGTCCCATCTGTTTCTGCATTGAAACCATAATCATAATTTCGGTTTAAGTCAACTCCAATGTCAAAACTTTTATAACAGATTTTAAATATTTTGTAATTTATGATCAATCATACTTTGGACAATCGTCAGTTTTTCTTCGGTTTTTTCGAATTATTTCTGTCAAAACCATCGTTCGATTATATATCTCCAAAATTTCGGCATATCCATCTATGTTTAAGGCAGGCACAAACACAAATTTTGATCCATTTAAAATCTCCATTATATTTGGATCTCCTCGGATAGAATCATACATAATTTTAAGTATCAGATAAAGGTTCATCGTAAATGACAAAGGCTCCCTGGCATGATGCAATCCAGTGAACAACATAATTGGCAAAGTATCAAAGTTCTCAAGGTTCTTATCTTTTGTCAACACTACAGAATAAATAGAACGATTTTCCGCAGTTAACCCAATTTCTTCTAAGATCACATTATTAGGAAAGGCTAATGATAATTGCTCCAAAAACAAGATAGTTTCATTGTAAGTAAGAAAACCACGCTTTTTTAAACAAAATAAAGTTTATTAGTGTTGTTTTTTTTTTTTAGTTTTACCATTTCTCCTTCTGCAAGTTCGATTTTGATCGAATCCCAACCAACATTCACATTCCCGAGATAATCGATGATTGTTGTAATTTTCAGGGAGAAAAAGATGGGAAGTTGGAAAAAGAAAAGCAATAACAAATATTTCAAAAATACCATATGAAATCAAAATAATTTTCTCACCTTTTTTTTGTTTTTAAAAAATTAAATATAAATTTTCAAATTGTTTTTTAAAATTATAGTTGACTTTTTTTTCAGAAAACACCAAATATAAAGCTAGCAAAATCTTTAAAATAATGACATATTCCTCTCTTAAAACCTCAAAATTCATTTTTTTTTTCAAAGTATTAACGGAATCCAAAAAAAAAGATATTTTTTTTATTTAAAAAAAAAAAAATAATAAAAAACCTTAAAAACAAAAAATCAGATTTCATAAATCCATTCCAAAAAAAGAACCCTCGATCCTTTTTTCTTTCTACCTAAATCTATGGAACAAAATGACATCATATCCCATTTCCAATTCAAAGATCTCTCGAAGGAATTGGAAGAATTAGTTTCAAGTTTAAATTCTTTTTTCTGTTCCACCCAAAAATAAATAATCTAAAATTCAAAATACAAGGTCTAGAAACAAGCGAAATGGTCAACCATGAAAAATTTTCCCTCTATGAATCAATGTCTGCAACTGAAATCTGTGACCCAAAAATGGACGTCAAAGCTGCATTGGAAACTTGTGACACTGTTGCTAAATGTCTTGAAGCCAAAAAAATTAAGCTACCTGAAGAATTGTCCCTTGAAGAGGTCTGCATTTTTTAAGCATTTTTTTTTCTCTCATCTATATAATTCATATTTTCAAAAGCTTGTTGGAATATTTGATGATTTAGTGGGAAAAGAAATGCTTTGGTTGAAAGGGAACTCATTGCCTCAAACAATCTATACTTTAATGTAAGGAGAAAAAATAATATGGAATAAAAGCACACTTTTTAAGCTATTTGCATGATCCAGAACTTTATAAAAATAACAAATTTCTGAAAATCTATCTTGAAAGCATACATATTGGGGGGTTCATCTGTTATGAGTTGATTCGTCAGTCGAATTATCTCCGAGATGATGATTATGTTCCCTCAGTGGTAAGTTTTTCAACATCGGATAAAAGTGAAGAAAAAATCTTAGAGGAAATCCTCGAACTTGAACATGAAATTAGCGATAAATTAACCTCAATTAAAAGTAAAAGCAATGTTATTATTTTTTGTTTTTTGTTTAAAAATTATGTTATTTTTTTTTTGTGGATTTTTTTTATTGTAAATTGATGTTATTTTTTTTTTCTTTAGAAAAAAAAAACATACAAAAAGTGTACACTCCTTTCGACGCATTGGATGTGCGTCTCAAGTTGAGAAGGAGTTTGATAACGATCTACTCTTTGATGAAGCAAAAGTTCTCTGCGAAGATCGCTGACGAATTAAAAATTCAGATATCATCTTGTCGTAAAAAAATTGAAATGATAAAGGAAACTCTCAAATTCAGTGCTGATGTCACATCTTTCTTCAGTGATAGCGTCTTTAAACCCATGTTATGTCATATACCTCCCAGAGCTGTAAAAACCCTTACGAAATCAAATACTGTTGAAGAATTAGAAAATATGATAAATCAATTAGATTTCATTGTCGACCTTTCAAAACAAAACAACTTTTATGAAATTTTACTTAGTTTGGACACGTATTTGAAAATGCCAAAAAACGTGTTGTGTTATGCTTATCTGGACATCAGTTTATATATAAATCCGAAGAAATATTTCGGTCAACAGGATTTCTCTGAGATCATCATTGAAATGCTCAAAAACTTTGGGTTGAACGTCAAGGAATTTATCCATAATTCCAAGTTTCAAGAATATTTGGAAAAAGCCGTTCTTGTTGGACTTGAATATATTGCCAAACATATCAGAAATAAGTTCAGACAACAAAGAGATTATAGCAAGCTCTATCAAGATTTGAGCATTTTAATCAATGAATCTGTAAAATTTCTTATTATTATTATTATTATTTTTTTATTTTTTTTAATATTTGTGTAAATAGCATGAAACTGATCAAGCTTTGTTGTCAAAAAAGGAAAATGTGACTTTAATCTGGTGTTATGACCTTGCTATGAAGATGATGATCAAACAATTGTTATTGGGATTCGAGTTAGAATTATATCAACCGTGTGATTACCCTTACATTTTATTCTATTTGGATTTTTTCTATGGAGCCATGGACAACAATAATAGAAACTTCATCACCAAATACGATAAAGAATTTATTACAGGTAAATCTTAGGAATTTTTTTTTAATTTTAATTTTAACGAAAAAGCTTGGCAAAACAAAATAAATTGGGACAAAAAAAAGAAGAAAGTGACTGATTTCCAAAGAAAATTTTTCTTCGAAAGTCTGTTCTACAAGGCTTTGCAGATGTACACAAAGGGTGTCAGTAGATTTTCCTATTTTTTGCTTCACAAGGGCAACATCAAAATGTCTAACACCAAAGAAACTTACGAGAACAGGTTCAATAACAGACTCAGAATCTTTGACAAATGCTTCTTCTTGAAAAAATTGGATTATGAGACTTATTTAAATGTTATGAAAGAGTTTCATAATGATTCAGAGGTACTTGATTTTTATGATTTAGATAGAAATTTGGTGATTAGATCGAGGGACAAATGGAAAAATTGAAAGAGTTGTTTTCGAAAGCACAAAAATTGTTTCAGGAGCTCAGCACTGAAGAATCTTTTGAAAATGCTAAGTTGAAGGCCGATGCCAAAAAACTCATTAGGGTAAAAATATATCATATTTTCTGTAACAATTAAAGGTTTTTTAAAAGATATGTGTTTTCAACCTTGTTGCGATTGGGAAATATGATAAAAGCAAAAATAAAGAAAGTTTGATGACAGTGTTTAAAAATAATGAACATGAGCATTATCATTATATCGATTTTATTTAAATTTATCAACAATCAATATTAAAAAAGGAAATGGATAAAAAAGTTAAAAAAATAATTGTTTTTTCTTTAAAAAATAATTAAAATTTAAATTATTATTTTTAAATTTAATTTTTCGCATATTTGGAAAAAAAATTCTCTAGAAAAATTTTAAAAAATTAATTAAAAAAAGAAAAATCCTTTTTTAAATTTCATTCACCAAAAAAAAAAAAAATTATTAATTTACAAATGGATCACTCTAGTAATTTTCTTGAATTATTAGAAAACAAAGACCCGAACAGTCTCCCCTATATTCTTGTGAAAACATTAGGAATTATACTTCTTTTCGTGTTATCAATAGTGATGGGTGTGCTTCCATTAAAACTGTAGATCCTTTTCTAGTATCAGATTTAAATTTAATTTTAGGACCCTATTCCAAACTAATCTCAGAATCACAGGCATCGTAAACTCTTTATCAGCAGGAATTTTCCTCAGTGTGAGTCTTTTGCATTTACTTCCTGAAGTAAAATTAAGCTTAACAATGTTTTTCTTAGTCTAAAAAAAAAAGGCTCATGAAAATTTCATAAAAAACCTAAATTCGAAGTTCCCTTTCTCCTTTCTTATCGCTATCCTAAGCTATACCTTCATTCTTATCATAGAAAAACTGGCGTTCGATACACATAAATGGTTGGAAGTACATGTGCATCCTGACTTGCATCTTCATGAGCACAAAAAAACATTTAAGCAAAATAAACAAGAGCGTTCCACTTTTGTGGGTATAAAATTCATTATTTTTTAAACTTCTCGATTAAATTTCTAGTGTCGGTGAAGGAAAATTACACTTGTTGCCCTGAGAAACCCGAAAACGGAGAAATGACTAAAATTGAAAGAAATGAATGCGATCAATTAATGAATGCTTGTTCGCACGATGAACTCCTTAAAGATGAAGGGCAAATACAAATTTTGCCCCATAAATCTGATAAAGGGAGTCCTGGACTTCAGAAAAATCTAAATAGCCCTGTGAATTCATATTTGAACAAATCAATGAACATTCCTAGCAATTTAGCTTCTTCAAGTAAGAACCAAGAATCGAAGGGATTGGAAGAACAATTATTGATAAAGAAAGCATTAAGTTCATCGTTTTCGGAAACAGTGAGAAGAAGAGAAATATTGAAAAGTGAATTAAAGACTCATGCGGTTTCAGGACAGGATTTGGATTTCGATGAGGCGAATTTCAAAGATCTATTAAACACAAAGTCCAATGTCGCAAGAACCATTACTTATCATGACAAACATAGGATAAAACACGAGCTCAAGCAAAAAATATTGGAAGGCAAAAAAGTTTATATTAAAGGAGAAATAAAGCATTTTTTTTAAAGAAAAAGCGGGAAAAACAGATAATGATGATTCAAAACTCCACACAAGACATATTGGGAAAATGACACCTTACATTTTATTAGCAGCTCTTTCATTTCATGGGGTACTTTTTTAAAAAAATAAAAGAAAAAAAACAAGTTTCGTGATTAGATCTTTGAAGGAATTGCCATCGGAATTCAAAGTGGGATGACCCAGCTAATAAATTTGTTAGTGGCAGTGGCTTTGCATAAATGGGCTGAAGCTTTGACTCTAGTAAATGATTCATTATTTAGTAGGTTAAAGATTTTTTTGGAAAAGGGAATGAGTTTTAGTAAAAACGAATCAAGAAAAAATCTCTCCATCAGAATGATCATCATATTTTCAAGCACTGGACCATTAGGAATCGGAATAGGATGGGCATTAACCCAAACCTCCCCTATTATATCAGCTGTATTTATGTCAATTTCTGCAGGTTTATTGAAATCTTTGGATTTAAAGAGTTTAAATAAAATGTTTATAGGAACATTTTTATATATTTCAGCTTCGGAAGTAGTGGTTGAGGAGTTTTCAATTTCAAAAAACAAATGGCTCAAATTATTATTTTTTATGATTGGGGTTGCTATGATATCTGGGCTATGGTTTTTGGAGGAAAGCGATTAAAATAATTAATTATTTTATTTTATTTTTTTCGTAAAATAAAAAAAAGAACTCATTTTTTCTATTAACTTTATTTCGTTTATAATCCTTAATGTCTAAAAAAAATATTTTATTTGTTTTTTTTTTGTAATAATTTTCTTCTATTTTTTAATTCATTTATATTATTAAGCTATTATTAAGTTATTTTACTTTTTTTTATAACAGGATCTAAGTCCTTTTCCCTGTTCATATAAATTGTTTTCATATAGTTTCTGATATCTTGCTGCCTTACTATCACTTTATAGGAACTCTCTTTCTCAATTTTTGGATTAATGACAGTTTTTCAAGCCATTTAACATTCATGTTTTTATCGTCTTTGTAATTCCCAATTATAATATCTATTTTTTTTTTTAATGAAAAATAGAGCAACATATTTCTTACTTTCTATTAGATTTTGAGGTGTTCTTTCTTCAAAATCTTTTCAAATAAAATTTTTAGATATAAAAATCAAAATAAATAAAACATGTTCAAGCAGTCGATCTTTTGACCTACTTCAGTCCAGGACTCCTTCTTTTCTGTTACATCTTCATTTTTTTCTGAGTTTTTTTTTATTTTAGCAGAGCTATTTTTTTTTTTTTCCTCGGAATATATTTCTTTTCTTTTTTCAGTATTTTTCAAGAGATCATCACTTTTGATAATTTCTTTCTAAAATTATTGTGTAAGGACTTTTAACAAATAGAACTAAAACCTGTTGTGAATTTTCAACTAGTTCATTTTTCTTCGGCTCGTGATCCTCTTTTTCATCTTCGATTCTTCACCAGACACTTTTCTTTCTTCGTCATCAACGGCAAATAGTTCAGGCAAATGGATTGTTTTCGTGATAAATTCTTCAGTTTTATGAAACTGTTCTGACATTTGTTAGTTTAGAATTAAACCTTTTGTCTTTGATATGATAGGGTCTCTTTTCTTAATCTTTCTTGAATGTCGTTGCTCGGGAATGGTATATTCTTTGCACAATTTTCAAGTAATTGGCTTCTTCTTTAAGTTTATAAATGACATAGGATTCCCTGGATCGGATATAAAGAATTCGTTTTCCTATTCTATGCCAATATCCTTCTATCAGGTTGTTGGTTCGCATGTAATTCTCATTTTCAAGAAACTCACTTAAAAATTTAAAAATTTAAAGAAAGAAAGAAAATATATTCTCAACCTCTGGCAAATATATTGTCCAAATCCTGATCTTTCCTCAAAATAGTTGTTCTCAACATAAAGACAAAATACTTTCAATTTCTTCAGGTCATCATCTGGAATTAGTAGCTTATTCTTCTCAAATAAAATATTTTTCACATCATTTAAAAATTTCATCTTGAGCAAGTTTTTTTTTAAATGAACAAGAATTTTAAAGTTTTCTATCAATATTCTCGTGAAAGGAAGGATTGATTTGATTTTCAAACCCAATTTAGCAGCGTACCTCCACCAAGCCTGCAACAAATGGAAATAACAGCATCGTATTTGGGCATTTGGGAAATTTTACTTGATACTCATTACTAAACCTAACTCAAAATCTGAGTATATTTCTATTGGATCAAAAATGATCCCTTGACTAAATAAGCTTGACTTTAAACACCCAAAAACGGTGTCATATAATTCCTTTTTTTTTGAAGTCAACAATACCCAAAAACACGGAACATAAAGACCAGACGCTTCATCTTTGCCAATTCCTGAAAAAAGTTGATAAAACTTGGCAGCACAATATTCAAGGGTAGCATCACAAAATAAGATTTTTGTTTTTTTAAGCACTTGTTCTTGCCAAGGAGTATAAAAAATTATTGCTGTTGCGAATTTTGCTTGTTTTTTTGAGTTCACTTTGATTTGTAATAAGTTTCTCAAAAAATTTTCACCTTATTTTAAAAAAAAAAATTTAAAAAAAAATAAAGAAATAATTTACTTATTGGAACCTTTAACAAATCCGAAAATTGCTTAATTTTCGGATACTTTTCATCTCTCAACTTATAAACCAAAACTTTAAAGGAATTGAAGCTCCCGAATAAATTGATATCTTGTTCTTTAAGTTTTTCGAACAAATATGCAGCTGATTGCATAAAATCCTATTAGTAATTTGTAAAAAATAAAGCTAAATTTCACAACAAATTATTTACATTTCCAATTATTTCATGAAGGCTTTTTATTTTTTTGTCTTCAGTTATTTCAGACTTAGAAGTCTTGATCAAGTGATCTTCCAATTCGCATCCATGCTCGGTTTGCTCTTTTTTGGATGTAGTTTTAAAAGTTTTGGAATTCCAGTCAAAAACCATTGCTTTTTCACATTTTAGGCACACATAATATATAGTCATATCTCCTGATTTCTTATTCGTGTGTGGGCTTCCTTTCTTTCGATAAAGATATCCTGTTTCGTCGATGAATCTAATAGGTAGATCTCCGATAGTTATATTTTCAGTTCTTTCATCTGGTTAAGATTCAAGGCTTCAAGGTTTGGCTTTTTTGAGCTTTCTTGCTTTTTTGAGCTTCCTGAAACTGCATCTGGTTGAGAAGAGATATCATTTTCAATTGAATTCATTGAAAAAAAATTATGAAATTCGGTTTTAAATTTTTTAATTGTTATGGCAATATATAAAAAAATTTTAGCGGGTTCAAAGAAAATTGGAGCGAATTCAGGCTTTTGTTTCTTATAATTAAAAATAGTAGTTTATAAAAAAACTCTGGATAATTCTTATTGACGATAAATCCCGATACATGCGCTATCCTTCAAATTTTTCATTGCTCTTTTTATCAAAATAAGGAGATTTTTCTCTAAACTATTTTATTTTTCACCCCCAATAGTCTTCGACAAGCCCTCACTTCATTCAAGTCCTGATTTATTTTGTATATTTATGGTATAAAAAACTACTTTCCTGTGCGACCTGTGCGATGCATCTCCTTCTTATCTGCATTTTCTTTTTTTAGTTTTTTTTTCTTGATACTGCATAACTTTATAATAAACGCCTTGATCAGCTCCATGAATTTTTTTAAAAACTCTCATATCTCATATGAATCAGAGAAATTCATTATTCCTATCTTTCACCATTTAGGGAATTAAAAAAAAAATATGCATTTTCAAATATTATTCATCATTTTTTTATTAATATTTTTTTTTAAAATTTCCAATTCCTGATTTCCGGATGGAAAAAAAAAAAAAAATTTCCTTTTCCGATTCCTAAAATTCAATATTTCCTGGTTTTTAAATAATTTATATTAAATTTCATCAATTTAAGATTATGAATATTTTTATTTGACTGCGTTAAACAAAAAACAAAAATTATTAGTTTATCTATGTT
>Ga0302320_10026490_pt1 | contig 11225 bp, 12 predicted proteins | sample Bog_T0_3_FD_202130 | JGI IMG/M metagenome (GOLD analysis project Ga0302320, IMG submission 202130) | Peat permafrost microbial communities from Stordalen Mire near Abisko, Sweden - Bog_T0_3 | ecosystem: Environmental > Terrestrial > Soil > Wetlands > Peat | place: Sweden: Abisko, Stordalen Mire... | reverse complement strand
AGGCGTTCGCGCAGCGCCGCGGCCGGGAAGTCGTAGGGAAACAGGAACTCGACGCCCTCGAAACCGGCGCGCCTGGCGGCCGCGAAGCGGTCGAGGAACGGCACTTCGTTGAACATCATCGACAGATTGGCGGCCAAGCGCGGCATGACGAACCTCCTTTTTCCTTTGGCATCATAATGAGCGCCGTGGGCCCGCAGGGATGCACCCTTGTCTGTCCGTTCGAAACACGTCTGCCCTCGGCCGCAGTCCCATTGGACGATCAGGGAGAGACCATCCGCTCAAGACGCCGGCCGCTCAAGACGCCGGCCGCTCAAGACGCCGGCCGCTCAAGACGCCGGCCGCTCACGACACCGGCGATGGGCTGAGGCTACAGGCGACGGCTGTGATTGGCTAGAGAGCGGGGCCGCGAAGGGCAGGATGTTCAAAGCCCGTAAATCGTGCGATCAAACAAGGACCTAGTGGCGACCGCATCCATTGGCGCATCCCATTGGCGCTCGCATTGGGAGCAATCGTGGGATGCCAGCAATCGCGAATGGAGAAGCATGATCGCGGAACGGATTCTGATGGGGCTGCTGCTGGGCGGCGTGGCGATCGGCTGCGTACTGGTGCTGTATCCGTTCCTGTCGGCGCTGCTGTGGGCCGGCATCCTGGTTTTCACCACCTGGCCGGTTTACGACTGGCTGCGGCTGCATCTGCATCTGCCTCGCATCTGGGCTGCTTTGCTCATGGTGCTGCTGACGTCGGTGGTCCTGGTACTGCCGATCGGCGTCGCCGCGCCCGGCAGTTCCGACGACGTGGTGGCGCTGCGGCACGTGATCATGGACGGGCTGCGCGGCGGCCTGCCGGATTCGCCGTCGTGGGTGTTCGACATCCCGCTGGTCGGCAACACCGTCGGCGATCTGTGGAACCGGTGGGCCGCCGACATCAGCGTGATGCTGGAGGCGCTGCGGCCGTATTTCGGGATCGTGGTCGAGAACGGGCTGAGCCTGCTGCTGGGAATCGCCAACGGCGTGCTGATGTTCCTGCTGGCGCTGTTCGTTGCGTTCTTCTTCTACGTGTACGGCGACCCGATCGCCGACCGGCTGAGCCTGCTGCTGCACCGCATCGCCGGCCCGCAGGCCGAGCGACTGATCACGGTCACCGGCGCGACGGTCCGTGGGGTGGTGTACGGGATCCTCGGCACCGCGGTGGTGCAAGGTTTGCTCACCACGTTCGGGCTTTGGCTGTCGGGCGTGCCGCGGCCGGTGCTGCTGGGTTGCGTTGCCGGGCTGCTTTCCGTGTTGCCGATCGGTGCGCCGGTGGTCTGGATGCCGGCGTCGATCTGGCTGATGAGCAGTGGCCATCTGGGCTGGGGGATTTTTCTGGCGATTTATGGGCTCGGGGCGATTTCCGGCTCGGACAGCCTGATCCGGCCTTGGTTCATCTCGCGCGGCGCGCAGTTGCCGTTTCTTCTCACCGTGCTCGGTGTGCTTGGCGGGGCACTGGCGTTCGGACTGCTGGGTATTTTCCTCGGCCCCGTGCTGCTGGGGATTGGATACACGCTGGTGAACGAATGGGCGCGCGGCGCCGATCCGCGTTCCGTTCTGGATCGTTGACGGTTCTGGATCGTTGACGGTTCTGGATCGTTGACGGTTCTGGCGCGGATTGTCTCGTTGCGTTCCGCGCCGCCTGTCGCGGGCGGCGGTGTTATCCTCCGTCTCAGGCCTTCCGATACAGCCCGGCTCCGATCAGAACCACACCGAGTGCAAGCGCACCGGCGCTGACCGATGGCGGTATCGCGTATGATGTGCTTTCCGTTGTCTGGAGCTTCAAATCCCCGATCGCCGCCACATCCTTGGTCTGATGAGTGGTGAAGTAGGGTATGGCGAACCCGATGATCCCGAGCAGGACCAAGGTTGCGCCGAAGATCATTGATCCGGTCGTTGCGGAACGGCCCATGGGCACCTCAGTCAGTGATTTGGCAGCCATCTAAATTACGGGACGAATTGCCTTGGCCGCGCATACCAGGCAGGAGCCGGATTATATGCCGCCGAGAAGCCAGACTACGAGAAGAATGACCAGGACGGTGCCGAGAACCCCGCCGACACCGGCATTGCCGTATCGGCCGTGTGCATAATAACCGCCACCACCGCCGAAGATCAGGATCAGTAACAATATTATCAGAAGCGGGCTCATGACTGCGCTTTCACCAATTTTTTCGTGTGTCCGTTACTTTTTCAGTGCATCGCGCATGGCGTCCTTTACGCCGCCGACGGCATTCTGCACCGCGCCTTCTGCACGGTCTGCCCGACCGTCAGCCTGCAACTTCGCGTCGCCTGCCACTTTGCCGATGGCTTCCTTCACGGCTCCCTTGGTCTCTTTCGCGGTACCGATGATCCGGTCCTTATCCATGGTTTCAGTCTCCTCGAACTGCCAGATCGCCGTGCGCGCCTGGTTCAGGCTGAAACATGGCGCGGCGAGGTCTGTTTTGGCAGGTTCGGAAACTACCTAGTCTTTTGACGATGACTACAACCGCATGCTCAGCTTTGGTCTTGCTGGAACGTGCTGTTTCAGGGGGCGCTGATTTGGCGAACCGTTGCGCTGACAGATGGATTACCCCGTCACCTCCAACACCATCGATGTCGCATGGGTCCGGCCGTACTCATCGGTCCCCCGCACCGCGACGCGGTGTGTCCCGATCCCCAGGTCCGGCGGCAAACCGCCCTGCCAGATGTGGCTGGACTTCGCCGCCTCGACCCAGGGTTTGGTGGTTGCGCGGTTACGGGTATAGACCTCGACCACGAAGGGATCGAGGCGCTCGACCTTCGTCAGCGGCCGGAACGGGCGGCCGCCGACCGAAGCCTCCACCTTTGATCTGGGCCCGCCGTCATAGAAATTCACGACAAGCCGGGTCGACGCCACACGATCGAGACCCATCGGGCCGGAGAGCAAAGCGCCTGAGTGGTAGTCGCGGATGACCTCCGCGGCCGAGCCGTGCACCTGGCTGTCCAGCACGACCCGCATCTGCCCGCGGGCCGGGTCGTGCGCCGGCACCAACGTCGTGGTGTAGGCCGCGCCATCCACCGACAGGATATGGAATCCGTTCGGCGCGCCGTCCCACTGCAGCGCCATCGGGATCCCGCGCGCATCGAACGGACCGGACCACCAGCTTCCCGAGACCGCAGCGAGGATATGGTGATGGTGCGTGCCGGCTGCGTAACCATCCTCGCTGGTGAAGTACCAGTGTTCGTTCGTATGGGTATGCCCGCAGAAGCTGACCGTGTTCGGATGCGTTCCGATCGCGTCCAGGAAGTCTTTCGTATCGACCGTGTTGTTCGCTGCATCGGTGAAGGCGAGCGTCTTCAGCGGAATATGGAAACTGAGCACCACCAGGCTGTCGCGCGGCACGTTCGCCAGCACGTTGCGAACGAAGCCGAGCTGCCGCTCGCCGAAATAGCCGCGGTATTTGCCGAACCCGTTCGGCTTGGACGGATCGGTGCCGAGGTAATCGACATTGTCGAGCAGGATGAATGTCGCCGCGCCATGCTGGAACGCCAGCCACCGCGCCCCGTAGACGCGCTTGAACGTTTCGGCCGCGTGGGTATTGTCCGGGGCCTCCAGGTTCATGTCGTGATTGCCGCGGCAGTTGAACCACGGCAGGCCGATCGTGCCGACGATATTGTTGTATCGCGGGTAGTACGACAGATCGTCGAACATGATGTCGCCGTGGGTGATGCCGAACGCCGCCTGCGACGCATCGACCGCCGAGACGACATCGTCCCGGATATAGCCGACCTCGTTCAGGCTCTCGGGTTGCGGGTCGGTGAACAGCACGGCGTCGAACCGCGCTGGCTCGTCTTGGCGGTGCAGCGCGAAGTCGATACTTTCCGGCAATGGACCGGTCGGGGCCACGCCGGCGAAGCGGAACCCGAGGTCCGGCGAGCCGGCCGGGGCGTGAATATAGGCGAAACGCGGCAGGTTCGTCGCCGGGTCGACCGGCAGCGCCCAGCCAGCCGGCTTGATCACGAAAACCGAGTCGCCGTCGCGCACCGGCAACGACCAGCCGCCGTCCGAGCCGGTTTTCACCACGTCGAGCCCGTTGGACACCATGACGTCCGGCAGGCCCTTGCGCGGCGCACTGTCCGCATCGAACACCGTCCCGCGCGCTGTCGCCACCGGCGGCTGAGCCAGTGCGGGTCCTCCTGTCAGCGCGAGCGCCGCCGCGCCCGCCAGGACATCGCGACGGGTCGGCATGGGCGGATCGTGCGGCATGTTTTAAGTCCCTCCGGAATGGTTGAACGCGGATTAAGCCCTGTGCGCGACACGCGCTTGACACTTCGATGGCTCCTGGATGACAGGACGACCCGAAGCTTCGGTCCGCACCTGATCGATCTGGGCAAGCCTCGGCGAATTGGAACCTCATTCTCGGGTTGTGCTCAACCCTGGAAGCTGAACCCGGTCCGGTCGAACTTCATGTCCGACAACGGACGACCCGTGCCCTTGGCGACGGTCAGGACCGGCACGCGCTCAATCCACCGTGCCCACCGGCTTGTAACAGGATATCCGCAGCGATATCAGTACTGGCGGGACATGCCATTTTGATTCGTTCTGTTTCTGCGCAGGTATCGGGATCGTCGCGGCCGTTCCGTCGCCCATCTCGCTGTCAAGCGCGATCGTTGTTGCACCGGGACGCGTCAGGCGCGCCGGATCTTCCCCGTCCGTCTATCGAAACCGCGCTACGTCCCGGTGTTCCGGCCGTCTGGCGATGCCGAAGCCGGCGGAAGCGATCCCATGCCGGTGCCAATATCAATGAGCTTCTGCTTGAGAGCGCTCATGTTTCCGTCGACGGAGTTCGCCGTCTCCAGCACCAGGTCGGACAACATCCCGCTGTTGGCGGCGATCTGCGCCGCCTCACGGAGTTCGCGTGACAGCGTCGCCACCGCACTGCTCATGGTTTCAAGGCTCGTCGAGACGCGCTCGCCCATGCTCTGCTGTTCGTTTATGGCACGCCCGATCGAGGCGCTGGCCGCATCGACGCTGGCGATCGTTCCCACCAGGGCTTGCAGGGCCTCGACGCTTTGCGTGACCATCCCGGCCATTTCCGCGATCTTCTGGCCGATCACCTGTGTCGCTTCCGCGGTCTGGTGTGCAAGCTGCTTCACTTCGTTCGCGACGACGGCGAACCCCTTGCCGGCATCTCCGGCACGCGCCGCCTCGATCGTCGCGTTGAGCGCGAGCATCCTGGTCTGCCGTGCGATATTGTCGATCATCTTGACCACTTTGGACACCGAATGTGACAGCGTCGCCATGGTTTCGACGCATGCCCGTGTGGTCGCGGCCTGAGCGGTTGCATCCTGTACGATCGCGATCGAGTTCTTGATCTCCGCCGCGATGAGCTGGATCGACCCGGTCAGTTCGCCGCTGACGATGTTCAACTGCTCGATGCCGTTTTCAGCATCGACTGCGCGGGACATGGCGTTCTGGAACTGATCCGTGGCCTGCGCCGCCGCGGTCGCCATCTCGTTCGCCACCTCACGCATCTGGTGGTTCTCCTGAAGCACCACGCTGACTGAGCTATCGACCTGGTCGATGATTGTCGAACCGAAGAGTCGCATCGCCGTCTGCATATCCTGCCCGGTGCCGGGGTGGCCGTCCGAAGGCACAGCGGACTGATCGTCGCGGCGCCTGTCCTCCGCCGTTGCGCCCCCGGCCACTGCGGCTGCCTCGGTGCCGGATGACGCGGCGACGCGGCTGTTGCGGTTCCGCTGACCGGTGACAGCGGCGAACAGCGAGAGCGCGCCGACTGCGCCCCCGAGCAGCCGCACCAGGGCGGGTGAGTCGGGCGTCAGCATGATGACAAGGGCAAAGACACAGCTTGCTATCGCGGGGGCGACGGTGCCCCACGCGATGCCCGAGCGCACGCCGGCCTGCCGGGCCATCGGCAACATCATGGTCGCGATCATGGACCCGTTCCTTCCAGATTGCGCCCCGCGGGTTGCGATACCTGGCTCGGAACACCAATGCCGAACTGACGGGCGACGGCATCGTGCACCGCGCGCTGGTCCTCACAGACATAGAGCGCGGCCAGATCGCCAGGCGAAAGCCGGGCACCGGGCGGCTGACCGGGCGGTGCGTCCTGGGCAGCGTCCACCGCAGCCAGGCGTTCCAGGGCCATCACGACGCAGTCCGCCATTTGCCGCGCGACGTCCTGGCGCTGCGCCTGCACGAACGCCATCGCATCGAGCGAGCGGCTGATCTCGGCCTCGGCCATGACCGCGGCGGTGCATTGCTCGTCCAGTTGCGGGTCGGCGCCGGGATCACGCCGCGACAGCTCGACGACCAGGCGCGACAGCCGCGTCAGGAGATCCGCGGTCCGCCACAGCAGATCGACCGTCGCGTCGCCATCGACGCGATCACGGATCGCAGCGACCTGGGCCGCCAGGACGGCGCAGACCAGACGCTCACCGGTATCAGCGGTGACCTGCATCGTGGGATCCCTTACTTCGACGGCAAAAGCTGCTTGAGCGTTGTGAGCAGGTCGCTGGGCTGGGTCGGTTTGCTGAGCCATCCCGACGCGCCGGCCGCGCGTGCCTCCTCCCGTTTGTTTGCCGCTGACTCGGTGGTCAGCATGAGGATTGGGGTGAACCGGGTGGACGGGTTCCGCCTGGCCTCCTTGATGAACGCGATGCCATCCATGTGCGGCATGTTGAGATCGGTCAGGATGACGCAGGGCTTCAGGCCGCCGGTGATTTTGGCCATGCCGTCGCGGCCGTTGGCCGCGGTTTCCACGTCATAGCCTGCGTTTTTCAGTATCCGCGACAGGCTCATGACCATCGTGGCTGAATCGTCGAGAATAAGGATTGCTGGCACGGCTTTCACACCTCCATCAAACGCGCGGTTTCGGGTTCAGGGGCGGCAGGCCGCCGTATCGGCTTTGCGTCAGGATGCAGCGTGGGGGCAAGCCAGCGCGCGAGTGCCGGATTCGAGGGCGGCCCGTGCATCGGCACGCGTGCTGTCAGGATCACCTGAACGCAGGCGGTGTGGAGGTGCGTGCAGCCGGTCCAGTCGATCGACGCGGCACCGGCCTGGAGTTCCTGCAGCAGTGTTTCCGCGTCCTCAACCGCGCAGACGTCTTCGAGCAGGATCGTGTCATCGGCGCGTCGGATGGTCATCGGATCAGCTCCTTGAGATCGAGCACGAGCAAGACCCGGCCGTCGCCGAGCAGCGCGGTGCCGGTGTAGCCGACGATCTTCGCCAGCATGCCTTCGAGCGGCTTGAGGATGACCTCCATGCCCTCGCCGAAGGCCGTGATTCCCAGACCGATGGTCTGCCCGCCCACGCGCACCACCAGCACCCTGACATCCTCGGTCCGGGACGCGTCACCTGGCAGTTCGAGCAGGCGCGCGAGATGCAGCAGGGGCACGACGCGACCGCGCAGGACAAAGGCCTCACTGCCCCTGATGTGGACGATTTCGCTGCGCGGCACTTTCACCGTCCCATGGATCAGTTCCATCGGGATGCCGAACAGACGGTCGTCCACAGCGATCGTCATGACCCGGCTGACGGCCATGCTGAGCGGCAGATCGAGGCGCACCGTGGTGCCCTGGCCTTTCACGCTGGTCATCGCGATCCGCCCGCCGGCCTTCTCGACCGTGTTGCGCACAACGTCCATTCCGACGCCGCGGCCGGAGAGGTCGGACACGGTCTCGGCGGTCGAGAAGCCGGCGGCGAACACCAGCATCGTCGCTTCGTCGTCGGTGATGGCGGCCAGACGCGCCTCATCAAGCAGACCGCGCTCGTAGGCCTTGCGCTTGATCACCTCGGGATCGATCCCGCGGCCGTCGTCGGTGACCTCGATCACCACCTGGTCGGAGTCATTGCGTGCCAGCAGCTTGATTGTCGCGGTGGCGGGCTTGCCGCAGGCGGCGCGTTCGTCGGGCGACTCGACGCCGTGGTCGAGGCTGTTGCGCACCATGTGCAGCAGCGGATCGAACAGGCTTTCGACGACGTTTTTGTCGGCCTCGGTGTCGCCGCCCTCGATGACGAGGTGGACCTGCTTGCCGAGCTTGCGCGACAGGTCGCGGACCAGGCGGGGAAAGCGTTGGAACACCTGACCCACGGGCATCATGCGGACGGCCATGACGGCGCTGCGCAGTTCCTGGGTGATGCGGTCGATGACGCCGTACTGCTCTTTGATCTCGCGGCTCAGGTCGCGCAGGCCGAATTGCTGTTCGGCCCGGCGGGCAAGAAAGGGCAGGCCGTTCTTGGCGACCACGAGTTCGCCGATCAGGTTCATCAAGGCGTCGACCTTCTCCTGGTCGACCCGCAGGGTGCGCACCGGCGTCCGTTCGGCAGCCTCGGCCGCGACCGGCCGTTCGGCGGAACCGGTTTCCGATGCCTGTTCGGAGGCTGTTTTGGGGTCGGTGCCGGATGGTTGTTCGCTGTCCAGCAGGCTCGCCAGCGCCGCGGTCAGGGGTTCGGTTTGCCGCGCCGCGAGTGCCTCGGCGCAGGCGGCCTCGACGATTGCAGCCTGTTCGGGGCGCTGGCTGAAACGCAGGGCGTTGCTCGCGACGCGTGCCGCCGATGCGACACGTCCGGCAAATTCCTCGTCCGGCACGGGAACGGAACACAGGTCGATCTGCTCGCGGAGCAAGGTTTCCGGCAGGCTGGGCGGGACGATCCTGGCGTCGAAGCGCGACAACAACGGGGCGGGGATCTCGGTGATCGTCAGTTGTTCGGGGACGTAGCGGAACAGCGATTCAAGCTCGGCGCGGCTGGCCGTGGTCAAGGCGTGGATGTCGAGATTGCAGGTGAAGGGGTCGAGGGCGGACAGCGCCGGCCAAGCCTCGCGCGCCTCGATGGCAAACGCCTGCAATCGCGGGATCTGCATCGCGAGATGCAGGGGATCTTCGCCCCGGAAGAAACAGCCGCCCTCGGGGCGGTAGGAGACCAGGTTGATCGTGCCGTCGCGCGCCGCCACCGTCGCGGCGGCGACCAGTGCATCCTCGGCAAACCAGCGGGCAAGATCGCGAACCGCATCCCGCGCAGTGTCCCCCGGCGCCGCGTCGGCTTTGGCGAGCACCTCGCCCTGCCGCCGGCCAAACTGATTGCGCAGATCGGCGACGAGGGTCCTGGCGATCGGCCCCGCGTCGTCCGTCAGCGCCTCGTTCACGTCGAGTTCGTTGATGAACCTGCCGACCTGATCGAACACGCGCAGTGCGGTGTCGACCATTGGCGGCGTCAACGAAAGGCCATGCTCGCGCACCGCCTGGAAGATATCCTCTGCCGCGTGCAGGATCTGGGTGAGCGGCGCCACGTCGAACAGGCCGGACGATCCCTTCAGGGTATGGACCGAACGGAACAACGCATTGATTGCATCCTCGTCATCAGGGGTGCGTTCCAGCGCCAGCAGACCCTCGTCGGCCTCCTGCAGCAGATCGCGTGCCTCGGCGATGAACTGGGCAAGCAGCTCGTTCATGCGGGGCATCTCCCCACCATCGCGGCGACATGGAGCGTGAGTTGGCCCCTCGGCACTGGTTTCACGAGATAGAAGTTGGCACCGGCCTGGCGCGCCGCATCGCGATCCGCCGGTTCAGCCTCTGTGGAGGTCATCAGTGCAGGAATTGCGTGGGTGATCGTTTCCCGCCGCAACGCATGCAGGAAGCTGTAACCATCCATGACCGGCATATTCACATCGACGATGCACAGGTCGAACTGCGTTTGGACTGCCTTCTCCAGGCCTTCGACGCCGTTGATCGCCTCCTCCACGTCGTAACCCTCGGCCTCGAGGATCTGGCGGTAGTAAAGCCGCACGACGGTCGCGTCGTCGACGACGAGGACCCGTTGCGAAGGTTTGGCGTTCAGGGCGGGCAGCGCTGTGACAGACATGACTACCGGGGACCTCCGGATTTCTGGTAAACGATCGCCTGCGGGAACTTCCTGATCGCGAACAGTGATGAGATGCGGCTCATTGATTCCGAATGGCCCAGACAGATGAAGCCGCCCGGGCGAAGGCTGTCATAGAATGACTGGACGGTCCGCTGGCGCGATTGGTCGTCGAAGTAGATCAGCATGTTGCGGCAGAAGATGACGTCCAGACTGGCGTATCCGCCCATGGCCTGGGCGTCGCTCGCGTTGACCTTGGTAAAGCTCACCGATTGGCGGACGGCGTCGATCAGTTGGAAGCCGAGAGCGCCTGCCGGCACGAAATACCGCTTCACCACGTCGCTCGACAGGCGATGCAGCGCCCTTGCTTCGTAAATGCCCGCCTCGGCCGCACGCAGGACATTGGTGTCGATGTCGGAGGCCATGATCTCGATGTCGTAGTCGTCGACCTGCTTCCAATTCTCCAGCAGGTAGATCGCGATCGAATACGGTTCCTCTCCCGTTGAGCATGGCATCGACCAGATTCTGATCCGGTCGCCCTTGCGGCGCCCGGCGACCAGTTCGGGAAGAATTCCTTTTGCAAGGCAGTCCAATTGATAGTCCTCGCGATAAAAATAGGTCTCATTGATGGTGAAAAGATTGATCAGATGCTCGATTTCGGCGTGTGCGTCGTGCCGGTGCAGACGCTCGAAGTACTCCTCGAACCCGCTGGCCCCGGTCTTCTGAATTCGGTCGATGAGCCGCCTGTCCACGAAGTAGCGCTTGTTGTCGCCGAAGGAGATGCCGGTCCGGCGATAAAGGTATTCACAGAATTTCTCATATTCAGAACTGGTAATCGTGTGCGGGGCATTTTTTGGTACTGGTGCCAGAATGGGCATTACCCCTCCCGCTCGGTGGCCGCATCGATTCGGGAGCAGGCGGCGGCAACGGCGAAAGTGAGGAACGAGTCGTTGGCGAATCGCATCCGCAGCCGGTGCAGCGGCGTGATCAGATCGCGGGTGCCGATTTCGGTCGCCACGTCGACGGCCGCGCCGCAGACGTTCGGGTGCGGATCGTCTTCGATGATTCGCCGCAGGCGCGGCGTGGCCAGCCGGACGGGCCACGCCCGCGTGACTTCGACGGCCAGGATGCGAACGTCCGGGTCGGGTTCGTCCAGCAAGGCGTCGACCACCGGCTCTGCGGCCGGTCCCAGACGTTTCAGGGCTTCCACGGCACCGCCGCGCAAGCCGGCATCGGCGCTTCGCAGCAGCCGGGCGATCAGGTTCGCGGGTTCTGCGCCGCCGATTTCGACGAGGCTGGCGAACAGGGCATCGCGCACGCTTCGGTCGGGTTCATCGTCCAGGCGGCCTGCGAGGGCGGGT
>Ga0302320_10026489_pt1 | contig 11225 bp, 9 predicted proteins | sample Bog_T0_3_FD_202130 | JGI IMG/M metagenome (GOLD analysis project Ga0302320, IMG submission 202130) | Peat permafrost microbial communities from Stordalen Mire near Abisko, Sweden - Bog_T0_3 | ecosystem: Environmental > Terrestrial > Soil > Wetlands > Peat | place: Sweden: Abisko, Stordalen Mire... | reverse complement strand
AGGCCCTCGCAGCAAAAATTGGCGTCGATATCTCAAGCTACAAATTTCTCGAAGCCGACTCCGAAGCGAAGGCTGCGGAAGTTGGCGTAGCCATCTGCCGATCCGGCGTGGCGCAGGCCATGATGAAGGGCAGCCTCCATACCGACGAGCTGATGAAAGCCGCCATGGCTCGCGATACCGGCCTGCGCACGGCGCGGCGCATCTCCCACGTCTTCATCATGGATACGCCGGCCTACGCGCGCACGCTTCTCATTACCGATGCGGCCATCAACATTACGCCGGAGCTCGAAGACAAAATTCACATCGTGCAGAACGCGATCGATCTCGCTCATGCCCTCGGAATTCCCGAGCCCAAGGTTGCGTTGCTCTCCGCTGTTGAAACGGTGAACCCGAAGATCAAGTCGACGCTCGACGCCGCCGCCCTCTGCAAGATGGCCGATCGCGGTCAGATCACCGGCGGCATTCTCGACGGACCACTGGCCTTCGACACCGCCGTCAGCACCAAGGCCGCTGCCATCAAGAAGCTCATCTCGCCAGTCACCGGGCAGGCCGACATTCTTGTGGTTCCCGACCTTGAGAGTGGAAACATGCTGGCCAAGCAGCTCGAATACCTGGGCGGCGCGCAACTGGCAGGCATCGTTCTGGGAGCACGTGTGCCCACGATCCTTACCAGCCGCGCAGACTCGGCCGAAACCAGGCTCACGAGTTGCGCCGTGGCCGTGCTGCTGCATTACGCAACTCATCCTGAGCTGAAGGTATAGATAGATTTGTAGATAGAGGTTCTTCCGCAAAAACGGGCGTCGCTTTTCTTGAGCGGCGTCCGTTTTTCTTCGCGTCTCGCGTGCGTCTGCGAAACTTGAAGCATGCCCTTGGAACTACCTGCTCTCATCTTTGATCTGGACGGAACCCTCACAGACTCCAAGCCCGGAATCCTGGGCTGCCTGCAACAGGTGATTGATGCGCGCGGGCTGGGCGACTGCGGTCCGCTGGATCGATTCATCGGACCGCCGGTGGAAGAGTGGGTCACCGATCTGATGCCCGGCGCAACCGCGGAGCAGCATACGGCCATGGCGCGCGATTATCGTGCCTGCTACGACCGCGAGGGCTGGCGAAACAACTCCGTATATCCGGGCATTCGCGAAATGCTTGTTGAGCTGCGCGCCCAGGGATTTCCCCTTTACGTCTGCACGTCCAAGCACGAGCACTTCGCCGTGCGCATTCTCGAAGCGTTTGAATTGGCCGAAATGTTCCTCGCCATCTACGGCGACAAAACGGAATATGCAAGCCACAGCAAGGTAGATCTTCTCCACCGAATCCTCAGCGAGCGCTCTCTCGATCCTGCAACTTCATGGATGGTCGGCGACCGCAGCTTCGACACGGAAGCGGCACACGGGAACCATGTGCGGTGCATCGCCGCCGCGTGGGGCTATGGAACGGCTGAAGAGTGGGAGCAGGCTGACGCCATTGCCCACACCCCCGCAGACGTCGTACGTCTCCTGGATCGAAAAGGCTAGCGGCCCCTCAAACACCCCCCAAATCCACAGCCCCGAGTTTTCCGATCGTCTCTTCCACGTCGGAGGCGGACTCGTCGCGCTCTCATTCTTTGGGAGTTGCAAGTTCAGCAGGCATGCAGCCGCATGGCCCTGTGGAAAAACATCAATAAATTAACACGGCGTCAATAATCAGAGAGCGATTAGCCCATAACTCTATGAAAAACAATGTATGCAAAAAATAGTTTGACAATAGTTATTTTTTCTGGCTATGATGGTGACGGTAACACCAAACCCCAAGGAGGTAAAACAATGCGCTCAATGCTTGCCAGCACTCTCATGCTCTCGTCCTTTCTCATTCCCGCAGTGGCCAATGCTAGCTCGTCGAAAGACGACGCCTCTGTGCCAACCCCGGCGATCCGCGTCAGTACAGGCGTATCTGCCCCCACCCTCAAGGAACCCATCGATATCGAAATGCCCGCGGGTCTCAGCCCCAACTTCTTCCCCACAGATGGCTCGGTTGGTCTCTCGCTGACTGTGGACCCCAGCGGCCATGCTTCGAACGTGAAGGTGGTCAAGTCCGCCAGCCCCTACTGGGATTCCCTCGTCGTGGAGGCAGTCCAGAGGTCGCACTTCAAGCCCGGAAAGCTCGACGATCAGGCGATTGCCGTCGACATGAATCTCACCGTCAACCTCGCCAAGTAACCCTCCAGAACGTACCCACTCGCGAGCCCTCCCAAACGAACTCCGCAGACTACGAAACAGCCGGGAATCCTCACGGAGACCCGGCTGTGTCAGTTCTGGGAACGCTGCAAGAATTCGACGGCCACCGGGGCCATCGCGCCGCTGCACTGTTCCGGCGCCAGGTGGCCGCAGCCGTTGAACACCTGAAGATCCGACTGCGGGATAAGGCTATGCATCTTTTGCCCTTCGCTTAGCGGCGTGATGTGGTCCAGATCTCCCCACAAGAGCAGTACCGGCATCTTCAGTTGCGGCAATTGGCTGTCGGTCACATCCTTGCCCGTCATCATGCTGTGGAGCGCACGTTCCATCACCCACCGATGCGCCTTTGCGGTGCGCAGAATGTCGCGCGCCACAAAGCCGGGTATGCGCGGCGGGTTCGGCATCAGCAGTGCCGACAGCTCGGCGAGTTGCGCAGGAGTGTCGTACAAAAACAGGTTGGTGTCCCAGGTAGGCTTTTCGTACAATCCCGCCGAATCAAACAGCATCAGCCGCTTCACGCGCTCCGGGTGGTGAGTGGCGACAATCTGGACAATCCAGCCGCCCATTGACCATCCGCCAAGATCCACCTGCTTTAAACCCACGGCATCGAGGAAGCCGACGACCACATCCGCCTCGTCGGGGATGGAATAGGAAAATCCCGCAGGCCTTTCGCTGCGCCCGTAGCCGGGCAGGTCGGGCAAATATACGCGATAGCCTGCGCGTGCGAAATAGGGCGCCAGGTTGGCCCAGTCTTCCGCGCGGCTGCCCAACCCGTGGACCAACACGACGGCAGGTCCGGTGGCGGGCCCTTCCATTTCGTAGTGCACGCGAATGCCGTTCACGGTCACCGAAGCACTCTCGACGCCCGCAAACCTCTGTTTCAAATCCGTCAAGGCGTCGAAATAGTTCACTGGACGCAGCCAGAACCCAATGCCGGCGGCCAGGGCAGCAATCCACAGAACGGCGGCAACGGTGATCGCTTTCCTTGAAAACCTCATAACGGATCTTCCTTTCGCGCTCGTGCCATCTGCCAGCCTTTCTCCATCACGCGCACCGTAATCGGATCCAGCCTGAGGGCGCTATGGTTGTTCCACTCCGCGCGCTCAACCCAGCGGACGGCGTCTGCGTCCGACGATGCCTGCAACTGGCCGCCGGTCACGCGGCACAGGTAATCGGCGATTACGTAGTGATATTTCACCCGGTCTGCTTCGATATAAATGCGGTCGAGAAGCTCGACCAGTTCGAGCGGCTCAACCACCAGGCCGGTTTCCTCACGTACCTCGCGCACCACTCCCTCGGTAAGCGATTCGCCCAGTTCCAGCACGCCCCCGGGCAGCGACCACTGGCCCTTCAGCGGCTCGGCTCCGCGGCGGATGAGCAGCACCCGGCCTTCCGACACCACTACCGCACCCACTCCCACGACGGGCGTTGACGGAAACTCTCGCTTCATCTATTTCCCCGCCTTGCATCCAATCACTAGTTTCCTCTTTACGATAGTGCTCTGGGCCTTTGATTTGCCAAGGTTCCCTGCGGCGCGAATCTTCCCGAGCGCGGCTATCATCAGAAGAGGTTTAGGAAAACAGGAGAAGCGATGTCGGAATTTACCTTGCAAATCGACGGAATGCATTGCGGATCATGCGTGCGACGGGCGAGCCAGGCTCTCTCCGCCGTGGAGGGCGTCACCGTCAACGAAGTTCGCGTCGGAGCCGCGCGCCTTACCTCGGCCGCCGATCCCGCACCCGTGGACGCGGCCATCGCAGCACTCGCCAAGGCCGGCTACGCGGCCCATCGAGACCTCTAATTGGAAACCTCTGCCCCAGAATCGATCACCCTTCCCGTTCTCGGCATGACGTGTGCCTCGTGCCAGCACCATGTGGAAGAGGCCCTGCGCACCACGGCGGGTGTAGAGTCTGCCAATGTGGATCTGATGGCGCACCGCGCCAAGATCGTCTTCGACCCGTCCAAGGCTACGCCCGAGCAACTTGTTGAGGCCGTTCGCGGCGCGGGATACGATGCGGTTTTGCCGCGCGCCGATGACCTTGGCGCAGCGCACGACGATGCGGAACTGAGCGGCGAACAAACCCGCAAGGCATGGGTGACACTCGTGGCCGGCGCGGTGGCCATGCTGCTCGCTATGCCGCTTGGCAGCGACATGACGGCATTTGATCACCTGCTCATGCGCCTGCTGCCCTGGCTCTACGCCGTGCCCGCCGCGTCGTTGCGGTGGTTCCTGCTGGTGCTCACGGCCGTGGTGGTTGCGTGGGCCGGTCGCGGCATATATGCGAGCGCGTTGAAGGCCCTTCGCCATGGCGCCACGAACATGAACACGCTGGTGGGCCTGGGAACGAGTGTCGCTTTTCTCTATTCGGCGTACAGCACCGTGTGGCCAGCTGCCGGCCACGCCGTCTACTTTGATGCAGTCCTGCTTATCGTCGGCTTTCTCCTGCTCGGCAAGGCCCTGGAAGCCAAGGCCAAGCGGCGTGCTCTTGCCGCGCTGGATTCGCTTTCGCGGTTGCGCCCCGTCACGGCGCGCCGCGTGGTCGATGGCGTTGAAGCCGTCGTCCCGCTGGAAGAAATCAAGCCGGGCGACAGCGTGCTGGTGCTGCCGGGCGAACGCTTTCCGGTCGATGCGGTCCTACTTGAAGGCCGCACCACGGTGGATGAATCCATGCTGACAGGTGAGTCCACTCCGCTGGCTCGCGTGGTTGGCGAACGGGTGCTCGCCGGCTCGCTGAATTACGATGGGGCGGTCACGTGCAAGGCGCAGAGCCTTGGCGAAGCAACGGTGCTCGCACAAATTACCCGCATGGTGGAGCAGGCGCAGGGCTCGCGCGCGCCTATGGAGCGGCTGGCCGATCGCGCCAGCGCCATCTTTGTGCCTGTAGTACTGGGCCTCGCGCTGCTTACGTTTGCGGTCTGGCTGCTCGCTACCGGTCAACTGCAGCTTGCGCTTGCCAACACCGTTGCTGTGCTCGTGATTGCCTGTCCCTGCGCCATGGGACTGGCTGTCCCCGCAGCGCTTACGGTTGCCGTTGGCCGCGGAGCGCAGCTTGGAGTCTTGTTCAAAGGGGGCGAAGCGCTGGAGCGGCTCGCCCACCTCGACGTCATCGTGCTCGACAAGACAGGCACCCTTACCATCGGCAGGCCCGTGCTCGCCGGTGTTCACCTCCTGGGCGATGCCAAGGAAAACGATCTGCTGCGCATTGCGGCGGCGGCCGAGGAGCGTTCCAATCATCCCCTGGCGCATGCCATCGTGGATGCTGCTTCCCAGGCAGCGCTCACCTGGGCGCCTGCCGAGGACCTCCAGAATCTCCCCGGCCGCGGAATCACCGCACGCGTGGAGCAGCACGACTGCATGCTGGGCAACGAAGCGCTGTTTCAGGAGTTCTTTATTCCACTGCCCAAGGACGTGGCGCCTGCTGAACCGGGCGTAACGCGGCTCTGGATGGCGCTCGACAAGAAAGCCGTGGGCTATTTCGACGCGCGCGACGCCCTGCGGCCCAACGCAGTTGATGCCATAGCCGCCCTGCGGGTGGAGGGGCTACGGGTGCTCATGCTCACGGGCGACTCGGCAGTAGCCGCCGCGCCCATCGCCAGCCAGTTGGGCATTACGGAGATTGAGGCGGGTCTCGATCCGGCCGGCAAGCTGGCGCGCATACGGTCCCTGCAGCAATCGGGTCTCAAGGTGGCGATGGTCGGCGACGGCATCAACGACGCGGCAGCGCTGGCGCAGGCGGATGCGGGCATTGCCATGGGCTCGGGCGCCGATCTCGCCCAGGAAGCGGGCGACGTGCTGCTGCTCCGCACGCAGCCAGCTGCCATTCCGACGGCGCTCGGCCTTGCCCGCCAAACCCTGCACATCATGCGCCAGAATCTCGGCTGGGCGGTTGGCTACAACCTGCTCGGAATCCCCCTTGCCGCGGGTCTGCTTTATCCTGCCTTCCACATTCTGCTTTCGCCCTGGATCGCGGCTGCCGCCATGGCGCTCAGCTCCGTTTGCGTGCTCGGCAACAGCTTGCGGCTCCGGCGTTGGCAGCCGGCGCTGGCGGCGTCGGCACGGTAGACTAACTCAAGGTCAGCCTGTGCGCATCCTTACCCGCTACATCCTCGGCGAAATTCTCTCTCACACGCTCATCGGGTGCGCGCTCTTCACTTTCATTTTGTTCATGCCGTATCTGCCCAATATGCTTGAGATGGTGGTGCGCAATAGCTCCACCTTTTCGAATGCGGCGGAGATTATTCTGTTCACCCTGCCCACTCTTTTCAGGGTCACCATTCCCATGTCGGTGCTCGTGGGCGTGCTGCTCGGGCTGAGCCGGCTGGCGGCGGACAGCGAGATCATCGCCATGCGCGCCTCGGGGTTGGGCATCGGCTATTTTGTGCGCGTGTCGTCCATCGTTGCCATCGGCGGCACACTTCTCGGGCTGGCCAATTCGCTCTACCTTGCGCCGCGCGCCAACCAGGGGATACTCGACCTGCAACAGCAACTTGAGACCTCGCAGGCTTCCTACCAGATCCAGCCGCGGGTGTTTTACGAGGACTTCAAGAACTTCGTTCTCTACGTGCAGAATGTGCATTCGGGAACCGGCGCGTCGAACTGGGACCAGGTGTTCATGGCGGATGTGTCGGAACCGACAGCTCCGCGGGTGACCACGGCGGCCTCGGCAACGGTGGTCAGCGACTCGACGCAGGTGCTGTTGATGCGCCTGCGCAATGGCGCGCAACATGAAACGCTCGATGACCAGCCCGATCAGTACACCATCACAGCCTTCACTACGACCGATCGCCCGCTTGAGTTGAGCCCGCAAAGCGATATTCACCTCGGCCGAAGAGATACGGCGATTTACGCGCTGCCGCTCGGCGCCCTGCTCCAGCGCGTGCATGGGCCGGACTCAAAACCATTCCTCATTGAACTGAACAACCGCTTTGCCTTCCCGGCGGCATGCCTGGTCCTGATGATGGTTGGTGTGCCCCTTGGTGTGGCTTCGCGCCGCGGCGGCAAGAGTTCCGGGTTCGTTTACACCATCCTGCTGGTGTTTCTTTACTACTTTCTCTCTTCGACGGGAACGGCGCTCGGGCGCCAGAACAAGGTGCCGGCATTCTTTGCGGTGTGGTCGGCCAACCTGCTGTTTGCAGCCGTGGGCATTTTCCTGCTTTGGCAGATGGCTAGCGGCGGCCGCGTGCTGGCTGCCATCATGGCCTGGTCCGCGCGTGCGCCGCATTCAGCAAGTTCGGCAGGGCGCAAAGGATTTTCGCTTACGCGCCTGCTCGAACGCATTCGGCCTTCATCACAGCGCGCCAAAACTCGCAGCACCTTTCCGCGGATTCTTGACGAGTACGTCGTGCGCGAATTTCTCAATACGTTTCTACTTGTGCTCACCGGGTTTGTGCTCCTCATGCTGGTGTTCACCTTCTTTGACCTGGTTGGCGACATCATCCGCAATCACATTCCGCTTCCCACAGTCGGCGCGTATCTCGTCAACCTGACGCCGGACATGCTTTACCAGATCGCGCCTCTCGCCGTATTGATTGCCACGCTGGTCACCTTTGGCGTACTCAATCGCAACAGCGAAATCATCGCCATGAAGGCCACCGGCATCAGCCTTTACCGGCTGGTTGTTCCGATCGTCTCCATCGCGGCGGTGCTTTCCGTCTGCCTGTTCCTTTTCGATCAGTACTATCTGCCGCAAGCCAACCGCCGGCAGGAGGCCTTGCGCAACATCATCAAGGGCCGCCCGGCGCAAACCGTTCTGCATCCAGAACACAATTGGATCTTTGGTCAGCCGCGCGCAGGCGAACCCGGGCGCATCTTCTACTACGAGTTCTTCGACTCCGATCGGAAGGAGTTTGCCAATCTTTCCGTCTTCGAATTCGATCCCTCCACGTTCTCGCTCACACGCAGAATTTTTGCGGCGCGTGTCCTGCACGACGCCGACAAGGATTCCTGGCGTTTCGAGGATGGCTGGGTGCGCGACATGGTCGGTGCCGAGCCCACGGCCTATCGCGAGTTCAAACAGACTACCTTCTCTGAGATTCACGAAGACCCTGGCTACTTCACCAAGGAAAATCTCCAGTCGCAGGAAATGAACTTCGGGCAACTGGATGGCTACATCCGCGATTTGCGGCAAAGCGGATTCGACACCATGCGCCTGCGGGTGGCGCTCTGGCACAAGATCGCTTACCCGCTCATCGCCGTTGTCATGGCGGTGCTGGCCATTCCCTTTGCGCTGTCGATGGGCCGCCGCGGTTCGCTTTCCGCGATCGCCGTGGCCATTGCCGTGGCCCTGGCCTATTGGGTCGTGGACGGGCTGTTTGGAGCCATGGGAAACGTCAATTATCTGCCCGCGGCCATTGCCGCCTGGTCGTCCGACATTTTGTTTGCGCTCGTCGGCGGATACCTGCTGCTGCGCACGCCTACCTGAGTTCAACCTTGCTCAGCCATGTGTCTCAAGTCGAGGTTCGCGAAACCAGGATGTGATGGAAGGCGCTCCACGGAAGTACCACAAAGCGAGCCCCAAATCACAGATCGCACATCCGGCCGAAGATGTTGGAACAAACGGCACAATCGGTGTTCCGTAAAATTGATGCGCAACGTCCCAGGCCGAGTGTAGAGTCCAGGCGATCGCGATGAAGCGGTAGTTCCGCAGTCCGCGGTACGCAAGAAAAGTCACAATGGCACAAAACAGAAATTCCCATACACCCAAACCGCCATTCAAATACGCAGCCCCTGCCCCGGCGATCATGATTGCGCTGAAGTTCTGCCGGGCTGGTTCCTTGAGTAGGGAACATGCCGCAGCGAAGAAAACCGCAACGACTAACGGCGAAACAATTTGCGGAATGGTGAGTGAAATGGCTGCATGCATCGGACGGCTCTCTCGTTCTGAACATGATTAAGTCAATTCGGTGCCAGTGCCGCGAGACCGGTGGAGCAATCCGGCGAACGCGGTATGCGCGCGCTTGTCTGAGCGCGCATACCGCAAAAATCTCCGTGATGCATGATGGCTCAAATAAATGCCGCAAAGCTCCCACACAAATTGAGCCACATCCAATTCGGCGCACAGATGCCCTAGTTCGATGGCTTGGCGCGTGAGTTGGGTCAGCAAGCCGCGCCAGTAGCTTTCCATTGCAAGCACCTTGTCGCGGACCGGGCCGTCCGCATCGTCCAGTTCAAACAAGGCCGCAGCTACTGGGCACCCACCGCGCAAACCAGCTTTCGCCGTCCAGCCCAGCCAGTTGTTCACAAGGGCTTTCAGTCGGGGAAGTCCGGCGGCAAAGCGCATTGCGGGCCGCACAACGTGTGCGGCTGAGACTTCTGCCATATGGTCAAGCAGCGCAATCTGGAAATCTTCTTTCGAATTGAAATGAGCAAACAGTCCACTCTTCGATAGCTTCGCCTGTGCGGCGAGGTTGCCGAGAGTCACGCCCGCCAGGCCAGCCTCGCTTAGAAGATTGAGCCCTTCGTGCAGAATGCGTTGCCGCGTCACCGTACCTTGCTGGCTCATGGTCAAAGAATAGCACGATCGGTCGTTCTTTTTCACCTGGTCTTGATAGTTTGCCTCGCCGTATCCCATTCCGGCCAACGCACCACGCCGATACAATAAAACCATGCTTAGCGATCTCCGCCCGCTCTTCCAGTACATGCGCCGCTACCGCTGGGGATTTGTCTGGGGCACGCTCTCCTGCGTCTGCACCAACGCTGTCTGGGTGCAGTTCCCGGGCGTCCTGGGCAGGGCGATCAACAGCATTGAGGCGGGAACCACGCGCCAGCAGGTCGTTATCTTCGCCGGGCTTCTGGTGGCCATTTCGCTGATCAAGGGCATCTTCCTGTACGCGCAGCGCTGGATCCTCATCGGAATCTCGCGCGATATTGAGTTCGATCTTCGCAACGATCTCTTCAAGAAACTCGAGCAGCAGGACTCCGGGTTTTACCAGCGTTACCGCACCGGCGACATCATGGCGCGCATGACCAACGACCTCAATGCCGTGCGCATGCTGCTGGGCCCAGGGCTCATGTACAGCATCAACACCATCTTCCTGAGCGTGTTTGCGCTGATGTTCATGTTGCGCATCAGTCCCTGGCTCACGCTGGTGGCGCTTGCGCCCATGCCGCTCGCCAGCATCCTGGTGCAGTATTTCGGCAGCCGCATTCACACGCGCTTCGAGCGCATCCAGGCCAGCTTCTCTGACATTTCGGCGCAGGCGCAGGAGAACTATTCCGGTGCGCGCCTCGTTCGCGCCTTTGCCCGCGAAGAGTCGGAGATCAGTCTCTTCGAGCGGTTGAATCACGAGTACATCGGCCGCGCACTCCGCCTCGTGCAGTTGATGGGCATGCTCTGGCCAACGCTCGAGTTCGTCCTCGGCATCTCGATGATCATCACGCTGCTGGCGGGCGGACACCTCGTCATCCAGCATCGCATCAACGTCGGGCAGTTCGTTGCCTTCAGCACTTACATGATCATGCTCATCTGGCCCATCATTGCCGTCGGCTGGGTCATCAACATCTTCCAGCGCGGAACGGCATCCGTAAAGCGCGTCGATGAATTGCTCAAGGCCGAGCCCGCCATCGACGACAGTGCTGCAGATCCTGCCATCCCCGCCGACATTATTCTCAACGGCGACATCGAGTTCCGCGGTCTGAACTTCAACTACGGAGACGTGCAGGTGCTCAAGGATATTTCGCTGCGCATTCCAGCCGGCTCAAGCCTTGCAATCGTGGGACCTACAGGCTGCGGCAAGTCCACGCTCGTGCACCTCATCTCGCGCATGTACGAGGCGCCGGAAGGGTGTCTGCTGATCGACGGCAGGCCGGTACGGGATTATCCGCTGGCCACGTTGCGGCGGAACATTGGCATGGTCAGCCAGGAAACGTTTCTGTTCAGCGAAACAATTCACGAGAATCTTGCGTTCGGCGTCCCCAATGCCGGCCTCGAAGAGCTGATGGAGGCCGCAGAAGCCGCGCACATTCGGCAGGAATTCGAGGAGTTTCCGCACGGCTTTCAAACCATGGTGGGT
>Ga0302320_10026488_pt1 | contig 11225 bp, 7 predicted proteins | sample Bog_T0_3_FD_202130 | JGI IMG/M metagenome (GOLD analysis project Ga0302320, IMG submission 202130) | Peat permafrost microbial communities from Stordalen Mire near Abisko, Sweden - Bog_T0_3 | ecosystem: Environmental > Terrestrial > Soil > Wetlands > Peat | place: Sweden: Abisko, Stordalen Mire... | reverse complement strand
TTGGTCTGTCATCCTTATCCTCTGGTGCGTCTCGGCGTCCTCACCCAAGGTGGGAGCCGGATGCGGTAATTCCGCTCGTCCGGATCTGTCCGGGGGGCGCTCAGTGATGAGTGTCCCTACCGGGACATGGCCTTGAAGCTGCACAATGTGATAGCTGAATGCCGGCTGGCGTTGAGAGCGGTCCACAGCGGGGATATCGAAGAAGCCAGCGGCGCGGCAAGTATAGACTACAGCGGGTCGATTGTGACAGACGCAATCGGCACATCGATCCGCAGGTTGTATAGTTGTGGGCGACTGCAATGTGTGCGATGGCTTCCTGATCGGATGCCGGCGGGGTATGGGAGGACAAAGTTGGAGAAGAAGCAAGAGCGAAAGCTGAGGTCCCAGGCGTGGTTCGGCGGCAACGACAAGGACGGGTTCATTCACCGCAGCTGGATGCGCAACCAGGGGTTTCCCGGAGATGTGTTCGATGGGCGGCCGGTGATCGGGATTTGCAATACATGGAGCGAGTTGACGCCCTGCAATGCACACTTTCGCGAGTTGGCCCAGCGGGTGAAAAACGGCGTGTGGGAGGCGGGCGGGTTTCCGGTTGAGTTTCCGGTCACGTCGATGGGCGAGACGAACATGCGGCCCACGGCTATGATGTTTCGCAACCTGGTGAGCATGGATGTGGAGGAATCGATCCGGGCTAATCCCATCGACGGCGTGGTGCTGCTGTGCGGGTGCGACAAGACGACTCCTTCACTGGTGATGGGCGCGGCCAGTTGCGATGTACCGACGATCGTGGTCAGCGGCGGGCCGATGCTGAACGGGCGCTACCGCGGCGAGGCGATCGGATCGGGGACGGTGGTGTGGCAGTTCAGCGAGGCGGTGAAGGCCGGCAAGATGACGCAGCAGGAGTTCATGGACGCGGAAAGCTGCATGAGCCGCTCGGCTGGGCATTGCATGACGATGGGGACGGCTTCAACGATGGCGTGCATGGTTGAGTCGCTGGGGCTGTCGCTGCCGGGGAATGCGGCGATTCCGGCGGTGGATTCGCGGCGCAAGGTGCTGGCGCAGGAGTCAGGGCGGCGCATTGTGGCCATGGTGCACGAGGATTTGCGGATTTCCAAGATATTGAAGCGCGAGGCGTTTCTGAATGCCATTCGCGCCAATGCGGCGGTGGGCGGATCGACCAATGCGGTGATTCATCTGATTGCATTTGCGGGGCGGGTTGGAATTCCGCTGACGCTGGAGGACTGGGACAAGTATGGGCACGATGTGCGCACCCTTCTTGACCTGCAGCCTTCGGGACGGTTCCTGATGGAGGACTTCTATTATGCGGGTGGCCTGCCGGCGGTGCTGGCGAAGCTGGCTGAGCATGGGCAGCTGGATGGCGATGCATTGACGGTGAATGGAAAGACGATGGGCGAGAACGTGAAGGATGCGCCGATCTGGAACAGCGAAGTGATTCGCGACTTTGACAAGCCGCTTGTCGAACATGGCGGCGTGGCAGTGTTGCGCGGGAATCTTTGTCCGGATGGCGCGGTGCTGAAGCCTTCGGCTGCGTCGCCGCGCTTGATGAAGCATCGCGGGCAGGCGGTGGTGTTTGAGAGCATCGAGCACTACAACGAGCGCATTGAAGACCCCGATCTCAACATCGATGAAAACAGCGTGATGGTGCTGAAGTATTGCGGGCCGAAGGGGTATCCGGGGATGGCCGAGGTGGGCAACATGGGACTGCCGGCAAAGCTGCTGGCGCGGGGCATTACGGACATGGTGCGCATCAGCGACGCGCGCATGAGCGGGACTGCGTATGGGACGGTGGTGTTGCATGTGTGTCCGGAGGCCGCGCTTGGTGGACCGCTGGCGCTGGCGCGCGAGGGCGACTGGATTGAACTGGACGTGGAGGCGAGGCGGCTGCATTTGGAAGTTGACGATGCGGAACTCGAAAGACGGCGCGCGGAATGGATTGCGCCGGAGCCGGCCTTCAAGAGCGGATACCAGTCGCTGTATGTGAAATACGTGATGCAGGCAAGTGAGGGGGCGGATTTCGATTTTCTGCAGGGGTGCAGGGGGCACGGGGTTCCGCGGGAATCACATTGATCCTCATTCGTATCTAATTCGTTGTTTCCCTCCCTAGCCGAAAGACAATTGTGTGGGAGCCAAAGGTATCCATGGACAACGTATATAACTCGAAGGTTATAATATAATCTCGTCGAATGATTAACATAACTAGTGAGTTATGTACAAAGAAGCACGATGAGCACTTCAGCAATTGACGTTAAGGACGTGACGAGGATGCAAGCTGGAAACCAAGGATTCGCTCGCTACCCCAGCCTTCAGGGAAAGGTTGTCCTCGTTACGGGCGGCGCAACCGGGATCGGCGAGTCGATTGTTGCGCATTTTGCGCGGCAGGGTTCGCTCGTGGCCTTTTTCGATGTACAGGATGCGCCTGCAAGGGCGCTGGTGGCCGGCCTTGCCGCAGAAGGCTGCCCCGCGCCGCATTTCATCCATTGCGATTTGACGGATATAGGGGCGCTCAATCTCGGCGTCGCGGAAGTCGTTGCAGCGTGGGGCACGATTGATGTGCTGGTGAACAATGCGGCCAACGACCATCGCCATTCCATTGAGGAGGTCACGCTGGAATATTGGGACCGGTCAATGGCTGTGAATCTGCGTCCGCAGTTCTTCATGATTCAAGCTGTTTTGCCGGCGATGCGGCGTGCAGGACGCGGCTCCATCATCAACATGTCTTCGATTTCGTGGATGATTCCTTCGACTGGATTGCCGCTTTACACAACAGCGAAGGCGGCGATTGTGGGGTTGACACGCACCATGGCGCACGAACTGGGCGCGGACGGGATTCGCGTGAATGCGGTGCTTCCGGGTGCGATCGCTACGGAGCGGCAAAAGGTTTTGTGGTACACGCCGGAGTACAAGGCGGAGATTCTGGCAAGCCAGGCGCTCAAGCGGGACATTGTTCCTGACGACGTGGCGCGGCTGGTGCTGTTTCTCGCGGCGGATGACTCGAGCGCGATTACCAACCAGAGCTACGTGGTGGATGGCGGTTGGGTGTAGCGCGGTTGAAAGGGATTCGAGATCATGCGCGAAGAAAGTTCAGGCTGAACAACGTTTGACGAGGGAAGATGCGAAGGATTCGATGGGTGGGGATTGGCGTCGTGGTGGTGGGGCTAGCGTGCCCGGGCTCTGTGCTGATTGCGCAGAAGGCAGTCGGGACGAGTGCTGGTGTTTCTGCCGGCGATCGGGCGCAACGCGGGGAGCGCTCCGGGCAATATGGACAACTGCAGACGCGGCTGGCACGGGGATGGAACACATGGGACGTCCATAGTGTTGCTACCCAGGTGCTTTTGCCGGAAGGGCTGGCGATTCATGTAGGGCTCAAACACAACACGACCCTGTATGGCGACGCGTTCCTGGGAGACGCGCTAATCGGGCGCTTCGGCCAGGGCGCGGAGGTGGTGACGCCAGGACCGCACGCGTGGGATGGGAGCTATACGCGTGCCGATTTTGAATGGAAGGGACACAAGTGGCGGATTGAGAGCGCGCATGACGGTGTCGACCTTGTGCTCCTGGCCACGCCCCTTCCTGTGAGGACGAATGCCGCATCCGCACTTCCAGCAAGGATTGTGTTTTCGGTGAACTTCCTCTGGAATCGGCCGGGCACTACAGAACGACTCCCGGATTTCATCAGTGCCGACGGTCCTGGCGGCAGCACGCTTGTGTATTGCACATGCGCCGGGCCGCGGTCGCATCGAGAGAGCGAGTATGTTGAGCTGCCGCTGGGGGGCGCATATTTCGGCGGTGATTTCACTTCACCGGTTGGTATAAGTACGGGACATCTCCGCAGCCTGCCTGAGATTCAATCCGTTATCGATCGCCTGCGCGCGGCATACGAAAAGAACATCAAGGATGCGGGCGGAAGCGGCCCGATTGTGGATGCGATTGAAACTACCCTGGGATGGGACACGATCTACGAGCCGGAAATGGACCGCGTCATTTCTCCGGTGAGCCGTGGGTGGAGCGTAGGTTGGGGCGGTTATGTGCTGTTTGACTGGGATACTTTCTTCGCGGCGACGCTGGCGTCGATCGGGGATCGCGATCTGGCGTATGCCAACGCCATTGAAATTCTGCGCGAGGAGACTCCGCAGGGGTTCGTTCCGAATTATGCGCGCTCGGGAGGGTGGAAGAGCGTTGACCGATCGGAGCCTCCGGTAGGTGCCATTACCGTGCTGGGTCTCTATAACAAGTTTCATGATCGTTGGTTTCTTGAAGAGACTTATGCGCCACTCATGAAATGGAATCGATGGTGGGCGGCGCATCGCGATATTCAGGGATATCTTGCATGGGGCAGCGATGGAGATAATCAGCCTGCGGACCTGGACGATGGTGACCGTGGGACGCGCGCAGGGGCAATTCTCGAATCGGGGTTGGATAACAGCCCGATGTATGACACGGCAACTTATAACGCGCAGAGTCATGCGCTGGAGTTTGCCGATGTTGGGCTGATGAGCATGTACATTGCGGATTGCGATGCGCTGGCGAAGATTGCGGATGCCCTGAACAAGACGGTGGACGCGAAAGAACTGCGCGATCGTAGCGCGCGTTACCGGGCCAAGCTGGCTACGTTGTGGGACGAGCGAGCGGGTATTTTTCTCAACAAGGATCTGCATACGGGGCAAATGAGCATGCGGCTTTCGCCCACCAACTTCTATCCCATGCTGGCGCATGCGGCTACGCCGGAACAGGCAAAGCGGATGGTGGAGAAACATCTGCTTAACACGAAGGAATTCTGGGGCGAGTGGGTGATTCCCGCCATTGAGCGCGACGATCCAGCATTTAAAGATCAGAATTACTGGCGAGGCCGGATATGGGGTCCGATGAACTATCTCGTCTATCTCGGACTTATGAAATACGACGACGCAGAGGCGCGCAAGGAGTTTGCGCAGAAGTCTTATGACTTATTCCTGAAAGAGTGGAAGGAAAAAGGACACGTGCACGAGAATTACAATGCGATTCTTGGCACGGGCGACGATGTAACTTCGAGCGACCGCTTCTATCACTGGGGCGCTTTGCTGGGATATGTTGAGTACCTGGAGCGAGGCGGAGAAGAAAAGTTCGCGCCTTCCGCGCATTGAAACCGTGACTTCGATGCGAACTGATGCACGTGCCGGGAGGCGCGCCAATGGCTTACTATGCTCGGGAGGGTTTTTCGAACATGAGATCAATTTTGAAATTGCATTCCTGCCTTCTTGCGATTGTGCTTGCTTTTGCCGCGGTCCTGATGGTTGCCGGTCGCGGCATGGCGCAAAGCGCGGAGGAAGCAGCCAAGCTCAAGGCCGAGCTCGCCAGGCTCACGGCCAACCTGCAGCCGCCTTCGCGCGAAGTGATCGTGAGGCTCTCCGCACTTCGGCAACTGCCCGATGGCCAATGGAAGATGCACTCCGGCGACCTGCCGCATGGCGAGGCAGTGAACGTGGATGAGAGCGGCTGGGAGCCGATTGCAAACCCTGGCAAGGCGTCAAACGAGGCGGTGTGGTTCCGGCAGACGTTCGAAGTTCCGCGGACACTGCAGGGCTATGACCTGACGGGCGCGCGCGTCTGGTTTCAATTTCATGCGTATGCCAACGGGCCGATGCCGGAGATTCTCTACTTCAACGGGCGGCGCGTTGCCATGGGCGACGACCTGGAGCCGATTGTGCTGTTCGACCAGGCCACGCCGGGCGACAAGATTACGGTTGCGATCAAACTGCTGCACACGGTGGATACGAAAAAGTTTCAAGGGGCTACGCTGCGGATTGAATTTCCTGAGAACCGGCCGAATCCCGAAGACCTGCGCATCGAATTTCTGTCGGCGAACTTGCTTGTGCCTTCGCTTGCGCCGGGGGATGGGAATAAGCTGGATGCGCTGAATGGCGCGATACAGGCTGTGGACCTGAAGGCGCTGGATGCGGCCGATCAGGCGGGTTTTGACGCGAGTTTGAGAGCTTCGCTGGAAAAGCTTGAGACGCTGCGGCCCTTGTTGCAAACGGCGACGTGGCACCTGACTGGCAACTCGCACATCGATGCTGCGTGGCTGTGGCCGTGGACGGAGACGGTGGACGTGGTGAAGCGCACCTTCGGCACCGCGCTGCAACTGATGTACGAATACCCGCAATACACCTACACGCAATCCGCCGCGCAATACAACGATTGGCTGGCGCAGAAGTATCCCGACATGAACGCGGAGATCAAGCGGCGCATTCAGGAGGGCCGCTGGGAGGTGGTGGGCGGCATGTGGGTTGAGCCGGACCTGAATATGCCGGACGGCGAGAGCCTGGTGCGGCAACTGCTGGTGGGCAAGCGGTGGTACAAGCAGGCGTATGGCGTGGATGTGAGGATCGGTTGGAATCCGGATTCGTTTGGGTACACGTGGCAGTTGCCGCAGATCTACAAGAAGAGCGGCGTGGATTATTTTGTTACGCAGAAGATGACGTGGAACGATACGAATCAACTGCCATTCAAGCTGTTCTGGTGGGAGTCGCCGGATGGGTCGAAGGTGCTGGCTTATTTTCCGCATGATTACGCGAACGACAACCTGAATCCGGTGAGGTTGAGCGCAGACCTGGTGACGGCGCGCGAGCGGGCTACGGGCATGACGGACATGATGGACCTTTACGGGATTGGCGATCATGGCGGCGGGCCGACGCGGGCGATTCTGGATGAGGGATTTCATTGGGCGGACGCTTCGACGCCGGCGAAGGTGGTTCCGAAGATGCAGTTTGGCATTGCGCAGACGTATTTCTCGACGATTGAGGAGCAGATTGCGCCTGAGAGCCCGACATGGAATTACCAGTCGATTGCGAAGGGGTATACGGCGCCGCCGGCTGTGCCGGGGATGACGAGCATTCCGACGTGGAAGAGCGAGTTGTATTTCGAGTATCACCGCGGCGTGTTTACTACGCAGGCGAATCACAAGCGGAATATGCGCGACGCGGAAGTGGAGGTGCTGGATGCGGAGAAGTGGGCTTCGCTGGCTTGGCTCGATGGGAAGGATTATCCGGGGAAGGAACTTACGGAAGATTGGAAGAAGGTGCTGTTTAACCAGTTCCACGATCTGGCGGCGGGGTCGGGGATTGGGGTGATCTATAAGGATGCACAGAAGGATTACGATGTGGTGCGGTGGTCGACGAATGAGATTTCGGGCGGTGCATTAGACGCGGTTGCGGAAAGGATCGATACAAGCGGATCAGCGAGGAGGCCGAAGTCTCAATCGATAATCGTCTTTAATCCGCTGGGATGGAGGCGGTCAGGTGAAGTTACCGTTAAGGTGCAATTGCCTCTCGACACTTTGGGGATCGCCGTTTACGACGTTACGAAGCCTGAGCAAGTTATCTATCTGAGTGACCGCACGCGGGATTCAGATGGTTTTAGCACGATTTCGTTCGACGCGGGGGAAGTCCCGCCATTCGGCTACAAGGTATTCCAGATTGCAACAAACAACGAAGTTCCTGTTGTTCAGTTACAGCCGAGAGATAAGAGCGCAAGCCCAACGACACTAGAGAGCGAGGCGCTTCGCGTCGTAGTCGACCCCAAGACGGGCTGTATTACGAGTCTTTATCGCAAGCGCGAAAAATTCGAGACGATCGCGCCTGGTTCCTGTGGGAATGAGCTTCAGCTTTTTAAAGACACGCCAAAAGACTACGACGCTTGGAATATCGATCCCGGCACCCTCGACCAGCCGCCGTCATTGATTTCCAAGGCTGACTCGGTTGAGGTCGTAGGAAGCTTCCCGGATCAGTCCGTTCGCGTCACACGCCATTGGCAGAATTCCAAGTTTGTACAGACGATAAGCCTAGGGAGCTGGGATTCAGATCAAGTAGACATCGACAACGAGATCGACTGGCATGAGTCCCACGTCCTGCTGAAGGCGGCGTTCCCGCTAGCGGCTTCGGGGCCGTTTGCTACTTATGAGATTCCTTATGGGACGATTGAGCGGCCGACTACGCGGAACAATTCGTGGGAGAAGGCGCAGTTCGAGGTTGCTGCGATGCGGTGGGCCGATCTGGGTGACGGCAAGCATGGGCTGTCTGTCCTCAACAATTCCAAGTACGGGTATGACGCGGTGGGGAATACGCTGCGGATTACGCTGCTGCGGTCGCCGACGTGGCCCGATCCAGAGGCCGACATGGGGCATCATCATTTCCACTACGCGCTCTATCCGCATGCGGGGACGTGGAAGGATGCGCTGACGGTTCGGCATGGGTATGAGTACAATTATCCGCTGACGGCGGTGGTAACTACGGCTCATGCGGGAACGCTGCCGGCGGAGCACTCGTTTGCTTCGGTTGGGCCGGAGAATGTGGTGCTGACGGCGGTGAAGAAGGCTGAGGACGCGAATGGGCTGATTTTCCGCGTGTATGAGTGGGCGGGGAAGGAATCGACGGTGGAGTTTCATGTGCCGGCGGGGGCGACCGGGGCCACTGTGACCAACATGATGGAGACGGCGGAGGGCGAGCCGTTGGCGGTAACAGGCGATGTGGTGAAGGCGCCGATTCATCCGTATGAGATTTTGACCATTCGGGTGGATTATCCGAATGGGGGAGCGAAGCAGTAGGGCAGAGAGAGAACTAACTTAGGAGCCCTGGAAGCCGGGCGCCATTTTGTTACTCTAACGAAGAGGATTCAGCGCCATGAGCATTACTTCGCCGTTCTTTGTGGTTCCCGTCATCGTGATCGTTTTTGTGGTGTCGATTCTGTTTGCGACCAGCAGCAAGGAAGATGGGGCTTCGTCGCATTGATTTGGGCTTTCCGGGCTGCGCGCCTGGCGGTCGAGCACTTGTGTTGAGCTTATCTACAACGCCATCGCGATGTAAGCGACGATCAAGAGCTTTGCGAGCCAGAAGCTGCAAACCTTGTAAGTGCGCTGGCTGAGGCGATTGCTGTTGCGCTCGGCCCTGATCGACTTGCGAAAAGTCAGGCCCATCAGCAATGGCGCGGGCCAGAAGATCAGCTCGATGGCGATCTCGGCACCCTGCTCCTATCCGATGGCTTTCCCCTCCACGCGCGCAAGGGCGTGGAGCGAGCGGGAAAGCAGGACGAACACCAGCATCATGTAGACGCCGGCCCACAGTTCGGGGTCGCTGTAGTTCCGCGCAGAGCTGGATCGTTGCTTACCATCAAATCCTCGATTGGGCTTGACGGGATGAGCGATCGGATAAGGATTCTATAGCACTCAATGGCTGCTGCGGTGCCCCAAGTTGCTTAGTTGCTATACCATGGCTCGTTCCTTGACGGTGAGGTATTGGTTAAGGACGGAGGAGGTCAGTGCCTCAGGGTTGAGGTCGAGGGTGAGGGCGCCGTGCTCGTGGAGACGGGCTAAAAGGAGTTGGCGGCGGGCGGCCATCTCCTGGGCGGCGGCGGCGCGGAACATCTGGTCGACGGATTTGGGGCTGGCTTGCGCGATGGATTCGACTTCGGGCTGGGCCATGGCGACAAAAAGCAGAACATGGCGGCGGAGCAGCTGCACTGCCCCATCGATGACTTCGGGGCGCATGGCGGATTCGGCCAGGTCGGTGATCCACAGGATCAGGGAGCGGCGGGGCTGGAGGCGGTTGAGCGTGGCGGTGGCGCGGAGGTGGTCGGCTTCGCCGGATTCGGCGTGGACGAGGGCGAGGGACTCGATGAGCTGGCGGAGATGGGCCGCGCCGCGGCCGGGAAGCAGACGCTGCTGGATGCTGTGGCCGTAGGCCAGCAGGCCGACGCGGTCGCCGGAGAAGAGAGCGAGTTGGGCCAGGGCGACGGCGGTGGTGCAGGCGTAGTCGAGCTTGGAGTGGGGTGGGGGCGGCGCGGCCGATTGTGTTAACGCAGGCCTTCCCGCAGGGGCTAAAGCCCCGACTATTTTCTGGCCTGCATCGGCACGACTGAAGTCGTGCCCTGATACAGTACCCGCTGGCGAAGAGGAGTGGCTTAACGGGGGGATTCTTTGCCCGGAGATGGACGATTGCGGGGCCATGGCGACGCGGGAACGCATGAGGCGGCCGCAATCGAGGACGATCCAGACGGCCTGGCTGCGCTCGGTCTGGTACTGGCGGGTGATGAGGCCGCCGCGGCGGGCGGTGGCGGTCCAGCAGATGTCGCGCAGATCGTCGCCCTCGCGGTATTCGCGCAGGCTTTCGAAGTCGCGGCCGAGGCCGCGCAGGCGCGCCTGCCGCAGTTGCAGGTCGATCTGACGGCTGCGGGCGAGGAAGATCTGCTGCTGCTCGCCGGTGCGCAGGGCGGGGTAGATGCGGACGGTCTGGATGAGCGGGGCGCGGACCCAGCGCTCGGCCAGTCCCAGACCGGAGCGGTAACGGATGTAGAGCCAGCCGGTTTGCCAGTCGCCGCGCTCCTGCGGCTGGACGCGGTAGCGCAGGCTGGCGGGGACGCGGGGGAAGGCGGTGAGCAGGTGCGTGGCGGGGTGAGCGACCAGGGCTGTTGGCAGGTCGTCGACCAGGCGGCATTCGACGATCTGTTTGCCGTGGTTTTCAATGGTGAGCTCGATTTCGGTTTCCGAGTCGAGCGAGGGGGCGTTGGACCAGGAGCGGGTTGCGGCGAGTTCGGCGGCGCTGGGCAGGCGCAATCCGTCCAAGAATGCAAACAAAAGCACGAGAAAATCCCAGGCGAGCATGGAGTAGGCCAGACGCGGGTCCCAGAAGCCGGGGATCAAACCGACAAAGCCGACCAGAAGCAGCGTGATGGCGCGCGGGGTGAGGCCGAAGGCCCAGCGGCTGCGCGGCTGGCAGGCTGCGCTGATGGGGGCGGGATGGAGGCTGGGGGAGATCATTTGCGCGAGCCCAAGGTCTCATCCAATTTGCGGTCTTATCGAGCGGAAGAAGTGTCAATCTGCAATTTTTCTGTTGCAGGAATTTCGTGCTCGGCCAATTCTTTGAAGTGTTCGCTCAAAACCTTCTCAATGAACGCCGAGCGCGAACCTTGGCCGACTATCAGACGATCAATTTCCGCTCGCAAGTCTCTCGAAAGCGTGATGGAAATCTTCTTTTTCATCGAACCTCCGTGCGCCGGTTAAACCGGCAAGGTGTAGTGAATGGAAGTTTCATACGTTGAAGGAGTAGCGAACAACAACGGCCCCGAGTCATGCGGAGCCGCTCGCGAGGGCGGCGACGAAGCGTTGACAGGGGAACGTACAGGCCGGGTATTGAGCCGCGAAATATATGCCCTGCCGCGCAAGCGGCAGGTACTCCGGG
>Ga0302320_10026486_pt1 | contig 11226 bp, 8 predicted proteins | sample Bog_T0_3_FD_202130 | JGI IMG/M metagenome (GOLD analysis project Ga0302320, IMG submission 202130) | Peat permafrost microbial communities from Stordalen Mire near Abisko, Sweden - Bog_T0_3 | ecosystem: Environmental > Terrestrial > Soil > Wetlands > Peat | place: Sweden: Abisko, Stordalen Mire... | reverse complement strand
CTTCATGCTCAAGGTGCGGACGTCTGTTATGAACGGAACATTCGAACAAGACCACATTGCTCTCGCCCAATCGACGCGCGGCCAGCAACGTCGTGCCGCATAACACCCCCAACTTTGAGACGGTCTCGCGTTTCGTTGCATTGATCCCGAAAGTTTGCACCAGAGCCCTTGAAATAAGAAAGAAAAACTGTCGTCTCGGCCAAATCCTCGAAATTTTCGGCGTCCCCCTTCATCGAAATCCCCCGTGTGCGAATCAGAGGATTTCAACAGATTCAGCACTTCAGCCGTTAGTCACCTACTTCTTCACCCGATCGCCCTGGGCAATACGTGCTCTCGGCTTGGTTGTCGTGTATGGAGCAAGGAGTGCGGCGCATCGACGGCTGCAGCCTACGTCCCGCTGACCGTGGTACAGCGATCAACGACGAGGTTGCGCCCATGATCGCCGCTCTCTCGAGCCATCGAGGGGAAAGCGCTATGGCCCGAGGTGCGGGCGTTCGCCGGGTGGAGCGAGGTGCGGGTGAGGTGGGGCAAGAATCCGACTATCTGATCTTCCGGCCCGATGACGTGGATCTCGCGCGATCGCCGCTCAGGCGCTCGATCGCGGAGGCGACCTATGTGATGGGAGCGTTCAACCCCGGCTTCGCGCGGCTGTCTAACGGCAATCTGTTGCTTATGGTCCGCGTGGCGGAGGCACTGAAGGAGCCGGTGGCAGGCCGGTGTGTGCGGGCGATCCGCTGGACACCTCAAGGCTATGTCCTCGATCGGCATTCGCTGGACAGCATCAACATGACCGATCCGCGCCAGTTCTCGCTCAAGCACGGCACGCACCGGCTTGTGGCGCTGACCTCGCTTTCCTGGCTGCTGCCGGTGGAGCTCACGCCCGACGGGCGCGAGATCGTGCGCGTCCATTACGACCAAGCGATCGAGCCCGCCGCTCCCTATCAGGAATATGGCATCGAGGATGCGCGGATCTGCAGGATCGACAACCTCTGGTATATGACGACCTGCTCGGTGAGTGCCGAGCGGCACTGTACGACGCTGCACGTCTCGCTCAATGGCCTCGACTATGAGCTGAACGGCATCGTCCTTGACCACCAGAACAAGGACATGATCCTGTTCGAGAGCAAGGTGGGCGGCCGCTTCATGGCGCTAACGCGGCCGCTGGGCGAGGTCTATTTCGCCTATCCCGAGGCGAGCCCCTATTCGGGCGGGCCTTCGATCAACCTCGCCGAGTCGCCCGACGCCATACACTGGAAGCCGCTCGACCAACCCGGTATCCGTGCGCGGAAGGGCTCCACGTCCAGCATGAAAGTGGGCGGCGGCAGCCAGCCGATCCGCACGGACCGCGGCTGGTTCCTGATGTACCATGGCGTCGAGACGCGGGAGGCCGTGGGCGTCTACCGCACCTTCTGGGCGCTGCTCGACCTCGACGATCCGAGCCGCATCCTGCGCCTCGAGGACGAGCAACCGGTGCTCGAGGCGAACCCGGAGCTGACGCGCCCCATCGCGCACCAGATGTACCTGCCCACACCCGTCGTCTTCACCACCGGCGTGGCGGACGCAGGCGATCGTTACATCGTGGCGAGCGGCGAGGCAGACCTTGCCTGCCGCATCACCCACATGCCCAAGGCCCTGTTCGCATGACCGCGCTCTGGTGGCAGACGGGCGTGATCTACCAGATCTACACGCGCTCCTTTCAGGACACGAACGGCGACGGCATAGGCGACCTCAAGGGGATCGAGCGGCGGCTCGACTATCTGGCCAGCCTCGGCGTCGACGCGATCTGGATCTCGCCCATCTACCCCTCGCCGATGGCCGATTTCGGCTATGACGTCGCCGATTATTGCGGCATCGATTCGCGCTTCGGCGCGCTCGACGATTTCGACGATTTGCTTGCGCAAGCCCATGCGCGCGGGCTCAAGGTCCTGCTCGACTTCGTGCCCAACCACACGTCCGACCGGCATCCCTGGTTCGTCGAGAGCCGCTCCTCGTGTGCCAATCCGAAACGGGACTGGTACATCTGGCGCGATCCCGCCCCCGATGGCGGGCCGCCCAACAACTGGATCAGCGATTTCGGCGGCTCGGCTTGGGAGTGGGACGAGGCCACCAGCCAATATTACTACCACGCCTTCCTAAAGGAGCAGGCGGACCTCAACTGGCGTAATCCGGCCGTGCAGGCGGCGATGTACGACGTGATGCGCTTCTGGTTCGACCGCGGCGTGGACGGCTTCCGCATCGACGTGCTGTGGCACATGGTCAAGGCGGCAGACTTCTTGGACAATCCGCCCAACCCCACCTATCAGCCAGCGATGGGCGATATGCTCCGCGTGCTCCAGCTCCATTCGACCGACCAGCCCGAGGTGCACGGGATCGCCGCCGACATGCGCGCCATCGCCGATAATTATGGCGCCAAGGGACGGGGCGAACGCGTGCTGATCGGCGAGATCTACCTGCCGGTCGATCGGCTGCTGCGCTATTACGGCCGGGAACGGGCAGAGGTGCACCTGCCCTTCAACTTCCAGCTCGTCGATGCGTCGTGGGAGGCACGCTCCCTCGCAACGCTGATCGCCAACTATGAGGCAGCGCTTCCGCCGGGCGGTTGGCCGAATTGGGTGCTCGGCAACCATGACCGGCCGCGCGTCGCCGCCAAGCGTGGGCAGGCCCAGGCCCGCGTCGCGGCGATGCTGCTGCTGACGCTCCGCGGCACGCCCACCCTCTACTACGGCGACGAGTTGGGTTTGAGCGACGTCGCGATCCCGCCTGCCCAGGTTCAGGACCCGCGCGGGCTGCGCGAGCCCGGGCTCGCCTTGGGCCGCGATCCGGTCCGCACACCGATGCCGTGGGACGGGAGCGAGAATGCCGGCTTCACCACGGCCAGGCCGTGGCTGCCGCTCAATGCCGACTGGCCGACGCGCAACGTCGCGCGGATGGCGGAGGAGCGTCATTCAATCCTGACGCTCTATCGTCGGTTGCTGGCTGCCAGGCGCGCGCATCTGGCGCTGTCGATCGGCGACTTCGGGCTGCTGGACGCGGAGGGCGACGTGCTCGCCTATGAGCGTCGGCACGGCGCGGAGCGACTGATCGTGGCGCTCAATCTCGGGGGACGGTCGCATCGCCTGGAGTTGCCGGACTGGGCGAGCGATTGCCGGCCGCTCTTGTCCACTGTCGCCGACGCGGCGCTGGCCGGAGACGGCACCCTCCTGCTACGGGCGGACGAGGGCGTGATCCTTACGGCCGATTAACGAAAAGCAAGGAAGGACAATCGCTTGCGTATCGCCATGCTAGCGCCAATCTCCTGGCGCACCCCGCCGCGCCATTATGGTCCATGGGAGCTCGTGACGAGCCTGTTGACCGAGGCGCTGGTGGCGCGTGGCGTCGACGTCACCCTGTTCGCCACGAAGGATAGCCGGACGGCGGGCAAGCTGGCTGGCGTCTGCCCGACGTCCTATTCCGAGGACCCTGCCATCGACGCCAAGGTGTGGGAGATGCTCCACGTCGCCCATGTCTTCGAGCGCGCGGGCGAGTTTGACCTCATTCACAACCAGGCCGATTTCGTGCCGCTCGCCTTCTCGCGGCTAGTGGAGACGCCGGTGGTGACGACGATCCATGGCTTCTCCTCGGAACGCATCCTGCCAGCCTTCAAGGCGTACGACGATCGCGTCCATTATGTCGCGATCAGCGACGCCGACCGCCATTCGGACCTGCGCTATGCGGCGACGATCCACCACGGTATCCGGCTGGAGGACTTTCCTTTCGACCCGCACGGCAGCGAAGACCTGCTCTTCTTCGGCCGCATCCACCCGGACAAGGGGGCGGCCGAGGCGATTGCGGTGGCACGTCGAGCGGGTCGTCGGCTGGTCATGGCCGGCATCGTCCAGGATCAGGACTATCATAACGAGCAAGTCGCACCCGCGCTCGACGACCGTTCCGTGGTCTATCGCGGCCCGGTGGGCGGGGCGGCGCGCACGAAAGCCCTGGGTTCCGCGCGCGCGCTGCTCCACCTCATCAACTTCGACGAGCCGTTCGGACTATCGGTCGTGGAGGCGCTCGCCTGCGGCACGCCGGTCATCGCCTCCAACCGCGGGTCGATGCCCGAGCTGATCGACCCAGGCGTGACCGGCTTCCTGGTCGACAGCGTGGATGCAGCCGTGGATGCGATCGGCCGTATCGGCGAAATCGATCGCACCGCCTGCCGGTCGGCGGTGTCCACGCGCTTCACGGTAGACCGTATGGCCGATCGATATCTGGACCTGTACCGATCGCTCCTTGGCTGAGGAGAGACCGTATCAAACCTGGGGGTCGCAGCCATCCCGCGCGGTAAAGCTGGCGCTTTGATCGCTCAGCATGGCGTGCCACTTCATTTCGTTCCTCAGCTCAACAATGACCCAGATTCCCGGACCACCCCCAGGTTTGAGACGGTCTCTGCTGCGGCCGAAGTCGCGCCCGAAAACTTGGGATTGGCGCCGCATAGCCGGTCATTTGATCCTCAAAACGGCATGCGAATCAAAGACCAGAACTCATTCATCGCTGACGAGCCGCAATCCGGGCTTGCTGTTGGCGATGGGACGGGCGGCTGCAGCGGCCATGGCGGCGGCGAGCGCATCGCGTGGCAGAGCAACGGTGATGAAGCGGCCTTTGGCAGGATCGCCCGGGTCGGCGGCGGTCATGGTGATCTGGACTGTGGCGGCGCTCATCGACACATCTACGAAGACCGGATCGTCTTTGAAATCGACTTCATGGCGGCGGCCGTTCGCGCCGCGTAGGATAGCGAACATGAGGTGTCCTCGGTGGGCTGCGAGATTCGAGGTTGGAAGGATCCTTACTGGGTTAGTGCGCCCTCCTCAATCCTTTGCCGTCCTGCCCGCGCTGGAGGTGCTACGAACGCTCGGCGCGCTGCGGCCCGACGGCAGCCGATGACCCGAAAAATTCATTGCTTTAACTCAAGGAGACGCCCTGCGAATCGCTCCGTTCCGATGTCAATGTTTCGCAAAAATCAATGGACCCTCTGCCCCGTGAAGCGATCTCGTCCGCGCCAAAATTCGCAAACCGGACACCATTCGCCTTCGTAATCGATTCCTTCCTGGTGAGGGCAGCCGATGATTTGATCCGTCATCGCGACCGACACCGTTCCATGCGTCTCGATAAAGTCCAATATCTCCTTTGCGATCGCGGGGTCGGCGCGAATGTCGCCGCGATCCACTTTCCAGGCGCGCAGCTCCTTCACCTCCGCATCTTCGGATGGCACGATGCCGACGGCGGCCTTCGTTGCTCGGCTCAGGTCTGGACCGTAGAACGCAATCGTCGCAATTGGCCATCCCCTCAATCCTTTCCGGGATTTCTTGCGCAGGCGCTTCAGGAACCGGTCTTCCAACATGTTGCCCTCTCAGAGACGGTTGGGTGGAGTTGGCGTAGGCTCCCTGTCGAGGTGGCGGCATCCCCGCGGACAGAGGTCCCTTTGCGATATGGAACATAACGCTTCTGAGACATCACTTCTTTTTCGCGGGCGTCTTGCGCGGCCGAACGCCGGCTGCGCCAGACCGGGGGGCTGTGGCACCGCTCTTTTTTCGAGCCGTGCGGCCCGGCTTCGCCGCGACGGCGCGCAGCTCCTGCGCTTTTGCCATCTTCATCGGTCCGGCCGGTTTCGCCATCTTGGCGCCGCCGCCTTTCGAGCGCGAAACCCTGGCCGCCGGCAAAGACTTCGCGGACATTGACTTTGACGGCGTGGCCTTGGTTCTGACTTTAGGTGGTGGCGCTGACGTCGCCATGTCGATGCCGAAGATATCCGAAAGATCGCGCGCATCGAGCCGCGTTCCAGCGCCGCCGCCGCGTGATGCCGGCAAGGCCGCGTCGAGATGGGCGAAGATCTGGCCGGCGTCGACCGCGCGCAGGCGAAACAACAAATCCGGCTCAGCGTCCAACCGCGCGCCGGCGCCGTAGAGCGCCGCCGCGACATGCTTGCACATCGAGGCGGAATCGGGACAGCTGCAGGAGAACTTGATGTCGGCCGGCTTCGGAAACAGGCCGTCGGCCTGCCGGCAGACGCGCTCCATGACGGGTTTGGAGAGTTTGCCCTGCAGGAGCTCGACCAGGGAGTCGACGCGGCCGGCGCAATCGGCGCAGATGGATGTCCAGGCCGCGGCGGGCAACGGTTTGATCGTGATCAGGATTGCATAGATCTCCGAGCCGATGACCTTCGCCCGGACCTCGCGTGGACCGATTCGCAGATCGATCACCGCGCCATTGCGGACATAGCTGCGGCCGCGCTCCACGCGATAGGCATAATCCCGGTAGCTTTCGAGATTGTCGCACCAAGCCTTGCCCCAGAAACTGGCGGCGATCTTGCGCCCTTCGACGACGACCGGCGCCACATTCTGGCCTGCCTTCTTCAGCCGCGCGATTTCACGTGCGGCTTTTTTGCGCCGCTCGGCGACCGGCACATAGGCTGGCCAGCCGCCGTCATAACCAAAGGCCATGCCGCTCACTCCTTCATTGCCGCATCGAGATCGAGGGCGACCAAGCGCAGGATCTCCTCGTTCTTCAGTTCGGTCAGATTGATTTCGGCGGAGCCGTCCAGCAAGTCGTCCGAGAGGCCGCGCTTCGACTCGATCAAAGCGTCGATCTTCTCCTCGACCGTGCCGCGACAGACGAATTTATGGACGAGGACGTTTTGCTTTTGACCGATGCGGAAGGCCCGGTCGGTCGCCTGGTTTTCGACCGCCGGGTTCCACCAGCGGTCGAAATGCACGACATGCGACGCCGCCGTCAGGGTGAGGCCCGACCCACCGGCCTTCAGAGACAGAACAAAAAACGGGATCTTCTCGTCGTCCTGGAAATCGCGGACGAGCGTCTTGCGTCGTCTGACCTCCGTCTCGCCATGCAGCGTCAAGCCGGGCCGCCCGAAAATGCCGGCGAGGAAGAGGGCCAGCGGGTCGATCACCTCGCGGAACTGGGTGAAGACCAGCATCTTTTCCTGACGCGCCGCGATCACCTCCGCGATATCGCGGAGACGCGCCCATTTGCCGCTGTCCTCTTCCCGCCATGCCTGGTCGCCGAGCCATTGCGAGGGATGATTGCAGATCTGCTTCAGCCGCATCAACGAGGCCAGCACCAGTCCCTTGCGGGCGATGCCGCCCGCGCTGTCGAGATCGTCTTCGAGGCTGTCCACGGCCTGCGCATAGAGCGCCGCCTGTTTGCGGCTCAAATGGCAATGCACCTTGACCTCGGTCTTGTCGGGCAGATCGGCGATGATCGACCGGTCTGTCTTCATGCGCCGCAAGATGTAGGGCGCCACCAGCTGGCGCAGCGGGCCGTAGGGATTGTGCTCGCGCTCGGCGAGGTTTTTGGCGTAGCGCTTGAATTGCGTGGCTGAGCCGAGCAGGCCCGGATTGAGAAAATCGAAGATCGACCACAAATCGCCCAGATGATTTTCGACCGGCGTGCCGGTGAGCGCGATCCGGGCGCGCGCCTTCAAAGCTTTCGCGGCGCGGGTCTGCTTGGCGCTGGCGTTCTTGATCGCCTGCGCCTCGTCGAGAATGACGAAACGCCAGGCGATGTCCTTAAGCGGTGCGACCCGCAGCAGCGATCCGTAGCTCGTGATGACGAGATCGAGGTTTTCCGCACGACCTTCGGAAAATTGTTGCACATCCTCGGGTTTCATGGCCGAGGGATGAACGATCGCGGCTTTGAGGCTTGGCGCGAATTTTTCGATCTCGCCGGCCCAATTGGCGAGCAGCGAAGCGGGCGCGACGAGCAGGCTCGGACGCGCCGCCGCGTCAGCGCCGTCGCGCTGCGCAAGGAGCAGCAGCGCCAGGACCTGGATGGTCTTACCGAGACCCATGTCGTCGGCGAGGCAGGCCCCGAGCCCGAGACCGCAGACGAGCCTCAGCCACGTGACGCCGGCCTGTTGATAGGGCCGCAACGCGCCCTTCAACGCCGCGCCTGGATCTCCGCCAGCGGCGCTTGGGGCTCGCAAGGCTTGCAACGTCTCGGCCAGCCAAGGCCCGGCGGCGATTTCCGCCCAGCCGGCGCTGGCGTCCTCCGCTTCATCCTCGGTCACCGCAGCGCCGGCGATCATCCGCATCGCTTCGGCGAAACTCACCCCCTCGTGAGCGGCCAGGGATTCGGCGTCGCGGAAACGCGTCATCGCCTGTTCGAGCCGGGCGCGATCGACCTCGACCCATTGGCCGCGCAGGAGCGCCAGTCCGTCCGTTCCGGCGAGCAGAGAGTGGACTTCCGCCTCCGTCAGCGTTTCGCCGTCGAGCGTCGCCTCGACCCTGAAATCGAGCAGTCCGCCAAGTCCAAGGGCCGAAGGCTCGCGGCGGCCGATTGTCGCCGTCGCCTTGGGACGCGGCGGCCGCCCGGCGCGCCAGGCCGGCGGCATCCGCAAAATCACCCCGGCGTCCTCGAGGGCGGGAGCGGACCGAATGAGCGAGAGCGCCTCTTGCGGTCCCCACCGTAAGGGGTGGAAGATGTCACCCTCATCGACCATAAGCTTCAGCCAATCACATTTGTCCGCGGCGCGTTGAACGGGCTGAAGCAACGACAAAAGCTCGTTTTTGTTTTTCGCCCCGGCGTATTGGCGCAGCGCTTCGCCCAAAGGCAGATGCTGCGCCTTGGCGCCGGCCGAGAGGCCCGTCGTGTAGGTCGCCATGAAGGCGAAGGGGAAGTCTGGGTCGCGGCGGTTTTCCGCCAGATTGAAATGGACCCTGCCGACGAGGGTCCAGGCCGGATTGCATTGGGCCAGAAAACTCTGCATATCCGTCCCGGCCGCCGAAAAGGCGTGGGCGAAGGCGGCGTCCAACGCCTGCCATAGGATGCGAAGACTCTTCGGACTGAGATATTCGGCGCCCGCCATCAAGGGTGTCGTCAAGGCGAGCGAGGCAAGCTCCGCCGGCGTCGGCGGATCGATCCCGGCGATCGCGGCTTCGCCAATCGGCTCCTCCAAGTCCCGGGGCCGGCGGCGGAGCGCTGTCACGAAGCGCGCGGCGAAGTCACGCCACCAGACGAAAACCGGCGGCAGAGCCGCGCCGGCTTCAAGGGCGCCGAGGCGCCAGAGCCCCTCGCCGCTTCCCCGGGCAAAGGCCTCGCGCAGACGCAGGGCGATCCTGGCGTCGAGGTCGGGCGCGTCGCCTTTATCTTCGAAGACGAGCTTGCCGTGCGGGGTCAGCCGCAATGTCGCGCGGACACGGCCTGGATTTGACCCCAACAGGCCAGTGGCGCCGGCGTCGGCGACGGCCTCTGTCCCGCGCTGAAAAAATGCCGTCATGCGTTCGATCCAAGACCGTTCGATCCAAGACTTGGCCGGCTCGCCTGATTCGGCCCTTTCGGAGAGGGCGCGATCATCGGCGGTCGCGGGGGCCCGTGCAAGGCAGGTCCACGTACTTGTCACCAAAAGCGCGCGGAGAGGGGGCCTGAATTGCGAGGGTCATCGTCATGCGCTCGGCGCGCGACTCCGTTGCTTCAGTTTGATTCACAACCGTCTTGCGGAAATCCTTAGCCGAGAGTCGCCGCCAGAAATACCTTTCTGGCGTCAATGGATCATCCAATCAGGTGGCCTCGCGTCAACCCTCAGGCCAGATCGAGACCGATTGTGGAAGGCTGCGTGGCGGACGGCTCCTTTCAGTGTGGCGCTCTGCAGCAATTGTCTTCGAACATTGCGATGCCGGAAGCGGGCGTCGTCCATCCCATCGCTTTCGTGTCTTCACCCCTATTCCGCGGCGATCTGCGACGTCACGCCGAGGATTGCCTTCGTCTCCAGGAATTCGGCAAAGGCATGGTCGCCCCATTCGCGGCCGTTGCCGGAGGTCTTATAGCCGCCGAAGGGCGCCATCAGGTCCATCGGCGCGCCGTTGAGGCTCACCTGGCCGGCGCGCAGGCGGGACGCGACCTCGCGGATTTTCGCCAAGTCGCTGCCAGAGACATAGGCGGCGAGGCCGTATTCAGTGTCATTGGCGATCTCGACCGCCTCGTCGATCGTGCCGTAGCCTAGGATTGACAGAACGGGTCCAAAGATCTCCTCGCGCGCGATCGTCATCGTGTTCGTGACGTTCGCGAAGACGGTCGGCTTGACGTAATAGCCCTTTTCGAGGCCCTCGGGCTTGCCTGTGCCGCCGGCGACGAGGGTCGCGCCCTCGTCGATCCCCTTCTGGATCAGGCCCTGGACCTTCTTCCATTGCACTTCGGAGACGACCGGGCCAATTTGCGCATTGCCGTTCGGATCGCCGACCGTCGTCGCCTCGGCCGCTGCCTTGGCGATGCCGATGACCGCGTCCATCGTCTTCTGCGGCACGAGCATGCGCGTTGGCGCGTTGCAGGACTGACCGGAATTGGTCATGACCGCGCGCACGCCGTCGGTGACGGCGGCCGTCATGTCGGCGTCCTCGAGGACGATGTTCGGGCTCTTGCCGCCGAGCTCCTGGCACACGCGCTTGACGGTAGGGGCGGCGTTCTTTGCGACCTCGATGCCGGCGCGGGTCGAGCCGGTGAAGGACACCATGTCCACACCCGGATGCGAGCTGATCGCTGCGCCGGCCGTCTGTCCGTCGCCGTTGACGAGGTTGAAGACGCCCGGCGGGACGCCCGCCGCGTCGAGGATCTCGGCGAAGATCTGGCCCGAGAAGGGCGCGATCTCGGAAGGCTTGAGGACGATCGTGCAGCCGGTCGCAAGCGCAGGCGCGACCTTGCAAGCGATCTGGTTGACCGGCCAGTTCCAGGGCGTGATGAAGCCGCAGACGCCAATCGGCTCCTTGGCGATCACCGTCGTGCCGCGGTTCTCCTCGAACTTGTAGGTCTTGAGAACCTGGATCGCGGTCGTGAAATGCGCCGCGCCCATGGCGGCCTGGGCGCGCTGCGCGAGCCAGACGGGGGCGCCCATCTCCTCCGTGATCGCCTTCGCGATGTCTTCGCGGCGCTTCTCGTATTCGGCGACGATCCGTTCGAGCAGCCCGATGCGCTCCTCGCGGCTCGTCTGCGAGAAGGTCTTGAAGGCCTCGCGTGCGGCCTTGACCGCGCGGTCCACGTCGGCGGCCGAGCCGAGTGAGATGTGGCCGCAAACCGTTTCTGTCGCCGGGTTGATCACCTCGAGCGTCTTCGGTTGCGCGGGTTCGACCCACTTGCCTCCGATGTAGAACTTCAGATAGTCGCGCATCGTTTTCTCCCTGATTGCGGCGGACGCCGCCCAAACTCCGGAGGTAAATCGGCGGTACGGAGTGACCCCTCTTCGATGAA
>Ga0302320_10026485_pt1 | contig 11227 bp, 10 predicted proteins | sample Bog_T0_3_FD_202130 | JGI IMG/M metagenome (GOLD analysis project Ga0302320, IMG submission 202130) | Peat permafrost microbial communities from Stordalen Mire near Abisko, Sweden - Bog_T0_3 | ecosystem: Environmental > Terrestrial > Soil > Wetlands > Peat | place: Sweden: Abisko, Stordalen Mire... | reverse complement strand
CACCACCAAACGGAGCCAGTTCCAATTCAAATCCCCGTCGAAATTAACGGATATCCCGTGCCCGGCTAATTAGGTTGGATTACGTCACAATTCCGGCCAAAAATGGGTTGGATTTCAGCAACCTTCCTCATAAATAGGAACAATTCAACGTCGCCTCTCCAGGCGGTTGAGACCCCAGCGGACGACTAACGCCATCGTATCGCGCCAGCCCTCTCATCCAAAGCGCCCAAAGCAACGACCAGAAGTCTGGCAGCCAACGGATGATTCCACGATCTTAAGGGCAGGCATTCCAATTCCCTAACAGCCTCATCTGCATCACCCAACCGCAGCCAGAGCTTCGCGCTCTTGACTCGAAGAGCGTGAGATAGTGAGAGCCGGCGTTTTGGGAAGTGTAATGGGTGAAGCCCATGCATGATTCTTGCTTCGCATATTTCATTCTTCATGCGAGCAGTGTGACATGGCTGGTTGGACATCCGCTGTCCAACTGAAAAAGAAATCCGAGAATATTCTGCGTTCCATCGTGATCCCCGGCAGGGATGAATTTCGTCTGCTCTTCTGGCCATAAAACAATCCCGAAACGGAGACCGGAGCCATTTCATCCTGCAACCCAATTCAAATCCCAAATAGACGCCAGTAGTTACCTGTGGACGTGACGTTTAAAAGCACCCGGAAGGCTGCGGCGCCATAAACTCTGGTACCTTGGCCGCGGCACAACCGGTGCCGACTTCTCGACGAAAATGCCTGGAAGTTCGACCGAAAACCCGGCAACGTCTTTTTCGGAACTGGACAGGCTCGTGAGTGGGCCCAGGCTACTTGAAATCCTCTGGAAGCCCACCAGCCGGCCCAGCCTTCGCTGGCTCCGAAGCCAGACAAAGAGACGCACAATTCCCTTTGCAAGATCCGCCGGACAGGTGTGGTTCGTTCCCAGACAGGTTAGAGAAGCGCTAACCAGACTCCAAATCCCCCGCGGCCGGCCTCGCACGGTGAGAATAGGATCAGCCTAATAATGGGCAATCGCCGGCTCAGTGTCCGACCAGGCCAGACGAACAAATCGTCCATCAATTGACCACAGTCGCGATGGCCGCGCCGAGATTCAGAACTCCAATCAAGGCCAAATCGGGTTATCCATCCATGCTTGCAGGGCGGCTTTGTTGCTGGAATCCGCAGCACCTACAAAATCAAACAAGTCGAATTTCCATCCCTGGTCCTCGGCGTACCCAGGGTTCCAAACACAAAGGACGAACAAACCAGGCATTCGCTCGACCGATGACCAACGTCCCATCATCGAGGCGAATACGTCGGCATCAAACTTCTGAGGGTTCCAGTCACCGAGGATTCCGTCCAAGCAGGGAAAGCTGCGCGCCACGCGCAGAATCAACGCAGTCGAGTTGATTGGCTTTTGCAGAACAACGCACTTTTTATTCATAACAGTAATCAAGTATTTTAACCATTGCCATGGATTTCCAGCGAAGGATCCGGGCGATATGTTTAACCCAAGTCCCTACTCCAGGCACAAACGCGTGCCATACCTGGGAGTCAGCTTCGCTGCTTCTAAGACGCGCGAAGAGTTGGAAAACCGCGTGGGGTGCCTTGTTGCAAAAAGGATTCTGACCGCAGCAATGCGTCAATTGCGGAGAGAGCCTTCTCTTCACGGAGAAAGCGGAAACGAATGCGTTTGCCATTCATCGTTATTCCACTGACCAGGTAATAACGGACGCTATTTCCAGTGACTCCTGTCTGGACTTTATACTGATTTTGTGACGTTTTACTCATAGTTGATCTCTCCGGCCGTTGTGCTCAGTCTTTGGGCCAATCTGTTGCTTAAATGCGTGCTGTCATTCATGGTTGTATAAGCTCCGATGCAGTGAAATGGTACCGGTTATCCAAAAGTTTTTGGTGGCAACGTTTTTTCAACGAAGGTAAAACAATCCCGAAGAAATTACAGAATAGCCAGGTAGGACGGTGTTTTCGCCACAATAATTCCTAATTAGGTTATAATAGCCAGTTCATGGATGCTGGTTAGCAACGGTTTCAACTTCGATTAAAATAAAGAGGAAATAATTCCAGTAAATTCGGCGCAGAGGGTTGCCGCCCCATAACATGGATTGGGTGCCAATTTCCCCGATCTTATGAGATGCGCTCTTTTATACGTCGGATTATTCCTACTCCTCCTACAGCAGGCGTTGGCCTCCAATGTCACGCTGGCTTGGAACCTCAGCCCTGATCCCCAGGTGACAAATTATAACCTTTGCTGCGGAGTCGCCAGCGGAGTTTACACTAATCAGGTAGCCGTAGGCAACACCTCCAGTTACCAGTTTACCGGACTCGTTCCCGGAGTCACTTACTACTTCGCCGTCAAGGCAGAGGACAGCAATGGGTTGGAAAGCCCCAACTCAAATGAAGTCAACTATTTCGTGCCACTTCTGCCCTGCAATATTACTTTGGGCAATCTCAACCAGGTATACAGCGGGCAACCGGCAGTGGTTGCGTCCTCCACTGCTCCAACTAACCTGCCAGTCACATTCTCCTATAACGGAAGCCCCTCAGCACCTACGAATGTTGGCACCTATACAGTGATCGCCACCGTGGTTTCCACCACTTATATGGGAGCCGCCACCAACACGCTCGCCATTTCGCCGGCGCCGGCCACCATAGTCCTCGCCGATCTCGTGCAGACCTGCGATGGTTTCGGCAAAACAGTTTGTGCTACTTCGCAGCCCCTGGGGTTGCCAGTTGTGATTACTTACAATGGAAGCTCCACCCCTCCAACATGCGCCGGCAGCTACGTGGTTGCCTGCTCCATCGCCAACGTAAATTACGCTGGTTCCACGACCAATATATTGCTGCTCAACACTGCAATCGCATCCATCACGCTGGATAACCTTTCCCAAACTTACGATGGAACGGCCAAAGCCGTCACCGTTGCCACCATTCCGAGCAACCTCGCCATCCAGATCACGTATAATGGTACTGCAAATGCTCCCGTCAACGCAGGTAGCTGCGTCGTGGCCGCAACATCGATCGATCCAAACTACGCGGGATCGGCCACCAACACCCTCGTGATCAGCAAGGCGACTGCGCTCCTTGTTTTAACCAATCTCGCCCCAGCCTACGACGGCACACCAAAGGCGGCAACTGCGGTTACTTCCCCGACCAACCTAGCAGTGAACATTACCTACGATGGTTCGGCCACGGCACCGACCAATGTTGGCAACTACTGCCTGACCGCCAGCATCGCCGACACCAATTACGCGGGATCAACCACCAACACGCTGATGATCCGCCGAGGGGTGGCGACAGTTGCGGTTGCCGGCCTCTCCCAAACCTATGATGGAACAGCCAGGAGTGTCACCATCACAACGACTCCGAGCAACCTCGACGCCAGCATCACATACAGCGGCTCGCCTCTTGCTCCCAGCAACTCGGGCAGCTACGCCGTAGTTTGCACGATTGTAGACAGCAACTATAACGGATCGGTCACCAACACGCTGACGGTGGCCCAAGCAACCGCCACCGTACAGTTGTGCAAGCTGGTTCAAGCCTGGTCTGGGAACCCCTGCCGGCCATCAGTGGTCACCGTGCCGGCAGGGCTGAACGTTAACATCAGCTACGACGGAAGCAACCAGCCCCCCAGCGACATCGGATATTACGCTGTCGTGGCCAGCATCAACGACCCAAATTACACCGGAACGGTTTCTGCCACGTTCAGGATAAAGACGGTCGCCCCGCCATCCAAACTCATCATCATAAGCTGGAGCGCGGCATTTGGCCCTGTGACGCTGCTCGAAAGCACCAACCTCGCTGACTGGGTGACAAACACCGACCTACCCGAGACGGCCTCCACCAATCCCAGCGACACCATCACTACGCCCGTGGCAATTCAGGATGGCAACCACTTTTTCCGCGCCGTAGCCAACGGGGCGGCAGTCTCCATCGGGATCAATTAAGAGGTGCTCTCTGATCTGGGACTTACTGGACTTTCGTCCAGGGATCGCAGTTCTCAACGTCGAAGGTCCCCTTGCCCACGAGATGTTCAAAGATGAGGCCGGAGGACCGCTGGCAGAGGGTAACCCCGAACGAGCGACGCGGCCGAGTCCATCACAGGAAAACAGTGGAGGCTCGACGACTATTTGGCTGGCAAGCGGGTGTAAATTCTGGAACGGATCCGGGGTCAGACCCAGCAAACATTGGTGCTCAAAGGAGCGCCAGCGGAAAGCCACTGACCTCCTGTCCCAGGCCAAGGATGAAGTTGTTCACGGGCTTCATCACCCGGACGTTGCCCCCACCTTTGTACCTGTAGGACAAGCCCAGCTCCGCCACCTCATCCTCTGTCAAAAAGCGAGGCGCGTAAAGCACCAGATGCCTGCCTACCCCCTGCCCTTTCCGGAGGCTGTCGGCCGTCTCATGCGCGAAGCGGACCGTCTGCAATTTGTCCCGAATTGGAGTCGCAAGCTCGTTCAGGTCCCCTGCCCTGCTGTAGCAGCGCACCTCGTAGTGTCTGCAGGGCAGGCGACGACCTCGGATGAAGAAACCTTTGCCTGAGACCGCGTTCGCCGGTGCGTTACGCAATGCAGCGCGCAGTCTTTCTGCCTTCGCCAGCCGCCAGCCCCCGCGACGGACACGCTTCGCCCATCCCTGCTCCTCCATGTAGTTTACCACCCGCCAGACAGACCCCAGGCTCAGCGCGGTCTCCTGCTGCAGCTGCGACAAGTTCCAGCACCTGCTCGGGTTTTGCAGCAGCGCCAGCGGAATGTTCAAATTGCCTCCAGCAAAAACAGCCCCATCCCGCCAAGGAGTTCTGAAGCGCAGGCTCGGATCTCCGAGCGTTTCAACCCAGCCGTTGGACAACAGCAACATCCTTCCAGTCAAATCGGCGCAGGAGATTCTGCGGCGTCTGCACAGGTCCAGGATGTCGTCCCCCAGACGCGCTGTAACCAGAAGCGGAGGCATTGAGCCGGAGGCCCCGGCAATGTCGTGGTTCCTCGACAATTCCAGCGGATAGGCGTCCTCAAGGAGCAAGCGATTGAGAAGAGCGAGGTCGGGGCCGGACGGATCTCGTTTCAGCAGGTCAACCGTTTCAGGCCGCAACGGGATGTCTTGAAATCGCAGATCATCGTAAATGGATTTCCCTCCAATTATATTGTTAAGGGCTTTGACGACAATCGCCTGCATTTGGTCCAAACCTGGTGCTGACGGCTGATATTTCCTGAGCAGCAATTGCTCCGGATCGGACAATCTGTTCCATAGAAAAGCGGATACCGCATCGAATTGCTCACGCAGTTCAGTTACGAGCATCAAGAAATCCTTGATTTCATCCGCTGAAATCGTGGCGGTAAAGATATCTTCCCGCGCGATGTCGAGCGCCGTGATGAGCTGGAAATGTGAAACCTTCTTGTTGAACTCGAAGGTCAACCGGTTGGTGCCGGGCTCCGCAGTCCACACAGGCGCTGCATTTACTCGTACGCCAGCTCCAGCAAATCCACTGCCGACTGGAAAGCCTTTGGCGATCAGTTCGCGAAAGCGCGCCTCGATGCTCTGAACGTCCGCCAATCGAACCGGTTTGGCCCGCTGCTCAAAATCGGCAGAATCTTGCGCAACGCGATCCGTTATGTCCTGTAACGCCCCAGCGTTGACCAGACGCCAATCGCCCCGACGGATGCACTTCACCCAGCCCTTGCCACTCAAGCAATCGAGCACCATCGAGACCGTTGCCGAGCTTAGTTTTGTTGCGTACTGAAGTTGGGAAATGTTCCAACCTCTGACCGGATTCTGCAGGATCGTTGAGAGGATACTCACGTTGCCCGCATCCACCACCGACTCGTCAAGCTCCTTCCAGGGCAATTGGAAATTCGCATGGGGTTTTAGTTGCAGTTCGACCCAGAAGTTTTCGTCGCTTTTGTCATTTTCCTCCATCAGCAACATGTGACCGGTGAGATCGGCACAAGAAATACTTCGGCGCCGACATTCAGCGAGCACGTCAGGCCCAAGACGTACGGTCAAAGCCAAGAGCTTAGGATCCATTTTTTTCAAAACATCGAGATCACCAGTGGGCTTCATCATATCTCGCGGCTTGACCTCCCGAGCAGCCACCAAGTGAAATTTCGAGGAGCGGCCATTGTAATTGAAGCTCAGATGGTTGCTGCCTTGAAGTGCTGACCATTTTCCCACCGGAAAATGACGCAAGATTTGTTGCCAGAAGCAGTTCTGGAGCTGCCACACATCATCAACTTGATTCCATTTGGCGCGAGGCATGCCTTGATCAACCAACCCGGGTCGGGAAATTATTCTTCGTGAGCCAATCCTCCAAAGCTTGCCGCACCACGTTTTGAATGATAAATGGCTCTTGCTTCTTGTGCTTGCGCTCAAGGCAGGCGCTCTCAATCGCATTTTTCAAGCGAGCCGGGACGCGCGCACTCAGGTAGGGCGTAGAGGTGGTTTCCTCCTCCTCCAAAAGCGCCTCCCTCGTTTTATCCCTTGCGCGTCGTCGGTCACCCGGCCTTTCGACTTGAGGCGGCTCTGCCGGGCTCGGCGTCCCCGCCGGCTCGCCGGGAGAAACAGGCTCTGGAACGGAAGGAGCGGCTGGCAAGGACGAAGACGCAGGCATTGGTTCTGGAATTACCGAAGGCGGCGATGGCGGTGGAGGAGGCGACGGAGGTTCCAAAATCCGAATTGTTGAATTCGGAGGCATGTTATCCTTCATAAAACCCTGCTCACCGGTGTTAAGCTCCGTGGATATCTTGCCTGTAGGCGGGGGTGCGGCGTTCGTGGCCTCCAGCATGCTCGGTCGTGGTGCTTTTGATGTTTTTCCTGCCATAGTTCTCTCCTTCAATCTGTGGGTTCAGCCGATGGCCCGCCCGGTGTCTCCGGCGGACGGTCCCCTGCCCTGCCCTGCTCGGGTGGCACCTTTTGACGGTACAGTTCCGGAAGCGCCTTCTGGAAAAGCATCTGCAGGTCCTCTCCGGCCTCAGCAGCGCCTCGGACATCCAGCCGCCAGGCGACCGATTTGAAACTGCGGGCCGTCGCATACGCCTGCAGGAACCGGATCGGCAGCGTCGTGGGAAGTTGAAGCTGGGCAGCTCCCTCGATCAGCTCACGGCTCAGGATGGTGTGTTGCATCTTGTTGGGAATCATCTGCATTCGTGGCAGTCCATTCCGCACCGTCTGAGCTTGCTTCACCTTGTTGACTGTTTCGCGCACTGCCTGAAAGTCCAGCGGCGAAGGCGCGGCCGGTATCAGAACGATCTCCGCGCGCAGCATCGCCAGAAGGTTGAGCTCTGACACTCCTCCGGGCCCGTCAATCACGATATGGTCGTATTTTTGCGCGAGATTCTGCAGTTCGGTGAGGAAGGTCTTGGGGTCATCCAGCCGGCCATACTCCGGGCATGGAACCTCGTTTATCGACTTCATCTCCTGCAGCCATGTGGACGACGACGCCTGCGCGTCACTGTCGACAAGCAAAACTGTGTAGCCGAGCTCGCTTAGCCAAACCGCCAAGTGAACGGCAATCGTACTTTTTCCGACTCCGCCTTTGAGACAGGTCACAAAAATTATCATATTTTTTGTTTCTACAAGTTGTACACATTCCAGAAAATGTGTCAATGAATTAAAATTGTAACTGTCATAAGGCATTGCTAGTAAGTATGTTACATGTTATAGATTGTGAGCAAGCATGTGCGTTCGCTACTCAGCGATTTCACAACGTCATTAGCGTGTGTGTGCACGTGTGCGTGTGTTCACGTGTTCACACTATATGGTGGAAGAAAACCTCGGAATCGTGCGAGTTGGCAAACATTCTTCCGCCAGTTGTGCATCCGTGCACATGTGCGCAACTGCACACTTAAAGCCTCACAAATTACAAGGGCGAGCAGGATGTTGTGAGATTGCGCACATGTGCACTCGCTAACAGAGAACCCTTAGACCACGAAGTGGAAATAAAGTTCGAGCCGGAAAAGGCATGGTAGGCACCTATCAAACAAGGAGATTTATCTTGGGTGGCGATAGCGGACCAGAAAGACCAGAAAAACACCTTCGCAGAGTGTTTCACGGGTCTCAAGGCCTGCAAAATATATACTCGCAAGTGCTTGACGTGGCTGTGCTTGCGCGTTATTATCAATGGAATGTTGAGGCCAGTGCGCCGATTCATGCTTGTGGGCACGGAGTTGATCCGCCGCATTTCACGAAATCCGTACCTTTTCATACGAAGGCCCCAATTTTTTGGCCGAAGGAAGGCAGAGCACGGGTCATCGACCAAGAATTCCTGGACGCCATTCACCGTCGTGAAAAGCCATGAATGGGGCAGGGGATAGCCTAGCGGCGCTACGCCGTTCCGCACGCGTTTATAATTGAGGGTGATCCAAAGCGAACCTACCTCAGCCAGTTGGGACCAACGAGGTGTACTTTGAAAAGCTCGCACTCCGGCATCAAATGAGGCCAAAGAGGACGATTGCCATCGCGGCTGAGACACTTTTACCGGCCCTTTAATTCTGGAATGTAAACCCTGCTTTTTCATCCAAAATCGATCATTCGTCCGATGTTCCACGGATTTTGGCGTCCGGCAAATTTTGAACACTTAAGTGCTTGATTTCACGAATCTTACATTATAGAATTTGTGGAACATCAGGCTCAAAAGACTGATTTGTCATTCAGGGGAACGAATTGTTCCACGCTCTTTCACAGAAAACGTTCTTTTTCATCTGAAGGCCTCAATTTAATCGTGCCCGCAGAAGTCCGGCGCACAAGGCCCGGGCGGAAAAGCGGGCGATCCTTCCGACCGGCTTGGCTGCTGATTCCAGTATAAAAGCGAAAAGGTCTGGAACACCGGGCCTTTCGCACACACTCTTTGAGAACAACAGCTTCTCAGTGCTGGCACGCCAACCTCACCCGGACTGTGGCAACAGCAAAGTCAGCAGTTCTGGTGACGGAAAGATGCGGCATCACGGGCTCAAGCCAAACCAAAACACAAAAAGGGGTCGACAAGCTCTCGCCGGCTGGCCGCTCGCATCTGAAGCAGCGACGTCAAGAGCAGGCTCAAAGTCTACGGGCCATCCCTTTGAAAGTGGCGCTGCCTCGGTGCGGCACCCAAACCGATCGCCACAACAAACGCAAGTGGCTTGCCCCGACGGGAGTGCTTTCGGTCAACGGCGCCAAGTTCATGAACTGGGACTGCGGCCGGGGAAGCGGCGGCGCCATCAGCCAGGTGATCCATTTGCATCATCTGGACTTCAAAGCCGCCGTCGATTGGCTCGGACGGAATTTTCCAGATACCCTCTCGCTGTCTGCGGCCGCACCCACGGCCCAGCTCGGCTTGAAACTAACGGTGCCAGCTCCCAGCAGATCGCCGACCACATTGAAAAATCAATGTTTTCGGGAGGATTACAGAGTTTTTGCTACCCACAGCAGCCGCAATCGTAAGGTCGGCCTTTCTTAAGCATCCGCCCCCATCGCTCCATGCAGCCATGAACTTTACGCCGACACAACGGAACGCCATCAATCACACCCCGGGCAGCCTCCAGCTATTCGTGTGCGCCGGCTCCGGCTAGACGGAAGTCGTTGGCCCGGCGCATGGCCACGCCGACAACGCGGACCAACATTCCCAACCAGATCAGCGACAATTGGGCGCTCTCGTGACCGTTTTAAGGTGGTCGAGATTTTTCGGACTCGATTTGCAAAATTGACCGGTGACGCGAAAATTCTCATGTGGAACCGTTGACCCCGCCTGATTCGCATTTTCTGGCTGCAGCCCAAGGCTGGGTGGAGTTGGGCAATCATTGGGAGGCCATCCCCGATGTCATTGAAAACATCGCCTCGGGTTCCGGCAAGTCCATTCACCGCGAGGATGCCCACCATCCACTTGGAGGAAATGCCGAAACGGTTCCGCTGTTGCAACGACGCGCCGTGCGTTTTCAGTTGCTCGACAATTTTGGAGCGCCCAAACATCGCGGCGAACAGGAGCGCAGTCAGGCGATGGCTCGATCGAATAAACGTCAGAGATCACGCAAGGTCGAAGCGATCAAGGTTCATCACCTTATTCCAGGCCGTGACAAAGTCGTGAACAAACTTCTTCTCAGCGTCGGAACTTCCGTAGACTTCAGCCAGGGCGCGGAGTTGGGAGTTTGAACCGAAGACAAGGTCGACCCGTGTGCCGGTCCACTTGAGCGCACCCGTTTTGCGATCGCGGCCTTCAAAGACATCCGCGTCTTTCGAGACCGGCTTCCACTCCGTGCCCATGTCGAGCAGGTTCACGAAGAAGTCGTTGGTCAGTGCCTCCGGTCGCTGGGTGAAGGCACCGTGCTGCGCCCCTCCGAAGTTGGTCTTGAGGACGCGCAGGCCTCCCACGAGCACCGTCATTTCGGGCGCGGTCAGGGTCAGTAATTGCGCCTTGTCCACGAGCAGCGCCTCGGCCGATACCGTGTATTTGCCCTTGAGGTAATTGCGAAAGCCGTCCGCGATGGGTTCGAGCACGGCGAAGGACTCGACGTCGGTCTGCTCCTGCGAGGCATCCATGCGCCCCGGGGTGAAAGGAACCGTGACCTCGTGACCGGCATTTTTCGCAGCTTTCTCGACGCCTGCGCAACCGGCCAGAACGATCAGGTCCGCCAGCGAGACCTTCTTGCCGCCAGACTGGGCGGTGTTGAAAGCGCTCTGGATGCCCTCCAGGGTCTTGAGCAACTTCGCCACTTGGGCGGGATGGTTGACTTCCCAATCCCTCTGCGGCGCCAGGCGAAGGCGGGCCCCGTTGGCGCCGCCGCGCTTGTCGGAGCCACGGAATGTGGATGCCGCCGCCCAAGCAGTGGAAACCAGCTCCGAGACGGACAGACCGGAAGCCAGGATTTTACCCTTTAGAGAGGCGATGTCTTGGGAGTCAATCAATGGGTGATTGACCGCGGGGATGGGGTCCTGCCAGATGAGTTCCTCCGCAGGAACCTCCGGCCCGAGATAACGCGCGCGAGGTCCCATGTCGCGGTGCGTCAGCTTGAACCACGCCCGGGCGAATGCGTCTGCGAACTGAGCCGGATTCTCCATGAAGCGCCGCGAGATTTTTTCGTAAACAGGGTCCAACCGCAGGGCGAGATCGGTGGTCAGCGTGGAAGGCGCGATCCGCTTGGACGGGTCGTGGGCGTGCGGCACGGTGCCGGCGCCGGCGCCATTCTTCGGCGTCCACTGATGCGCACCGGCGGGGCTCTTCGTGAGTTCCCATTCGTAGCCGAACAGGTTCTCGAAGTAGTTG
>Ga0302320_10026484_pt1 | contig 11227 bp, 7 predicted proteins | sample Bog_T0_3_FD_202130 | JGI IMG/M metagenome (GOLD analysis project Ga0302320, IMG submission 202130) | Peat permafrost microbial communities from Stordalen Mire near Abisko, Sweden - Bog_T0_3 | ecosystem: Environmental > Terrestrial > Soil > Wetlands > Peat | place: Sweden: Abisko, Stordalen Mire... | reverse complement strand
AAGGCGATATTCTTTTGATCTGTGATATTCAACTGGGCATTTTCAAGAAGGACGTGCCGGCTGGTAAGATTTTTATTATCTAGGCTGGTTGAAAAATTATCTGCTGCTAGATCACCTTCTAACCAAATGTTGTTTTCATCTTTCATATGCAGGGTCACTGCTTTAATGGCAATATCACCTTGAAGTTTTTGATTAGGCCACCCGATCCAAAGACCTTTAGTGCTTATACTTCCGACAGACTGGATGCCATCTTTATCTTTTCTTATCTTGATGTTGTCTAGGGCCACTTCATCAACCTTAACCTGACGGTCTTTTAGAGCTACGAAGATATTTTGCGCGTGAAGGGAGCCAATGAAGGTTACCCGTCCTTTGGTAAATTCAAAGGCATCCACCTTTGCCTGTACACTGCCCCCGGCGGAAAGACCAGGGACTCTGGTTTGTATATGATTTAAGGTCATTTGGCCTCTGGCCGTGATATCTCCATTTTGGTATTGTGCGTTTAAATCGTGGATTTCAATATCACCTTTGAAGGTTTGGTCATTGCTGGTGACATCCAAATTTTGCATAAATATATTGCCTTGGGCGGATGTTATATTTTGGGTGTAATTGATATTTAAATCGATTTCCTTAATAATACCGCTGTCTATGTGTACATCGGGGATGCTGAGTAAGGATAAATAGGAGGCGGTGTTGATATTCCTTAGATGAATTTGGGCCCTGGTATTTTGAGTAATAGGTTGATAGCATACGGTTGCCCCAACAAATCCCTTTTTCCCTGGGATATCAGCGGTAAAATCATAGTTGATCTCTTTGTATGAAAGGGAAAGTTTTAAAGTGATATTATCAAATAATTCGCTCCATTGATGAGGGGTGGAGATGTCCTCTACCAGGAATTTCCCATCATTGATAGCGATACCTCCCCAGGCGATCTCAAAAGCAGAAGGGGGTTCTGTTTTGATAGAAGATTGGGGTGCTGTTGATACTGGTGGGGAAGCAAAGATATCGCTAAAGTTCCAAGTGTTTTCACCTGTGCGTATTAAATGCACTGATGGAGAAGTCACGTTGATGTAGGGAATGGTGATCCTATAATGCTTGAACCCGGGGAAGAAAAGAATACCAAAGGACACTTGTTGGGCCTGGGCAAAAACAGCATTATTAGGGGCCTTTTCATAAATCTTAATTTTATCAATGATAAATCCTCTGACCCAGTTAAAGTGGATGGAGCCTATTTCTACTTTACGTTTGAGAGCCTCTTCAATACGCTCAATGGCGATCTTTTTGATCAACCGGGGGAAGATAACGCGGTTAAGATAAAAAGTCAGGGCGGTTAGAAAAAATAATATACTAAAAAGGATAATAAATACTTTTTTATACTTCATAAGATTTTTTATTATACACCGGTTATTTTTGATTTCAATGATAAGGCATGCTACGATAAATGTTAAGGAGAACATAGAGTGTATTCGAAAAACAATTTCAAATATTGGCTATTGGCACTGATAATCCCAATCATAGCCTGGGTGTTTCTAAACAGGATTTGGGTGGGAAGATTCTTTTTAGGTAGTGATAATTCCTGCTATTTTTATTGGTCTATTTATCATTTCAAGAATATTCTTAAAGGTGTTTATCCCTTATGGAACCCCTATAAATCTTGGGGGAGTTTAGATTATCTTGATACGCAGGATATTGGGATATGTAACCCCTTGACCATGGTTACTCCTATTTTATTGTTTTTCGGTGTTAAAGCTTATTGGGCCTTTGCGGCGTATGTTTTTATTTTTTGGACCACGGGATTTTTGGGGTTCTTTTTTCTTCTCAACCGTCTTTACAATGACCCTCGAATTTCTTGGTTTGGCACGAGCCTGCTGATGTTTTCATCAGGCTTGGCCGTTTTCTTCTCCTGGGAAGTCTTAGTCCTTTTTATTTTTGCTCCTTTGGGATGGTTTTTCGGATTCTTGATCGGGTTTGTCAGGGCGTCTGATGATCGCGCCTTAAAAAAGAATATGTTTGGTTTATGTTTCTCTAGTATGTGCATAGCCCACTTGTATATCCCTCTTTATTTTCTGACCTTATTTTTTACATTTATCTGTAGCGTATTGCTTTTCGCCAGGGATTGGATCATTCAATTTTTGGCAGTATGTAAAAAATCATTTAAGCGCATGCCCGTAGCGATGCTGTTTTGTTTTGTGAGCATTCTTTTTTCCCTATGGCCGTCAGTGGATTGTTATCTTAAATTGAAAGACCCGCAAAATATTTCTCAGATCCTTAGAGGAGACAATGAGAATAAAGTGCATAATGCGGTTATTGTTTCTCAACAAATGATCGATATCGGAGGCCTGCCTTCCAGATCTACATTCTGTGAACTCTTTTCATCCTTTGAGACGGGTGATCAATATTTATCTTTTGTTCCGTTAATCCTTTTTATTTTAGCGTTATTGACATTATTTAATCGTTCTTCAAAGCCCCAACGGGTTATCTTTATGACAGGGTTTTTGCTATTGTTAATTACCATCACCAACGCGTGTCCTTTGGGGCATTTTCTTTATAAGCATGTCTATTTTTTCAGGATCTTTCGTAATTATTTTTTCTTTTGGGTGATTTTTTGGTCCTGCTGTGTTGTTTTTGTGATGGGAGAGTTTAAAAGATTTCTCGAATGGGATATTATTGCGACGAAAGATAAAATTTTATATGCCACATGGGTTGGCATTGTTCATACAGGGGCTATTGGTTACTTAATGTCTCTGGAGGATGTCCCTGCGGTTTCTTATGTGACGCTAGTTGCCAGTTGTTGCTGGTTTTTGGCGCGTTTATTTGAAGCATTACGCGTAAGATCAAGTTTATTTATTGTTGTTTTGCTCTTTATTGGTCTGTGGCAACCTTTTTATGTATTACCTTTTATTCGGAGTGAGGATCATTCTCAGATTGATTATGTGTCTAAGAAAGAGGCGTTTTCATATGTGAGACCTTTATTTGGCAGTGGGTATAATGAGAAGAACTCCTTTACCCAGAGAGAGAAATACTTTCAAGATGAGTCAGGATTTGTCGAGAATGGATATATGGGGCAAGAATATTCATATTTGTTGGAACAAAATTTATCCCGCCAAACGTTGGCTAATTATGTCCGGTATAAGTTTATTCTTTACGCTCAGGTAAGTTTTATCCATCAGAATAATATTGATTGGAATAGGGTGCGCAGGGTTGTTAGCTTTGAAGATCCTTCTGCTCTCATTTGGGATCAATCGGGCGTACCCTTATCTAACGAAAATAGGCTTGTCGCTCCTATAATTCTAAAAGAACCAAGTTCAGATTTTAGGGTCGTTGGTTTTGATGTCAATTCCATTACACTGAGCATCCATTTAGATCACCGAAAATTTCTTGTCTATAATGACAGTTTTCATTCAGGATGGCATGCGCTTGTTGATCACCATCCTGTAAGGTTGTACCAAGCGAACATTGCTTTTAAGGGCGTTTGGATTGAAGAAGGCAGTCATCTGGTAAAATTTTATTTTGGTTCGTGGATTGATCATTTAAAAGGCTGGGGAGTTTCGTTATTGTTTATGTTTTGGTTTTTTTTAGTGATTGCTCTAAATTTACCATTTTTAAAGAGACCGTCATGACCCTTTCAATATTTAATCGGACATTTCTTCTTTGGGCCGGCGCCATCCTTCTTGCCGTATTGATAGTAAATCCGCGTGCTGCGCGTATCCAAAGAATAAACGCCATGAATGAGGATTATGTAGATTGTTTAAGACAGGAAGATTGTAAGAATGTAAAGGCAATAGCCGAAGCTCGAGAATATTATAAAATTCTGGCCCAGCTGTATCCTGATTATGGGAGAGGCGCCGAAATGCAGGGGATATGTTATTTACTATTAAAGCAGGACAGTCTAGCGATCAAGAAGTTTCAAGAGGCTATTAAACATAACCCTGATCTTTTTTGGGTTTCTTTTGAGTTAGGGAAAGTGTTTTATCGTAGAGGAGAATATTCCAAGGCGTTGAAGTGTTTTCAAGTCATTACTGCACAGGACAGTAATACCCTTTTGAAGAAAGCAACCCTTTCAAATCTTCGGCAGTTTTCCGATCAAACAAGAGGGGTTTTGATGTTAGGGCTTATTGATTTTGTTGCTGAAATTAAGCTTAGAAGTTATCAAATGACGGTGGGGTGTCTAGTTCATCAAGGGGATTTAGCACAAGCTAAGAATATTGTTAGTCTGGAATTAAGTAGCCAGCAATTTGGGAAAGATGAATTCTTTATTTTAGCAAACCGTTCCCTGGGCGAAGATAGTTCGAGAAAAGAAATGTTATCATGGATTGATGCTCTTGCTTTAGGCAAACCGACTTTTCATCCGTGGGGACATGTTATTTCACCATTAAAGGAAATATTGTATCAGTAGGAGTTAATTACAGGAGGGCATTTTGAAGGCTTTTTATTTTAAGCTGCTTTCAGTAATTATTATTTTTTGTTTAGGGATTATTGTTTATTCTAATTCTTTTTTTTGCTCGTTTCATTTCGACGATTCTGATTATATAGTTAGGAATCTTTTTATAAGAAATATTCAGAATTTATTCCATTACTGGATATTTTATCCATGTCGTTTTATCACCTTCCTTTCCATTGCCGTTAATTATCACTTCAATCATCTTAATGTCTTTGGTTACCATCTTTTTAATTTAGCCGTTCATTTGGTTTGCGCTATCTTAGTCTGGTGGCTGACCCTTCTGACATTATCTACCCCTGTTATGAAGGGGGATAAAATCACCAAGCATGCCGATCTGATGGCCTTATTTGCAGGGTTAGTGTTCGTGAGCCATCCAGTTCAAACCGAAGCAGTAACCTATGTTTGGCAACGAACGGCTTCGATGGGGGCCATGTTTTATCTGGGTTCGTTATGCCTTTATGTTAAATCAAGGTTATTTGTATCTACGGGCAGACACAAGGTCCGCCCCTACTATATACTTTCGTTAATGATGGCTATTATGGCCATGTTCACTAAGGAGAACACCGTAACACTGCCATTGATGATTGTGCTGTATGAGTTTTGTTTCTTTAATACTTTAAACTGGACATATTTTGCCCCTTTTTTGCTGACCATATTTGTTATTCCCGTAACAATTCTGCTTACCAAGGCGCAGCAGTTTCAAGCGATCCAGAGATTTGTACATGAGTCAGGAGGGACATCACCATGGCATTATCTATTAACTCAATTCAGGGTTATTGTTACCTACATTAGATTGCTTTTCTTGCCCCTCAATCAGAATCTAGACTATGATTTTTCTATTTCTAAAAGCATCTTTGCATGGTCGGTGTTGATGAGTTTTTCATTTTTGGCAGGAATTCTATATTGGGCAAAACAATTGTTTTCAAGATATAGATTAGTCTCGTTTTCTATTTTTTGGTTTTTCCTGACCTTGTCATTGGAATCAAGCGTATTTCCGCTTAAGAATGTCATTTTTGAGCATCGGCTTTATTTGCCATTGGTAGGGTATAGTCTGTTTTTAGTCAGCGGCGTGTATTATCTTTTTTCTAAAAATACGATTAAGACGATGGTTATTATATTGACGCTAATAGCAATCTTTAATTCGATTTTAACTTATCAAAGGAATAAGGTTTGGAAGGATGAGATTACTTTGTGGAGTGACGTTGTGGCCAAATCTCCTCACAAGGCAAGGCCTATCAATAATCGCGGGCTTGCGTATAGTAATCAGGGTAATTTCATCCAGGCGATGTCTGATTATAATAAGGCCATTGAAATAGATTCCAAATTTACAGATGCTTATATTAACCGTGGCAATATTTACTTTCAATCAGGCAAGTTCGATTTAGCTTTGTCTGAGTATAACAAAGTCATTGAAGTGGATCCTAACAACCCAGATGCGTATTACAATCGTGGGAATATCTATTACCAGCAAGGTAATTCTGCTAAGGCTATTTATAATTATAATAAAGCTATTGGAATAAACATTAACTATGCGCAAGCATATAACAATCGCGGGAATCTTTATGCCCAAGAGGGTAAATTTACTGATGCTCTTTCAGATTATATTAGGGCGATTGAAATTGTCCCTAGTTATGCAGAAGCTTATACTAATCGGGGGACGTTATATTCCCAACAAGGCAAGTTCATTGAGGCCCTATCAGATTATAATAAGGCTATTGAAATCAATCCTAATTTTGCCGAGGCGTATTACCGTATAGGGAATATAAATAAGCGTCAAGACAATCTCACACAAGCTTTGTCTGATTATACTAAAGCCATTGAAGCAAAACCTAATTTTGCGGATGCTTATTATAACCGTGCCAATACGTATAGCCAACAAGGCAACTTCACTCAAGCCTTGTCAGATTATAATAAGGTCCTGGAGATCGACTCTAACTTTGTCGAGGCGTACAATAATCGAGCGGTTGTTTATTATTCTTTAAAAAAATACGATATGGCCAGAGTAGATGTTCATAAAGCAGAAGAATTGGGAGTGGCTGTTAATCCTGAGTTTATCAGGCTTCTTTCACAATCGCCTTCCTAGAAGACTTATTTTTGATTTCAACGATAAGTCGTGTTATACTAAGCGACTTTTAAGGCAATTGACGGGGAGTAGCGCAGTTGGCTAGCGCGCTTGCTTTGGGAGCAAGAGGTCCCGGGTTCGAGCCCCGGCTTCCCGATTTTTTAATCCATTCCAATAACTATTCAAATGTTTATCAAACGCGACCATACCAAGCTTATCTGTGACGTTGGGGAGATTGCTGATCTTTTTCATGATGCTCCTAACATGGAAGAATTTCTGCAAAAGATCACCACCATGGTCACCCGCCATATGGAATGTGAAGTCTGTTCTATCTACCTTTACTATGCCGATCAGCGTGAGCTTGTGCTCAAAGCCACCAAGGGCCTTAATCCTGACTCTATTAACAATGTCAGAATGAAAATCGGAGAGGGTTTAACGGGGTTGGCCTTAAAAGAAAAGCGTCCTATTTGCGAAGGGCAGGCCAAGAATAATCCAAATTTTAGATTTTTCCCTGGCATTGGCGAAGAAAAATTTGAATCATTCTTAGCCGTGCCAATTTTACGAGGCAGTGTTGAGATCGGCGCGATGGTCATTCAAAGCGAGAAAAAGAATTATTTTTCCCCCGAAGATATCCAGGTTTTTCGTGTTATCACCACCCAATTAGCAGCCACCATTGAGACCGCGCGACTTTTAATAACTCTAAATGACAAAAAAGAGAAAATCCATTCGTCTCTTCCGGGGGATTTGAAATTTATTAAAGGCCGTTGCGGTTCAGAAGGGGCCGCTTTCGCAACGACGATAATCATCAACGAATCCCTGACAGATATGCAGCAGTATATAACATCTGGCGGTAAGAAATATGGTGAAGCTGATCTTAATCGGGCCATCAAAGAAACCGAGCGTCAGTTAGAAGATTTGCAAGTTAAGTTGGAAACGACCTTGGTTGATATGACAGCGCTGATTTTTACTGCTCAAATTCTGATGCTTAAGGACAAAGGGTTTATTGATTCGATTCTTTCTTTGATCAGGGTAGGCATTAATCCGCCTGAAGCCATCGTAGAGACGGTAAGTGGTTATGTGTCTAAATTCAGCATGATTGAAGACTCATATTTGCGTGAAAAGATTTATGATGTCAAGGATGTAGGGCGGCGTCTTCTAGAGAATTTAACAGGCCATGCGCAAAAGCTTCATGACTATCAGGATAAGATCGTCATTGCCCGAGAGCTTTTCCCTTCGGACGCATTAAAACTTTTTTCTCAGAAAGTTAAAGGGATCATTCTATTAAGCGGTGGGGCTGCTTCGCACGTGGCTATTTTAGCGCGCTCTTTGAATATTCCCTTGGTAGTTGCCAATGAGTTGGCTCTTTTATCTTTGAATCCGACGACAGAAGTGCTTTTAGACGCGGATTTAGGTAATATTTATATCGACCCGGATCCTTTGGTTAAAGCTAAGATTTTACAGCGGGAAGAATTAAATCGCAACATCAACGGTTTAAAAGTGATGATCCAGGAACATCCTAAGACCCGTGATGGTGTTGCAGTCAAGCTCATGGCTAATATTAATTTGTTGGGGGATCTGAAAGCGGCCAATGAGTTTAAAGCGGATGGAATCGGGCTTTACCGAACAGAATTTCCGTTTATGATACGAAGCAATTTCCCTTCAGAAGAAGAACAATATTTGATTTACCGTCGTCTTGTTGAAGGGATGCCCGGAAAAGAGATCACCTTGAGGACTCTGGATATTGGTGGAGATAAGATCCTTTCTTATTCTGATTATGGCAAGGAAGAAAACCCCTTTTTGGGGATGCGTTCGATTCGCTAGTCTTTAGCGCATACCGATGTATTTATTGCTCAGTTGAGGGCTATCCTACGTTCGGGGGAAAATCGTCGTATCCGTATTCTTTTTCCGATGATTTCTTCGATGGATGAATTTCTTCAGGCCAAAAGTATTGTCCAGGAATGTATTCATCAATTGAAGACTGAACATAAAGGGTTTATTCAAAATCCTCCGTTGGGGATTATGGTTGAGCTTCCATCGATTGTGGAGATTATTGATGAAATCGCCCAAGAGGCAGATTTTTTCTCTATTGGCACTAATGATTTGATCCAGTATATGTTAGCGGTAGACCGTACCAATGAGAGGGTGGCTCAACTGTATCTACCGCATCACCCTGCGGTCCTGCGGGCTTTGAAGAAAATTGTGAATGCCGGCCTTAAATATGGCAAGGAAGTTTCTATTTGCGGGGATATGGCCAATGATCCGAAATATTTAGGCCTTCTTTTGGGATTGGGGATTAGGTGTTTTAGCATGGACGCTCGATACCTGCCGCGCATGCATGATCGCCTTCGGCAATTGTCTATAGGAGAATGCGAGACACTGACACAACAAGTATTGGCTCAAAGCCAAATCAGCCGTATTGCACAAATACTTGAAGGGTTTGATAGCCCTTTATAATTTAATCTTTAATAAAACAGGAGCTGGTATGAATAAGACAAAATGGGTTATTATGATGACGGTAATGGTTTTTGTTTTTACAGGCTGTGCCACATTAAAAGATAAATTACCGCCGCTAGATGTGGATCGGACAGCACAGGCATTCTTTGATGATTTGCAGAAATCTAATAATTCAGCCGCCTACAGCCTTTTTGCAAAAGGGCTTTCACAGAGAGTTTCTCCTGATCAATTTGATCAATTTATGCAAATCATACGAGAGCAGTGGGGAAGGATTCAAACTGATGAAACTGCGGTGATGCCTTTTCATCAAAGGGCAGGGGAAAAGAATTTCATTCCTTTAAACGTGACCTCACAACAGATCAAGCGGTATATTTTTGATGTTAAATTCGAAGATGCTGAGATGAACTTTGATCTGACCCTTGCTCCTGAGGGAGGCACGTATAAGATTATTTGGTTTTCTATTTGGGGGAGCAGTATTTATATGAAGCCCCAAATTCGAGAAAAGATAGAAGAACTTTTTTCAACCGCGGATAAGGCCAGCCAATAATTTTATTTTATGTCATTGCTAGGAACGAAGTGACGAAGCAATCTCAGCAAGGAGTTTTAATATGCCTAATTTAGAAATTACTATCGAAAAGCCATCCCCGGATAAGCTTAAGAGTTTAAACGTTTTTTCTTGGGATATTTGGACCAAGGAAGCTTCGAGTTTTGATTGGGAGTATGATGAGAAGGAAATATGTTTCTTTTTAGAAGGGCAAGTTACAGTTAAGACGCCCTATGAGACAGTGTCTTTCGGGAAGGGCGATTTAGTGACCTTTCCAAAAGGATTAAGCTGTACATGGCAAGTTAAGAAGGATGTCCGCAAGCACTATAAATTTGGAGAATAAAAGGATTCTTTTTGAATGATGTACAAAACTGGACATCTTCGACGAAATCTGATATAAATTAGAACTTATTCTTTGGTTAATTTTGTCCCTGTAGCTCAGTTGGATTAGAGCAACAGCCTTCTAAGCTGTGGGTCGCACGTTCGATTCGTGCCAGGGACGTTGATTTTTGTAGTATTTTTTGTTAATGTAGTGCTCCTTTATGGTGGGTGTAGCTCAGTTGGTTAGAGCGGAAGATTGTGGATCTTCAGGTCGGGGGTTCAAGTCCCCTCACTCACCCCATTTTTGTTGTAAGCATTAGAGGTATAATTAGTTACGTAAATTAACCGACGATAAATAATCGTCGGTTTTTTTATCTGTCGATGTTCCAAAAGGTTACGGCATTATATTTATCGTCGGTAAGCGTGATATATGATGGCCTTGTACCCGTCGGTAAACAGGGGTTTAAAAAGTAGAGAATTATCGAAGAAATCCTCACAATCCTCTCCTAGTTTCTCGTCGCTAGTTTAAGCAATAATAGTAGTAATGCCCGGATCATCTGAAGATAAAAAGGCCGTAAACTAGGAAATGGCTAGTTTAAAAAGAAAGAGGTTTTTAAAGAGGCTTAGAGTGGTTTTTTAAATCCTCTCAAGGGGGCCCAGCTTTGGGGCGGGACTGTGTTTTGTAGAGATTTAGGATGTCCTGGCGAGTATAATTTTAGACCTTCTTTATTTAAATAATCTTCAGCCTCAGACTCATTTATAAAGGATTGACAAAGGTATGGTATTACGATCTTGTAAGGGGTTTTCTTTTTTCGTGAATAATAGCAGGCCAAAGAGGCCTGGACATGGTTTAGGAATCCTACGATTATACTTAGGTATAATTGATTCTATTTTGAATACTTCCATAATATTACTATAAAATTAGGAGGCTCTTTTAGCGCTGTATCGATACTGCTTAGTGTAATTGAACTTAATTGTTCTGAGAAAGGGGATTTGCTATGAAAGGTTATGTGAAAAATATCGAAGATATTGCTATCAAGAATAAAGAATTTCGCCGGGTGCTTTACACCAGCCAGAATTGTCAGCTTGTTGTCATGGCGTTGAAACCCAAGGAGGAGATCGGGATGGAAGTGCACAAGCTCGATCAGTTCTTTCGCGTGGAGGAAGGTGCGGGTGAGGCCGTTCTCGATGGTGTTCGCACGGTAATCAGCGCAGGCTTCGCCGTGCTCGTCCCTGCGGGAACGAATCACAACATCATCAATACGGGCAGCGATCCACTGAAGCTCTATACACTCTATGCGCCCCCGAATCATCGGGATGGCGTTGTGCACCACACCCGCGCCGAAGCGGAGAAAGACAACGAACACTTCGACGGTAAAACGACGGAATAGAGCTCTGACATAACGCT
>Ga0302320_10026479_pt1 | contig 11228 bp, 10 predicted proteins | sample Bog_T0_3_FD_202130 | JGI IMG/M metagenome (GOLD analysis project Ga0302320, IMG submission 202130) | Peat permafrost microbial communities from Stordalen Mire near Abisko, Sweden - Bog_T0_3 | ecosystem: Environmental > Terrestrial > Soil > Wetlands > Peat | place: Sweden: Abisko, Stordalen Mire... | reverse complement strand
GTGCCGTGTCCGCCAGTCCGGAATGCCTAATGAACCGCGGAGAGCTCCACCTTCTTAGGAAGGGTTCACCAGCGCATCAACCACGGCCAAGTGGGCCGGTCTCTACCTTCCTGGAGTACACTTGCAGCGGTCGGCTTTGCCGCCGAAGGTGCTTTCGGGAGGATAAGTCTAGATATGAGCGAGAACCTTCAAGACCTCCATCGTCAGCAGAAGCTCTATTGGGACCAGATGTTTGAGCTTAAAGTGGCTGCTTCCTAGATCCGTCTCTATCGCGATCACATGGGCAAGTGGGTGACGGGCCTAGGTATTCTCAAGGCCGTCACGTCCAGCGCCAGTATTGCAGCTTGGGTCATCTGGAAAGAATATGCATTTGTATGGGGCGCAATTATCGCGGCCTCACAGTTGGCTGACGCTCTGAAGGATGTTTTTCCGTTTGCAAAAGGGCACAAGGCTGCCCGTGCACTTGCCATGACGCTCGATAATCTCTTCATCGACGTTCAACTGGAGTGGGAGTATATCTTTTCTGGCCAGTATACAGACCAAGAGATTATGAAGCGGTTGCACCAGCTTAGGAAGTTGCAACTCGATTCCGAGAAGCACAACTTTCCCGATGGACTGGCGACGCGGAATGTTCAACTCGACCAGGCGAAGAGGGATGCTGCGGATTACCTCAAAGCAACATACGGAGTATACTGAACGGGGAGGTCGCACATGACCGAGAATGTCGGTTCACATGCACGCTACCCTCGCGGTGCGAGTCGGGCCACTGTGGGAGACAGTGCAATTTTGCCGCGCGTAATCAACCCTCTTCCCATGCCCGCAGGCGCTGCGGTTCCAGCGCGAGCACCCCAAAAGCAGCCACTGGCCACGCCGGCGGAGCCAGCACAGCCAGCAGCTGCACAGCCGAGATAGAGAGTCCAGACGGCGGGCAGCGAATTGGCTCCTCGCTTTTGTTCTTCCGGCACCGCCGCTTCTATAACCTCTTCCCAGGCTCCATTCTGCGTGCATCCCGTCCTCTTCCACGTCGGTTCCATCGTCATTCCCGCCTACGGCGCGCTGGCCGCGCTGGGTGTGCTGCTGGCGCTGTTTCTCGGTCTGCGCACCGCGCGCATCGCTGGCCTCGATCCAAATCAGTTCTGGAACCTCTGCATTGTGGCGCTGTTTGCCGCCGTCGCGGGGTCGCGCCTGCTGCTGGTTGCCGTCAACTTCAGCGCGCTGCGCCTGCATCCCCGCTGGCTGCTGGGCCTGGCCATGATTCATCATCCGCTGCTTGCTGTCGCGGGCGCGGTGTTTGGCGCCGTCGCTGCCGCCCTCTACGGACGCTGGCAGCGCATGCCGCTCTGGCCCACGCTGGATGCACTGGCCGCGCCGCTGGCCCTGGGGCTCGGCATGGAGCAGGTTGGCGCTCTCATGGCCGGCTCAGGTTACGGAACGCCAACCACGTTGCCCTGGGCGGTCACTTACTTTCACCCCATCACCACGCTCTGGAGCGGCACGCCGCTCGGGGTTCCCGTCCATCCCGTACAGGCCTATGCCGCGCTGGCGTTTCTCGTGCTTTGCCTCCTGCTCTGCCTCTGGCTCCCGCGCCAACCCAGGCAGGGCGATGTTGCGGCACTCGCGCTGCTGGGGTTTGGCGTTGCCATGTACATCACTGAGTTCTGGCGCGACCCGGAAGGCCGCGGCTCCGTGTTCGACGGCGCGCTCGACGGGCCGCAGGCTGTTGCCGTCGTGCTGGTGCTGGCCGGCGCGGCAATTCTTTGGGAGCGAAAACCGCGCGCCGTTGCGGCCGCACAACACTCGCCCGCTGAAAAGAACGAGGCTGCCGATGTTTGAAACCCGCACCATCGTTGTTCCGGCTGAAGCCGCCGGCCAGCGCCTCGACCAATTTATAGCCGCGCAGCTTGACGGCGTGAGCCGCTCGCGCGTGCAGATGCTCATGGACCAGGGCGACGTGCTGGTGAATGGCGAGCGCGAAAAGCCCTCGCTCAAGCTGCGCGGCGGCGAAGCAATCGTCATCACTGGCGAGCCGCGTCCGACGCCGCTCAAGGCTACGGCAGAAGACATTCCCCTGGACGTGGTTTTTGAAGATAAAGATCTCGCGGTCGTCAACAAGCCCGCCGGCATGATGGTGCACGCCGGCTCAGGCCAGAATGAAGATGCGCGCAGCCGCGGCACGCTGGTCAACGCGCTCCTTTACCGCTTCAAAAAGCTCTCCGCCACCGGCGGCGACCTGCGGCCGGGCATCGTCCATCGCCTCGACAAGGATACGAGCGGCCTCATCGTGGTGGCCAAGAACGACCGCACCCACCTGGCGCTGGGTGAAATGTTCTCTGGCCGGACCATCAAAAAGACGTACATTGCCCTGGTCCAGGGCGAGGTGGAGCGGAAGAAGGGAACCATCAACGCCAGCGTGGGCCGCGACCCGCTGCGCCGCACCCGCATGACCACCAAGCCCCAGGACAACGCCCGCACCGCGGTTTCTCATTATGAGGTCATTCGCCGCCTCGACAACCGCTTTGGCAAGTTCACGCTGGTGAAGGTGAGGATCGAGACCGGCCGGACACATCAGATTCGCGTGCACATGGCTTCGATCGGCTACCCCGTGGTGGGTGACACGCTCTACGGCGGCCCCGGCCAGTTGACTGACCAGGTGGCCTCGCAGGCCGCAATCTCAAAGGCCGCGCGGCGCAAACTGGAGCCGGAACGCCTCAAGCTGGGGCGGAACTTTCTCCACGCCGCGCGCCTTGAATTTACTCACCCGACCACAGGCAAGCTGCTGGAACTTGAGGCTCCTCTGCCCGTGGAACTGGAAGACTTTCTCGCCCGGCTTGAAGCCGGGGACGGGATTCCCGGCCGCAAAGCACGAACCTGAGCCGCTTCAACAGCCCCAATTGTTAAAATGAAAGAGCTATGACCATAAAGATTCCAGGACTTCTTTTGGCGGCGGCATTTTTGGCGGTTGCGCTGCCTGCGCAACAGCCCGCGCCGCCGCCCGCAGCTCAGCCCACGCAACCGGCTGCCGCGCAGCAGCCGACGCCCGCCGGGGATCAAACCGATACCGGCACGCCCGTCATTCGCCTCGGCGTCAATGAGGTCAATCTCATCTTCACGGTGACTGACAAGCACGGGCGGTACATCCCGAACCTGCAGCAGAGCGACTTTGCCCTGCTCGACGACCGCAAGGCGCCGGCCAGGGTCAACTCGTTCCATCAGCAGATCAATCTGCCGCTGCGCGTGGGCATCGTGATTGACGCCAGCACCTCCATCCGCCAGCGCTTTCAGTTTGAGCAGCAATCGGCCACCGAGTTCCTGCTGGAAATTCTCAAGGCCCGCAGCGATCGCGCCTTCGTGATGGGTTTTGACTCCACGCCGACAGTCGAGCAGGATTGGACCAACAACATCGACGGTCTCGAGACCGGCATCAACCGCCTGCGCCCCGGCGGCGGCACGGCGCTTTTTGACGCGGTCTACACCGCCTGCCGTGACAAGCTGCTTGACATCTCGCGCGGCCAGGAGCCCGTTCGCAAGGCCATGGTGCTGCTCTCCGACGGCAAAGACAACCAGAGCCGCGTGTATCTCGACGAAGCCATCAAAGAGTGCCAGCGCGCCGAGACCATCGTCTACGCCATCAGCACCAACTGGACCCCCAGCCGGGACAATGGCGACAAGGTGTTGAAGCAGATGGCCGAGGATACAGGCGGGCAGGTCTTTTTTCCGCCCAGCGTGGAAGAGGTCTCAAACAGCTTCAAGGATATTGAAGAAGAGCTGCGCAGCCAGTACGCGCTCACCTATACGCCCGCCGACTTTAAATACGACGGCGCCTTCCGGCCCATCTATCTCTTCTGTACAGATCGCCGCTTCCAGGTCCGTGCCAAAAAGGGATACTTTGCGCCGCGCCAATAGACTTTGATCCCCGCGGGGGCCGGCTCTCCGGGCTGGCCCCCGCATCTCGTCTCACTTTTTGCCCTTCTGCCCTCAGGTGTGTCCCATTTCCGCACAGTTATCTTCCCATTTGTCTCAATTTGCCCCCTTCTCAGATTTTCCTCTCCGCTGCTCACCGATTTCTCGCTCCAGCCGATGAAATAAAAGAGGGCGATTGCGAAACTTCTCCGTAGGCGCTGTCTGCGGAGTTGCGGCTTCTTGCCAGCCTGCGCATCGGCAGACAAAAAGCCCGGAATCGGCCAGCCGCTCAAAAAAATGGGTGCGGCCAGGGGGAATTGCGGTGATCCGGCAGGCCATATCCTGCGATATCTGCGGAACCGAAAAGAAACAGACCAACCACTGGTTTGTGGCCTATGACCAGGGCGGGGAACTGCGCGTGAGCGGCTGGAACACGCGCAACCGGCTTCGTCCAGGCTCAAAGCACCTGTGTGGGCAAACCTGCCTTCACAAGCTGGTGGATGAGTTCATGGCCCGCGCGCTCTCGTCGCGGGCGCACCCGGTCGAGGCCGTCGAGGTCGAAATCGAAGAGCAGATTCCCGCCACCAATGCCAGCCTCACCTCAGGTGCGGCTTACGTTGATACGCAATCCTCCGCGCGCCTGCTCAAGCCGCCCGCGCCCGACCCGGCGCCGCTGCGCCCGTTGCTCAAGTCCGCCGCCGAGCTGGTGGCTGTGCCGCCCCGCCCGGCGCCCCGCGAAACTGCGGAAAAGGACGACGAGCCGCCTCTCTATATGTCCCGCCAATGGAGGGCTCAAGCCTGGGAGCGCGAGCGCGAACGCGAACTCCGCACCGTCGAGCGCCGCCCTGAGATTGCCTTCCGGCGTCGCTCCAACTGAGGACCTTTTATTGCGGGGCTGCCGGCGGATCGAGCAACGCCAGCAGCCCCGCTTCATCCAGCACCGGAACCTTCAACTCGAGCGCCTTGTCCAGCTTTGAGCCGGCTTCTTCGCCGGCCACCACGTAGCTGGTCTTCTTGCTCACCGATCCCGCGGTCTTGCCGCCCGTGGCTTCAATCCTGCGCTTGGCCTCATCGCGGGTCAGCGTGGGCAAGGTGCCGGTCAAAACAAACGTGAGGCCCGCCAACTGCTCTGAACGCTGCTTCTTCTCCGCCGTCATGTCGATGCTGGCGTCCTTGAGCCGCTGAATCAGGGCCAGGTTCGCCGGCTGGGCAAAGAACTCAAGAATCGCCTGCGAGATGCGCGGCCCCACTTCTTCCACGCGTTCCAACTCCTCGGCTGTCGCTGCGGCCAGCGCGTCCATTGAGCCGAACTCCTCGGCCAGCAACTCGGCGGTTCGCTCACCCACAAAGCGGATGCCAAGACCCATCAGCACGCGCGCCAGCCCGGCGCGCTTTGAGCCTTCGATTTCAGTAATCAGCGCCCGCGCCGACTTCTCCGCAAACCGGTCCAGCCCGGCCAATTGTTCCTCGGTCAACTGATAGAGGTCGGCCACGCTGGTCACCATGCCGCGATCCAGCAACCGCTGCACCACCGCCTCACCCAGGCCCTCGATGTTCATCACTTCGCGGCGGCCAAAGTGCAACAGGCTCTCGCGCAGCTTGGCCGGGCAGTTGGCATTCGCGCAGCGGAAGTCCACCTCGCCCTCGGCGCGCACCACGGCGCTCTGGCATTCAGGACAAGCCACGGGGAAAACAAACGGCAGTTTCCCGCGCGGGTGATCGGCGTCTTCAAGCACCTCCACCACTTTAGGAATCACGTCGCCGCCGCGCTCCACCTTGACCCAGTCGCCCAGCTTGAGCCCCAGCCGCTCGATAAAGTCCGCGTTGTGCAGCGTGGCGCGGCTCACGGTGGTGCCGCCGATGAAGACTGGCTCCAGCTCCGCCACCGGCGTCAGCTTGCCGGTGCGCCCCACCTGCACGGTGATCTCGCGCACCACCGTCTCACCGGACTTGGCCGTGAACTTGTAAGCGATGGCCCAGCGGGGCGCGCGGCCGGTGTAGCCCAGGCGCTGCTGCGTCGCGTGCGCGTCTACCTTGAAGACCACGCCGTCAATCTCGTAGCCCAGCGCGGCGCGCGCGGCCTCGGCCTGGTCAATGAACTGCGTCATTTCGTCGATACTGGTCACGAGTTTGCGGTGCTTGTTCACGCGGAAGCCGAGGCCGGCGAGCGCATCCAGCGTGGCGCGCTGCCCTTGCGGCCAAAACTCCCCCTCGATCAACAGAAAATACGCGTAGACCTCCAGCCGCCGATTGGCCACAATGCCGGGCTCCAGCGTGCGCAGCGTCCCGGCAGCGGCGTTGCGCGGATTCACCGCCGGCGCCAGCCCCTGCTGTTCGCGCTCCTCGTTGAGGCGCTCAAAGGCAGCCTCCGGCATCACCGCTTCACCGCGCACTTCAAACGCCTGCGGCAGGCCGGCCTTTTCCAGTTGATCGGCGGAGATGCTGAGCGGCACACTGCGAATGGTACGGATGTTCGAGGTGACATCCTCGCCGGTCTGCCCATCGCCGCGCGTCAGTCCGGAGATCAGCCTCGACCCTCCGCCGGCCGCAGGCCCATAGCGCAGCGCCACGCTCAGGCCGTCCATCTTCAGCTCGGCCATGTACTCCACCGGCAGGCTGCCGGCCAGTTCGCGCACGCGCATATCCCATGCCGCCAACTCCTCGGCGGAGTAGGCGTTGTCCAGGCTCAGCATCGGCCGCGAATGGGCCGCCTTCTTGAATCCCTCGGCCGGCTTGCCGCCCACGCGTTGCGTCGGCGAGTCCGGGGTCAGCAGTTCCGGGTGATCGGCCTCGATGCGCTTCAACTCGTTCATCAGCGCGTCATAGGCCGCGTCAGAGATCTGCGGCGCGTCCAGAACGTAATAAAGGTGCTCATGGCGGCGCAGTTCCGCGCGCAACTCTTCCGCTCGTTGCGCCGCCGCCGCCAGGGTTGTTGCCGGTTCACCCATGGGCTGGATTATAAGAGGCGGGCTGGGGGGTAGAGTATACCGCCCACAAAGAGACCATCATCCGTGGGGTCTTCGTTGTATGCTGGGCATCAAGCCATGGAGCCTGTCACCCACTTTCTTACCGGAGCCTGCATCGGCCGCGCCGGCCTCAATCGCAAGACCGCCTACGCGACGCTGACCGCCGTTCTGGCCGCCGAAGCCGCCGACATCGACATCCTTTGGTCCTTTGCCGGGCCGGTGGAGGAGCTGAAGCACCATCGCGGCATTACCCACACCTTCGTCGCTGCGCCCGTCGTGGCCGGGGTGGTGGTGGGGGCCGTCTGGCTCTTCCATCGCTGGCGTCAGGGCCGCCATCTGCGCAAGCAAGCCGCCGCGCCGCCCGTTGATCCGCGCGCGCCTATCCTGAGGCCGCCGCAGCCGGTCAGTTGGCCCTGGCTCTACGCGACCGCCCTGATCGCGGCACTCAGCCACCTGCTGCTTGACTGGACCAACAACTACGGCCTGCGCCCGTTCTTTCCGTTCAACCCGCGCTGGTACGCAGGCAGTTTCATGTTTATCGCCGAGCCGCTGCTGTGGGCGCTGTTCCTGGTGTCGCTGATGTTTCCATGGCTCTTCGGCCTCGCCGACCGCGAGATTGGCGCGCGCCGCAACGCCTTTCGCGGCCGCGGCTGGGCCATCTTTGCGCTGACCGGGATGGTGCTGCTGTGGGCCTGGCGCTGGTCAGAGCATGGCCGCGCCCTGGCGATGCTGGCCAACACGCAAGTGGCCTCCGCCCCGGTCACGCGTACGGCCGTCGAACCTTACCCCATCAATCCCTTCCGCTGGCACGCGATTCTCGAGACCGCCGATTTCTACCAGACCGCCGAAGTCAACACACGGGCCGGTTCAATCGACAGCGACCCGCGGCAGGACCTGCTTTACAAGCCTCCATCCACCGCGGCCACTGAAGCCGCGAAAGTCACGCTGCTGGGCAGGGTTTATCTGGATTGGGGCACATGGGCCGTAGTGCGCGACCTGGGCCAGGAGCCGATCTCCGGCATCGACCCGCCGCGCCTGCCCGCCAACCGCACCTGGACAACGATCGAGTTCTCTGACCTGCGCTTTGCCTACTCGTTCCTGGGCGCGAGCAGCGACAGGGCTCGTGCGCCGCTGGCAGGTTATGTGTATATCGTGGATGGCCGCGAAGAGGCCGGCGAAGCGATGGGTGGGCGGGAGCAGAAGTAGCCCATTCGCAATCTTCGAGGCGCCGGCCCAGAACTACGCCAGTTGCCCGGCGCGCTTTTTGCGGAACCACCACCAGCCAAAACCGGCTGCTGCCAGGGCGCCGACAACGGCCATCACGGTGATCCCGTGGTGGGCCACCAGGTCCACGGCGCCTGGCCCCAGTTTCAGCACCAGGGCTGAGAGAATCATCCAGCGCACCATTCTGCCGCAGAAGACCGCCAGCATGAAAGGCACAACCCGCATCTCAAAGACGCCAGCCGCAAACACAAAGGCCTTCCACGGCGTGGGCGGGGGCAGCATGGAGGGGATCATCATGGCCAGGAACTCCTGGTTTTCGAAGCGGGTGCGCATCCGCTCGAACCGCTCGCGGTTCACGCGCTTCAGCAGGAACAGTTCGCCGCCCGCCCGGCCCAACCCGTAGGGCAACAGCCCGCCAATTGCCGACCCAGCCGCCGCCAGCAGGCAAATCAGCCAGAAATGCCCCTTGTCGTTCCAGACGTAAACAGCCAAAAGCGCGTCCATGGGGATGGGAATGGTGGAGGAATCAAGCAGCGCCGCCACGCCTGCGCCAAAAATACCAAACCTGGCGAGAAACACGACGACCAGCTTCCACTTGCCCATGATTCGTGCAAGAACTGCCTTCAACGAGTGTCCCCTTCTGGTTGCTGAACCGTCTTAACTATCAGGTATCATTGTACGGGCCGGTGCCTGAGCACGGATTACAGCGGAATGAGAGAATAGAAAGAAAGGACTCGAATCGGAGCCGGTGCGCTGGTATGCGCCGTGTGAGGCTCCCGTTGAACGAATGCCCACCAGCGAAGCGCCAACTGACGTGAACGAGCCCAGGGACCCGGCTGCCACCAGCCCAGCGACCGACCGCGCCCCCGAGCCCGGGTCGATTCCGGCTGGGCAGCAGCCTGAGCCTGCGCTCCCCATCGTCTCGCAGTCGCGCTGGGTAGACTACAACACTCACGAACTTCTCCAGATGATCAGCGATCTCGAGGACGAGCGCCGCTGGGCGCGACTCCGCGAAGGCGTCTGGATCGCCGTCCTCATCCACCTGGCGCTCATCTCCGCGCTCTTCTTTCTTCCCAAGTATGTTTTCATTACGCCGCGGGTGGTCGATCGGAACCAGGCTCTCAAAGCGAACAAGGACTTCACCTATCTCGACACGCCGTTCTCGCCCAAGCCGAAGGTAGACATCAAGCCGGTGCCGGAGAAGGCGCCCACCATCGACAAGAAGACCCTGGAAGAGATGAACAAGCAGGCGCCGCCCGCCCCGGCCCCCGCTCCCGCGCCCCAGGAAGCGCCCAAACTGGCCTCGCCCGTGACTCCGCCGCCCATTCCGCCCAATCAGCAGTCGCAGTCCCAGCTTGAGGCGCCTCGCCCGTCGGCTGTACCGGCCCATCCCAACTTCGCCATGAACAGCGGCAACCCGGCCGACCAGTTGCGCGACGCCATGCGGGGCGCATCGCGCAACCCCGGCATGAACGGCAACCTGCCCTCCAGCGGTGGGCTGGCCATGCATCCCGGCGCGGGAACCGGCGGCATTGAAGTCCTGTCTGACACGCAGGGCGTTGACTTCAGCGGCTGGCTGCAACGCTGGCACCGTGAGACCGAGCGCACCTGGGACCCGCTGATTCCCGACGAGGTGAACCCGCCCCTGCTCAAGGCCGGCGCGGTGCAGATCCGCTTCAAGGTTTTGCCCAACGGCCGCATCATGGACGGCAGCATGCTGCTCGAGGGCCGCTCCGGCGACGTCGCGCTGGACCGTGCCGCCTGGGGCGCGTTGACCGGCTCCAACTACCCGCCGCTCCCGCGCGACTTCCACGGCCCCTATCTGGAACTGCGCGCAGTCTTTCTCTACAACATCGAGCCGTCACGGTAGCGCGTACACTTCGACGAGATCGGCCTGTGCCTCGGGAGTGAAGACAATTGCGCGGCTCACGCCTTGCGCGCTTCTCGTTCCTGGTGGCGGGCGCGAACGGCGGCAAACACCTGGTTTGCGGGGATTGCACGGCCCGGTTCGGCTTGAAGCGCATCGCAGGCGGCCACCACGTCCTCGCGCAGCCACCGCTCCACGGCGGCATCCCGCTCTTCCAGCGCGCGCAGGCCGGCTCTCACCACCTCGCTGACTGAAGCGTAGGCTCCCGACTCCACCAACCGGTCAACGTAGCGGCCCTGCTCGCTGGGCAAGCTGACGGTCCGCCTTTCGCACGGAGATGAGGACATGGCGCACGACTCCTGAGCACGAGTTTAGCACGAGTATGAAGAAATCATACTGGACTCAGCCGCGCCATACTGCATCCCAGGGCCGCGGCAGCGGCCGGAAAACATTCTTATGGTTCAACGCCTTCCGATAACTCCTCGGGCTGCCGATTGGCGTCCTGATGGTGGTTTCCATGCGGCAGAAAGATCCCGTCCTGGGCCAGCAGGGCCTCGTAGATGGGTGTGTGCCGCCAGTGCCTCGCCAGGGCAAACGCGCTCATGTTGGCGATCATCAGTGGCAACACCAGCCCGTAGCCGCCGGTCATCTCAAACACAATCAGGATTGAAGTCATCGGCGCGCGCACAATGCCGGCAAACACCGCGCCCATGCCCACCACCGCAAACGCGCCAATTGAGTCCGCTGAATGGTGGAAGACCGCTACATCGATATACCCCACCGCCCCGCCCAGCATTGCGCCCATAAAGAGCGCCGGGGCAAAGATGCCGCCTGAGCCGCCGCTCGAATACGAGCACACCGTAGCCAACAGCTTCACCACGCAAAAAGCCACCATGGCCAGCACGGGCAGTGTGCCCATTGAGCCGGTCAGCGCCAACGTCAGCGTCTTGTACGGGTCGCCGGCAATGCCGTTCAAATGAAACAGCGCCAGCGTGGCCACGGCCAGGCAGCCGACAGCCAGGCCCCCAATGGCCGGATGCGCCCATTTGGGCACGGATTGCAATCCCTTGAACTGCAGTCGAAGCCACAATAGCGAATCTGTGAACGCCACTGAAACCAGCGCCGCCAACAACCCCAAAAGGGCATACCAAACCAGCGACGAAGCGTTGGTCAGCGTGTAGGTACGATTCACGTGGAACACGGGGTTCGTGCCCAGAATCGTGTGCTCCACCACGGCCGCCAGCGCCGCCGCAACAATCACGCCCGACAGC
>Ga0302320_10026478_pt1 | contig 11228 bp, 7 predicted proteins | sample Bog_T0_3_FD_202130 | JGI IMG/M metagenome (GOLD analysis project Ga0302320, IMG submission 202130) | Peat permafrost microbial communities from Stordalen Mire near Abisko, Sweden - Bog_T0_3 | ecosystem: Environmental > Terrestrial > Soil > Wetlands > Peat | place: Sweden: Abisko, Stordalen Mire... | reverse complement strand
TGTCACTTTCAGAATTACTTGGCGTTGTATTTCAGAGTTATTTGGCGTAGCGTCGTTGCATGCAAGAGTTGAGCGGAGTATCCGAAGCAGCTCGGGATCTTGCGATGTCGCGTTTTCGGCAGATCCAGCCATATCTGGAACAGCGGCGGTCCCTCCAGCTAGTCGCAGCCGAAGCAAAACTCTCTTTTCGGACCGTCCAGCGGTGGGTAAGCCAGTATCGGAAGCTTGGGCTTGTAGCGCTCGTACGCAAGTCACGCGAAGATCGCGGTGCCCGCAGGGTGGTCTCGCCAAAGATCAAGGCGGCGATAGAAGGACTTGCTCTTGAGAGACCTGCCTTACCGATCAGATCCATCTGTCGGCAGGTTCGACAGTTTGCGGAGGCTACGGGCGAGCCCCTTCCACGCTACGGAACCGTCTATGACCTCGTCCGTGAGATCCCCAACGCGCTGCTCACTCTCGCTCACCACGGCGGCAAGGCATATGGCGAAGGCTTCGATCTCGTTCACAGACGTGAGGCACCGCGATCAAACGCCATCTGGCAAGCAGATCACGCGCAGTTGAGCATCCTCTTGCTGCGGGAAGGCGGGCAGGCTGCTCGACCTTGGCTGACCATCGTAATCGACGACTACAGCCGCGCCATTGCCGGCTACTATCTGGGCTTCGATCCACCTTCTTCGATGAGAACAGCCCTCGCGCTTCGACAAGGTATTTGGCGGAAGGGGCATCCTCATTGGCATATATGCGGCATTCCAGAGGTTCTCTATACGGACAATGGTTCCGATTTCACCTCGAAGCACATAGAACAGGTTGCCGTCGATCTCAAGATGCGCCTTGTGTTCTCGACTCCAGGCAAACCTCAGGGACGTGGCCGGATCGAGCGTTTCTTTCGGACGGTGAACCAGATGTTCCTTTGCGAACTCGACGGTTACATCAAGAGGAAACGACATAAGCCCAGCCTCACACTCGAACGGTTCGAAGAGCTATTTCGAACATTCCTGCTTGAGACGTATCACCGCCGAACCAGCGTCGAAGGAAGGCCGGTTCCTTCGGAACGCTGGGAAGGAGGCGGATTCTTACCGCGCATGCCTGAATCGCTTGAACAGCTTGACCTTCTGTTAATGCAGGAAGTCCGCGCCCGCAAAGTGCGTCGGGATGGCATTCACTTTCAAGGTTTGCGATACCTGTCACTCACCCTTGCCGCTTACGTCGGCGAAGATGTGACCATACGATTTGATCCAAGGGATATGGGCGAGATCCGCGTTTTCCATAAGGATCGTTTCCTTTGCCCAGCCGTTTCCGCAGAGTTGGCGGGCGAGACGATTCCGTTGCGAGATATCATTCGCGTGCGCAACCAACGTCGCCGCGAACTGAGCTCGTTGCTGCATGATCGGCAACAGGTGGTCGATTCACTTCTGCAGTTGAAAAGAGGCACCGCTCCCAAGGAGATCCATGCAAAAGCCGCCGTCTTACCCGTATCCGAGGTCCGCATCAAAAGGTACCGCAACGAGTAGCCGCGCGTTTGTCGAAACGATCGAATACAGCAGATTTGTTGAATTCTGCGATGCCTGCCGCCACTTTCGCTACATCGGGCTATGCTACGGACCGCCAGGTATTGGAAAAACACTCTCCGCCATGCGCTACAGTCGAGCGGACCAGATTGTTCCACGTGATCGCTGGACGAGCGAAGTAAGCGACGATCTTCCTGTCGACACACTGCTTTACACGACTTCCGTGATCAACACTCCATCCAGGGTCGAGAATGACATCAATATGGCTCGCGAAAGAGTGATGAGCATCGTACTCGACCCGCTTCGGCGAGAGGAGCTGATCGTTCTCGAGGAGATCAGAATCAAAGACGAGAAGAGACGAAGAGAGATTATAGAAAGGCCAGGCTGCTCCCCATGTGACCGCCCGGCCGTTGATCCAATCTATTTTGAAACTTACAAGCGATATCAAGCCAAAGAGCGAGCGGTCTCGGACCCGACGACTCTAATCCTCGTGGACGAGGCCGATCGTCTCCAGATGAACAGCCTCGAGCAAATGAGATCCATCTTCGACGAGGGTACTGCCGGTATGGTTCTCATCGGCATGCCGGGTATCGAGAAGCGCATCGCCCGCTTTCCTCAGCTCTACTCGCGCATCGGGTTCGTCCATGAGTTTCGCCCTCTCGATGCGGCTCAAGTTCAAGAATTGCTCGAAAGGCGATGGACCCCAGCCGGCGTTACGCTTCCGGAGGAGCAGCTCATCCCGGAGGTCATAGCGAGCCTCATACGGATGACCGGAGGGAACTTCCGACTCCTGACTCGCCTTCTCACTCAGATCGAGCGGGTTCTCAGCGTCAACGACCTTCATCTAGTCTCGACCTCAGTCGTCGAAGCGGCGAGGGACAGCCTCGTCATCGGACCCGCCTAGAACCAGATACGCCAAATAATTCCGAAACATTACGCCAAATAGCGATCAAAGCAACAGTTCCGGGGCCACTAAAGAAAAAACTCGTGCGCGATTCGTCGATGGGGAGTCGGCTCATACGCGTCTACCGGGCGCTGGTTGCGCTTGCGCTCCGGACCACCACGGCCCAGAGCATTTTTTCTTTAGACGCCGCTTTTCAGGATTTGGTTACTGCGCAGCAACCGCAGGTTGCTCCACAGCTCCCGACTGGGGGAGACGTGTCCCCCTAAATCCGATGCTAAGCAGCGCGTTTTGGGGATGCTCGTGGGGCGAGGATTGCAGGACTACCGAAGCAGCAAGGCCGCCCCGGAAGGCGGCCTGCGGCTGCTAACTATGGCTCCGGTTCTCGAACATCCCATGTGCCGTCTGGTTGCCGGACAGCTCCAGCAACCAACGAAGGATCATTCCAAGGGAAGCTTGCGGCGGTCAGCATACTGTCCGCCAGATCGATGCCTTCCTCCATCCCCACACAGACCACCGCGACGTTTGGGTCTTTGAGAACTTGGTTCCAGACTGGACGCCACGCTTCAACTCCGAACTCTATCGTTCCCATCCATGAGGACAGTTGTTGTCCATTGAACCTTGGGCAGGTCAGAAGCCCGTATCTGATCTCACCTTCCGAGTGGACCATGACGGAACACAGACTTCCTGCGATCAGGTCAGGGAGCAGGCCCGCCAACTCACCTTCAGATGGCCGGTACTGGAGTGTGTCTTGCTCAGCACAACTAAGGGTCTGGAGAGATGTCTTGGGGCTGACAAGCCGATCCAGCAACCTCAAGGCCGTCTCCACCGAACCTGATGTAAACTCCATCACATATTGAGCCATTCGTGACCTACTTCCCACCATGAGCGATATAGGACGTGACGATTCCACGTCCGGCCTCGGCATTGGGTACGAAGCTGGTAAGAACCGCGTCTTTTACAACCAAGTAGGTCTGACCGACCCGATAGACAGTTCCATAGTTGGTCTCCACGTAGGTTCCCGCCGCCTCAGCTTCACCGATCAGTTCCTGCGCATGCTCAAGGAGAGCCGCAGGATTGCCGCGAAATTCAGGGCCTGCTCGCGCAATCATCTGGGCTACCTTTGCCCCTGCGGGTAGAGCTAGAGGCGCAACCGCAGCGAGCCCGCGTATTGCTGCCAGAGTTGCTGTCGCAGCCGCAGGACATCCCGCGATGCAACCAGCTACCGCTACAGACCCAGCTGCAAAGACTCCAATTCCCGACATACCCTCATTGCCGACTCGACCGAATACTGCGGCATTTGCTGGACCATCGATTCCTGGATTATTGAATGCCGGTGCACCAGCAGCACTCTGTACACCACTGCTGTTCCCATCGTAGGAATTAAAGCCAATTTCAAGGCTAGTATGACTCGCGTTCGATTGCCAGCCTGTCACTGTCCCGTTCACATAGGTCGCCGATTGTCCGCTTTGCAAAGACACGCCCGCACACGTTCCAGACTGAGATGTAACTGTTTCGTGAGTAGCATCCACTCTCGTCTGAATTACGCAATCATGGCCATCTGGGTCAGTACCGCCCAACGGATTGTTGCCTACATACGAATAGCCATTCAAACTCTGCGGGCTGCTTACGCTTCCGAACGGAATTGCGTCGGGAGGACCATCGTCAACTGGCGAATAATCCGGGCTCAAGAACCTTCCCATAGATGAACCGTAATAGCGTGCATCGAAGTAGTCGTTTCCTGATTCGGTATCGCGTTCTTTGCCGGTGAACTTGTAATAAACTTCGCATGCGCGTCTACTCGTCTCGAATCGAAACATCCAACACCTCAAGAACTTCAAGCTGTCGAATAGTGGTTTTGCCGTGTGCTACGTTAGCACGGTAAACTCCTTTGACCTTGACCCAGAGCTGTCTAGTTTCTAAACCCGTGGATTTCCTCGCGAGCGCTTGGTCGAATTCAGGCCACTTGCCTCCTGTTTTTCCAGAATCGTGCGACATGTAAATGCCGTTTTTACACTGATCACCCACCAAGACAACACCATGTTGGCTTGCGAGGACAAACGACTCTATGTATACAACCTTCCCCTCATATAGATTGGGATGGCGAACAACTTCACATACGGAGTGAAGTGCAGGCGTAGAAAGGCCACTTTGCCGCGCCTGTAGCGGCAGTAGAAGCGCGATGAAAATGAAAGTCATATTCATTGTTTCTGTTTATCCTCATATGCTTTTGTCGCATTTTCAGATCGTTGCGCACCTTGTTGTATTGCCGCTGTCCTCAGGGTTTCCTTATCAGGTCCGTTTGCCCAGCTCTCATTCCACACGCCGCTCGTGATCGTGGAGTGCCCAGCTTCACCTACGTAAGACGCAGCACGATATGCTTCGGGCTCATCGCCGCTTGTGATTCCCTTTTTGTCGTTTGCCACATGAATTCCTTCATGCACTTCGGCCGACGCATCATCGACTACACCGTCAATCGTATTGCCAGCGTCGCGCCAAGCTTTCTGCGCAGCATCATGAAGATTGAAATCAACCGTAATGTGAAGACCGACTGTTTCAAGATCGCCACCTGTCGAAGTCTTTCCAAAGCCGACGGTGACTCCGTTCTTGTCTCCAGCTGTGCCAAGAGCACCGAGAGCTTTGTCTAGCGCCTTGGCCTGGTCGGACTTTGGGTCCATGTTCTTCAGAAGATCCTTTGCCTTGTTCACTGCGTCAGTAAAACGCTGCTTTTCAGCGGCGCAGTTGGAGTCTCCTTTGGCACATTTCGAAAAATCATAAAGACCGGTTGGATCAATGCGGCTGAGTGGATTGTTTCGAACATAGGAATATCGGTTCCAGCTTTGAGGATCATCTGGATGCCCGCTGTTCAGCAGCGGATCGGGCGACATGAAGCGCCCCATCGACGATCCGTAGTACCTGGCCCCGAAGTAGTCGTTTCCGGATTCGGCATCGCGTTCTTTGCCGGTGAAGTGGTGTTCGGTGGCATCCGCGCAACCGCCGCTTACGTCGGCAAGGCCGTCGCCATAGGGCAGGCCGGAGTAAGCGTCCTGGCAGCCGTCGGCCCCGGCCACGACGCGCTTGGTGCCCAGCCAGTCGCTCATGGGGAAGTAGGTATTGGTGTCGCGATAGGTGGCCAGAAGCTTGCCCGCGGCCCAGACGCTGGTGTGAACCCAAGTGACGGTGCTTCCGCTCACGGCCATTTCGGTGAACTGCTCGCCCGACGCACCGAGGATATAATCGCTGGTGGTTTGGAAGCCGTTGCCGCCATTGGCGACACTGGAGGGATCGCATGTGTTCAAGTTCTGTACGGTACCCTTGGCCACGCGCGTGCCGTCGACGTCGTATAAGTAGCCGGTCATGGTCGTGGTGCCATTATAGGTGCTGGACACGGCGCAGATGCGGCCTTCCCCGTCGTAGAGATACGTGTTGACGCCGTCGTTGGTCACATCGCCGGATGCATCGTAGACCGGCGAGGCTGTTACCCCGCGGGCGTTGGTGCTGGAGATCTGGTTGTTGCCGTAGTAGCTGGCCAGGTCGGTAGTCAGTGAGACCCCGGACTGCGCATTGCAAGCATTGGCCCCGCCCGAGCCGGATTGGAATGCTTCCGACGAAATCTCCTGTTGCTGGCGGTTGCCGAAGTTGTCGTAGTTCCAGCAGAAGTACTGCGGACTCTGCGTCACGCCATTCACCGGCGCCGGCGTCTGCGTGCCGAGAGACAGCCGGTTCAGCGAATCGTAGCCGCTGCTGAAGCTCCACATCCCCATCACCGAATCCGTATAGCCGGTCACGTTGCCGACGCCATCGTAGCTGATCGGAATCGGGTACCCATAACTGTACAGCGTCCCCCCGCCCGCGGAGCCAGAAGGATCGGCGATCGAGACACCCGTTGCCGAAGACGCCGAGGTGACGAAATTCGTATCGCCGCTGTAGACCGCGATGATCGAATGCGAGCCTCCCGTCAAAGTGGCGATACTGATGCTGGCCTGGCCGCTCCCGATGGGGGCGGAACCGAGCAGGCTGCCGCTGTCGTAGAAGCTGATGGAACCGGTAGCCGAGTTGGACCCGGAGACATCTGGAGAGACGGTCCCTGTCAGTTGTAGTTTCGTCCCGTAGTTCTCCGTCGTTCCGGGCGTGACGGTCAGAGCGGTCGACGTGCGGGTGCCCCCTCCAGTCCCGGTAACAGGTGTCGTGGGAGACTGGCCGCCATTGAAGTTGGCATCGCCACCGTAACTGGCCAGAATGTATTGCGTGCCCGAACCAGGCGCCGATACATTGTCAAGGATTGCTGTAGCGGTGCTGGTTCCCGTTGTCTGATTGAGCCCCATGCTAAGGGAACTGCTGTTGTAATTCGCAACCGCCAGATCCGGTTTCCCGTCGCCATTGAAGTCACCAACCGCCGCTGAGTACCCATAGGTCCCGATGGAGTATTCGACTTGCGGCTGGAAGGTCCCGTCCCCATTTCCAAGCAGGATGCTCAGTGTGTTGGTGATGGAATTGTTGGTAACCACGAGATCCAATTTTCCGTCGCCGTTGAAATCGCCAACCGCAACGGATGATGTCCCACAACAGCTCCCGGCTGGATAAAGGACTTGTGTCTGGAAGGTTCCGTCGCCATTGCCGAGCAAGACGCTCACATTGCCGCCGTAATAGTTCGCAACAGCAAGGTCCAGCTTCCCGTCTCCGTTGAAGTCGCCGACAGCCACTGATTGCGGATAGAAACCGGCCCCATAGCCGACCTGCGGCTGGAAGGTCCCATCCCCGTTGCCGAGCAGGATGCTCACATTGTAGGCACCGAAGTCCGCAACTGCGATGTCGAGTTTTCCGTCGCCGTTGAAGTCGCCAATGGCCACCGAACTCGGGTAGCCCTCTGTGAGAAACCTGCCGGGAGCTTGGAATGTTCCGTCGCCGTTCCCGAGCAGGAGGCTTACCTGATACCAGTTATTGCTAATAATTACAAGATCGAGTTTCCCGTCTCCATTGAAGTCGCCAACGGCAATTGAGTCCGGCTCACCTACGACTGTGTCAAAAGCGACTTGCGGCTGGAATGTTCCGTCCCCGTTGCCAAGCAGGATGCTCACCGTGCTGCTGCCATAGTTCGTGACCGCAAGATCGAGTTTGCCATCGCCGTTGAAATCGCCAACGGCTACTGAGTATGGCGTAGTACCGGTGGCGTAGGTGACTTGTGGCTTGAAGGTCCCGTCCCCGTTGCCAAGCAGGATGCCCACCGTGTTGCTGTTCTCGTTCACAACCGCAAGATCGAGCTTGCCGTCGCCGTTGAAGTCGCCAACGGCCACTGATATTGGGTTGGTCCCGACTCCCGGAGATGTGCCTGCAGCCATCGACAAACTTCCTGGGGTAATGGTTGGCGCGCCCAGTTGTGCCGATCCGACATTTTGGTTGTTATAGGATGAATCGAGGAACGATAGGCTGCCGGTCGGGCCATAACCTGCCGGACCAGACACTGTTCCAGCCAGCGTGTAGTTACCCACCGAACCGGATGCAGTGATGGTCGTCGTAGTGCTTATCTTCCCCGCGGCAGCTGTCACTGTGATCGTTTGCGCGACAGATGAACTCGCTGCGTAAGTCGAAGTGCCCACGAACTTGGCGACCACGTTATGTCCACCTGGTCCGAAAATATAGTGCAGCGCGGCTGTACCCGCCGAAGTTAGCTGCGCGGTTCCGATCAGCCCGTCGTTTGGGACGCCAGTGAAACAAGATTGGGCCGAGGCATTGCAGAAGTTCACAACGCCGGGATATACCGCCGTGGAACCCGACGTCACCGTTGCCGTCAGCGTCACCGATGTGCCTTGAGATACTGCAATAGAGGACGCATTCAAGGTCGTGGTAGTGGACGCTGCAAGCGCATATCCGCCCAGGCCCAGCAAAACCGCCGACAGTAGAAACAGATTGCGAGGTGTGAGCGACATGCTTTTCTCCCCCAGAGCTGCGGTATCCGTAAGGGTTGCCAACGAAATGGGGGGCGTCATGGTTGAACCCCACTTCCTGTGTCGACCTCGCATGTAGGCCGCATCCTCGTATCGTAGCCCCTGTTCAGCGTATACACACTGCCACTTGCTCCGGTGCCGAATGTCGCATTCCACAAACCGCCGAACGGAGAATAGGGAAGAGTTGATGAGTTCGAGCAGTAGGTCGTTGTCTCCGTCTGAGCAGAGAACAGCGTTGAGGGATGCGTCGTTGAATCGAACCAGTTGCTGGTTACCGTCAATAAACGCCCAGCGCCATCGACCGTGTTTGTAAACGTGACAGGAACCCCTGGTGTCGCCGGCGATGGGGTGGTGCCGTCGGTTGAGGTGAGCAGATTGCCCGCCAGATCGTATGTGTAAGCAGGAGCGTAGGTCTTCCCGCTCGCCTGGCTCGCCTGTGTATACTGCTGCTCAGTTTTTATTCGTCCCATCGCATCGTAGCAAAATATCGACCTCTTGGTCAGGAAAGACGCGGTTGTGGAACATGAGGATGTTGTCAGAGCGCTCTGCGTCCATGCACTGGTCAAACGCCCAACCAAATTTGCATTCTGCTGGGAGCCATTCTGCTGGGAGCAGGTCGCAGCCGGCAAGTCATACTGATAGCAAGAAAGCGGCGTGCCGTTGGCGTTGCTGGAATAGCTCTTGCTCAACAATCGGTTGAGCGATTGTCTGTTTTTGATGTAAGATTACTATTCAGGTCATAGCCATAGCAGGTTGTCCACGACGACCCACTCGCGCCAGCACAAGTGAGGGACGGAGGATTTGCTGTTGAAGCAGTCTCCGGGTTACTCGCAGCGACTAGACGCGATAGACTGTCGTAGCTAAAGGATCGGACGCGCTCCCCGGACGAACCGCTTACCCCGCCCCACTGTGTAACCGAAAGCAGGTTGTTCAACCCGTCGTAGGCGTAATCCGTCTCCATGGTAGGTATTTTAGACGTGCCGTTCGGCTCCATCACATCGAGCAGCCTTCCAAAAGCATCCGATGTTCGCTGCCAATGGTTACCGTTCTCATCCGTCGAATCTACCCATACCCATGTGGTGCCTTTCGTTACGCTCCCAAGCTGCGAGGAGCTGCAGTATACAGCCGGAGTAGAGGCAATCGAGTTGTAGCACCACTGGAGTGTGTTGCCATCCTGCATAGCAGTTTTAATGGGTCTGCCTAGCGCGTCGTAATAGTACGTTGTTGTTATTCCTGTGGGTGGAGTGCCTCCCCGAAACGGGTTTGTCTTTGTATAAACTTCCCCCTCGCCGTCATAAGTGATAGCGACATTGTCCGCGCCGGCCGGATCAGACGTTAAGCTGGTTTGGATCACGTGACCCATTCCATCCATAGTGCTCACGCTGGTCTTGGTCGGATTGGGAGTTTGAAGAATTGAGGTTGTGATAGTAGGGTTCGGGGGTGAATCCTGGTAGCTAATGGTCGTCTTTCCGGTGTCAGGGTAATCCGTCTCCGTCAGGCGATCAAACGGATCGAGCGTGCTGCCGGAGCAGCCACCGGTCATATAGCAATAAGTCGTAACTTGTCCGTTCTCGTCTTTTGCAGTCGCAAGCTCACCCGTCGTGTAGTTATAGGTGAAGCTTTTCTGAGGAGTCACTCCGTTGACGGTCGGATATGTGATATTGGTCAGATATGCATTCGAATTGCCCGCCGCGTTGCCACCCACCGGATTGTCTGAGAAGGAAAACAAAGTGGGGTAGCCTTTCGGATCGGTCATGGAGGTGACCTGGCCCGTCTCGTCATAGGCGTACTTGGTTATAGCGTTCGGGCAATTTGGCCAGCACAACTTGTGCTCTTCCGTGACGTTGCCGCGTGGCGTAGTCGAGGATGCAGAAAATAACGCCTCATCGTGTGTGTTTGTGAGTGATGGAAGGCCGCTAACGAGAGTAGTCAATTTTGAACCTGGTACTCCGCACGTTGCTGCGCCGCCGTCGTAGAGAAAATCGGTCTCTGCGATCCTGTTTGAGGACGAACTGCTGCAACTTGATCCGCTTGACCCGCCCGAGCACACAACCACAGAACACGCTCGGTCAGCGAGATATCCTGGCGCACCTGTAAACTGCTGATAGGAAGTGCTCGTCATGCGCGTCGGGCCGTTGGTCGTCGGGCCGTATTCGTCTTCTTCTTCTTCCTGAACCAGGCTGAAAGGACTGTTGGCATAGGAGTAATTGAATTGTGAAGCTGAACCTGATGGCAGAGTCGTCTGAATGCTCTTAATCTGGTATTGGTTCAACCAGATCTTATTCACGGTTTTCAACAACGGTCCCTGCCCCGAAACACTGTTGTCGTAGTAAGCAATTTGGCTCTCAAGTGGAACCTGTGGCGGGTACCACGTGAAGTCCAGCGGATCGTTGGTAGTGATGGTGAGCGGGGAATAGGTGTAGTTCGTAGTTGCGCTCACTCCACGGACATCATCCGTGGTCGCTACCTGTGTCGCCTTCTGCGTCCATCCTGCAGCGTAAGGTGCAGCGCCCCAAGAAGTCGAATACGTAAACGTCTGGGTTTGATCGGCGGAGCCACCCCGGGTGAACCCGACCTCCCGAGTCTTCACAACTGGAGCAGCGTATTGGTACAGGCATCCGTCCCGTACCGGGGCTGTACAGTAACCTGAACCTACTGGACTTCCTTGGCAGGCGACGTTAGTTGAGCCCGGATAGTCGGCAAATTCGCTGAGGCTGTCGCTAGTTTTCCATGCATATTTCACCCAGGCACCGGTCGGATAGTCGATTTCGTTTAGGAACTCGTTGAAATTCGCCTGAATGCGGCGTCTTTCCTTTCGATTTTCGCTTCTTCCCGTTGGAAATCTGTTTGAAGTGCGGTTCTGGGCGGTATTTA
>Ga0302320_10026476_pt1 | contig 11229 bp, 12 predicted proteins | sample Bog_T0_3_FD_202130 | JGI IMG/M metagenome (GOLD analysis project Ga0302320, IMG submission 202130) | Peat permafrost microbial communities from Stordalen Mire near Abisko, Sweden - Bog_T0_3 | ecosystem: Environmental > Terrestrial > Soil > Wetlands > Peat | place: Sweden: Abisko, Stordalen Mire... | reverse complement strand
CGTTGGACCGGTCGTTACAGCCGGCTACGGGGATGCGCGGACCGTTCCGCCTTGCGCACAGCCAAAATTCCTCGCCGCCGCCCAATTCCGATTTTTCCGACAGACTCTTTGATTGTAAAAGCTGGTTAAAATACTTCGGCGCGCCCAGAGATAACCCATGGGCATAACCCAACTGAAAGGAACTTTCGTTCCCCGGCGCGATTCTTGTTCTGGCATTGCGCGACATCATCGAGACGTCATGAGATACTCGTTCACGGTTCGTTCACCTTTTGTTTCTGCCATTTGCCCTGGGTTATAGTTAACAAAAAACCCTGCTTACACGGGGTAAGCAGGGTGGGAGAAATCTTAAATGATCTTTACCTGTTTACACCTCGATTATTCATGTTGCCGCCAGAACGCTTGCCGGAATGAATAATGGATAGGTCATATCCCCCGAGATATCGGGCCTGACACACCGTCTTGGCGACGGGGGTCAACAGCCAGCTCGTGGCTGATATGGATAAGCGAAAGTTCATCGAATGTACGAGAGTTATATCAAGATACGGAGTTACTGTCCAGTTATATTTTAATTTTCTTTGATTTTCCGGTTAGGGACCGTGCAAAAACAAATTCGGTGATTATGGCGCAGAAATTTTGCCCGTTGGCGAGGCGCAAGCGACGTGCATACCCTGCCAGTGGGTCTGTAAGGAGCGAGCAACGAAGCCAGCGGGCAAAAGGCCAAGCCAGAATTGCCGAGGTTGTTTTTGCACGGTCCCTAAGCCTTGGAAGGTGAATCGGCCCTTTGCTGAAGTTCATGCACCTTATCCCGGAGGCAATCGGGGCACATGCCATGCGTGGTCTGCACGGCGTATTTGGAATTCATGTATTTTTCCATGGTCATCCATTCCCCCTCGCAACAGACTTTCCGGCACCAACTGCAGATACGAATAAATTCCTCCAAATAATGCAACCGTTTGAGCAGGCGTTTGGTGACGGAATGGACCCAGGCCCAAACGAGCAGGATCACGACGGTACGCAGCACGGCCCGCTCCCAGTTTGGGGTGAACGACTCACCATAGAGATAGTGCGGGATGCGCAACAACTCCGTCAGCCAGGCCAGCACGATGATGAGCGAAAAGCCGATGGTTTCATTCCAGAGTATGAAATTCCATTTTGCTTCGGTTTCTTTCATTGTTTCCACTGTGCTTATCCAGCATATCCTTGTCCAGAAAAACCGCACGGGAATAGTTGGGATGCTCTATTATTGGCTGCGCATGGCAGCAGGAGCCTTCGCTTGGATCGGCAGCTGCAATTTAATCATGAAGACCTGGCCGCGGAAGTTTTGCGCGACGATTCCCAGGTTCGGCGGTCTGAGAGTGGCGAAAGGGTCTTAAACAAAAACGGCGCGGAATTGCTTCCGCGCCGTTCGTGATTAAAGTTGGAACTAGGTCAAAACAATCTTGTCGCCGTCTTTCAACGTAACGAGGGCTTTCTTCCAGTGGGAAGAATTGCCAGCTTGGGCCGTGCGCTTGCGACGGGCCTTGCCGCGAACGTTCAAGGTGTTCACTTTCGTGACTTTGACCTTGAACAATTCCTGCACCGCCTGACGAATCTGCGTTTTATTGGCGCGGGGATCAGCGACCACGGTGTATTGATTGTACTTTTCACCCTGACGGGTGCCTTTTTCCGTAAGGCGGACGGTTTTAATTACATCAAAAGCGTTCATTTTATTCCTTGGTCAAACGGGCTTCGACTTTTTCAAAGGCGCTCTTGGTGAAGAGGAGCTTGTCCGGGCGCAACACATCGTAGGTGTTGATGGAATCGCTGGTCGTCAAATCCACGGTTGGAATATTGCGCGCGGCGAGGGTCAGGTTTTTGTCAGTGCCGACGGAAACGATCAGCGTGGTGCCGGTCAGATCCAGGGCCAACAGCAGCGCGTCAAACGCCTTGGTTTTGGCAGAAGCGAGGGTCAGTTCGTCGACGATGACGACATCGCCAGCCTTGATGCGTTCGCTCAGGGCCTTGCGCAAAGCCAGCCCCTTGGTCTTTTTGGAGACCTTCTTGCTGAAATCGCGTGGGCGGGGACCGAAGACAACGCCACCACCAACCCACAACGGCGATTGGAACGAGCCCGCGCGAGCGCGGCCGGTGCCTTTTTGGCGCCAAGGTTTCTTGTTGGTGCCGGTGACTTCGCCGACGTTCTTGGTGCAGGCGGTGCCGCTGCGCTGGGCTGCGCGATAAGCCACCACAGTGTCATGGACCGCTTGGGTGCCTCTTCCGTCTTCGACGACGGGGAACTTCACTTCCAGTTCGCCCTGATCTTGTCCGGCGATATTTTTAATGGCAATTTTCATGGGACCTTATTTCTTTTTAGCGGCGGGCTTGGCAGCTTCGGCCTTTTTCTTGCCAGCGGTGGCGACGGGCGCCTTCCAGCCTTGCGGGCGTTTCTTGGCTTCGCGAATGATAACGTAATCGCCTTCGGAACCCGGGATGGCTCCCTTGATCAACAGAAGGTTGTCCGCGCCGTGAACCTGGATGACTTCGAGGTTCTGGGTGGTACGGGTGACCTGGCCCATGTGACCGGGCATCTTCATGCCGCGCATGACGGTACCGGGAAACAGGCGCTGGCCGATGGCGCCAGAACGGCGGTGCCAGCCTTTGGCACCGTGGGTGGCATCACCACCGGCGAACCGGTGACGTTTGACGACACCTTCGAAACCGCGGCCCTTGGTGGTGCCGATGGCATCCACGAAATCGCCGACGGCGAACAAATCAGCACCGATGACATCACCGGCTTTGACCTCCTTCGAGAAATTACGAAACTCCTTGATGCGTTTAACGGCAACGGCGTTGTGTTTCTTGATGTGGCCGAGCAAGGCTTTGCTGAGGCGCTGTTCCTTCTGATCGTCGAAGCCGAGCTGGACGGAATTATAACCATCCTTGCCCGCCTGCGTCTTGACCTGAATGACGCGATTGGGGCCGGCCAATACAACCGTTACGGGAACGGCCACACCACTGGCGGTATAGACGCGGGTGTGACCCAGTTTTTTTCCTAAAAGTCCGATAGGCATGGTCGTTCTCCTTAAATTTTAATGGTGATGTCCACACCGGCGGGCAAATTGAGCTTCTTCAATTCGTCCACGGTCTTGGCGGTGGGATCGAGAATATCAATCAAGCGCTTATGCGTGCGTTGCTCGAAGGTTTCCTGCGACTTTTTATCCGAGTGAGGAGAACGTTGAACGGTGAAGCGTTCGATACGAGTCGGCAGCGGGATGGGACCGGCGACGCGGGCGCCAGTACGTTTGACAGTGTCAGCAATTTCGCGCGCTGACTGGTCGATGACTCGAAAGTCATAGGCCTTAAGACGAATTCTTATGCGTTGTGCCATACAAAGAACAATTGTCTATTAATGGTTTATTAATTACCCGCCCAATTCGGTTGGAAGCGGGCGAGAAAACTATCAAATCACCGGCCCATTGCAATCATTTTTTAAAACTTTTTTGGCGCCTTGGATTATTTCTTGAGCGGAATCAGCCGATCGCGAGCGGGCAGCGGCAGCGAATACAAGCCCGGGCAGCAACCAAACGTCTCATGGAAGGCCTGGCTGAAATGGCTCAAACTGGAATAACCCACCTCCATGGCAGCCTCGGTAACATTGTATTTTCCGGACCGCAACAATTCGGCGGCCCGTTCCATGCGCAACTGGCGGAGGTATTGCGGAATGGTCATTTTGGTGGTGGCCGAAAACGTCCGGCTCAAGTGGAACGGGCTGCACCCCACGCGCCGGCCAATCTCGTCCAAAGTCAGGGGTTCCTCCAGGTTTTCCCGCAAGAGAGCGATGACTTTCTCCACCCGTTCGGCGCCCAAACGTTGCTGGCGATGGCAAAACATTTCCTGGCCGTCGGGCGCCATGAAAAAGAGTTCGGTGGAGAGTTCCAGCGCCTTGCTTTGGTACCACAGCGACTGGGCGGAGGCCAAAACGGGCGCCTCCCGGAGGCTGCCCAGCAATTGCTGCTGGCGGCTGGTGAGACGCGTCACCGGCGCCACGGCTGGCGACCCCGATTTTCCCTCCACCACGTCCCGAATCAACGGATGCAGCGAATGCTTAAAATCCGCCAAATGCCGCCGCAAGAATTCGAAAGACATCTCGACGGTCAGAAACTGGTGCCGCTCGTTTCCCGCGCGGACGGCGGTCAGGGAGGAATCATCGCGTCGATAAAAGCCGATGCTCAGCGGGACAAACTGGGCGGCCGTTTGGGAGCTGGATACCAGGCCATGACCGTCGACATTCAGGCAAACCTCCACACTGCCGGGATGAAAGCTCCGGCCCCAATCCAATTCCGAGGGGGCCTTGAAGTCGTGCCATTCAAAACTGACACCGACGTTGCGCATGCTGCCGTGAAGATGCCGCCAGCCATCGCCGACCGAGACCCACGCCGGCCGTTCGGTAAAGACCACGGCATGTTCGGCAGGAGATTTGGCGGGCGTGCGCACGTCATAAGTGTGCCAGCTTTTTGGATTCGAGCAAATTTCTTGTCAGTCCGGTGCAAAATAGGGTCGAAAAAGCATGATTTCACGAATTCCCAATGAATTAGAGGCCGAACGGCGGCATTTTAATTTGCCGAAACGGCATTTGTGAATACCCTATCAGACCGACATTCTGAGATGACTACATTAATTTCCAATGAAGCGATTGCGGCCGTACCGGGCGGCGTCACGCTGACCACGCTTGAGAACGGTTTGAACATCATCGTCTGCGAAGACCATAGTGCGCCGGTGGTTTCGGCCCAAGCCTGGGCCATGACGGGTAGCATCCATGAGGCCAAATGGCTGGGCGCGGGTCTTTCCCATGTGCTGGAACATATGCTGTTCAAGGGCACAACGACGCGCCCGGGCAGCCGGATTGACCAGGAAGTTCAGGAAGCCGGGGGCTACATGAACGCTTACACGAGTTTTGACCGGACGGTGTACCACATTGACGTTCCGAACACGGGGGCCCGGACGGCGATTGATATTCTGTGCGACATCATGCAGCACGCGACCTTGCCGCCGGACGACCTGGCCAAGGAACTGGATGTCATCCGGCGGGAAATGGACATGGGCCAGGATGATCCGGGACGCCGGGCCAGCCGCCGATTGTTTGAGGTTGCGTACACGCGCAGCCCCTACCGATTCACCATCATTGGGTACCTGGATATTTTCAACGAGTTAAGACCGGTGGACATCCGCGCGTATTACGAGGAACGGTATGCGCCGAACAATGTTTTTTACGTGGTGGCGGGCGATATTAAACCGGAAGAGGTCATTGCCCAGATCAACCAGGCGTATGCGAAGAGCAAAGCGAAAGCGCTTCCGCCGGTGTTGTTGCCGGATGAACCGAGACAGGTGGCGGCCCGGGAGATTATCGAAGAAGCGGCCATTGAACTCGGCCACATGCATTGCGCGTGGCACATTCCGGACATCCGGCACGCCGACGTACCCATTTTGGACGTGCTGGCCGTATTGCTGGGGACAGGCCGGAGCTCCCGGTTGTTTCAACAGGTGCGTGAACGCCAAGGTCTGGTTCATCATGTGGATGCGTGGACGTATAATCCCGGGAGCACGGGTTTATTCGGCGTCAGCGCGGTGGTGGACGGGGAGAAATTTGCCGCCGCCCGGGATGCGATGCTGGCGCAGATCGACAAAGTGAAGTCGCTCTCGGTTTCGGATGAAGAACTGCAAAAGGCGGTGAAGCAGTTTATTTCCGCCACTTTGGCCACGCGCAAGACGATGGAAGGCCAGGCGCAAAATTTGGGATCAAACTGGCTGGCGGCGACGGACTTGAATTTCTCCGAGCGTTATCTGGCGGCGGTGAAGCGGATCACCCGGGCCGATGTGCAACGGGTGGCGCGGGAATATTTGACCGAGGAGAACCGGACCATTTACGCATTGTTGCCGCATGGCCGGACGCCCAAACGGACTTCAGAGATTGAGCAAAACACGGATCAACCGATCCAAAAGTTTGACCTGCCGGAAGGTTTGCGTCTATTGATCAAGGAAGATCATCGCCTGCCCTTCGTGGAAATTCGCACCGTATTCCAAGGCGGCGTGCTGGCGGAGACGGCGGAGAATAATGGAACGACGCTCATGTTGGCCAAACTGCTCTTGAAGGGCACCCAGAGCCGGAGCGCCGAGGCCATCGCCACCGAAATCGAATCGGTGGGCGGGCACATCGACAGCTACGGTGGGAACAACAGTTTTGGCGTCAATGCGGAGGTGTTGAGCAGCGATTTTGGCACCGGGCTGGAATTGCTGGCGGACGTCTTGCTCCATCCTATTTTTCCCAAGAACGAATTGGAACGGGAGCGGGAGATTCAAATTGCCGGCATCCGTGGCCGGCGTGATGATTTGCTGAGGAGCGCCAGCCAGGCGATGCGCCAGGCGATGTTTGGGAATATCGGCTATGGGTTGGATTCACTGGGAACGGAAGCCAGCGTGCAAACGATTACGGTGGATGTGCTAAAAACGTTCCATCAAAAATTTGTCGTGCCCAACAATTGCGTGATGGCGATTTTCGGCGACGTCAAGGCGGCGGAAGTGGTGAAGGCGGTTAAGAAGATTCTGCTTAGCTGGAAATCCGGCGTCGGCTCGGTGATCGATGATGCCTCAGTGCGTCTGGATTCGGTGAAACGAGTGGAAGAAAAACGCGACAAGAAGCAGGCGGTGCTGGTCATTGGCTTTCCGGGCACCACGGTCAAGGATGACGACCGTTACGCCCTTGAGATTTTGCAGGAAACGTGCAGCGACCTGGGTTCGCGGTTGTTTCTGCGCATTCGCGAGCAACTGGGGCTGGCTTATTATGTCGGCGCCCAAAATTTCTCGGGGCTGGTTCCGGGCTATTTTGCGTTTTACACCGGCACGGAACCGAGCAAGGCGGCGCAGGTGGAAAAGGAATTGCTGGCGGAGGCGGAACTATTGCGCACCGAAGGATTGACAGCCGAAGAGCTGAATCGCGCGAAGGCAAAAATCATCGGGCAAAAGAAAATTTCCCGGCAGGAGCTGGGCAATCTGGCTTCAACTTCGGCTTTGGATGAACTTTACGGTCTGGGCTGGCAACGGGCGGAATTGGATGATGCGAAGTACGAGTCGGTGACGCTGGAACAGCTCCGGCAGATCGCACAGAAATATCTAAATCCGAAGGCGCTGGTGATTTCGCTGGTTATGCCCACCAACGGCGTGGTTGCGAGCGAGATTAAGGAAGATTGAGTTCCCCTGCGAACTGGTCTTTTCCGGTATAATTTGTTTAGGCAATAACTCGGACTTCCGACCGATCCAGTTCTACCAGAGAATTCGTTTCGAGCGGAAGAATCACGGCAGGCAGATGGCGCTGGAATAAGGCGATCCGATCGCGCACGCCAATATTACGGTGCGAATAAGCAGAAGCTTGAGTGGCCGTCGCGCCAAGAGGTGGGATTAATAAAAATCCGTGTCTTTAGAAATGACGACCCGGTCTTCCGGAACAGGAATCTCATTAATGACAGCATCGGTGGTTTTATTGCGATCGGGCAATGCGGAGGTATGAATGGCATCGTGGCCCGCAGCGACAAGCATCTGGCAGAGTCCGACTGGAAGGTGTGCATCCACCAAAAACTTCATGTCACCAGGAGATGCTGGCTTTTAAGCTTAAGGGATTGCGCGGCGAATTCGAAACAAGCGAGGAGATCTTCGCGTTGGAGGTCGGGAAACTCGGCAAGCAAATTATCAATTGAATCGCCGCCCGGGAGATATTCGAGCAGCGACTCGACGGGATAGCGCAACCCGCGAATGACGGGCTTTCCGGGGCTGACCGCAGGATCAATTGTGATACGTGAAAGCAGCACGCTCATATCTTAACAATCCATTGAAACCATCTGAGAGTCAAGCGGTGCGAACCAGGCAATGGAACTCCAGTAGGACTATGGGGAGGATTTCACGCCGATTCGCGGCGCGGAAAATGATTCAACTCCGCTATTAATTTGTGAGAACTGTTGCAATCGGCCACATGAATGCAGAGCCAGACGGCGCGCACGGAGTGCCGCGCCCTACCCTCGGCTGTTCAGCTCGTAGTTTAGGAAGGAGAGGCAGTAGAGGGCGGCGGTTTCGACGCGGAGGACGAGGCGGCCGAGAGTGATGGGTTTTGCGCCGGCGGCTTCGATGGCGTGGAGTTCTTCCAAGGTAAAATCGCCTTCCGGTCCGATCCAGATGCCCACGGTTTGCGGAGGAAGCCGCTGCCCTTGCTGAAACGCTTCCAAATATTGGCGCGGGTGATGGCGCTCGGGTTGCAGGGAACCGACGAGCGAGAGATCAAAAGATTCCGGGTGGCGAAGATAATGGCTGAGGCTGACGGGCGCGGCGATTTGCGGGAGCCATGCAGCGCCGCATTGTTTGATGGCTTCGATGGCGACGTGCTGCCATTTCTCCCGCTTTTGTTCGGCGCCTTCCTCGTCGAATTGTGAAATGACCCGGTCAGTGACCAGGGGGAGAATGCGGTTTACCCCCAGCTCCACCGCTTTTTGGATGATGGATTCCATGATCTTCCCCTTGGGAATGGATTGCAGGAGGGTGATCCGCGCCGACAAAGGCGGCGTAAACTTTTTTTCTTTGACGACCAGGGAAACGTTATCGCGGGAGGCCTGCGAGACGGCGCAAAGAAATTCATTTCCCGCGCCGTCGAGCACCGTCACGGTTTCGTCCTGCTTCAGGCGAAGTACATGGAGCCCATGATGCGCTTCCTTTCCTTCGAGCCGCAGTGCTTTTGCGGCACAGCGTTCGGGGGCGAGATAGAACCGGTGCATGGCTTACCGGAAAAACTTTTTGGCTTTTTCGAAAAACCCCTGGGCCAACGGGGCTTGGGCGCCGTCGCAGGTGGCCGCGAATTCCTGCAATTTGGCGCGCTGCACGCCCGTCAGGTGCGTGGGGATTTCCACCTGCACGCGGACGTGCAGATCTCCCTGACCGTAACCTTGCAGGTTTTTTACGCCGCGGCTCTTGATACGGAAGACGGTGCCGGGCTGGGTTCCCGCGGGAATTTTGACATTTGCCCGACCTTCGAGCGTGGGCACTTCGACTTCGGAGCCCAAGGCGGCCTGGACGAAGCTGACGGGGACTTCGCACAGCAAATCGTCGCCGTCCCGCTGAAAAATCTCATGGGCCTTGACGTGGAGCACCACGTAAAGATCGCCGGCAGGGCCGCCGCGAAAACCGGCTTCGCCGTTGCCGGAGGAACGCAACCGGGACCCGGCATCCACGCCGGCGGGAATGCGCAATTTGATCTTGGATTGGCGCTGGCGCTTGCCATCGCCATGGCAGGCGTGACAGGGTTTTTCGATGATCCGTCCGGCGCCTTTGCAATGGGGGCAGGTCTGGGCGATGCTAAAAATCCCGCGCGAGGTAAGGACCTGTCCGCGGCCCCCGCAGGTGCTGCAGCCGCGCATTTTGGAACCTTTTTCCATGCCGGATCCGTCACACGTTTCGCAACGGTCCAGCTTGTTGAGGGAAATCTCCTTTTCGCAGCCGAGAGCGGCTTCCTCCAAGGTGATTTCCATATCATACCGGAGGTCATCGCCGCGCTGCGGACCGGTCGGATCCTGGCTGGCGCCCCCGAAAATATTCTCAAAAATGGTGCCGCCGCCGGCACCCCCAAAGACTTCGCGGAAAATGTCAAAGGGATCGTGAAAGCCGGCGCCCGCGCCGCGCCCGGCGCGGGCCCGCGGATCAAAGGCGTTGTGGCCATATTGATCGTAGGCCGCGCGCTTTTGCGGATCGCTCAAAACCTCGTAAGCCTCGCCTAATTCCTTAAAATTCTCTTCGGCCTGTTTATCGCCCGGATTCTTATCCGGATGATATTTCACCGCCATTTTGCGATAAGCCTTTTTCAGCTCATCCGGGTCGACGGTACGGCTCACCCCGAGGATTTCGTAATAATCTCTTTTGGCCATGGGAATTTTCTGAATTACAAAGCGCGATCAGGACTTTTCAGCGGATTTCTTGGCAACGACGACGCTGGCAGCGCGCAGCAACCGCTCGCGCACCTTATAACCCTTGCGGAGCTGCTGGACGACGTGGTCTTCAGGAACATCGCCGGATTCCTGCTGGGAAACGGCTTCATGCCAGGCGGGATCGAAGGGTTTGCCGGTGGCGTCCACTTCTTCCAAGCCATTTTCCGCCAGAATCGATTTCAACTGTTGCTGGATCATCGCGACGCCGGATTGGAGCGAAGCGAGCTTGTCGCCCTGGGCGGACTGGGCGGCGGCGAGGGCCATCTCAAAATTATCAAGGACGGGCAGCAATTTTTGCAACAGGCTGACGTTGGCGTATTGGGCGGCTTCCGAGCGCTCGCGGGCGGCGCGCTTTTTGAAATTGTCGAAATCCGCAGTGGTCCGGAGCAGGCGATCCCAGTTTTCCTCCGCCTTGGCCGCCTGAGTTTTAAGCACTTCGATTTGCGCCGGGGTCAATTCGGCCTCCGTCGCGGCGGGCACAGCCGGGGGCTGCTCATTATTATCGGTTTTATTCATGGAATTGCTTCAAGCAAAAAAATTCAAGGTGAAATAATAGCGCAAAGCCGCGCCGGGGGCAACAGGGAGGTTGACGTCGTTTTTCGGAAGGGCGGAGGGCGGAAATGATTAGGCGGAGCGGAATTTTGGCGCCGTTGGCGAAACATTCGCTCGCCCTCATCCCGACGTTCTCCCTCGGCCGGATCGATTCAATTGGGTCGGTCGCGCTGGCTTGATATTTTTGCGCCGAGACTTCGTTGTTCGGCACTTACAGATCCATGACGGATATGCGCGCGCCTCACGCCTCGCTCTGCGCAAAAATCTGCGGCGCAATCGCTTCCCTCCCAACTGAATCGATCCGGCTCGAGGAGAAGGTGTCATGGCGTCCGATGGTTGGTATTACTGACCGAAAAAAACCGGCCGGTTAACGATGATCCTGAAAAGCGGCGGCCGCGGCTCCGGGCGACTCCGGAAATTTGCCAGTATTTTTTTTCACCCTTAAAATGACTTAAATTCGCTTAAAATGGCTTAAAAACGATTCCAAGACGCGTTGCGAAAGATCATGGTGCCTGGCGCAGGGTTGATGGGCGTTGTCGGCAGACGGCGCGCACGGAGTGACGCGCCGCACCTTCACGGGGATGCGTTATCGCTTGAGCGGTGCGTTTTCGACTGATGTTCGTGGCGGCGAATAGGCTCATGATTTTTTGATTTCAGCATACACTGGGATTTCGATTATGCA
>Ga0302320_10026475_pt1 | contig 11229 bp, 11 predicted proteins | sample Bog_T0_3_FD_202130 | JGI IMG/M metagenome (GOLD analysis project Ga0302320, IMG submission 202130) | Peat permafrost microbial communities from Stordalen Mire near Abisko, Sweden - Bog_T0_3 | ecosystem: Environmental > Terrestrial > Soil > Wetlands > Peat | place: Sweden: Abisko, Stordalen Mire... | reverse complement strand
TCTAACACCAAGCGCTTTCAGCAAAGCTTCCGCTCGGCTCGGGGCGGCCGCGAGCGCCTCCACGCGCTGATTTTTGCGCAACACCCTGCCGTGCTGGACTTAGACCCATGAAAAGACGCGTCCTAGGACAGGACCCAGGACAAGACCAAACAATTGACAGCGGCTGATTTTCTTGATGAACTTCACCTCCATGAAAGCCATTCATCAGACAGCGGGTCGTTTGTATTTATATTCATGTTTAGTGTGTTTCTTTCTGTCCTTTGCGCCGCAGTTGCGCGCCGGCGATGCGGCGCCGGCGCCGGCCCAATTACAAGCGGCCGCGGCCCCGGTCTCCGCCATCAATACCGGCGACAACGCCTGGCTGCTCGCGAGTTCCGCGCTGGTGCTGATGATGACCGCGCCGGGGCTGATCCTGTTTTATGGCGGCCTTGTGCGGACGAAAAACGTTTTGTCCACCATGATGCACAGCCTGGTGCTGATGGCGCTCATTTCCGCGCTCTGGATGGTGTATGGCTACAGCATGGCGTTCGGGTCGGGCAATGCGTTTTGCGGCAACCCTTTCACGCATCTGTTTTTGAATGGCGTCAGCGCCACCGCGCCGGACCCGGATTACGCCGGCACGATTCCGGCGCAGACCTTCATGTTGTTTCAGATGATGTTCGCCATCATCACCCCCGCGCTAATCAGCGGCGCGGTGGCGGAAAGGATCAAATTCAGCGCCTATGTGATGTTCATGCTGCTATGGGTGACGCTGATTTATTTTCCCCTGTGCCACATGGTGTGGGGCAAGGGCGGATTTTTCAACTGGGCGAGCGGCGGCCGGATTCCGGTGCTCGACTTTGCGGGCGGCACGGTGGTCCACATCAGTTCGGGGGTGTCGGCGCTGGTGTTTGCGCTGATGATCGGCAAGCGGGACGGTTTTCCCCATGAGCCCATGGTGCCGCACAACGTGGTGCTCTCGCTCATCGGCACCGGCCTGCTGTGGGTGGGCTGGTTTGGCTTCAATGCCGGCAGCGCGCTGAACGCCGGCCCGCTGGCGACCAGCGCGTTTGCCGCCACGCATTTCTCGGCGGCGGCGGCGGCCTTGAGCTGGGCGGCGATGGAATGGAAATTGAAGGGCAAGCCGAGCGTGCTCGGCGCGGCGGCCGGCATGGTCGCCGGGCTGGCCACGATCACGCCCGCCTCCGGGTTTGTGAGCATTCCCGCCGCCTTCTGCATCGGGCTCGCGGCGGGCGTGGTGTGCTACACCGCGGTGACCAAAATCAAATCCGTTTTTGGCTATGACGATTCGCTGGACGTTTTCGGAGTGCATGGGATCGGCAGCATGGCCGGCATGCTGATGCTGGGCTTCTTGGCGAATCCGGAAGTGAATCCGGCCATTGCCGGCACTTTCAAGGCGAACGGCGTGGCGGTGTCGCTGGCGGGCGGTTCGCATCAGTTTGTGAATCAGTTCATCGGCGTGGCCTGCACGGTGGCGCTGGCCGTGGTCGGGACGTTTCTGATCGTGAAACTCGTGGACGCCGTCATCGGCCTGCGGGTGGATCAGGAAGACGAAAGTGTCGGCCTCGACTTGTCACAGCACGGGGAACGTGCTTACAATGAATGAAACATATGAAAAAAATTGAAGCCATCATCAAACCATTCCGCCTCACCGACGTCAAAGACGCGCTGAACCAACTCGGCGTCCAAGGTCTGACCGTCAGCGAAGTCAAGGGCTTTGGCCGGCAAAAAGGGCACACGGAAATCTATCGCGGCAGCGAATACACCGTGGACTTCCTGCCCAAGATCAAAGTTGAGACCGTGGTGGCCGACAATCTCAAGGACGCCGCGGTGGCGGCCATCGTCAAGGCGGCCAAGACGGGCAAGATCGGTGACGGCAAGGTGTTCGTGTCGTCGGTGGAAGAGGCCATCCGCATTCGGACTGACGAGCGCGGCGACGCGGCGATTTGAGGTGGCGGCCGGCAGCCCTGCCCCGAAAGCATTCGGGGCCGGCCGGGGAGCCGGGCTTCCCAGCCCGGCGTAGAAAACCTCACGGGAACCGACGCGCGCAGGATTTTCCTTGCGAGTCAACCCAACCCATGGTCTTTTCCGGGCGGCAGGGATGCCGCCCTGCACGTCAGGCAAGGATGCCTGACGCCACACCGCTGGCGCTTGCGCTCACAGCCAGCCGCAGGCGCGCGCCGCGCGGACCAGCGCATAGGCCACGATGCCGCTGGCGGGCAGGGTGAGCACCCAGGCCCAGAGAATGCGCTCGACCACATTCAATTTGAGCGCGTTGAAACCCTTGGCGCAGCCGACCCCCATGATGGAAGCGGTGATCGCATGCGTAGTGGACACCGGCATGCCGAAAATTGCGGCCGTGAACAATACGGTGGCGCCGGTGGTTTCGGCCGCGAATCCGTGAACGGGCTGCAGTCTCACCATTTTGTGCCCCAGCGTCTTGATGATGCGCCAGCCGCCGGCCGCCGTGCCGGCGCACATGGTCAGGCCGCAAAGGACGATGATCCAAGCCGCAATATGCACTTGCTGGCCGGCCGGGGGCGCGTTGGTTTTCAGGAAGGAAAGCCACGTCGGCAGCGAATCAAAACTGCCGGAAGCCGTGCCGCCAACCAGCGCCAGGGTGATGAGCCCCATGGTTTTTTGAGCATCGTTGGTGCCGTGGGCAAAGCCCATGTAACTGGCGCTGAAAAATTGCAGGATGCCAAAGGTGCGGTTGACCGTGACCGGCCGCCAGTTGCGCAGCAAAAAATAGAGGAGTCCCATGAAGAGGAAACCCACGATGAACCCAATGATTGGCGAGGAGACCATGGGCAAAATGACTTTCCAGAGGATGCCCTTGCCCTGCCACCAGTGCAGCTTGTTGGGAACCGACCAGATGATGGACGACCAACGATTGTCCGAGGCGGCCAGCGCCGCGCCACAAAGGCCGCCGACGAGCGCGTGGGATGAACTGGAAGGCAGGCCCACCCACCAGGTCAGGAGATTCCACGCGATCGCCCCCACCAGCGCGCAGCACAGCACCGGCATGGTGGCGACCTGCGTGTCCACAATGCCCGAGGCAATGGTGGTGGCCACCGCCGTCCCAAAAAACGCGCCCACCAGGTTGGTCACCGCCGCCAAAGCGATCGCCTGCCGCGGCGTGAGCACTTTGGTGGAAACCACGGTGGCGATGGAATTGGCGGTGTCGTGAAAACCGTTGATATAGGTGAACACCAGCGCCACGAAGATGACGGTGAAAATGAGGAGCATCGCCGTGAATCAGGAATTCTTCAGGACGATGTGCATGACAATGTTGCCCGCGTCATGGCAGCGGTCTATGACTTTCTCCATGAGCTCATAGATGTCCTTGAGGACCATGGAGCGGTGCGGCTCATATTTGCCGGCGAAGAGGTCGCGCAACAAGGCCATCATGTGCCGGTCGGCCTCGACTTCGACGAGTTGGAGCCGGTCGTTGAGGGTTTTGATCTTCTCCAAATCCTTCATGTCGCGGAGCTGGCGAATCATGCCCTGAATGGCATCCGTGGCCTTGGCCATCATGTCGGCGTGCTTGGAGAAATCAATCCCGTCCAGCTGCGGTCCGGCCAGGATCAGCCGCTCGGCGAGTTTTTCCGCGGTCTTGGGAATGCGGGAAATCCCCTGGGCCAGCGACTCAATGTCCTCGCGCTCGAGGCCAGTGATAAAGGTCCGCACCAGCTCGGTGCTGATCTGTTCGGAAATTTTCTTTCCCTTGCGGCGCGCCAGGATCAAGTCGTCAAGATTCTGGGAGTTCAGCGGCGGCTTCATTAATCCAATGGCCAGCCGGACGCTTTCGTGCGCTTCGTGGGTGGCGGCTTCGAGCAGTTCCTGGAACCGGTCGCCTTTGCTGAAAAGTTGCTGAATGGAAAACATGGCGCGGAAAAGGTGTCAAAAAAAAAACCGCAGCGCACGCAAAAATCGGTCTTGGAAAAATGTTGCCGGATTGTAACTTGACTATCCTCGCTTCAGATTGTGGCGGATGTCCTGCGCCTCGCAGAGGTACACCACCTCCTCGGCGATGTTTTTGGCGTGGTCGGCGATGCGCTCCAGGCTTTTCGCGGCCACCATCCAATCCAGGCACCGCGCGATGGCATCAGGATGGGCCACCATGTGCTGCGTCAAGGCGGCGTGCATGTCGCGGTTGAGCGCGTCCACTTCCTTGTCGCGCGGGATGAGGGCGCGCGCGGCGGCGGAATCGCGCTGCACGAAGGCGTCGAGCGCGTCCTTGACCATCGCCAGCGCCAGGCCGGCCAGGCGCGGCAGGTCGAGGCTGAGTTTGACCGGCGGCTCCTGGGACAAATCGCGGGCGCGCTTGGCGATCTTGGTGGACTCGTCGCCGATGCGTTCGAGGTTCTGCGAGACCTTCATCGCCACGGTCACCAGCCGCAGATTGCTCGCCAGCGGCGCTTTCGTCAAAAGCTGGATGGCCAGCTCGTCAATCTCGATTTCAAACCGGTCGATGAGGTCGTCATCCGCGCGCACCTTCACGGCGAGGTCGTGGTTGCGCTGCATGAGCGCCTGCACCGAATCATTGACGGCAGTTTCAGTGTGGCTGGCCATCAGCAGCAATTTCTGCCGCAGATCGTCCAAGCCCAGTTCAAAATGATTATCCATTTCCTGCGGCTGAAGTTAGCTTACCCGAACCGGCCTGTCACATAATCTTCCGTGCGCTTTTGCGCCGGATTCGTGAACATTTTCGTCGTGGGCCCGAACTCCACCAGCTCGCCCAGGTAGAAAAACGCCGTGAAATCCGACGCCCGCGCCGCCTGCTGCATGTTGTGCGTGACCAGGACGATGGTGTACTTCTTTTTCAACTCCACTATCAGGCCTTCGATCTTCTGCGTGGCCAGCGGGTCCAGCGCCGAGGCTGGCTCATCCATCAGCAGCACTTCCGGCTGCACCGCCAGCGCGCGGGCAATGCACAGCCGCTGCTGCTGGCCCCCGGACAAACTGACGGCCGGCGCCTGCAGCCGGTCCTTGACCTCGTCCCACAACGCCGCCATGCGCAGCGCTGCCTCGGTGCGTTCGGCCAGCAGGCGTTTATCGCGCATGCCGTTCAGCCGCAAACCGACGGTCACATTTTCGGCGACAGACATCGTGGGAAACGGGTTGGATTTCTGAAACACCATGCCGACGCGGCGGCGGACCACCACGGGCTCGACCTCGCGCGCATAAATGTCGTCGCCGAACAGCCGGATTTCGCCCTCCCTGCGGGCGTCGGGGTTCAGCTCGTGCATGCGGTTGAGGGCGCGGAGAAAAGTGGATTTGCCGCAGCCGCTCGGGCCGATGATGGCGGTGACGGCGCGCGCGGCGATGTCAATCGTCACGCGCTTGAGGACGGCGTGATGGCCGAAATAGATCGAGAGCCCGCGCACGGCGAGCGCGATGCGTTGGTCAGCCTGCGGTTCCATGGGGAGGTTGAACCTCGGTTGCAACGTGGTGGCCAGGCATCAGGATTTGCGGCGCCGTGCGGCTGAACCGGTCGCGGGTCAGCGCTCGCACGCCCAGGTTAATGGCGCTCACGAGGAAAATCAAGATCAGCGCGCCGGCCCAAGCCTGCCGGTGCCAGTCGTCGTAAGGCGAGATGGCGTAGTTGAAAATTTGCAGCGGCAGTGCGGCGATGGGTTCGGTCAGCCGGTGCGTCCAGTAGGCGTTGCCGAAGGCGGTAAACAGCAGCGGCGCGGTTTCCCCCGCCACGCGCGCCAGCGCCAGCAGCACGCCGGTGACGACGCCCTTCATGGCGGTGCGGACCACAATTTGCAAAATCATGCGCCATTGAGCTATGCCCAGCGCCAGCGCGGCTTCGCGATAGCCGGCGGGCACCAGTTGCAAGACTTCTTCCGTGGTTCGCATGATGAGCGGAATCATCATCAGCCCCAGCACCAGCGCGCCGGCCAGGGTGGAGAAACCTTTCATGGGCACCACCACCAGGCCGTACACCACCATGCCCCAGGTAATCGAGGGCACGCCGTTCACGACATCGGCGGTGAAGCGAATCCACCGGTTTAGCCGCCGATGCGTGTATTCGGAAAGGAAAATGCCGCCGAGCACGCCGACGGGAACGCCCAGCAGCGACGCGAGCGAAATCAAAATGAAGGTGCCAGCGATGGCATTGGCCATGCCGCCCCCGACTTCCCCCACCGGCTTGGGCAATTGGGTGAAAAACGCCCAATTGATCGAGCTGGCGCCTTGCGACAGGAGGTGAAAAAGCACGAGCAACAACGGCAGGATGACCAATGCCGCGCACATAAACGCGAGCGTCTGCATGCAGACGTTCTTGGCTTTGCGCCAGCGGTGGTTTGAAGCTGTCATCTCAACGCGAGGCGCTGTCGCCGTGCAGCCAGCCATCCATTAATCCAATCATCCAATACTCCAGTTGCTTTCATGGTTAGTTTTGGGGTTTGACGCCCGGTCCGGCGAAAGTCTTCAACAGCACTTGCGCCAGGGCGTTGACCAGCACGGTGACGCCGAGCAGCACCAGGCCGATCTCGAACAGCGCGCTCAGATAAGTGTCGGTCGTCGCCTCGCTGAATTCGTTGGCGACCACGCTGGCCAGCGTGTAGCCGGGGGCGAAGAGCGATTTGACGATTTGCGGACTGTTGCCGATGACCATCGTCACCGCCATGGTTTCACCCAGCGCGCGGCCCAGGCCCAGGATGACCGCGCCGAACAATCCCCTCCGCGCATAGCTCAGCACGGCAATGCGGGTGACTTCCCAGCGGGTGGCGCCCAGCGCGTAGGCGGCCTCGCGTTGCAGGCCGGGCACCGAACGCAAAATCTCGCGCGAAACAGACGTGATCATCGGGAGAATCATGATGGCGACAATGATGCCGCCAGCCAGCAAGCTGGGGCCATAAATGGGGCCTTGAAACCAGGGCAGGCGCCCAAGGAATCTTTGCAGCTGCGGGAACAAATTCCCGCTCAGCCAGGGCACCATGACGAAAATGCCCCACAGCCCGAAAATAACGCTGGGCACCGCCGCCAGCAATTCAATGAACAGGGTCAGCGGCTGGCGGAGCCACTGCGGCGCGAGTTCGGTGAGATAAACCGCCGTGGCAATGCTCAAGGGCACGGCAATCACGAGTCCAATGGCGGACGATACCAGCGTGCCGAAGATGAACGGCAGCGCGCCGAATTTTTCGTTGACCGGATCCCAGTCGCTGCTGATGAGAAAACGCCAGCCGAACTGACGGATCGCCGTGCTCGAGCCGCGCGCCAATTCAAAGCCGATCAGCACGATCAGCACAAACACTGACAGCGCCATCACGAGGGTCAACCCCTTGAATGCACGGTCGCCAAAGCGGCCCGCGTCAGATCTATCCATTAATGGATTCAGCATTCGTTAGTATTTAATGGTGTTGAGCAGCTTTAGTTCCCGTTCCCGGACTTCGTCCGGCAGCGGCGCATAATCCAGGGCCGGCGACAATTTCTGGCCTTCGGTCACGGCCCACTTTAGGAACGCCACCAGCTTTTTGCCGATGTCAGCCTGCTTTTGATGCTGATAGATCAGCACCCAGCTTGGCCCCGCAATGGGATACGCCCCGGCGCCCGGCGCGTTGACCATGGAAAAGCGAAAATCGTCCGGCACCCTGGCCGTGGCCAGCGCGGCGCTGACGGAAGCCGGGGCCGGCGAAATAAAATTGCCCGCGGCATTCTTCACGTCCGCGAAGGACATCTGGTTTCTGTCCGCGTAGGCAAGTTCCGCATAGCCAATCGCGCCGGAAATCTGCTTCACCTGGCCGGCCAAACCTTCGCTGCCTTTGGCCCCCAGGCCAATGCCAACCGGCCATTTTACCGCCGCGCCCCGGCCCACCGCGTGCGCCCAGGCCGAATTCACGTTGCATAAATAGTCGCAGAAGATGAACGTCGTGCCGCTGCCATCGGAACGATGCACCGGGATGATCGCCAGGTCCGGCAGGGCCACCCCGGGATTGAGCGCGGCCAGCTTGGCATCATTCCAATGATTGATATCGCCGAGATAAATGTTGGCAATGGCGTTGCCATCCAGCCTCAATTTCGGTGCCCCCGGCAAATTGTAGGTTATCGCCACGCCTCCGACGAGGACCGGCACCTGGAGGATTTTGCCCGGCGCCTGGGCCAGATTATCCCCGCTCAGGGGCGCCTCCGAAGCGCCGAAATCCACTGTCTCCTTGAGCAAAAGCTGTTGTCCGGCCCCGGAGCCCACCGACCGATAATTGATGTGAACCGCTGCATCCACCGTCCCGTAGGCCTCAGACCACTTGGTAAAGGCCGGATAATCGAAAGACGATCCGGCGCCATTGATGAGCTGCGCCCGCGCACCCAACACCAAGGCGCCGACTACGATGGAGAGCATCATCTTCTGCATCACTAAAAGGTAAAGGATCGTTTCAATGGCTCAGGTTACGATTTGGTTACAATGACCGGCCGCCGCCGACAACTGCCTCAGCTTTAGAATCTCCAAGTCAAATCCAATTGCACCAGATTATAATTCTTGATCGGGTTGATGCCGGGGATATCCAGATTGTTCCCGCCGGTGCCCAGGTCGTCGTCAATGCGATTAGCTAAGCCGTAGCGAAATGTGCCAATGATTGCATCCGTGATGCTGTAGGCAAAGGCAGTGTAAAAGCCCTGGAGATTGCCGCGGCCTTCAAAAAAATCCGAGTCGATCAAGTTCACGTCCAGGGCATATTGCTCGATGTGCTGCCAGTAAACCCGCGCTTCCCAAGTGCCTTTCTTGGACGTTGTACCGTACACCAGGCCTTGGTTCGGCCCGTAAACCGGTCCGGCTGAGCCGATGCCAAAGCCAGCCTGATAAGCATAGTTCTTGCCCGACGCCGGTCCGCTCATGCCCGGAAAGGCGGTGGGGTTGGCGTTGTAAGCGGCCGTGGCGCGGTTGTCTCCCTGAAAATTGTAGGCAAAATCCCCAAAAATCCGGGCCTGCAAATCGCCCAACCAGGTTTTGTTGATTCGGAAATCAAACTCGGCGGGAATTTCCAGAATCAGCAGATCGTTGAGGCCTTCCTGGTTATAGGCCTGTTGCGCCTGCGCGGCCGTCAGGCCGCCATACGCCACGCCCCCCGGCACCCCCGGATTTGTTCCCGTCGGGCTGCCCTGACCCACAAAGGTCTCCCCTAACCCGCTGCCGGCGCTGCCGCTCCCGGCATAGGTGTAAACCATCGGCGCAACTTTGAACGACATCTCCTTGCCCAGGCGCACCTTCGCGCCGGCCTGCCACGTCAGCAGGAACGTATCCCCGCTGACGTAGCGGTTCGCGTTGCCGGGATCCTGATAATCGAACTGTCCAAAATCGGCGAACCAGTCCACCGGCCCGGTGGGGTACTTGAATTGCTCAAACGCGCCTTCGGGATTGATGTCCGAGTCCCACACCATCGGCGTGGTGTACAGCGGCATGGGCATCCGGCCCACGCTCATTTCATACCAGGCCTCTGGATGCCAGTTCAGATAGGCCTGACCCAGATAGAGGGCGCTCGAGCCTTTGTCCGACGGCGTCACCGATCCGCCGGTGGTGTTGTTGCCGAAAGTGGCCCACGGCGAACGCGGATTGCTGGCCGTTTCCAGCCGGACGCCGTAGCTGAAATCGTCGTACAGATCCCCGCGCAAGCCAGCGCGCAAGGCGTAGCGCATCCGCTCGCGGTAATAGGTGTCGGGCGAGGCGCCGGCGGCATTGTCCACGCCGCGGTATTCATAGCGCAGCCGCAAATCCCCATAGAGGCCCAGGCTCTTGATGGAATCGGCCAGTTTCCATTTCGAGGCTGGAAGCTGATTGACGAAGTTGGTGTCCGAAGTGGCTGACTCGGCCCGCAGTGCCTTCGCCTCATCGGCCGTAAGTATGCCTTTTTGTTCCAATTTATTGATCAGCGCGTCGCTGGTGGACTGCGCCCGGGATTGGGGAATGAAAACGGCCAGCGCCGTGGCGCCGGCAAAGAGCACGAGCTTGCTGGAGTGATTATTCTTGGCCATTATTAAATGGGTGACACCTGAATGCAGGGTAGTATTCGGCCATAAGGTTGCAGTTTATGACCACTAAGTTACTTTCAGGTGACAGATATGTTACGAAAAGATTACAGGATGAAAGGTCCGTATGTCCACCGCAGAAAGCTCGCGGACGAGACGCCTGGGCTACTGCGACCCTTCAGCCGGCGTTTTCCAGCCGGCGGGCCGAGATTTCCAGCATCCGCTCGATGGGCAGGCGGGCGCGCTGCAGGATGTGCGCCGGCAACTCCACGCGCGGCGCGAGCTTTTTCATGCAGTCGCGCACCTTCTCCAGCGTATTCATCTTCATGTACTTGCATTCGCTGCACCGGCAGCCATCCGTGGGCGCGCGCAGTGCGTCAAACGTCGGCGCGCACAAGAATTCCTTGCCCGGACATTCCTTCTGCATCCGGTGGATGATGCCCGATTCCGTCACGATCACGAACCGTCTGGCCGGACTGGCCTTGCAATAGGTGATCATTTTCTCCGTGGAGGCCACCGCATCGGCGAGGTCGCGCACCTCGCGCAGACTTTCCGGGTGGACCACCACCTTGGCGTCGGGAAACTGGCGGCGCAGACTCAAAATCTGCTCGCGCTTAAACTCCACATGCGCATAGCAATTGCCTTTCCACAGCGTCATCGGGCGGCCGGTCTGCTCCATCACCCACTGGCCCAGATTCTCGTCCGGCACAAACAGCAGGTCGCGGTCCTTGGGCGCGGCGAGCACAATCCGCTCGGCGTTGCCGCTGGTCACAATCACGTCGCACAGCGCCTTGACCGCGGCGCTGCAATTGATGTAGGCAATCGTCCAGAAATTGGGGTTGGTGGCCTGCAAGGCGGCGAGCTTATCCGCCGGGCAGCTCTCCTCCAGCGAACAGCCCGCGTCCTTGTCCGGCAGCACCACGATTTTGTCCGGGTTCAAGATTTTGGCCGTCTCGGCCATGAAATGCACGCCGCAGAAAACGATGACGTCCGCGTTTGTCTTGGCCGCCTCCTGCGCCAGGCCCAGGGAATCGCCAACAAAATCCGCCACGTCCTGGATTTCCGGCACCTGATAATTATGCGCCAGGATGACGGCGTTGAGTTGCTTTTTGAGCGCGAAAATTTCCTTCGCCAGCGGCTCGAACTTTTCCTTCGTCAGCCCGCCGCGCGGATGGATTTCTGCCAGATTCAACATGCGGAAATTTACCGTTGCCGGCGGGCGGCGTCAATGCAGGCGAAGGCGCCTGCATTGGCCCC
>Ga0302320_10026474_pt1 | contig 11229 bp, 10 predicted proteins | sample Bog_T0_3_FD_202130 | JGI IMG/M metagenome (GOLD analysis project Ga0302320, IMG submission 202130) | Peat permafrost microbial communities from Stordalen Mire near Abisko, Sweden - Bog_T0_3 | ecosystem: Environmental > Terrestrial > Soil > Wetlands > Peat | place: Sweden: Abisko, Stordalen Mire... | reverse complement strand
GAGCACAAAGTCGAAATCGAGTCTAATCCATTGAACCTGAAAGAGAAACGGGAGAGAAGTTGGAGGCGCGGGCCGGGATCGAACCGGCGCATAAAGGTTTTGCAGACCTCTCAGGGCCATTTAAGCCGGTTTGTACGCGATTCGCGCTCTTGTATTTTCAATGGGTTAAGGCGCTCGCTATCCAACCCGTCCAACCGTATCTAAACCGGCACCCGCTACAGTATCCGCTACAGTCGCTCCCCTTACGACCGCATTGGTACACAGTCCGATTCTATCAGTGGATTCGGCATGGTCGTTCGCTGGGAGGCAAAAGCGTTGAGAACAACGAACCTTCAACGGGAAACCGCAAAACCCTGCTCGCGCGTGGTGAGGCTGGCATGATCCAAAGTGCCGTAAACCACATTGGGCTTATCAACAGCCTGTATTTCTTCACTGAGAACAGTGGAGGAAACAGTGGAAGCGCAGCCCTGCACAGACCTCTGCCCGCTACGGTGAGAACAGCGGGGAAAACACCGGGCGTCCTCCCCCCCGCGCAAACTGCTAACAGCGTAGAAAGCAGTTAGAGCAAGCGCGTCCTCCGTACCTGAGAACAGGGGAAATAACAGGCTGTCCACCCCCGCGCGCGTCTCGGTCGCAAAACCTGATTCTCTGCCCTTTTTATGGTGTGCCGCTGTGCCGCGTGCGCATACTGTTCGGCAAACCCGGCTCCCCGCCTGAGAATCGGTACACGGATCACCGCACGGCAAAGGGAGCCAAAGCCACGCTCACGCGCGCATACTTCGCGGAAAATACTCGCAGTCCGTTGTTCTTGCCGTTGTTCTCAACGGTCACATGGGTGGGAAGACAATCACGCCGCAGTCACGCGCATTACCTGAGTCGCTGTCCACTGCCGACCCCGCGCGGTCGTCAGACCTGCGCCATTCAATCCCTGCGCTATGGCCCGGAGCGACGCCGCTCCATTTGCCTTCAAGTCTGCGATTACCGGCAGCAAGTCTTCCCGCCGTTTGGCAGCCGCCCCTTGGCGCACAGTCGCGCTAATTCGCGTTCCCTTGGCCGCCATGCCCGCCATACGCTCTAGGCTGCCCCGTTGCCCTCCCAACACGACCCCGCGCACCTTGGCGGCTTCTAGCGCGGCTTTGGTCCGTGCGGAAATCATGGACGCCTCATGCTCGGCAACGGCGGCCAGAATATGCACCGTGAGCCGGTTCGCCTCCGGGAAGTCGCAGGCGACGAAATCGACACCGGACTCCATGAGCGAGGAAATAAAGTGAACATTACGCGCGAGCCGATCCAGTTTTGCAATTACCAGCGTCGCCTTATGCAAACGGCAAAGGCGGAGCGCCTCCGCAATGGCCGGACGATCATTCCGCTTTCCGCTCTCCACTTCGACAATCTCCTGGACAAGCTGCCAATGCCCCCCATTCAGGTATCGGCTCACCGCTTCCCGCTGCGCTTCCAATCCCAAACCGCTTGCGCCTTGACGCGCCGTTGAAACTCTCAGGTAGGAAATAAATCTGCCTCTTGCCATTGTGGAGCCTCCGTTACATTTACTTCTTCCGACGTAGAAGTAAATGTAACACGTCTGGTTCGCTCTGTCTAGGCTGAATTTGCATGGGCTAATTCTTTTCAATTTAGAGCCTCGCGCGCTCGCGCGTACTGGTCGCAGAATGCCACTACTCAGCTAGGCGAAGCACCTCATCAATGCTCATTCCCATCTGGACGAGAAGTGCAAAGTCGGACGCGCTACAGGCCTGCTCATAGACCTGCTCCAGTCTGCGAAAGGTTTGACGGTGCATCCCCTTGCGTCGAAACAACGGGTCTAGCAAGCTACCCCACCCGCCGCACCGTTCCCTGATCTTCCATGCGCGCGAATTCGCGCGGTCGCCGGGAGACTCGTGCTGGCAGGGATAGGCAAGCCGATAGCAGTGGCGACAGGCGAAGACTCTCCCGCCGTAGAGAATCGCCACACGCCGCCCGCAACCTCTCGCCGGACAGCGGAACCAGACCCGCTCTCCCCCATAGTGGCATGGCGTCCGCTCCAGCAATACGGGATATTCTTGGTCAGTCCCGCCCTCACCCGCGCCGCCGTGGCGATATTTCAGAGTCACGCGGTCAGCCTCTGGGTGGAGGCTGATACTTCCGATGGATTCCCCGTTACGTGACCACCGCCAAAGGAACGCATAGCGCCGCTCCAGCATTCCATCCCTCTGCAATCGCCTCACGTCGAGCTGTCGATAGTCGCTGGTCGTATCCTTGGATGCCCACCGCCTGCCGCTGCCATATCCGCCCATACGTCTCTCCCGTGGTTTTATCGAAATCAATAGGCAAATCGGGGGTACATATCCGAATCACCGAATTTTACTTTCCACAGACACACCTTACCATATTCGCCTATCATTCGCCTATGTCCATGCACTACTGCCAACAGGGAGCCGTCCACCCAACCGTCTATGTGGTGACGTGCAAGAAATGCACCCGCAGCATCCCAGCCGGGACGCAGGAGTTCCCCAGAGGCAATCTGGTAGTGGAGTGTCCGCTGTGCGGAGAGCTGCGCCGGTATAGACCCTCAGAGGTCTATCTGGGCTTCCCGGACAGTCATCTTGTACAGCAGCAGGTGTCCATCACTCGCAGACGCAAAGGCGGGTAATAATAGCCTGTTGGCGTTATGTGCAATCGCTACTTCAGACACTCAGACAGTAACGCCTCGTGGAAGCCTTCTACCTTGGCGACCTCGAAGACTTGCCTCTGGAGATTGCACCTTCGTACAACATCACCCCCACCAGAATGCCATCCGCGCTACGGCGTCATGGCAGGGGCAACCGCCGCCGAAATTTGTTGTGCCACATTCATCCCGTCCCTCTGCTTTTCGGCCATGAGGAAAAGCGCCTTGCCACCGCTCCGCGCCGCCCACAGTTCGCCCAGCTTGCGTTTTTCGTCCGCATCCGCCGAATCCACCAGATGCCCGCCCTTGTACTCCACCACCATCACGCGCCCATCGTGCAACTGCGCCACAAAATCAGGGTAGAAAAGGTCAGTGGAAGTTTGGAGCGAAAACGATGCGTTCTCTTTCTTGGCAAGGTTTCTCACCCAAGTCTTGACGGCACCGTGCCTGTCGATCTCCACGGCGCACTCGAATTCCTCGCCGGTGGACTCCAATTCACCCGGCGCTGGATAGTAATGCTGTTGAAACTTCCACGGCCCGGAGTACGGCCAACCCGCCGGGTAATCGTCCAGCTTGTAGCGGAAGGCAAAATTCTCACTTGCTTGGACTCTTGCCTCAGCCCCGAAAAGCAATTCCTGCCAGCCCCGCTTCTTGGCATCCTTGCGCGCCTGTGCAATCAGTTCCACCAGCTTGCGGGCAAGGATGAACTTGGCCCGCACTAGGGTTGCCAATGACAGATTGGGCCTCTTCAGCAGTCCCGTCACGGCTTGCAGAATCCAGGCCGTCATGGTCTGCTGTGTCACGTCCGGCTGGCGCACCTGCTTATCAATCCATCGCACCAGGTCTATGTCCGTCTGCTCCGTTGGCAGCAAATTCAGGTCAAGCTGCTCTGTATCCTTGGGATGAATGACTACCCGGTTGCCTTCAATGTCCAGCTCGAATGTCTTGGAAGCATCGTCGTACTCGAAGCGGGACAGGTCTGCCGGATAGTCCAGCAGATTCCACTCCGCCGCCTCAAGAACCAGCTCTTCATCCACCAGCGCAAGCTCGCCCTGATATTCCACACAAAGCTGGGGAACAGTGAAAACCACGCCACGCTGCGATGGGGAAAGCTGCCTTTCAAACGCAGCCCGATGCTCGGCAATCTTCCGTTGTACCTCCGCTCTTGCCGGTACTGGTGCGGCGGCAAGAACCGACGCTTCCACGGCTGGCGCGATGTTTCCCCGCAGTTCCACTTGCACCTGCCCCGGCGCAATCTCTGCAACCGATATGGACTGCCGTTCCTGCTCCGTCAGTTCGGTAAGATCTGGGGCCTGTTCCACTGTCAGCGTCAGTGGAGGCATGGCGGATGGGAACAGCGGCAACTCCGCTTGTACTTCTTCGATGTACTGCTTTGCCTCCGCTTCCTCAAAGCCCATCGCTATCAGACTGTCCGCCAGCTCCCGCGCGGCCTGCCCAAAGTTGGGGCTGGAGACGTGGGCATAGGCTTTGTTCAACTCCGGCACAGCGCGCCGCTTTGCGTATGGCATCCGAAGTACACGGCCTAACAACTGCTCCACCTCTTTGCTGTTGTGAATGTTTGCCGTGGAGCAAAAGACATAAGCAAAGGAACAGTCCCAGCCCTCTTTCAGCGCCTGCACGGTAATCACAATCTCAATCGGGCACGTCTTCTCGTACAGATTGATATTGTCCAGGTCGCGCTGGTTTCCAGTTGCCACGGCAATCTGTTCTGCGGTCACCTTCTCTGTCTCCAGCAGGTATTGCTTCACTACTTCCACATTGGCGGGCTTGTCTTTGCTCTCGGCCTGTATCAGCAGAATCGGGCGAATGTACTCCGGCTCCAGCGTGGCAAACTCTGCCAGCCGCTTGCGAGTGCGCAGCGCATCGCTTACCGTCTCCTGCCATGAGGCGGGATGTTCCTTCAGCACGATGGGAAGCTTAATCATGGCCTCCGCCTTCAACTCAGACGCGGAAACGCGATACAGCACATTGCTACCCGTTTGCGAATTGGTGTCCGGCGTGGCCGTCAACTCCACGATGCACGAGGGCGATACACGCCGCAGAGCATCGAAGCTCAGACCCGTGCGGGCGTTGTGCGCCTCATCCATAATCACCATCGGGTGATGCAACCGTAGCAGGTTGGCAAAGCTGTACTTCACCTTGCCCGCATTCGGCCCCTCGGCAATGGTCTCAAGTCCAGGCTGGTTCGTCTGCATCCGCGTGAAATGATCTTCCAGCGCCTCTTTATGCGCGTACACATCCCGGCTATCAGTCCTCTCCACGCGCAACGTCTGAATAGTCGCCACCACCAGGCAGACGCCTTGCGCAATGTCTGCCGGACGGATGTTCTCAATCTCGCCAATATCGAAGACGCGGACGCGGCCCTCGAATGCCTCATCCAAGGCGATGCGGTAGGGGTGCGCCGTATTCTTCAAAGCATCCGCCGTCTGTGTGCGAATTGCGTTGGACGGCACCAGCCACAACACCAGCGGATAATCCTTTTCGATATAGCTCTGCGCGGCTACGCGGATCGCATAGGCCCCCAGAATCGTCTTGCCGCCGCCCGTGGGCAGTCGCAGACAGACATAGGGAACATCCTCCAGCCCCTCTACCGGGTGATAGATCGGCGTGTGCCCGTTGGGTGTGCGGGCGATCTTCTGGAAGGCCCGCAAAGGATCGTTGCTCAGGCGCACCTCTTCCAGATACTCGCGGAGCTTATCGAGTGCGTCCTTCTGAAATTTCTTGAGCTGGAAGTCCATCCGTACCCTTTCCGCTATCGAGCCTTCACATCATAGGGCGTCTGTTTGAAGATCACTCCAAGTTGTTTCAGTGTGGCTGCGCTCAGGCGCGAGCTTTCCCCATAGATCACCTTTGGCCCATCGTGCGCCGGTAGTTCGCCCAGCACCTTGCGCGTGAGCACGTTGCCACCATCGGGCCGTTTGTCGCCCAGAATGCCGTTGTAGAGCAGGTAAAAGGCCGTGCCGCCGTGCTTGCCCAACAGGGGTGAATGCTTGCGCTTCTGGTGGATGGGCGTCCTCGTCTCCGCAAACCAGACGTGCGCGGCCAGATGGTCAAAGCGGATGGAGGGGTGAATATGCCCCTGCTCATCGAAGACTTGACAGCCCAGCCGGTAGAAGCGGAATCCGCCGCCGCCTTTCCAGCCCACAGTCTCAGAGATTCCGCCCTGCTCCCCGTCCACTACTTTCTTGAGGCGCGGAACGCAATGCGTTTCCGCGTGTTCGCCCATCTCGATTCCGATGTATCGACGGCCCATTTTGTGTGCGACTGCCGCAGTTGTGCCGGAGCCAAGAAAGCTGTCGAGGAGCAATTCTCCGGTGCCGGTAGCAACCTCGATAATTCGCCCGATTAAACGCTCAGGCTTCGGAGTCGAAAAGACCTCTGCATTGTTAAATTGCAAAATCTCTCGTTTCGAGTCTTGGTTATCTCCCACCTCAGAGCGAAGCCAAACTGTTGTACAAACAATGCCATCTTGCACTTCGGACAAGAATCTCTTGATGCGTGGAACGTTGTTCCCATCTTTACCAAACCAGATTCGATTATCTGCAACGAGTTGTTTGAAAGACTCTTCGATTGCTCCCCAACATCGTCCTTTCGTAGGCCAAAGTTTTCGGCCTGAAGGTGTGACGATTTCGTATAGGTTATTGCTCTCGCCAGTCTTCGCGAACTGAGCACCACGCTGCCCGCCGGTCAAGCTGATCGTGAAGTCACCGGAAGTCCAAGGCCCCCTCGGATCGTCGTCTGGATTGTCGTAACGTGCATCTGCGGATACGCTCCGTTGAAGCAAATTTGGACGCCAGATGTTCTTGTTCCTAGCAAACACGAGTATGTGATCGTGGCTATCCGAAAGCCAGATTGCATTTGCTTGTGGACTCGCCTTCTTTTGCCAGACCACATTCGCAACAAAATTCTTCCGCCCGAACACCTCATCCATAATGACCTTGAGGTAGTGGGCTTCGTTGTCGTCAATCGTGACCCAGATGCTGCCGTCTTCGGTGAGCAGGTCGCGCAGCAACTCCAGCCGGGGATACATCATGCCCAGCCATTGCGTGTGCTCCAAGTTGTCGTCGTAGTGCTCGAAGGCGCTGCGCGTGTTGTAGGGCGGGTCAATGAAGATGCACTTCACCCGGCCCGCATAGAAGGGCAGCAGGGCCTTGAGCGCCTCCAGATTGTCGCCCTTAATGAGCATGTTCTCTGTCTGCTCATCCCCATAGGAAAGCTCTGGCACGGCCTCCAGCAGACGGTATGGGACGTTTGCGGCGGTCTTCTCATCTTCGGGACGCGTGAGCCAATCGAGCTTGGGCATGGTGGAAAGAAAATTGTAGGCTATCGAGCCGGAGATTGCAGTCCCTCCGTCCAAAGGGGAGCCGGGGCAGCCCCAGCCCCCAGCCATAGCAAAGCCTCAGAGCACTCGCAATCGCGTTTGCTGTCCGCTTGTGAGGTCGGACAGTCCGAATCAGTTCCAGGGCTGCGCTCATATCCTCACCTCTGAATCTGCTCTCACACGGTTTTGAACCGCAACACCCGCCACAACTCTTTGTTCATGCGGGTTTGAAGCACTTTTTGCAACCACAACAGCGGGTTGTTCGTTGCGGTTTGAAAATGTGCTTTCACCCAATAAAGACGCGGGTTGTGGCGTTGCGGCGGTTGGAGTCGGGGGAAGAGGGCAATACCGGGACCAAGCATCCTCAAAATCACTCCTGCGGTAGCCTTTCGGCGTTTCGCTCCCAACTCGAATTGTCTGCGGATAGATGCTGTATTTCCTGAGTTGTCGCGCCAGATTGTTGGCCGTCAATCCCTTTCCGTGCGACCACTCAGCCCAGGGACGGCCTTCGATCTCGCAAAGGCGTTCTGCAAGAGTCTTTGATGAAATATGTTCCGCCGTTTCCTCATCGAAGGCGGAGTGAATATCGGACAGCAGTGTAGTGCTTATTGATGTGTCTTCCGCACCAGCGGCCTTGAAGATCGTCTGCATGGCTCCGGTGAGCCTCTGGAGCCATCCATCCCCGGCGAGCTGCGCTATCGCAAGCAGAGGCTCGGCAATGTCATTCTGGCGGTCACTGAGGGTGGCAATCGAAGCGGGTTCAAATGTCTGGAGCATCTCTGCCGCTCGCCGCCCCGCCCACGCTTCCAGGGCTGCTTTGATTGGTGCAGCGGCGATCTTTACTGCTCTCTGGCGGAATGGTTCGACCGTCTCCCCCGGTAGCTTTCGTCTCATCTCGATAACAATTGAGCGACTGGATACCGTATCCGGCAAAGCGCCGATTCCAGCAAAGCACTTTGGGCAGTAGACATTGAAATCTTTCAGGACAAAATCCTTGCCCACGCATTTATGAAAGACACCTCCCTTGCGGAAGCCCGCATTGAGGATTCCGCGAATGGCCTCCGCATATTCCTTATCTCCACCGAGTTGCGCATCCATTTCGTCCAAGAAAATTGTTGGCTTCTTGGCTTCGATGGTGCGCACCAGTGCGGCGGCTGTCATCCCCTCGGATGTAACAGGCGCGGCGGCGATGGCCTCCAACACCTCTATCAGGCGCGACTTTCCACACTCCCGCTCTGGCGCGGTGATGTGAATATAAGGTGTCGTTTCAGCCGCATCGAAAGCGTAAGTATGTAGCGTCCATGCGGCCAAGATGGAAGTTTGCTCGTCAGAGACAGCGATGTAGCGCCTTATCCACGCTCGGCACTTTTCGAGCAACTCGCCCGTGATTCTGGCCGCGTCTTCCGGTTTCATGGGCGGCAAAGCAGGGACAACGGGTGCGATAGGCTCGCCGGGCGGATACCGATTCACAATGTCCGCCGCCATGCTCCGCACCTTCGCCTCTGATGAGAGGGGCTGCATCACATCTTCCCCGGCCATGAGGCGTGTACCGTCTACGGTGGGGCGCTCAAATTCGGGGGCGGTCATCGGTGCGCGTACCTCTACCCTGAGTGTGGTTTTCGCTTGAGGCATGGGTCACTGCGCCCCCGCCTTGCTCTGTGCATCCGGCGCAGGATTGCAACCGGCGATGAAGGCTTGCAGGTCACTCTCGGCAATCATCACCCTCGATCCAACTTTGGTTTTGCGGAGCCGTCCTTTGCTCAACCAGGCATAGATGGACCATCGGGAGACGCCGCCCAAACGCTCGGCGGCCTGTTCAACACTCAAAAGAGCTTGCGTCATTGTGAATCCTCCAATCGCTGCAATAGTGTGGGATTGTTTCCGAAAAGAACCGCTTGCATACAAACCCGCACCTGTGACACTATTGCTTACATGAGACCTATACAAGACACGAAGAGGTCACATAACAAAAGAAATACCGCTTTATGTCCTGGTGGGATGGCCGAAAAGACGGAACCCGGAATTTCAGGGATCAATATGGCTAGGATCGGCAGTCCAGTCCCGGACTACCGCACTCTCCCCGACGCCGAGAAGGAGGCCTTTATATTCCAACGGTTGCAAGAGTGGGACGCCGCGATGCAACGCAGAGACATCGCCAGAGGTATCACGCCCTACCGCGCGCCGGTGAAGACTAGGACGGTTCCGCTCCCACTTGAGCTTGTCTTCCGGCCAGACGTGCGCGGAACGTACAACTCAAACAAGGTCACAGAGGACGAGGATTCGATCTTTTGTTTTTTCGACTTCGAGCCGGGAACTGGTTCGGAAGAGCCGGTCGAAGATGCTTGGGAGATGCGGGATTTATTTGTTAGGCCAGAAGATCCAGGTTGGGGCCCCAGGTTGGACGGCATCACCTTGGTCTACGGGAGGTTTGGAGTAGGCCGGGAAGATATTTCCGTGCCGTCTCACAAGTTCCCAACGCCTTGCCACGTTTTGGTCTCGATGCAACTGTTACAAGAAGAATTCCGTGAGTGGCAGTCCTTGATTCGTGCAGCCATGACAACAAAGATGAGCACTTGGCCGACACTAAAAGAGAAGTTCCCGGCGCATAAGGTGGACTTGTTGTGCGAACCGATGCGGCTGGCGGTTGAATGGCAAGATGGGCGGCCAGTGGGAATCATCCGGTGTTCCGGGATTCTTCAAGCGTTGATTGCAACTCTCCAGATCGACGCTTTGATGGACGCGGAGTATCGCTTCTGCGCTTGCGTGGGTTGCCCAAAGAGCTTCAAGGTCAAACGAAAGGATCAGCGGTACTGCGACGAAGATTGCAAGCATCGGCAGGTTGTCAGAGACGGCAGAGAGAGGCAGCGCAAAGCGGCACAGCAACCCAAGAGTCGGCATACCGAAAGGAAAAGCAAATGAGCATTTTCAAGCGTGGCAACGTCTACTGGTATCACTTCCTCTTCAATGGCGAACACATCCAAAAGAGCACGAAGCAGGGCAATCCCCGCACGGCCCGCCAGATCGAAGCGGCCTTCAAAACGGCGCTCGCCAAAGGTGAAGTGGGCATCACTGAGCGGAAGAAGGCTCCCGGCTTCAAGACTGCGATGAAAGCCTTTCTCGACTGGTCAGAGGGCGAGCACGAGGCGCACCCCGCCACGCACAGACGCTACAGGGTGAGCAGCATCGCGCTCCTGGGCCACTTCGGGGATGAGCCTATCGACAGGATCACGCCAGAGGCCGTGGAAGTCTTCAAGACGGCGCGAGCATTGGAGTCAGCCACGGCAAGGGGCAAGGAGAAGGGCAAGCGCAAGAGCACAGGGAAGAGAATCCGGCCCGCGACCCTTAACCGCGAACTGGCTTGCCTGAAAGCCCTCTTCAATCACGCACTCAAGTCCGACTTCACATTCAGAAACCCTGTCAGCCGGGTGGAATTCCTGCCAGAGAACAACGAACAAACGCGGGTGCTCACCTATGACGAACAGGCCAAATATCTCTCTGTGGCAACTCCCATGCTGCGGGACGTGGCAACGCTGATGCTTGAAACCGGGATGCGGCCCGAAGAGGTCTACCGCATCAAACCGGAGAACGTGAATCTGGCGGGCGGGTTCCTTGTAATCCCCTACGGCAAGACGAAGGCGGCGCGGCGACGTGTTCCCCTCACCGCATCGGCGCGGTGCGTCCTGGGGCTGCGTATGGCTTCGGATGAGGCATTTCTCTTCCCGTGCGACACGGACGCAGCGCGGCCCGTTCCGAAGGTGAACAATGCCCATGACCGGGCGGTGAGGGATAGCAAGGTAGCCCGGTTCCGGCTGTACGATCTTCGCCATACCTGGGCAACACGGGCGGCAGAGTCGGGCATTGACCTTGTGACGCTGGCGGCGCTCCTAGGCCATTCCAAGATTCAGATGGTGCTTCGGTATGCCCATCCGACGCAAGAGCATCAGGCGCGGTCTGTGGAGCGTCTGGAGCAATTCAACGCGGCGCGACAGATGGAGGCTCTATTGCCAGAGCAGGGAACGGCGGCAGGGATGATTCAGTGAGAAAACGACAGGGACTCGCTACATTTTCCGCTACAGTGCCAAATAGAGAAGCCCCGTCTCCGGGGCTATCTATTTGAAATTATGGAGGCGCGGGCCGGGATCGAACCGGCGCATAAAGGTTTTGCAGACCTCTCCCTTACCACTTGGGTACCGCGCCTCGCAGGGCCTGCGCTTTCGCGCACACC
>Ga0302320_10026469_pt1 | contig 11230 bp, 9 predicted proteins | sample Bog_T0_3_FD_202130 | JGI IMG/M metagenome (GOLD analysis project Ga0302320, IMG submission 202130) | Peat permafrost microbial communities from Stordalen Mire near Abisko, Sweden - Bog_T0_3 | ecosystem: Environmental > Terrestrial > Soil > Wetlands > Peat | place: Sweden: Abisko, Stordalen Mire... | reverse complement strand
CTGCCGCAGCGGTAGTGATTGCGTCCGGCCTGCTCAACTAGCCACCCGAGCCCCCCAGTGCGCCCGGCGCCTTGGCATAGGTATTTGCCTCGGAAGGAGTTCTCGCCGCCCTTCGCATCGAGGAGCCCGATACCCCAGGCGCCGAAGCCCTGGGCCATCGCCGAAGAGTCGAAATCGTTAAGGCCGCCCTCTACGGTGAGGACGCCAACCCCGCCCAGGCCCGCACCAAACGCAAGAGCGTGGGACCGAAGCATATGGCCGCCGCCGGCAATGTGGGCAATGCCGATGCCCAAAATGCCGCAGCCGACGGAGGCGTCGGGCACGTCGTACGTTGATGATGCGCTAAGGTCAATGAGCACTCCCGCGTTCGCCATGCCCGCCCCGTACCGCCCCGTAAAATGAGCCCGCGGCCCAAAGGAAATGCAAAGGGCGGCATCGTTGGCGGCGTGCTCGGTGTCTTCACCGCCGCTGATCTCCACCTTGAGGCCGTCGACGGTGGTGGTCAGGTCGCCCTGAAAGGCATACTCGGCCTGCATTTGCTTGAGCTTCGGGACCTCCCCTTCCACAATCGACTCCAACCGTGCACCGGCTGCTCGAATGGCGGCAAGGTCCACCCTGCCAAGGGCGGCAATCTCCGGCCCGGAGTCACTCAAACGCTTGGGCGAGAAGGCGGTGGTGATCTGGCCATCCGAAGCGATGACCGGGAGGGTGGACACTAGGTCGGTACGTTCCTGAACCGTCAATTTGGAGAGCGCATTCGAGATGGCAGCATTTGCCTGCTCGATGCCGCCGATCAACCGTCCCACCGACTCGGCCATCGGGGCAGGGAGCTTCTTGGGCAAGGAAGGCTCCGAAGAGGGCCCGGCGGTGGATGGCTTGTCCCCGAACGCATCCGTGTCGGCAACGCCGAGCAGGGCCGCAGCCGGCTTGGAAAGCGCTTCTGAGTGGAGGTAGAGAAGCGCGTTGGCGCCATCCAGGGGCTGCGAGAGGGCAAGTTTCACCACGGGAAGCAAGAAGGAATCGGTGGGCAAGGGCCTCGGAAGATTCAGATCCTTCACCCCCATGTCGCCGACGGTGAGGGCGTCCTGAATCGCCTTCATTTCAGTCGACGAAAGTTGGGCGTCGGCGATTCCGACGGTGGCCGCCAACGCAAGCACCCACAAACAAGAACGGATCGGCATACCCAGCATTTTAACCTGGATTCGTGGTTGGGCAACAAGCCGTCTAGGCGATAGTCGCAGCCGGATCATCGTGAGTTTCACGCCCCATCCGGGGCTTGGCCGAGCTGCGGCCATGACCCGGGCCTCTGGCTTCGCATCAGCCAGGGCTAACCGATCTCGGCCCAACCAGGCATGAGTGGGTGGCTTTCCCGGGGTGCTCGCCGTAGAAAGCGGACCGGCTTTCATGAAAAACCCATGGCTGCGGCTTCCCACAATTGATATTCGGGAAGGCGGGATTCCTCGAAGGCCCGCTCATCGAACGGGTCCACCCCGTTCTTTCGGAGGGTGGAGTCCCAGCGGAGTGCCAGGCCTCCGGCCTTGCCCGTGGCGAGGATGGTGAGACGGGTTGGATTCAGAAGGGAGGCGTCCATCAGAGGCTCGAGGAACCGCTTGTCGATCTCCCGGAGGAGCCAGTGCATCTCCTCCGTCTTGCCCGCGTCGGATAGTCCTTCGAATGCGTCCACCACCACGAGGGTTGGGCCGTTCCATTGGCGAACCCGGTCCAGAATCACCTCCCACTTCGCGTTGAGTCCGTTGCCGAGCAGTGATCGGTCTCCGTTCCGATAGCCAACGAGCCTGGCGAGGCCCGCGAGTCGGAGACCGCCACTTAGAACCATCGCCGGCTCACCACGGCGCAGGGCCAGGTTGGGCATTGGGAGGCGCACTCCGTGGCCCCAGGGCCAGAGCAGGTTCAGGGTCGGGAGACCAGCCTCGGCTCGGCGCACATTGAACTCCTGCTCGCTGAGCAGGTTCACGGAGTCGTCGATGAAGCGCCTCAACAGTCGGTCGCCGTCTCCAGCGGGGAAATGGGTTTGCGGATCTTGGCCTTCGATTTCGCTTGCAGGAGTCGTTTCTAAGTCCCCAAAGGCTTCCCATACCAACCCGTGGTCCGTTTGGTCGCCGGCGACCGAGGTGAGCAGGGGCGTGTTCAGCCGCTTGCCAAGCTCCAGAATCTTCGCCTGTTCGTCCGCTGGAATACGCACCCCTACCCTCGCAGCAATGCCCTCGTGGAGCGACATTAGGGACAGGTGGAAGTGGGTGGATCGCTCAGGAGGGTCGGCGCCGAGCGCGCTCACCGTCAACGGTCCTTGGCGCATTTGGCCCAGGGTGGGGTCCATGCCAAGCAACATGACTTCGGGGGTTTCCGCATCCGGCAATGCCGCCAAACGCGAGACCGAGCCCTGCTCGGCAAGTCTCAAGAGGGTCGGTAGGCGCTGCCGGAGCGGGGAATCCTCGACCTCCGACGCAAGCATCCTCGGTAGAACAAGCGTGGTCCTTGTGGACGGCTGGGACGCACGGGTAGGGTCGATCATGCCCGCACGGCGCCGAAGGCCCTCATGGCTCCAGGTCGACGCCCGGCGTCCATCCCTGCTCGGATGCCCGCATCAGGACCTTGCAAGCGACGTCCCCGTCGACGCGAATCTGGCAGGAAAGACGGAACTGGCCAAGAACGCCGTCCTCTTCCAGGCATGCTCGCTCTGCTTCGCCCATTTCAGGTTCGGCACTGGAGAATGTGACCCGGCAGGTGGTGCAGCGAGCGTTGCCGCCACACCGGTGGCTGATGTCGATGCCTGCCTGTTCGATGGCTAGGGCGAGTTTGGCGCCGTCGGCGGCTTCAAAAGGGGGGAAGCCTTCGACTTGGATGTTGTGGGTGGCCATTGGGTGCGTAGTCTACTCACGCTAAACTGAGGATGACATGATCAATGAGACTCGCCTGATCGATCTCTTTACCAAGCTCTGCCTGATTGACGCTCCCTCGCTGCGAGAGCGCGACAGCGTCGAGTTCGTCAAGGCATATCTCCTTGAAAACGGGCTCGAGGTCGAAGAGGATCAAGCGGGAGCTGCGATCGGCGGAAACGCAAACAACGTGATCGCCTGGCTCAGAGGATCGCTTCCGGACGCACCTAAGGTGTTCCTGTCAGCCCACTTCGATACCGTCGAACCCACGAAGGGCCTCGTGATCCGGGAAATCGACGGTGTGTTCTCGAGCGCCTCGGACACCATCCTGGGGGCCGATGACAAAGGGGGGATGGCGCCCGCCATCGAAGCTGTCTTGGCCCTCAAGGAGTCTGGCTTGCCGCATGGCGACGTATGCCTACTGCTGAGCGTCGCCGAAGAGATCGGGCTTCTTGGCGCCGCTGCGATGGACCTCGAGAGGCTTGGGCTCGACTTTGGATACGTGTTGGATACGAGTCCGCCTGTGGGCAGCTTCGTGACGAGGGCGGGCACCCACGACTCTTTCAAGGCTATCATCCGGGGGAAACCGGCCCATGCCGGCAAGGAGCCGGAGAAGGGCATCAACGCCATCAGCGTGGCGGCGGAAGCGATCAATGGGATGCGGCTCGGCCGAATTGCCGAAGAAACCACAGCGAACATTGGCTCGATCCACGGAGGTTCGGCCGCCAACGTCGTGTGCCCAGAGGTGAAGGTAATTGCGGAGGCGCGCAGCACCGATGTCGCCGTGCTCGATGCTCAGGTTGGCCACATGGTGCAGCGCTTCGAAGAGGCGGCGGCGAAGTTCGGCGCCACCGTCGAAATCGACCACGGACGGCATTACGTTGGCTACACGATCGAGCCCGACGCTCCGGTGTTGCGAGTCGCCCGGGAAGCCGCCGCTTCGTTAGGCCTATCGGGAAAGACGAGAACGACTTTGGGAGGCAGCGATGCCAACGTGTTCAACGCCAAAGGGCTGTCCTGCGTGGTTCTGGCGACCGGCATGGACAAAATCCACACACATGATGAACACATTTCGCGGTCTGACCTCGTCTTAACTGCGAGGCTGAGTCTGGCGATTCTACTTGGCGTAGCCAAGTGACGGACTCACCGCAAGGTCGTGGCAAATCCACGTCCCGGCTTGCTAAGATAGATCTTGGACACGGTCCAACTCGTCATTGAGGATTATGAAAATGAAACGCAAACTTTTTGCTGCGACTGGTTTGATTGCTTTGTTTACGGCTTCGGCGATGGGACAAGTGTCCACACCGGTTGGCCTTTCGCTTCGCGCAGGCATCTTCTTGCCCACGGCCTCAGATGCGCGCGACAGCGGGACCACCTGGTTCGCAGCCGGCGGCGAATACAAGCTGTCCAACTCGAACGTGCCTTCTGCAGGCACCAACACGGTAACGAATCTGGCCTTGTCTGTCGACTACATGGGGAAGAGCAACTTTAGCGCGATTCCCGTTCTTCTCAACTGGGAAGGCACCAACAATCAGACGTTCTACAGCATCGGGGTGGGCGCCTCCTTCGATCGTTGGGACAATGGCACCGGCGGTACGGCGAGTTCCACTCGGTTGGCCGGACAGATTGGCTTGGGCTATAACTTCATGCAGGGGCGGTCGCCGCTGTTCATCGAGGGCAAGTATTGGATCAATCAGAAGAGCGATCTGAACGGCATTGGCCTCTACGTAGGCATTCACCTTTAAGAAGGGTCCCGCACGAATCGTGTATAGCGCCCGGTTTGCAGCCTTTTGGCTAGAAGCCGGGCGCTTCTGGTCATGGTCCCCACTCAGTGATCGCTGAACATTTGGACGCAGTTTTCGTTTCCGCCAGCGTACGGATATGGAACTGAGACTTGAGGCTTCGTATTTGAGATTTGGCAAGCGTGCAGAACCCGGCACCGAAGCAGCGATCATTGATCGTTGCCGTCGCCAGGATGCTGAGGCCTTCGACCTATTCGTGGACATGTTTGAAAACAGAGTCTTCGGATTCGTCAGGCGAATGACATCCGGCGTCGAAGAGGCCCAAGACGTGACCCAAGAAGTCTTCATCCGGGCCTTCCAGAATATGCACCGGTTTGATGGCCGTTCGTCCGCAAAGACGTGGCTCTTTCGCATTGCTTATAACCTTTGCGTTGACCGGTCTCGCCGAGCCGACCGTGGACTCAATGAGGTCGGCATGCAGGCCGGCCCCGACGGCGAGGACATCATCGAGGTTCCCGACGACCGCTGGGAGCCGGAAAGGCTCACGCTGGAAGGCGAGCTTGCCGATGTATTGGAACGAGCGATCTCCAATATGAGTCCCAAGCTGAAGAGCGTCCTGCTGCTCCATGACCGGGAGGATGCGTCCTACGAAGAAATTGCGGAAACGCTGAATGTGCCAGTGGGTACGGTCAAGAGTCGACTGTTCTTGGCACGAAACTATCTGCAAGGCGCCCTGAAGGGGTATTTGCGCGGAGAATCAAGGTGAAAAGGAATACTCGGTTGAATGAGGAAGCGCTGGATTTGAAACTAGCGTCGGATTCCCAATTGATGGTAGCCAAGTTGGTAAAAGACTTGCCCCAAGATCAGGTGGACCTGGTCTGGCGAAGCAACTTAAACGAAAAGCTGCGCGTCGCCGCTTCTGCGGCGGCTCGTCGCCGTCTGGTAACCAACTGGGTCTTGAGACCTGCACTTGGGCTTTCGTTGGCCGGCGCCGTGTTTCTGGTCGTTCTCAGTGGTCCGAGAACTTCGGCCCCACCGACGCGTCAAGTCGGTGGTCCGGGCATTGAGGCGGCCCTGGTGAACGCCTACCACGCAGATTCCGTGACCGATGAAGTATCTCCCGCAGAACCGGCGCAAAATGTGAACGCCGACAGCACTTACGATCCGTATAGCGTGGATAATCCAAACGGAATATGAAGCGAATTTGTTGCCTTTGGTGGACGGTCGCCTCCCTGTGTGCTTTTGCACAGAATCCGGCGGCCTTCCATCGGATTCAGCCCACAAACCTGCCGCCGATCGTCCAACTGGCGCTGAATGCTCAAGGGAAATTGAAGTATTCGGGAAGAGGTCTCGTCACCGTTCATCGGCCCGACGCCGACGAAACGTTGGAAGACCTTGTTTGGCAGCAAGGACTCAGTTCTCGAATCGAGTACCCTCAGGGATCCACGCGATACGGGGAGGTGATCGTCGAATCGCCGAGCCTGGGTCGGCTTCACTACCGGCCACACCCGAACGAAATCGAAGTGGGTTCCTACCGCCGAGGTGGGATTCGCCTGGGACTTGCGATTCCTTGGAGGCATCAGGAAACGACGTTCAACGTGGGCGGCTTGCAAGCCATTGCCGGTCAACGAGCTCAATATGTTGAAATGCTCACCGGTGGCAAAATCGTCCAGCGACTGTGGATCTCTCCCGAATCAGGGTTGGTGCTGAAGAAGACGGTTTTGGACCCTCACAGTGGTCGGTTGATCTTTTCGTCAGAATTCGAACAAATCACCATGAACCCGGTGATCTCGCCGGACATGTTCAAATTGAATATCCCAGGCGCCCGCATCGTGACCCAGCGAGACTTGGTTGCCCGTCTGGAGCAGTCGCACGGGTTCACTGAGACCATTCTTCCGGCGAGCCCTCGGTTCACCCTGGATGGCGGCAACGTTTTCCGACCCAATGGATCGACCCAGACGTTGGAACAGCGATATTCGGGTCCGGGCGGCCGCTTCAATTTGTTTCAAGTGAAGGGACCCGTTGATCCCCGAATGCTGAACCATTGGGCCCATGGACTCAAGACATTGTCTTGGTCGAGAAACGGGGAGACGCTGGCAATCGTCGGTAATATCGATGATGCAACCCTTCACGATGTGGCCCGCCAACTTGGGGCGCCAAACCAGCCCTAGGTCCATTTTGGGCCCGAGAAGGGCGTTATTGTTCAGGGGGCTATACTAGCACGTGGCTTCTACGGCGGCAGGAAGGGCGCGCGCCAAGCGGCGTCGGCGAAGTCCACCTTGGTGGCGGTTCATCAAGATCTCGTTTTGCGTGATCGTTAGCGCCATGCTTATCGGCGGCATTGCGGCTGGTTTCCTCTTCCTTCAGGAGTACGACGCCGCCAAGAGTGAGGTCGTCAATTTCCACCGGATGGGGCAGCAAGTTGAGACTCCCCCTAGCGAGGTCTACAGTTCCGATGGCAAGCTCCTGTACCGAGTCCTCGGTCAGCAGCGCGAATACGTGCCGCTCGATCAGATTCCTGAAATGGTCCAGCACGCCATGGTGGCGGCCGAAGACCGCCGCTTCTACGACCACCAAGGCGTCGATTGGCTCTCGATTCCGAGAATCATCCTCGTCGATGCAACGAAGGGGCGATTTGCGCAGGGAGGGAGCACGATTACGATGCAGCTGTCCAAAATCGTCTCCGCCAACTACGATCGCTCTCTGAAGCGGAAGCTCCACGATATGGCACTGGCCACCGCCTTGGAGCGGGAGCTCACCAAGGACGAGATTCTTGAGCTCTATCTGAACAAGGTCTACTTCGGCAATCAGGCCTACGGAATCAAGGAGGCGGCCGACGTTTATTTTGGAAAGCCGCTCGATAGGCTCACCATTGGCGAGGCTGCGCTTCTTGTACGCCTGGTACGCCGGCCGGCCAGTTGGGCCCATCTCACGCAAGGCGTCAACGAATCTCAGGCGATTGAAGACCGCAACTACGTGCTTGGCGTGATGCTCGATGAGGGCTGGATCAACCAGAGCCAGTACACGAATGCAGTCAGCGAAAAGCCAAAATTCAATCGGCACGTGCGCCACACGACCTGGGAAACGTTCGGCGCCCCCTATTTTATCGATCACGTCCTCTCCGAATTTCGGCGCGACTTCAAAGACGTGGATCTGAGCCAGGGTGGATATCGCATCGATACCACTCTGGACAGCCGAATTCAGGCGGTCGCAGAAGACGCTGTCCGAACGGCCATTCGTGAGCACCGCGACGACAGCGTGACAACAGGAGCGTTTGTTCTGATGAACACCGAAGGGCAGCTCCTAGCCGAAGTGGGCGGTGTCGATTATAAGCGCAACCCCTTTGACAGCGCATGGAAAGGAGAAAGGCCGCCCGGGTCCTCGTTCAAAGCGATCCTATACGCCACTGCTTTCGACCAGGGCGTACTCAAGACTCCCAATGACCTGCTTTCAAATGAGCGAATCACCTTTCCATCGGTAAATGGCTCAAAGGAGTGGACGCCCAAGAACGATGTCCCAAACTACGGGGGCGATATGACGGTTGAGGACGCATTCCGTTGGTCGGTCAACGTGCCGGCAGCCCACCTTATCCAGCAGGTCGGGGTCAGCAACGTTGTTCGAGAAGCTCAGGATGTGTTTGGAATCCAGTCGCCGCTCCGGCCATATCCTTCCATCGCTCTCGGTTCGGAGGACGTCACCCCGCTAGAGATGTTGCAGGCCTACTCGATTTTCGCCCTGCACGGCGACCGGGCTACACCGTACGTAATCAAGAAGGTCACCGGCCCAAACGGTGAGGTGATCCGCGAATATGAGCCCAGAATTGAGCACAACAAGCTTTCGGGAGCCGTGTGCGATCAGATGCAGAAGCTGCTGAGAGCTGTGGTGGTCGATGGCACCGGTTCGGCGGCCTCCGATGTGCCTGACGCTCACGGCAAGACGGGGACCACCAGCGACAACCGCGACGCCTGGTTTTGCGGCTACGCCGACGGCCTTATCGGTGTCGGCTGGGTTGCCAATGAGGTTCGACTCCGATCGGGTCATTTCGCCTACCGCCCCATGGATCGTTCGGTCTTTGGCGGGACGGTGACGGTTCCGTTCTGGGCAAACATCATGGAGGCCGCCGAGAACGAATTCGGGCCCAACTACGGTTCGGTCCAAACAGATGCCAAGATCGCCAATCGCGACGATCAGGTGGACCGTCCCAAGCCAGCGGAAAAGGAAGCAAAGAAGGAACCGGCGCCGGCAATGGCGCCTGACGTGGATGACGACATGGGCAACATGGCTGATGGCCCAGACGATTCCGCGACGACGAAATCGGCGGACACTGCTCCGCCAACGACCGACGCAACCAAAGACACCGACACGACGGACAACACCGACAAGCAAACTCCGCCACCTTCCGATAACAGCGGAGGGGACGGCCCTACCGATACCCCAAGCGACACCAAAACGCCCGAGAAGATTGCCTACGTGACGGTCGAGATATGTGCGGAAAGCGGCAAACTGGCAACTCGCTATTGCCCAGAGACGATTTCGAAGCGATTTCGAAAAGGTACGGAGCCCACGGAGTCTTGTCCGATCCACAAGGGTTGAATCAAACTGACTGCCTGAGAGAATCGAATGTCCGTCATCCACGCGCCTAAGCGCCCAACCATCGATCTTCGGATGCTCGTGTTTCCTTGCGCGGTCGGCTTGGCCTTGCTGATTATCTTTCTGAGGCTCTGGTTCTTCCAGGTGGTCAGGGCGCCCGAACTGCTTGAGGAAGCTACCCACACTCGCCAGGCCACCTTCCCGACGATGGCGCCACGGGGTCTGATTTATGACCGGACCGGCAAAATGATCGCTGGAGTCAAGTCGGTGTTTGTTCTCACCGCAATTCCGGCGATCGTTAAGAAGAACCCATGGGTAGTGGATCAGCTTGCGACCATGCTTTCGGTTCCTCGGCAAAAGCTGTTGGCAAAGCTCAATCAGAGCCTGCCGCAAGTTCCTGCCACGCTATATGTGGACGTTCCGGTGAATGTCGCGACAATCATCGCTGAAGACGTCGACACGAAGCTTCCGGGGGTCGAGATTGAATCGCAGCCTATGCGCTTTTATCCGGACTCAAAAACCTTCGCCCACGTTCTCGGCTACGTTGCGAGCGCGAGCGCCGATGACGTGAAGCGACTTTCTAAAGAAGGCACGGACGCGGCCCCTTATGTGGGCAAGATGGGTGTCGAACGCATCTACGAGAAAGATCTTATGGGCGAGCCTGGGCTTGCCAAGTTTGAGGTGGATGCCAAGCACCGTCCGGTGCGTCTCGTAGAGCCTGCAAGCGCGGTGCCGGGGTCGCATGTGGTGCTCTCGCTTGACAGTGACCTGCAAAGCTATGCCCTGGCGGCATTTCAATCTCACGCCGCCGCCTCGGGCTCGAACAAAGGCGCTGCCGTTGCGATCGATCCGAACACTGGCGAAGTCCTGTGCATGGTGAGCAGCCCGACCTACGATTCTTCCGTCTTCGAACAGGGTGCCCTCAGTCAGGACGATTGGGATGCGATCAAAGGCGATCCCGAAAAACCCTTCACGAACCGCACCATGTCGGCTTACCCTCCGGGTTCCACTTTCAAGATCATCACCAGCCTGGCCGCCCTAAAGAAAGGGACCCTGGACTTGAACCGCTCGGTGTTCTGCGATGGTTACTACAAGGTCGGAAATAAGAAATTCAAGTGTGAGGGTCACCACGGCAACATCACCTTCATGCGGGCGTTCTACGAATCGTGCAATACCTATTTCTCGGACTTGGGAGTCCGTACCGGCCCACAAGAAATCGCCGCTATGGCTACGCAGTGCGGCCTCGGACAGCGAACGCAGATCGATACCACGAGCGAGCAAAGGGGCGCTGTTCCCGACGATCAGGCGCTGGGAAAGTCATGGTACGCGGGCGATACGGTGAACTTGAGCGTGGGCCAGGGCAAGGTCGCCGCCACGCCCCTCCAAATGGCCGATCTCGCTGAACTCGTCGCAAATGAGGGGATTCAGTATCGGCCGCGCCTCGTCAAGAAAATCGTGACCCCCGATGGAGTCCAAACACTCACGGCCCGCGAGGTCGAGCATCAGGTCGAAGCGCCCGAGTGGTTCTGGAGCACCCTCAAGTCGGCGATGACCGATGTGGTTGTCGAGGGTACCGGACGTCATGCCCAGATTCAAGGGATCGTCTGGGGAGGGAAGACGGGAAGCGCCGAGCACTTGGGCCAGCACAAGACCCATAGCTGGTTCATCGGTGTGGCGCCGATCGATCATCCCCAGGTAGTCGTCGCCGTGCTCGTCGAGGACGCCGGCGGTGGTGGCGACGTGGCGGCACCGATTGCCGCCGACATCGTGCACCACTATTTGGTGACGGAAAGGGCGCCCATCGCGGTGGCAAAGGCGTCTGCCTCACGCCCCGCGCTAGCCGCATCGGAGGGCTTACCCTCCGCCCGGTAAGCATCTCGCAGGGCGTCGGCCGCTTGAACGGCACGCGACATGACTTCTGCCGCTACCTTGGGTGATGCCTCGTTGCCCAGATTCCCGGTCGGATCCGCCTTGAGATTGTTCTGCGCCATGGGCACCGTC
>Ga0302320_10026461_pt1 | contig 11232 bp, 7 predicted proteins | sample Bog_T0_3_FD_202130 | JGI IMG/M metagenome (GOLD analysis project Ga0302320, IMG submission 202130) | Peat permafrost microbial communities from Stordalen Mire near Abisko, Sweden - Bog_T0_3 | ecosystem: Environmental > Terrestrial > Soil > Wetlands > Peat | place: Sweden: Abisko, Stordalen Mire... | reverse complement strand
TGGAGCGGCGGCGTTCTCGCCGCGGAATGACGCGCCGGCTCCAGGCGCCGACCCGCGAATCGCGCTACACAGTTCGGCGCAACGAGGAAAACCCCCGATGTCGAATAACCTCGACCCCGCAGACTGGGACGCCTTCCGCATTTTCGCGCACGAGATCGTCGACGCCATGATCGACCGCCAGCGCGACCGCCGCGACGGGCCGGTGTGGCGGCCGGTTCCGGCCAACGTGAAAGCGCGCATCGCCTCGCCCGCCCCCAGCGCGCCGACGCCGTCAGACGTTCTGCGCGGCGAACTGGAAGATCTCGTGCTGCCCTATGCGGTCGGCAACACCCATCCGCGCTTCTGGGGCTGGGTGCATGGCTCCGGCACGCCGGGCGGCGCGCTCGCCGAATTCGTCGCCGCGATGCTGAACAACAATTGCGGTGGGCGCGATCACGGCGCGATCTATCTGGAGCGCGCCGTCATCGATTGGGCGCGCGGCTGGTTCGGTATGCCCGCGACTTCGGGCGGACTCCTGGTCAGCGGCTCGTCGATGGCCAACCTGCTCGGCCTCGCCGCGGCGCGGCAGAAGCACGGGCGGGCGATCCGCGAGAACGGGGTGAGCGGCCAGAACCTCGTCGCCTATGCCTCCGCTCAAGGACACGCCTCGCTCGCCAAGGCGATGGAGGTGTTGGGCCTCGGCCGCGAGGCGCTGCGCGCCGTCGCCGTCGATTCCAACTATCGCACGGATCTGGCCGCGCTGCGGTCACGGATCGCCGCCGACCGCGCGGCCGGGTTGAAACCGTTCGCAATCGTCGCTACCGCGGGAACCGTCAACACCGGCGCCTTCGACGACTTGGAGGCGATCGCCGACCTCTGCGCGAGCGAAAATCTCTGGCTGCATGTCGACGGCGCCTTCGGCTCGCTGGTCAAGCTGGCGCCGGACTTGGCGCCGCTGGCGAAGGGCGTCGAGCGCGCCGATTCGCTGGCCTTCGACTTCCACAAATGGCTGCATGTCCCCTATGACGCCGGCTGCATATTGACCCGCGAGGCCGGCGCGCTGACCGAGGCCTTCGGCGGCCGTCCCGATTATCTCGCCACCGCCGGAGGGTTGGCGGCCGGCGAGCCCTGGCCGAGCGACTACGGCCTCGAACTCTCCCGGGGCTTCCGGGCGCTAAAGATCTGGTGGACGATCAAGGAGCAGGGAACGGACCGGCTGGGGGAGGCGATCGCCCGCAATTGCGCGCAGGCGCGCTATCTGCGGCTTTGTCTGGCCCGCTACGATCGCATAAAAATCACCGCGCCGACGCCGCTCAACATCGTCTGCTGTCGCTATATCGCCCCTGATCTCGACGGTCCCGCGCTCGATGCGCTCAACGCCCGAATCGTCGTCGAGTTGCAGGAGAGCGGGCTCGCCGCGCCCTCGACGACGCGGCTGAATGGCCGGCTTTCGATCCGCGTCTGCATCGCCAACCACCGCAGCCGCGACGAGGATTTCGATCTGCTGGCTGAGGCGATCGACGCGGCCGGCGCGCGGCTGGCCCGGCCATGACTCGGGCCGAAATCATCGACTCGCTGCTCGCCCGGCTCGGCGCGCCCGAGCCTGCGGCGGGCGGCGAAAAGCTGTTCAACCCGGCGCTGGCGCAAGCGCTCGCGCTCGATCCCGCCGCGATGGCGCTGTTGCCCGATATGCGCCTGCCGATGGCGGTCGATTCCGGCCATCCCGAACTGTTCCGCCTCACGCCGCGCGGCACGCTGCTCGTCTCGCCCGCGCTGCTCTCGCGTCCGGCCGCGCTCGGCGTGGTCGTGCGCTGGGCGCAGGAGTCGACGTTTTTCATGCAAATCGCCGGCGCCGACCCGCAGCGCCGCGCCCGCGCCCAAGCCGCAGCGGCGCGCCACGGCGCGGCGCTGCTGGCGCGGCTGCCTGAGGCCGTCCGCGCGGATTTGCGGCTGTGGCTGCCTGGGAACGGCGAAGCCGCCCCAGCGCCCGCCGCCGCGGCGCCGGACGCCGACGGCGGCGAACTCGCGCTGCCCGTCGAAGCCTTGCTCGAACTCGGCGGCGACGCGCGCATCGTCGCCTCGCCCGCCACGGGCATGAACCGTTACGGCGCGACGTCCCGCCCCCGCCCCGAGGCCGTACATTTCTCCTCCTCCACCGCCTCCAGCGTCAGCGACTACACCTTTGCCGCACTCGATAGGCTGCGACGGGCGTGGCTGGTGAGGGGCTTGTTTGACGACAACCCCTCTCCCCTTGGAACACCTCCCCTCACCCCTTGCGGGAGAGGGGCCGGGGGTGAGGGGTCGGGCCGGCGTAATACGGAGAGTGACCCCTCATCCGGCGCTTCGCGCCACCTTCTCCCGCAAGGGGAGAAGGGGATCATCACCACCCTCGCCGACGCCCTGCGCCGCGAAATCCTCGCCCTCCTCGCCCTCGACGAAGCCGAAGCCGACGTCATCCTAGCCCCCTCCGGCACCGACACCGAACTGCTCGCCGTGCTGCTGGCGCTGGGCGCCGATCCGCGCCTCGCCAACATCCTGATCGCGCCGGAAGAAACCGGACGCTCGGTCGCCACCGCCGCCGCCGGTCGCGCGTTCTCGGGCGACGGCCAGGTCCTGTGGCCCGAAGCCGATATCGCCGTGTCGAGCGTCGGCGTGCGCGATTCGCTCGGCCGGCCGCTGCCCGACGACGAAGTCGAGCGCGAAGTCGCCGAAGCTTTGCAGACCGCCCTCGCGGCCAGGCCCCGCGCGTTGCTGCATGTGCTCATCGGCTCCAAGACCGGGATCAGCGCGCCCTCGCCCGCCTTCGTCGCCGTGCTCGGCGCCCCCTCGCAGCTCATCGACGTCGTCGCCGACGGCTGCCAATGGCGGGTCGCCGGCGAAACCCTCGGCGACCGGGTGCGCGACGGCTGGATGGCGCAGATCTCCGGCTCGAAATTCCTCACCGGCCCGCCGTTCTCCGGGGCGCTGGTCGTCCCGACGAGTTTTCGCGCGCGCCGCGAGTCGGTCGCAAAACTCTGGGCGCAAGCGCCTGACATCGCGCCGGCGCCGTTCTGGCCGCCGGCGTGGCGCGAGGCGTTTCCGCAATCCGCCGCGCTCGCGAGCTTCGGCCCGCTGTTTCGCTGGGCCGGCGCCCTGGTCGAGGCAAAACTGTTCGCCGCCGCCCCGCTCGATCTCGCGCGCCGCGCCTTCGACGCCTTCTGCGCCGAGATGCGCGAACGTCTGGCGCGCTGCCGCCTTCTCGTCGAACTGGAGCCGCCGCACCCGACTCAGAGCGACGCGCCCCGCGACTTCGCCGATTTCGCCGGATCTTCAATCATCTGCTTCGCCCCCAGCATCGACGACGGCGCCGGCTCGCTGCGCCGCCTCGACGCCGCCGAGAGCGAGGTCCTGTTCCGCTGCCTCAACGCCGACCTCTCCGGCCTGTTGCCCAACCTCGACCCGCTCGAATCGGCGATTGCCCGCCAACCCTGCCACATCGGCCAACCCGTCGACCTGACCCCCGGCTCAAAGCCCCCCAACGTCATCCTCCGCCTCGTCATCGGCGCGAGGTTCTTTTCCACCATCGCGATGGCGGGGGAGCGTGCCGACGCGGCGCTGGATGCGGAGATCGCGGATGCGCTGAGGGCGGTCGACAAGGCGGAGTTGATTTTGGCGCGGTGGCGGGGGTTGGGGGAGTGAGCGGGGGCGGCGCCTTGGGGAAAGGGCAGGGGTGGGAGTCGGAGCGGTCGTTGCTCCCGGCGCGTAAATCAAGCAGACCGTGCGAAAACTCCGGACCAATTTTAAATTCGGTCGAAAATCGTCGCTCAGAGCGACGCACGCCACGATTTTCGATGCTTTGAGGGCTGAAAAGCCTCTGCCCTTTGGCGCTGCCCCGGAGGGGCCAAGGCTTGTAGCCACGGGTGGAGCGCAGCGGAACCCGTGGAGGCGTGATTTCAATACGGTTCCGCCCCGGAGGGGCGGAGGAGTTTCACGTATCCTCTTCGCTCAATCGAACACGTATTTCTCGTCGAACTCGGCGCCGTGCGCGCGCAGGAGCTCGGATTTGAAGTCTTCGGTTTTGTGACGCCCGGCCTGCCCTCGGATGTACCTCTTCAGCGCGTCCTCTCGGGATTTGCCGACGGAGAAAAAGCGGCAAGTTCGGGAAACGTCTCGCGCATCCACTTGCTCGACCCCGCCTTCACCGTTCGCATCAAGTCGGACAGCCTGCCGTCGGGCCGCCACCGAAGATAGAGATGCACATGGTCCTCAACGCCGCCGATCTCGTAGAGAGCGCCCTTCTCGGCCCGGACGACGCCGCCGATGTAAGGATAGAGCCGCTCCGCGACCGCTGGCGAAATCCAGGGCATGCGTCCTTTAGAACGGTCTCCGATCAATGAGAGTCGCAGCGCAGACTCCCTCCCCCCTTGTGGGGGAGGGTTGGGGTGGGGGGTAACGCCATGACGCTACGCGGTTTTCACCCCCACCCTCTAGCGAACGCCAGCGTTCGCGGAACCCTCCCCCATCAAGGAGGAGGGAGAGCACGGCGCCGATGCTGCGCCACCGGATACCGCTCCAGTCGAGGTGACGACATGAAGAAGAAGCTGCGAGTACGCGCCCAGCGTCGAAACGCCTTCGCCCCTCCGGGGCTACGCTACGGGGGGACCTTCATCCACGGGTTCCGCTGCGCTCCACCCGTGGCTAAAGTCCGGGGCCGGGATGACGCGATGTGAAAATGACATCTCGGGCGCCGGGGCGCAATTGGCGCGATCCGTGTCCGAGCTTTTCGCGTTTCGTCACAGAGATCATCGACGCGGGCGGGCAATTTCTCAGCCTCGCCGAACTTGGGCGGACACCTCGACCGGCGCCGGCAGGCTCATGATTGCCGTGCTTGGCGGGCTGGCGGACGTGGAGCGTGATTTGATCCGCACAGGCGCCGGCGAAGGCCGCGCCCGCGCCAAATTGCGCGGCCTCGTTTGGGCGTGGCGCCGTCGTTTTCCCGCTTCGCAACCCGCCCAAAATGCCTGCTGCGAAGCGCATTGCTGCCTTCTCACCGTCGAGGTTGCGCTCGCGGCCTCACAAAACTATGTTGCGCCGCGTTCCCAATATAGGATTTAGGACAATGGCCTTCCTCGCCGATGTGCTCAAGCGCATCAAGCCTTCCGCGACCATGGTGCTCACGCAGAAGGCGCGCGACCTCAAAGCGAGCGGCCGCGACGTGATCTCGCTCACTGTGGGCGAGCCCGATTTCGACACGCCCGACAACATCAAGCAGGCGGCGGTCGCGGCGATCGCGCGCGGCGAGACCAAATATCCGCCGGTGCTCGGCATTCCCCCGCTGCGCGAGGCGATCGCGGCCAAATTCCGGCGCGAGAACGGGCTCGACTACAAGGCGTCCGACGTCATTGTCGGCACGGGCGGCAAGCAGGTGCTGTACAACGCCTTCCTGGTGACGATGAACCCCGGCGATGAGGTGATCATCCCCGCGCCGTTCTGGGTCAGCTATCCCGAGATGGTGGCGATCAACGGCGGCAATCCGGTGATCGTGCCGACCACGCTCGAGAACGGCTACAAGCTGCAGGCCGAGGACCTCGAGCGCGCGATCACGCCGCGCACCAAATGGGTGCTGCTCAACTCGCCGTCGAATCCGACCGGCGCGGCCTATACGCGCGCCGAGTTGAAGGCGCTGACCGACGTGCTGGTGCGCCATCCCAATATCTGGGTGCTCACCGACGACATGTACGAGCATCTCACCTACGGCGACTTCGTGTTCACCACGCCCGTCCAGGTGGAGCCGGAGCTGAAGTCGCGCACGCTGACCGTCAACGGCGTCTCGAAAGCCTATGCGATGACCGGCTGGCGCATCGGCTACGCCGCGGGTCCGGCCGAGCTCATCAAGGCGATGGACATGGTGCAGGGTCAGCAGACCTCGGGCGCCTGCACGATCGCGCAATGGGCGGCGGTCGAAGCGCTGACCGGCCCGCAGGATTTCATCCCGATGGCCCGCAAGGCGTTTGAGGAGCGGCGCGACCTCGTGGTGTCCATGCTCGCCCAGGCCAAGCACTTGAAATGCCCGAAGCCGGAAGGCGCGTTCTACGTCTATCCCGATTGCTCGTCCGCCATCGGCCTCACTGCGCCCTCGGGCAAGGTGCTCGCGACGGACGAGGATTTCGTCGGCGAGTTGCTCGAAGCCGAGGGCGTGGCGACGGTGCATGGCTCGGCCTTCGGCCAGGGCCCGAACCTGCGCATCTCCTATGCGACTTCGACGAAAAATCTGATCTCGGCTTGCGAAAAAATTCAGCGCTTCACGGCGTCGCTGCGCTGAGAGAAATCAGGCCGCTTCCGCCGCAGCCGGTTCGGCCGGGGCGAAATAGCTCAGGTAGCGCGAGCGGATCTCTTCGACCGGCATCACGACCAGCACGTCGGTCGTGCCGAACGCGACGTCGACCACGGCGTCGCGGCTGAACCGCGCGCCGACCCGCCAATAACCCTTGATCAGCGGCGGCAGCGCGCGCAGCGCGCGCGGGTCGGGCGGAACGGTCGCGATGGGCGCGGCGCGTCCGGCGACCGCGGCGGCTTGCCAGGCCTTCGACTCGTCAGTTTCGCCGCGCAAAAAACTGAGCGCGCCGGCATGGGCGGCGGGGTCGACGCCCGGGAAACTCGCGCAGCCGAACATCGCGTCGACGCGGTGATGCAGCGCATAAGCCCATAGACCGCGCCACAGCAGTTCCAGCGTGCGTTTGCCGCGATACCCCTCGGCGACGCAGGAGCGGCCGAGTTCGAGGAACCGCTTGCCGGGATGGCGCGCGATCATCGCGCCGATCTCGAATTCGCCGGCGCTGTAGAAGCCGAAATTCGCCGACGCGACGTCCTGGCGCAGCAATCGATAGGCGCCGACCACCGTTGGCGAACCGTCGAGCCGGCGCACCGACTTGTCGACGACGATCAGATGGTCGCACACCCGGTCGAACGGGCAGACGTCGCGACGGATGAGGCGCGCGGTCGGATCGGCGGTGGCGCCGCCTTCCTCGAAAAACACCTGATAGCGCAGCTTTTGCGCGCGGCGGATTTCCTTCTTGGTCGTCGCCAGGACGACATCGAAGTCGCCGGAACTCGCCAGCACTTTCGGCAGACCGTGCAACTGGCGAACCTGGCGCGAAAACGGCGTTTTCGCCCGCGCGAAGATTCCCTCGACTTTCGCCATCCCCGGCCCCTCGTCCCTGTCGTCGGCCGCCAGCCTAGAACACGAGAAGCTCACGGGAATGTGACAAGAGGTCAAGCCGTCGCGCGCCTTTCCGGTTCAACCTCCGAGCAAGCGGTCAGGGCGCGGTCGATGGTTTCGCCCAGCCGCGCGGGTTCGAAGGGCTTGGCGAGAAATTCGTCGACGCCGGCTTCGCGGCTCGCCTCGCGGTCCTCGCTCATTGCATTGGCGGTGAGCGCGATGACGGCGGTGCGCGGCGCTTTCAGTTCGCTTTCCAGGGCCCGGATCGCCCGGGTCGCCTGATAGCCGTCGAGGCCGGGCATCTTGACGTCCATCAGCACGACGTCGAAGCGCGGCGCTTCGCCGCGGATCGCGGCGCTGGCGAATTTAATGGCCTCGTTGCCGTCGCGTGCGCGCGTGACTTCGTAGCCGAGGCGGCGCAACGCCTTCTGGGCGATGATGGCGTTGATGTCGTTGTCTTCGGCGAGCAGGGCGCGCCCGGAACCCGCCAAGGGCGCGGCGCGCGGCTTGGGCGCCGCCTCCGGCGCGGTGCGGAACTCGGACGCCAGCCGCTCGAACAGCGAGCGCGCGCGCACCGGCTTGACCAGCCAACCGTCGAAACCCTGCAGCGAATTCTGGCCGAAGGCGCGCCGTTCGAACGGCGAAAACAACACGAGGCTCTTGGGCGCCCCGGCGACGCGCGCGGCTTCCGCCAATTGATTGGTCGCCTCCACGCCGAGCGCGCAGTCGACGATGACGAGATCGGGCGTCGGACCGGTGCGCAGTTGCGCGAGGCCCTGCTCGAGCCCCTCGGCGCGCAGGATTTCGGCGCCGGCTTCGCCGAGCAACGAGGCGATGGCGGGCGCCTCGAACGGCGAATCGGCGATGATGAGGGCGCGCCGACCGCTCAAGTCGACGGCGTCCGGCCGATGCCCGACCGGCGGCGAGACGGCGGTCGGCAAGGGAATCGCGAAGGCGAAGATCGAGCCGCCGCCGGAATTGTCTTTGAGCGTCAGTTCGCCGCCCATCAGCCCGACCAAGCGTTTGGAGATCGCCAGTCCGAGCCCTGTGCCTTCGAAATGGCGGGCGTTGGAGCCGTCGCCCTGCTCGAAATCCTCAAAAATCTTGGCGCGCCGGTCGGTGGGCACGCCGGGGCCGGTGTCGACGACTTCGAACGAGAGACGCCCGTCACTGAGCGCCCGCGCGGCGACGCCGACGCCGCCGCGCATCGTGAACTTGACGGCGTTGCCGGCGAGATTGGTGATCGCCTGACGCAGCCGCAGGCTGTCGCCGGTGACCAGTTGCGGCACGTCGGAGGCGACGGTGGCGGCGATTTCGAGCCCCTTGCGCTGTGCGCTCGGGGCGAGCAGCTCGACGATTTCCTCGATGAGTCTGCGCGGGTCGAACGGCTCCTCGACCAGTTCGAGACGTCCCGCCTCGATCTTGGAAAAGTCGAGGATCTGGTCGATGAGATTGGCGAGCGCGGCGCCGGAGACGCGGATCGCTTCGACATAGCTCGCGGGTTCGGGCTCCAGCCCGGCGTCGCGCAGCAGATCGGCCATGCCGATGATGCCGTGCAGCGGCGTGCGGATCTCGTGACTCATGGTCGCCAGAAAGCGCGATTTGGCCTCGCTCGCCGCTTCCGCGCGGTCGCGTTCGGCCGCGGCCTCCTTGAGGCGCCAGACCTCGTCGCGCAGCGCTTCGTTGGCCGCTTCAGCCGCATGGGCGCGGTCTTCCCAACTGCGCCGACGGCGAATGACCTCGATGCCCATCGCCAACGCCAAGGCGAGAAACGGCCCGGCCTGCATCGCCAGTTGTCGGGCCTCGAAAGGCGCTTGGGAGAAACTGAAATCCAACATGCGCGTACGTCTCGGGTCCGGCGGAACGGCCGGCTTCCCTTTATGCAACGCCTCGGTTTACAAACACTTTACTGAAGTGCCCGCGGGAGGTTGCAACCCCGCCGGTTCTCGGGTTGCAAGGCATTCACGCCGCCGCGGAGAGGCGGTCCCCGCGGCCGCGATAGCTGAGGGCTTCGGCGATATGGATGCGGCCGACGCTGTCGAGCCCTTCGAGGTCGGCGAGCGTGCGCGCGAGCTTGAGCACCCGATGGAAGCCGCGGGCCGAGAGGCGCATCTTCTCCGCGGCGTCGCGCATCAGCGCCGTGCCGCCCGCATCCAGCGCCGCCAGCGACTCGACGGCGCCGGCGGGCGCTGCGGCGTTGCAGGTCACGCCGGCCAGCCCCAGGGCGCGGAACCGCTCGCGCTGAATCTCGCGCGCCGCGGCGACGCGCTCGGCGACTTCGGCCGAGCCTTCGCTCGGCGCCGGGCGCAGCAGGTCGGCGGCGGAGAGGGAGGGCACGTCGATGGTGAGGTCGAAGCGGTCGATGAGCGGCCCCGAAAGCCGGCCCTGATATTGCGCGGCGCAACGCGCGCTCTGCCCGCGCGCGCACGAATATCCGGGCTCGTCGGCGTGGCCGCAGCGGCACGGGTTCATCGCCGCCACCAGTTGGAAACGCGCGGGATAGACGACGCGGCTGTGGACGCGCGCGATGGCGATTTCGCCGGTCTCCAGCGGCTGGCGCAGGCTGTCGAGCACCTGCGACTGGAACTCCGGCAATTCGTCGAGGAACAATACACCATGATGGGCGAGCGAGATCTCGCCCGGCTTGGCGTGGGCGCCGCCGCCGACCAGCGCCGGCATCGACGCGGAATGGTGGGGGCTGCGGAACGGACGACGGTCGGTGAGCGCGCCGCCGGCGAGCTTGCCAGCGATCGAATGAATCATCGACACTTCCAGCAATTCGCGCGGGCTGAGCGGCGGCAGGATCGAGGGCAGGCGCTGGGCGAGCATCGATTTGCCCGCGCCGGGCGGGCCGCTCATCAGCAGATTGTGGCCCCCGGCGGCGGCGACCTCCAGCGCACGTTTGGCGCTCTCCTGGCCCTTGATGTCGCGCAGGTCCGGCTGATCCGTCGCCGGCGCGCGCAACGCCGGCGCAGGACGCGCCAACACCTGCGAGCCGCGGAAATGGTTGGCGAGCTGGATCAGCGAGCGCGGCGCCAGAATGTCGAGATCGGCCGAGGCCCAGGCGGCTTCCGGCCCGCACTCGCCGGGGCAGATCAGGCCAAGCCCGCGCGCATTGGCGGCGATGGCGGCCGGCAGCACGCCGGCGACCGGACTCACGGCGCCGTCGAGCGCGAGTTCGCCGATGACGGCGTAACCTTCGAGCGCGTCGGCAGGAAGCGCCCCGATCGCCGCCATCACCGCGAGCGCGATCGGCAGATCGTAATGGCTGCCCTCTTTCGGCATGTCCGCGGGGGCGAGGTTGACCGTGACGCGCTTGGCCGGCATCGCGAGGCCGGAGGCGATGAGCGCCGAACGCACCCGCTCGCGCGACTCGGCCACCGCCTTGTCGCCGAGGCCGACGATCGTGAACGCGATCGTGCCGGCCGAAATCTGCACCTGCACGTCGACCGGCCGAGCCTCGACCCCTTCGAAGGCCAAAGTGGAAACACGCGCAACCATGACTGCCCCGCCCCTTACCGCTGGATGGAACATAAGCAGAACGCGAGCCCCTTGACAAGCCGGTGGGCGCCGCAACGGCAATTTTCCTGCAACGCGCGACGGATTCAGGCCCCACGTAGCGTCGGATAGGTCGCGCGCGGCGGAACTTTCACGATCTTGTCGGTCGCCATTCGTTCCGGTTCAAACCGGAAAGCTGGTAGCGGGAGAGGGACTCGAACCATGTTGAAATATAAAGGATTTTAGCTATTTATTAAAATTCTGCCGTAACTGCCCAGGTTCGGCGATTGCGGCCCGGTTGGGCGTCAGATTTTTCTGGACTGCGGAGTCCGTTTCCGATTCGAGAATAGAATGGTTCTCGAATCACCCAACGAGCCTTCGCGGGAAGAGCTGATTGCGCTGGTCAGGGCGCAAGCGATCGAGATCGCGGCTCTGAAGGCGCGGATCGCGGAACTGGAGCGCCGGCTCGGCTTGAACAGTTCGAACAGCGGCAAGCCGCCGTCGAGCGACGGGCTGAAGAAGCCTTCGCGGGTGCGCAGCTTGCGCGAGAAATCCGA
>Ga0302320_10026458_pt1 | contig 11233 bp, 13 predicted proteins | sample Bog_T0_3_FD_202130 | JGI IMG/M metagenome (GOLD analysis project Ga0302320, IMG submission 202130) | Peat permafrost microbial communities from Stordalen Mire near Abisko, Sweden - Bog_T0_3 | ecosystem: Environmental > Terrestrial > Soil > Wetlands > Peat | place: Sweden: Abisko, Stordalen Mire... | reverse complement strand
TGGCGGGGAGACCCCTTCTCCCCGCACCCCTCTCCCCACCTTCCCCGGTTCAGGAAATGCGATTTTTCGATTGGTTTCTCTCTCGGGATGCGATGCGGCACAACTGCCCAATCACTCGCGCCGTGCAGGAACCTGGGACCCTCTCGCCACTAGCTACCAGCCACCTATCACTGCATTTACGCGATGGGTTTCGCCTGTGGTCTAGGCGATGGGTTCGCCAAGAATGGCTCGTTTTGGCGGCAACGGCCGCCTGTGCCGCGATGACGCCGAGCGAGGCGGTCATTACGCTGGACAAAACCGCAAGGAAGAGGCAGTCTGGCTGCTATTCGAAGTGATGAGTTTTGCAACTGAAGCAGGCGAGAGAATTCGCCGACGGTTCAGGCTGCTGATTTCTCCAGGTGTGCGGCGGTTTCGTCAAATCTCCCCGCTTTTCGTTCATTCCTCACACCTCGAAACGGCAGGCCCCTTCGCCTTAGTGTCTGGGGCTCAATCCTGGAAAATCCGCATTGGGTGAATAACTTGGAGTATCCGCAATATAAAGAAACGAACGCGTTTTCAACTTGACCGAAAGTTAAAACTGCACTATAGTCTCTGCAAGCCGAAACACTCATGCTGACGTCGTTGCGGCTCCCCGCGCGAAGAGATTTCGTATTCTGAATTTCCCCAAGTCGAAGTCCGAGTCTTCGCGTCCGCATTTTGCCGGTGGAAAATGAGGATCGACCGATGCCCTTGGAACCGAAGACTCAGGCTCTCGAGAAGACCCCTCAAGGCGAATTGACCGTTCAAAGAATCACGGCTGAACCGAAATGGCGACGCTACTTTTCAGGATTGGCGGAACATTATTCGACAATGCTGCACAATGCATTCTCGGATGCAGCATTGATCAGGCAATACGAGGATGTCATCTATCTGGTCGACGCGGATGTCGTCGGCAATCTTGCTGAGTTGACTTTTCCGAACAATCAAGCGAAGCGAGAAACGCTTCAGCTTTTTCAAAACCCAAATTTCAAATTCGGAATTCCCCTGGGTGCATTTGAAGAGATTAAAGAGTGGCTCCGCGTGCTGACTCCGAATCGATCCGCTTGGGCGGACGACGTGAGTACCTCAAAACCAATTGATCGCACTCAGGCCATTCGGGAACTCGCTGACATTTTTGACCTCCATTATAGCTACCAAGATCAAGACCTAATTCCTCTGATGGATCGGGTTTCTCTGACCGTGAAATCAACGAGGGATATTGCGGATCGACTCACCTTTTTGTTTGAGTTACCGAATTTTGTAGGCATTCCAGGCGACTACGACCTGATCGATGTTTCTGAGTTGCGAAGCCTGTTGGCGAAGTTGGACCGAAATCACAGCGACTCGCAAGAATCCCGGTTAACAAAAGACTATAGGGACGCGGTGAATCTCGCAATTGTCGCATCGCGAACAAAGTCCTTCCAGTGGGATGGTGCGGACGTTAAGACTCCAGCTTACATTCTGTTGACTCAGACTGACGTAATTCTCTATCTCGTTGAAAGGGCCGGGGGGTACAACCCTGAGAGTAGCAGTGAGCTTGGAATCATATTTGGGACCCCTGGCCCAATGCTGCCTACGTTGTTTCCTGTTCTATCACCGAGTCGAGCCTTCATTGTCGAAGAAGCCCGCCGGATTAGGGGCCTGACTGACAACACCTTCAGAGAATTGCGGGAGGAACAGAGGATCTATGAAGATCTGGGAAGCGCCCTGCGAGAAAGGGGAAGTGTTGACGCCGAGATTTTTCAAGGCAAACTTCTTCAATTAAGCACCATCTATACAGGGGACCGATCTCTCTATCGCGAACTCGAGAAATCCAGAGCAATCCAAGCGTCCTTAGAGTATTTCGAGCAACGAAAGATTGTCGACAACCCGAATGAAAAGCGCCTCAAGCGATTGGAAGAAGAGACAGAGTCTCTTTTTCGCGTTTTGGCTCGCCTCCATAGGATCATGGCCGATAAGGTCCACATCGAATACCAGGCGAAATCGACGCGAGATTCGAGCGGGCTGTTCGATACTGTCGAAATATTCAGCAGTTTCCCTACAGAACTCGTTCTTTACGGTGAGATCTACAGGAGTGAGTTGCCTGACGAACTTCCCAGAGCCTATTCGCTGCGATGGCAAACGAGTTGTACAGAAAGAGCATTCTTTTCTGCATTGTCAGCAATCCTTCGTCCCCCTCCCAAAGGGAAAGGGCATGTCAAGACAATCTGCCTAGACCCAGTGAATTATGTCACATCGCATTTCGAAGGCATTCAAGTCTTTACAACGCTAGGGGTATTTGCTTCAACTCTTGATAAGTTACCAAAAAACTGGGGAATTCGACACATAACGTTAGAATCCCTGGTTGAAGCGGTGGCAGAAGTTACGAACCGACCTGTTCGTGAATTTGCGATAGAAGCGGTGCGCATCATAACCGCATTTGCACATTTTCAGCTTGATATAGCTGCCGACGACTTGGGAAATCGCGAAGTCTTGATCATCTCCCACTTTAATATCAGCGTGCAGCTGGCCCACTTGTGCGAGGCAACTTCCCTACTTTCGATTCTACCCCTCAAGCTATACGAAGAAGTAGTTAGATTGATTGGAGTCTTTCCAAACTACACATCCTGCGAGGCGGAAGTCACCACAACATGAAGGAAAATGGAAATGGCCAAAATGACCTCTGTAAGTTCGACGGTACCCATTCGCATGATCAGCTTTGCGAGTGGGCCGAGAGGATCATTGAACACAAGATTTGCAATCATGTTGGACGCACAGATCTCGCTCGGGGCGTCGGAACACTCTTCGCTATTTTCGATGTTCCATGTTTTGCATCAGAAAATGGCAGTGCACGTTGCATCCGACCATCGGCTGAGAAGCTTTTGTTGCTTGCGAAAAATGGCCTTTCCCCTAGAAAGGGCACGCTCAAGATGCTTGTCACCGTGGAGGCTATCCCATCATCTTCGCTCCAATTGGAAGGCGCGACTAAAGACAGTCGGAATAGCAACAAATTGGAGTTGGATTGGGTCGTCCTCCCGTTTTATCCGACATTGAAGCCCTGGTCAAACTCAATCGGTGTTGCGATAACTAAAGGGAAGGAATTCGTTTCCGCTTCGATCGATGTCGTCGTCAATTCCCGGGCCGCCAACCCCCGTGGGACTCAGACCACGGTGAATCTCGCCATCGTTATTCCAGCCGAAATCGGAGGAACTATGGTTCCAGATCTTGCCAACATGATTCTCGCCGAGAGTATCAAGGCGCTGATCCCAGACGGATGGAAATTCCTGAAAGAGAAGGTAGCGCGCATAGGAGAAGGTGACAGCGATCTTGTAACTCTCGATCTGGGAGACATAAGGATATCGAGTTCAACATTGTCCAGCGACGGGATTTTGCCACTTGTCCAGAAGTCCGACTTGACAGCGGTCCTTGGGGACGTCCGGATCATGGAATTAGATGGACTCAATAATCGCCTTGGACAGGTTGCAAATCAGCGGAGGCATCTCCAGGGATTGGTAAAGCGAGCGGGAACAACGATCGATGAGTCAAGATCACTCGCGGAGATTGATCAGTTGACAAAGGATATCGACCAGCTTCAGCACCAAATTTGGGACTTACTTGTAAGTACCGATAGGGTTTGCGTTTTACCTTCACCCGATGCGAAGTAGCAAGTCTTTTCTGACAAGTCCCTGATGCATCGCATTCGTCACACACCGCTGTTCAGTGCTCGACGCCACCTCGAACGTGCAGGGAGAAGATGTCAGGTCTGCTGTAGTGCCCGGCAACGTCAAGATCGAATTTTCCGCGTTGTACATCGTCGAGGTCGATTTCGGCGATAAGAATGCCTTCCCCGCGTAAGGGCTGCGTGAGAACCTCCCCTTTGGGCGAGATCACCACGCTCCGGCCATCAATCGTTCCGCCTACCTCGCGCAGGTCTTGGGGCCAGTCTTCTTTGGTCAGAACTTGGCATGCGCTGAGTACGAAGCAGCGGCCCTCGTAGGCGATGTGACGCATGCTTGTCTGCCACATTTCGCGCGCGTCAACGGTGGGTGCGCACCAGAGTTGCACGCCTTGGTCGTAGAGATGCTGGCGGAAAAGTGGCATGTAGTTTTCCCAACAGATCGCCATTCCGATGCGCCCGATCTCCGTCTGCACCACCTGCATTGTCGATTCGTCGCCCTGGCCTCAGATCAGGCGTTCGCTCGCGGTTGGCACGAGCTTTCGATGTTTGGAGAGGAGGCCAGTGTTCGGGGAAAAGAGGAGGCTGGAGCAATATAAGGTGCCCCCGGCCCGCTCAATCACTCCTATCACGATATGCAAACTTAGTTCCCTTGCCATTCGACTACTCGGAAATTAAGATGCGTCGGCCCTGCTTCCCTGGTGCTTCCGTAGCTTCTCCTCGATCCCCGTCGACTAGAATGTAGCATCGCGCAGGAAGGCCGTTTCTTTCGGGTGAGGGAGGCCCGCCATCGACCTATGCCAGAACTCTCCCAGGAACAGTTTCTGGAGCGCATCGCCTATGTCCGGTTTGCGTTCCGGGAGAGGAAGGCGGAGGTCGATTCTGCTCGGCTCGCCGAGGCACTAGTGAGCACCTTTCAGGCCGGCTACAGCGGGAATCATCAACCTTTTCCACCGAACAGCCTGACCCTCCACCGAGGGCGCATCGCTTCCAGTGGAGAACCGCTGCCGCGTCTGGGCGATCACTGGTACCCGCCGGCTCAGTTTGCCAGCTACAACCGGGCCAACCTGCCCGGCGAAAGTGTCTTTTATTGCTCGTTCGGGAACGGAACCTCGCTGCTCGAACTGAGGCCGAAGATGGGCAACGTGATCTCCATGATGGAATGCCGCATCGCGAAAGATCCGTTTCGCCTCAAATGGATTGCCAAACAGGATCACTTTGGCATGTTGCAAGGATCAGACAGGCAGGCGGAGTTTGAACGGCTGTGTGCCGAGGTCTATGCCCAGGGCTCGGCTTCCGCGCATCAGTACATGATCACGGGCGGTTATGCGAGCCTGTTTTGCCGCCTAGGATTTCTCGACGGAATCGCCTATTCGAGCGTCGCCACCGATTGCCGCGGAGTCAACCTGGCTCTCAAGGGCTCGGTGGCCGACCAGTTTGTCGAGCCCGTGTCCTTCCGAGCGTTTCGTGTCACGGAGCTTCGGAGCGCCTTTGATTTTCGCGTGGTGTGTGCCGCGTCCGCAGGACCGCCCGATGTAAGCGGCAAGATTTCATGGATGCTAGTCGCCTCGTGCCAAGGACATTCGGTGAACTGGTCTCTCTACGATCGGGAGAAGCCGGCCTCGGTCCCGGCGTCTTGCTCCGGAGAGGCTTAGCTCCCGATTCCCTAATTTTCACCATTGCGGGGGACACGCCCCTTCCAAGGGGCAGTGGCTAGTGGTGAGCGGCTGGTGGCTAGCCGGACTCAGTCACGACTGACCACACGCCACTCGCTCCACTGCCCTGAGCCACCCGTGACCTCACCGCGGACCGCGCCTCTGGTGCCCCGATCGATTCCAGGTGTTTGGCAACGAGCTCATCGACGCTCAGCTTGGTGTCTGCGGCCGAAGCCAAACCTGCGATCAAGAGGGAAACCGTCACAAGGCTGATCCACCTCACCGTCCGTGCGCTCGATTTTCCGGTCATTTCGTTTCCTCACCGATGCAGAGCGAAGGCCGCCTTGGACCTCAATTGCTCTTCAACTGCTTCAGGGCCGCGGCCGAACTCTCCTTTTGCGGATCGATAGACAATGCCTTCTCGTAATTGGCAATGGCGCGTTGCTTGTCCCCACTCGATGCATATGCCTCACCCAGACTGTCGTAGGCATTCGCTGAATGGGGATAGGCCTCAACATTCAATTGAAATATCTTAATGGCTGCAGCTTTGCGGTCTGTCTTTAGCAGCCGATATCCCAAGCCATTCATGTTCACTTCGCTCACGTGAATGTCGGGGAATCCTCGGCCCTTCAAATCGTCATACTGTTTGAGTGCGTCATCGATGCCGCTCGTCTCGATCGTGTTGAGCAACATGCTCGCTAAATCGTCGGACTTCACATCGAGAATGTCTACAAAGTAGGTCAACACAGCATTCCGAGGTACCAAACCTCCTCGACCGCCTTCAGCGCCGTATCCGAGTGCCGGAGGAACAATCAGGATGGCAGAGTCGCCGACATGGAGAAGGCTCATGCCTTCGATCACGCCCTCGGGCTGTTTGTCCGGCAAGAGCCAGATCCAGTCTGGCTCATTCCCACCTTGCGGCTTGCGAAATGTTTTCCCATTCTCCAACAAGGCAGTGGCTTGCAAGAGGACAATCTCTCCCGGTTTGGGTTGTCGGCCCGCTCCGTGTTTTGTGATGATGCAAATGACACCCGATGGCGTCGTCGTGACGTCCAGTGCCTGTTTTGTTGCTGTATCGCCTCTCGGTTGATCCAAGAACAGCACAGGCTCGGCATTGCTGCTCGGAACAATTGCTTTTGCTTTGAGCGATGGACCGGCCGATACAAAGGCGATCATCGCCGCGGTAATCAGATACTTGCTTGCTAGACTCATTTGCCTATGCTCCCCGAGGGCTCGATTCGACTATCAGAATCTGGTTCACAGGTGCTCCTCCAATTTAGTGCTTACTCTTTGTGTGTTGATTCTATTCTGGAAGCTTATTATCAACAATAAGGCACTTTGACCTGTGCAGCGCACATGGAGGTAAGTATGAAAAAGGGCAAATCCAAGAGACCTCTGGACTCCGCCTCAGTCTGCGGTCATGAAGACCCCGCTGCTGTCCGCGAACTCCTAACCAAAATCGGGGATAAATGGAGCATTTTTTTGATCCTTTCTTTAGCGCAGCTGCCGGGTGGACGCGCTCGATTTTCCGAGCTTGAAAGAGCGATTCCCGGCATCTCGCAAAGAATGTTGACAGTGACCGTGCGAAGTTTAGAGAGAGACGGATTGCTCACAAGAGAGTTGTTTGCTGAGGTGCCTCTTCGAGTGGAGTACGAACTGACTGCTCTCGGCCGAAGCCTGCTTCTCCCCATGTGGGGCCTGGTGGACTGGGTGAAAGAGAATTGGCAGCAGGTGAAGGAATCCCGGATCGGATTCGATGCAAGGTAGTCGATGCGACCGTCGGACGCCAGTTCCACTCATTGGAAGTGATTGGGCGTTGCTAAAAGGCTGAATTCCGCATTTCCCGTGACCTAGGAAGGGATTAGTCCCGATATGTCTTAGTGCAAGTCGGCCTCTGTTTATCGAAGTGGCGAAGTTGCATTTTGTTCGAATTCTTGACTTACCACTCTTATCGGAGATCCGTGACCGCGGGGCATCTGCGTTATTAAAATGGAGGCCGGTACGTCACGTCTCATCAAGGAGAACCGAAAAGTAAGGTTGTCCTTGAACTTTGATCGCCGCAGTTTTCTCGCATCCGCCGTTCTGGGCCTCGACCCCTTCCGTCGCAAGGTCGCTTTGTTCGATTTCAACCAGCAAGCCAACACTCCGGAGGAGAAGTCTATGACTGACAGCCCTAATATTCCGCTGACGTCTCACCATCGCATTGAAGCGGACGGCGTCACTGTTTTCTACCGCGAAGCGGGGCCTGCGGACGCTCCCGTCATCCTCTTGCTCCATGGATTCCCCACGTCATCGTTTCAGTATCGTGAACTGATCCCGCGCCTCGCCGACCGCTATCGTGTGATCGCTCCAGACCTGCCGGGATTTGGCTTTACTGAGGTTCCTGCGGAGCGAGGCTATAAGTACACCTTCGACGCGCTGGCAAAGACGATCTTCGCATTCACCCAGGCTCTGAAACTTACCCGCTACGCCATGTACGTGTTTGACTACGGAGCGCCGACGGGCTTCCGCCTGGCGTTGATGGCTCCCGAGCGTGTGACCGCCATTGTCTCTCAAAATGGCAACGCCTACGAAGAAGGTTTGGGCGATGCCTGGCAGCCGATTCAACGCTACTGGCGAGAGCCCACCTCGGAACATCGGAATGCGATTCGCGCAGGCCTGACGCTGGAAGGAATGCGTCACGAATATTCAGTCGGAATCCCGGACCCTGGCCTGATCAAACCGGAAGGCTACACCCTGGATGCTGCCTTATTGGCACGTCCCGGCAATGTCGATATACAGCTCGATCTCTTTCTCGACTATGCCAACAATGTGAAACTGTACCCCAAGTTCCAGGAGTACTTTCGAACCGCGAAACCTCCACTCCTCGCAGTATGGGGCAAGTTCGATCCATACTTCATTCCTGCGGGAGCAGAAGCGTTCAGGAAAGACATTCCAACCGCTACCGTTAAATTCCTGCCAACGGGACATTTCGCGCTTGAGACTCACTTGCAGGAGATTGCGATCGCAATGCGTGAGTTTCTGATGGAACACCGGGAGAAGACGGTCTCTGGATAGGCGGTTTCTAGCCAGCGCAACGCGAGGGCAGCGAGTGTGATCTAATGGCTGGGCGCTCATCCAATTGTCGAAGGAGTCAGTATGCCAACCATCACAACCAAAGACGGCGTTGAGATTTTTTACAAGGACTGGGGTTCGGGGCAGCCAATTGTGTTCAGCCATGGTTGGCCGCTTTCGGCTGATGACTGGGATAACCAGATGCTGTTTTTTCTGAGCAAAGGGTATCGAGTCATTGCGCATGACCGCCGTGGGCATGGACGCTCGACTCAGGTTGCCGATGGGCACGATATGGATCATTACGCGGATGACCTGGCCGCGCTTACAGCGCATCTCGGATTGAAGGACGCGATCCATGTGGGGCATTCAACCGGGGGTGGCGAGGTGGTGCGCTATCTGGCTCGGCGTGGGCAACAGGACGTGTACAAGGCCGCAATTATCAGTGCGGTGCCTCCGTTGATGTTGAAGACTTCGGCCAATCCAGAGGGTTTGCCGAAGTCAGTGTTTGACGATCTGCAAGCGCAACTTGCGGCGAATCGGTCGAAGTTCTATCGCGACCTGCCGGAGGGGCCTTTCTATGGATTTAACCGGCCGGGAGTGAAGCCTGTGGAGGCCACTATCGCGAACTGGTGGCGGCAGGGGATGATGGGCGGGGCCAAGGCGCATTATGACGGGATTGTGGCCTTCTCGCAGACCGACTTTACAGAGGACCTGAAGAAGATCACGATTCCGGTGCTGGTTATGCATAGCGAGGACGATCAGATCGTTCCCTATGTGGCGGCGGGCCCGAAGTCGGCGAAGCTGCTGAAGAATGGGACGCTGATTACCTATAAGGATTTTCCGCATGGCATGCCTACTACGCAAGCGGGGAAGATCAACGCCGATCTGCTGGCATTCCTCAAGAGCTGAAGATGTAGCTCCTCGATGGGTCTCAAACGCCCTGATACACGAGCGCAACAAAGTCACTCGGGTTCTGGAACAGATTGCCCCATACGGCGTCCTATCGCGCGCCAGACTTATCCGCGACAACTTTGGGCAGTCTAACAACATGCGCGTTTGACAGTGGTTAAACTCTGAGATTCTCGGGGTGGCCCGCTCCGAAGGCGAGCTCATAATGCCGTCGCGACGAGCAATTGTCGCTGGTCGAGACCGAGAGCCTAATTGCGCTTCTCGAAAATAACGATGTGCTGCAGGGGGAGTGTCTCCACGGTGCGCACGTAGACTAACCCAACCGCATTCATTTCCCTCTCCAACTGCTCCACTGACATTTTGTGCACTTCCTTGATGCGGACCGCGGGATCTTCCTTGCGGTACTCGACAAAGACCACGCGGCCTCCTGTCTTCAGGGCTTCGCGAACTCTTGTCATCACCTCAAATGGATAAGTCAGCTCGTGATATACGTCCACGAGAAGCACTAGGTTTACGCCGCTTACGGGGAGGTGAGGATCGATCTCGCTGCCACGCACTACTTCCACGTTCGTCGCTTTCATCGCCGCCGCACGTGCTCGCAGGGTATTCAGCATCGCCTCCTGAATTTCTACGGCTAGCACCTTGCCAGTTTTGCCAACTTTTGGCGCTATCCGGAATGTGAAGTAGCCCGAGCCTGCACCCAAGTCCGCAACAACGTCTCCAGGACGAAGATCCAACGAGTCAAGCACCTTGGCGGGGTGTTCCTCTTCTTCGCGCTCGGGGCGGTCCAGCCACTCTATGCCGCCTGGACCCATTACCTGAGCGATTTCCCTCCCCATATAGAATTTTCCCGTACCGTTCGGGTCATGGTTCGCTCGGGTCTCGTAAAGCGGCGGTGTTGGTGAAGCGGGAGCCAGAATTTGTCGAAAAACAGCGGGTGCGGAAACGCTGGGCAAAACCGCGTGATACTGGGAAAACGAATCATGTGCGCCGGCCCCGACAAATGCTGACCCGAGGATGTAAGCAAGAATGCACCGCTTGAGATCGACAATCAAAAGCATCTCCAGACTTTGGACAGTGCCCCATGTCAACAATAGTCGTTTGCGGCGGGCGTGCTCTTTCACCCGGAACCTCGACAGGGGCGACTCGAGTTGTCCCAGGTCTTGATTTCGAGATATCGAGCGTCACGATGCTCTCGATCGGGTCAGCCGCTATCAATCAGCGCTCGCTGATCCTCTCTTGCACTCGTTACCCGCATGCGCTCGCCACTCGAACCTCAGTTCTTCTTCCCGGGCCGGAGTCCGCGATGGTCGAACGCGGTTCGGCAGTCCTGAAAGCGATGGACGCTCTTTGCCACCCAGAGCCAGAGGGGTGCGACGTTGTCGAGCATCTCGGAGCCGAGGGCCGTGATGGTGTATTCAACCCTGGGAGGAACCTCGGCAAAGACCTCGCGGGTTACGAGCCCGTCGCGCTCCAGTCCGCGGAGGGTCTTCGTCAGGGACTTCTGGCTGATGCTTTCGACCTGATCCATGACGCGGGAGAAGCGCATGGGCTGGCCGTGTTCGGCAATCACGCTCATGGTCCAGAGCGACCATTTGTCTGAGATGCGGGAGACCATCTCGCGCGTGAGAGCATCCTCGGCTTCGGTCAGTGTCTCGCAGAAATCTTTGATGTCTTTCCAACTGAATCTCGATTCCTTCCTCAATTGCTTACCCAATTCCTTCATAGATTTCTCCATTAGTTACCTCAAGGTGTGTACGGCACAAGAACGTGCCTTATTGCCAAGGGATACTATTGGCCTAATACTAGACCTATGAAGACGAATTGGACTACAGCAAATATTCCCTCGCAGGTTGGGCGCAGGGCTGTAATAACGGGCGCGAACAGCGGCATCGGGTTTGAGGCGGCGCTGGCTTTGGCCATGAAAGGCGCTGAGCTGATT
>Ga0302320_10026457_pt1 | contig 11233 bp, 13 predicted proteins | sample Bog_T0_3_FD_202130 | JGI IMG/M metagenome (GOLD analysis project Ga0302320, IMG submission 202130) | Peat permafrost microbial communities from Stordalen Mire near Abisko, Sweden - Bog_T0_3 | ecosystem: Environmental > Terrestrial > Soil > Wetlands > Peat | place: Sweden: Abisko, Stordalen Mire... | reverse complement strand
GAGGGAAACAACTCGGTACCTACTTCATCAGAGCCTGCGATGCCGGCGAAGGCACAGCCTGCTGGCCTCTCGGGTACATGTACTTGGACGGCGAAGGAGTCCCAAGAAATGCTGCGCGGGCAGAGGTCTACTTCTCCAAGGACTGCGATGGAGGCGACACACGAGCTTGCGAAGTCCGCAGCGTCTTCGATCAGAGCGGCAATGTTGTTACGATGGACTACTCACGGGCAAATGCCCTCTTTGGGAAAGGATGTGGCACAGGCACCGCTCTGTTTTGCAGTGCCCTTGGGTGGAGTTACCGAAATGGTTGGGGAGTAGACAAAGACATAGGAAAGGCTAGAGAACTTCTGAACAAGGGTTGCGCGATGAAGGACTATTGGGGCTGCGGCCAACTGAAGAAGATTCCATAGGCGGGTGGCCGGGTGTGGCCTCCGACCCCGAACCCAACCCCTCGCCCGAAGCCGCGCCAATCACCCTCACCCGCCCCGCGACACTCACAACTGTTATCGAGGTGGCATTCGGTGTGTCTATGGCTACTTCGCAAAGCGCAGGCTGGGTTCTGGGTCGGAAGTACCGTAATCTGAGACTCCTGAGAACGGAGCGGACCCCGGTGTTTCCTATAGAATGGTAAGGACTCGTCCCGGCCGTCCCAATCGACCATAAGTCACACGTTTTCTAGCGTCTGAGCATTGCCAAAGATTGCAAGCCGGCATATGGCCGAGTGAGCGGTAAGTTGCAGATCGACGATGGCGATGACACTCAATCCCGAGAAGGCACTCATCTTCCGAATCGTTCATCGGGACAATCTCCCATGGATTCTCGATCAAGGACTACACGCCAGGAATGGACTGGTCTTCGATCCTAATTATCGAAATATCGGCAACGTCGACCTGATCGGGAAACGAGCGTACCGCAATGTTAAGGTTGGTCCCCTGGGGACCTTGAACGACTACGTCCCCTTCTATTTCACGCCGTTTTCGATCATGATGTACAACATCCACACCGGATACAACGTCGAGCAGGTACCGAATGAGGAGATACTGATCTTCGTTTCATCCTTGTTCCGAATCTCGGAGTTGGGTATCCCGTTCGTATTTACCGACCAGCACGCTTATCCTGCGATGGCGAACTATTACACCGATCTGAAGGACCTCGGCGAAGTAGACTGGGATTTGCTAAACCGGAAAGACTTTAAGCACGATCCGGACGACCCGGCGAAGAAGGAGCGATATCAGGCGGAAGCCCTCATCTGGAAACATGTTCCACTTGAGGCCCTGCTTGGCATCTGTAGCTGCAATGCAACGGTAGATGCCATGGTGAAAACCGAACTTGCTCTACGGAATCTCGGAGTTCAAACTACTGTACAGAGGAACTGGTACTTCTGATGATGAAATTTCTGCAAGGTAATCTTCTCGATGCCCCAGTTGAAGCGCTCGTCAATACCGTAAACACGGTTGGCGTGATGGGCAAAGGAATCGCTCTCATGTTCAAAGAGGCATTCCCGGAGAACTTTCGAGCCTACGAGGACGCTTGCGAACACAAAGAAGTGAAGATCGGCAGAATGTTCGTTACGGAGAGTCGCACCTTTTCCGGGCCGCGTTGGATTATCAATTTTCCAACGAAGAAACATTGGCGTCAGCCTTCCAAGCTGGACTGGATCACGGAAGGTCTCGGAGACCTTCGCAAGGTCATCCAGGAGAATGCGATTCGATCGATTGCATTGCCGCCTTTGGGAGCGGGCAACGGCGGCCTCGACTGGAGCGAGGTGCGTCCGGAGGTGGAACGGGCACTTAGCGGTCTTGAAGGCGTCGAAGTCCTGGTTTATGAGCCAACGGCGAAATATCAGAATGTCGCCAAACGGACCGGCGTCGAACAACTGACGCCGGCACGGGTTCTCATGGCGGAGATGATCCGTCGCTACTGGGTGTTGGGGATCGAATGCACGTATCTGGAAGTGCAGAAGCTGGGATGGTTTCTGGAGCGGAGCATTCATTTGTTGGGAATCGAGGACCCTCTCAAGTTCCAATTTAAAGCGGACAAATACGGTCCTTTCTCGGTCCGCCTTCGGCACATGCTAAATGCTCTCGACGGGACCTACCTTCACTGTGATAAGCGCCTCAGTGATGCTGGCCCCTCCGATACGATTTGGTTCGACGAAAAGCGGCGGCGCTACGTGGATTTGTTCCTCCAACAGGACGAGTCGCATTCGCTTAACAAGGTTTTGGATCTGACCGCTAAGCGTATCGACGGGTTTGAATCTCCGTTAGGCATGGAACTTCTGGCGACTGTCGACTGGTTGATCGAACGAGAACACCGGGAACCGACTGTTGCAGGCATTCGCGCCGGTCTACGGGAGTGGCCTGCAGGAGAAGCCGCTGCCGAGCGCAAGCTCCGGTTGTTCAATGATCGATTGATTGGCTTAGCACTCAATCAATTGGTGATGCCGATCAGCAGCTAGCCTCCGGAAGATCTTCGCACCGGCGTCGCGTTGCTGTCGAGCGAATGACTTCAACGATGGAATCTCCACGTATCGGCTGGGATTTCTGTTTCGACTACTGGCCGGAGAAGCCAGTCATCGGGAGGTTGAGTTTGTCGAAGAGAATCTTGTTGCGCTTCTTCGCATCGCGAAGGAGCTTGGTATACGAGATCACCTCTACATATGCGGAGAGGGATGGGTTATATCCGAAGTATCCCAAGTTGTCCGGCGTGCGGATCAGCCCCTTGTCCTCCGCAATGATCTCCACCTCGCGCTTGGTATCGCAAATGACGTAAGCGTAAGCCGGAATCTTTTCCGACTGCACCTTGATTTCCAGGCCACGGCGATCCTTGAAGTGCCCACCCTTTATTTCCCTGATCAAGCGATAGACCTGCTCGATCGGGTCCTCGTTCTTGTAGTTGCTGCGATCGGGCTTCTTGAACTCGACGATGACCAGCGAATTGAGTACGGCTTCGTCTTCCGCAAACGTCAGGGCCCGGTCGAACAGCATAAGATCCGGCCGCGATAGAGACTCATTGACCAGGACATTGGCCGTGTGCAGTGGCAAGTCTGAAGCCAGATAGCCATGGTAGGCCAGCCGTTCGTCGATAATCCACAGATTCTGCTGTTCGTAGGGAACGTCGTCTGATGCTGCCCGCATCGGATAGATGATTCTGTGAATAATCTCTTCCAGCGGATATTTCCCCGTCTCAGGATTAACTTGAAGACTCTTATCCAGAAACTCCAGGATGACCCTTCGATGAGCGACATATTGGGCGAGAGAGGATTTCCCGATCTCGTTGGCTCGCTCGATAAATTCTGCAACCTTCGCTTCGTACTCCTCGGGCTTCAACGACTCCTTGCCGCTCTCAGCTAATAACTTTCCACTTTCCTGCTTCAACTCCCTCTGGCGTTGATGGAGTTGCTCGTGCAACGCGATCTCCAAGGCCAGGCCCTTCGTCGTGGGAGCTATCTTATCGATGAACTGAGGCAGGTAGCGAACCAGAGGGCGGTACTCAGGAGCCTCCTGGGCAATGTACGTTGTGATGCGTTCCTGCTTCTCCTTATTGATCTCTTCGAGGAAAGGGGCGAGATCCTTTTTCACACTCTCAACGGCATCGGACCGAATGTCACGGATCGTAATCTCGCCCACAACACTCTCGTCGTCGTCGCCAGAGGGAATGGAGAAATCAGTGCGCTCTCCGTTCGCTGTCTTGTCGAGATAGTCACCCTCGATAAAGCCCAGATAGACGAAAGGGCCTATGGTGTCAGAGAGCCTGCTCTGAAGGTTCGGTATCACTTTGTCGATTTTTTCCGTTCGGACCTCCCGAGAATTTGCAGCGTACATCAGACGATGCAGGTTCTCGTAGGGAGAGTACAAGCGAAGGCCACGCATCCTGAACGTGTGATCCTTCACCTGGAAGGTGTGATCTGTCGCTCCGGCTGCGAAAGTCTCCGCGAACGCCTTATTGAGGTCAATCGAGTCGATCTCATCTCTGAGCGTCACCGATGGAGCTTTCGGATCAATAAAGAAGGGCAGGCAATGCTCCATCAGACGCCGGGAAATCGCTGCGAGGCTCCGCGGGCATGTCTCTTTGTAGGGGTCCAGCATGCCGACGAGTCGAAGGATTGTGGTCGGCTCCAGCGCAGAGGAAGGCTCCGGAGTCGGCGGCTGGTCCGCGTCTGACGTAAACGTAAATTTTTGCTGCCACATCCTGCCGTCTTCGAGGTAGTGACTCTCGATCTCCGCGGCCCGGAACGCCTTCAGCCACAGAAACCTGCCAAGGCCCTTGCCTCCCTTTCCGGCTTTATAGCGTGTATCAGACGTAAAGAACGAATCGATGTTTCTCGCATTGAAACCGACGCCGTTGTCCGTCACGACGAACGTGTGAATCGCTCCGGTTCCCTCGACCTCATGGAGCGTTGGTTCCCGGACCGCAAAGATGTCGATGTGGGGAGTCTCAGAGATCGATGGCAGTTCTTCCACCGCCTGCAGCGAGTTGACGACCGCCTCAAAGACCGGCAAGAGCGGCTTTGACCGTGGCAGAACCGTGTTTCGCACTTTTCCCGCGATGTCGACCTTCATTGCTGAGGCTCCGAGGTTTCAAGGAAGTTTAGCATGTTCATTCTCCTATTGTTCGCCAATCTGTTCCCCAAGCGCTTTTTGATTGGGGGATCTTCTCCGTTTATATCCAACTACTTCATTTCCAAATGACTAAGGACGATCAATGAAAGCATCCAAGCTTTACGAAGCGCTCCATGCGCTGATCAGCGAGCGGTGCCTCTGCATATTTGGGGGCGCATGCGGCGTCGGTAATGCCTCGCAAGGCGGAGATTTCAATCTCGAGTTTTTGACGCGACACGTCCAGATCGTTCGCGCGTAGTTGCGCCGTGGCCGCTTCATTTTGGGCAAGCTTACGCGGGGTTTAATCGGAAAGTAGACGCCCAGGCCGCTTATGAGTAAACCAACCAGAATCCAAAGGCTTTCCATCTGTGAACGAAATATATGTGTTAATTTCGACTTCGCCTCAAGTGCCTCCGCCGAAGAGGGGACCATTCGTGGACCCTATGAGTTCAACGGACAGCCAGTTCCCGTTCGGTGGTAGGCCATGCGAAAGCCGACTCGCCCTCAAGGGCCGGACGGTTCGACTTGTTCGGCGAGGACGACGGCCCCGACGCTTTACCGGGGCAATCACAGAGTAACTGAAAGTTGGAGGCTAGCTTCAGGCGGCCTCCTCCAGTTCTTCATCCTCTTGCGCCTCGTTCTCTTCCTCCGCTTCGGCGAGAATCTCTTCTTCCTCGTCGATGTCCTCGGCAGGGCGGTAGTTGTGGCCACGGGGCTGGTGCATCGAAGAGGCTGTTTACTACGGCAGAGTGCTGTCTGATCTCACGGTCTTGTTCTAAGCAAAGGATGCGCGCTTGATCTTCTGGCGGAAGTCCTCTCCCTGCATCTCCACCACCAGGCACATCTCCTGTAGTCGTGAGCGCATACGTTCGCCAATACGGTCGCCCAGCGTCTCTTCGCGCATCGAGGCTCGGAGTTGTCCGTTTGAGCCCGGCTCGACGCCCAGCGGGGCGATGTTTGCGTAGTTTGTGGTGATGATGGTGGTACGACGGTCGTTGTAGCGCGAGTTGAGTACCTGTGCCACGGTATCCCACACCCATTCGCTCGGCTTCGCCGCGCCGAGTTCGTCCAGTACAAGGACCTCCGCATTGCAGATGGGGCGAAGTATCTCCATCTCGGTCGCCTGGACGCCTTGGTTGTAGCTGTTCTGGACTTCCTTCAGCAGCTCGCGATAGTCCCAGAAGAGACCGGAGGCACCACGTTCAGCGATCACGGCTTGAAGGATGCCGACGGCAAGATGCGTCTTGCCTACGCCGATCGAGCCGGTGAGCAGTAACCCAGTTCCACCACTTTCGATGGGGTAACCCTCAACAAACTTTCGCGCCCTCATATGCGCAGCGGCGAGCGTCTTATTGACTCCGCGGAATGCACTCTCGTAGCTGTCCAGTGAGCAGTGCTCGTAGCGTTTGGGTATCCGTGCGCGTTCGAGCATACGCGCAGCGCGGCGCACGAGGAGGCACTCGCAGGACCGGGCCACCTGGCGCCCATTCTCCTGTACGATTCGCAGTCCCGAACCCTCACACACAATGCAGACTTCGGCCATATTCTCTCGATCAGTTCCAGGTCCGGAGATTCCAAGCCGGACCCGAAGGTAGATGATTGTCACTATACCTCAATTGGCGCTGTATTCGGCATAACTCTCTACATCCAAAGCAGATACCACAGCCGTTAGGCCACGCATGAATACCGTTGACGGTGGGAGGATAATTGGCCCAAGAAACTCCGATCCGGAAAGAGTTGATCGACTACGACGCGAGGCGTAAACCCCGCACAAAACGATTCTGTGTGAAGTGTCAGAAGGACCTCGATTCTGGCAGGCCGGTGCGCCGCGTATATGTGACCCGCGATATGGAAGCTGTTCACCCGGACGATCTTGGGCGCTACCTTCCCTCCGACGGCGACTTGGGCTGGTGGCTCATTGGGAACGATTGTGCTCGGCTTCTCGGTATGGAATGGACCGTGCCAGAGATCGTCCCGTAATTCCGAAAGATGGCGGTGGTATATTTTAGAGATGAAGCAGCAGGACGGCGGACTAGCTCGGACTCAGATCCTGTTACCCAGCGTGGGGGAGTTCTTTTCGCCGACCGGGATACTCGCGCACGCCAGCGGACTCCAGTTTGAGTTTCGCCCGGGCCAACTACAGATGGCACTATACGTTGAGAAGGCGCTCATTGAGGGCTCACACTTGGTCGTGGAGGCGGGGACCGGGACCGGCAAGACTCTCGCCTACCTCTATCCTTCGTTACGCTTCTCCCTTATCACCGGGAGACGAATCATTGTGTCGACTGGGACCAAGAGCCTGCAGGAGCAGTTGTTTTACAAGGATGTCCCGTTTCTTGAGTCAATTCTCGGGCCTCTCAATATCTGCTACATGAAGGGTCGAAGCAACTACCTCTGTCGCCAGAAACTCCAAGACATTCACCCGGCGTCGCTTTCAGGGGCGGAAGCCCTTCACTTCAAGATCATCGAGGAGTGGGCCAAGACAACGGAAACCGGCGATCGGGCGGAGATTGCGGCGTTGCCTGAGAAAAGCACTCTCTGGGGCAGAATAGACGCCCGCACAGACGCCTGCGTTGGCAAGGACTGCGCTCATTTTCTCGACTGCTGTGTGTCGGAGATGCGACGGCGCGCGGCTGAGAGCAACATCGTTATCATCAACCATCACCTCTTCTTTACCGACCTCGAAATCAAGATGAAGGCACCGGAGGCTGCGGTTCTGCCCGCTGCCTGCGCTGTCGTCTTCGATGAAGCGCACGAGTTAGAGCATATTGCGTCAGATTGCTTTGGCGTTTCCGTAAGCAACCGCAGAGTAGAGGATCTCATTTCAGATGTGCGCAAGGGCACGAGTGACGCGGATAGACGAGCCGAGGTTGCCAAGGTGGCCGGAACGGTTGTAGATCGATTCGCCTTACTGTGGGCCGCAATGCCGGGAAAGAAAGAGCCATCCCGAATAGTGTTCGACGGCCGGCCAGAGTTTGTCGTCGCGCGCAATGAGATTTATTCGGGTGTTTTGTCAGCCCTGCAGCTTCTTCACAGCATCCTCAAGTCCGTCGCGGAAGATGATGAAGCGGTCACATCACTTGTCCAAAGAACGAATCAACTCTTCTCAGAGCTTCGCTATCTCGTGGAATCAACATCCGACTCGGCCGTCTTCTGGATTGAGAGGCGTCTGGCGGCCCATGGAACAGCTCTGAACACATTCATTCAGGCAACACCGATAGACGTCTCTGAAATTCTGGCTGTCAGCGTGTTCGAAACGTACGATACGACAGTCCTTACTTCGGCTACCCTCGCCGTCCAAAAAGGTTTCTCTCACATGCGGAAGGCGCTCGGAATCGCCGAGGCCGACGAGATCATCGTCCCATCTCTCTTCGACTATCCGAAGCAAGCGTTGCTGTATGTGCCAAAAGACATACCTGATCCGCGCGATGACGCTTTTTTTGACTCCGCAAAGGCGCACATCACGGAGGTCCTTCGAATCTGCCAGGGGCGTGCTTTCTGCCTGTTCACCAGCTACGAGATGATGCAGAAGATGCACTTGGCGCTGAAAGACGTCCTCCCGTATCCGCTACTACTGCATGGCACCATGACGAGGAATGAACTTCTCTACCAGTTCCGCACAACGCCACACGCGGTCATCTTTGGCACCTCGTCGTTCTGGCAAGGTATCGACGTTCAAGGCGAGCAACTAAGTTGCGTGATTATCGACCGGCTTCCCTTCTCTGTGCCGAGCGACCCCGTTCTCCAGGCGCGCGTGAAAGCAATCGAGAATAGCGGAGGCAGCGGATTCTTCGACTATCAGGTTCCCAAGGCCGCTCTTGCCCTCAAACAAGGGTTTGGCAGGCTGATCCGGTCAACTACCGACCGCGGCGTGTTGGTCATGCTCGATCGGCGCATCCAGCACATAACTTATGGGAAGATATTTCTCGAAAGCCTGCCCCCTTACCAAATAACCGATGAGCTTGATGACATACGAAGATTCATGGGGGTAGCCGACAGCGTTGTGATTCCCAAGCACCAGTGCGCGGCGGCGCCTGAGATGACAGCATGACGACTGCCCGCTCCTCCCATGACCCTGGCGGTAAGACACTGATTCCCGTCCTGCCCGGGATGCTTTAGACCAGCTCAATGCGGAGGCCACGGCCAACAGCGCGCGCGCCTCTGGTGAGGGTCTGAAGGGTCACAGAAGCATCACCGGGAGCAATGAGCCGGTTCAAAGCAGCGCGGCTCGTGGGCATACGCCGCCAACCTTGGCGATCTTTCCTTTCTCCATGGCCTGCTGGACTGCCAGCCTTATTGTTTTCTGAGAGCTCAAGCGCATTCCCACCATCGGATATTGAATGGCTTTAAACGGGTGAAAATGGATATTCCTTGCCTTTGGGTGAAAAATGGCTAACAATGGGTGAAAATGGGTATCAGTTATGCACAGCATCAAGAACATCACGATTACGCCCGAAATCCTCAAACTCATCGCCGAAATCGATGAGTTCAAAGGGCGCTGGAAGGTTATTGAGACCCTCGCCCCAGAAAAGCTGACTACCCTCCGGCGGATCGCCACGATTGAGAGCGTAGGGTCGTCCACCCGTATCGAAGGCTCCAAACTGAGCGATTCGGAGGTGGAGAAGCTGCTCTCCGGGCTGCATACCAAGTCGTTTGCCAGCCGTGATGAGGAGGAAGTGGCGGGCTATGCCGACGCGATGGACATGATTTTCGAGGACTTTGCTTCCATCGGTTTGACCGAGAATCACATCAAGCAACTGCATGGCGTGCTGCTCAAATACAGCTCCAAGGATCAGGACCATCGCGGCGAATACAAAAAGGTGACGAACCATGTCGAGGCCTTCGGACCCGACGGCAAGAGCCTGGGCGTTGTTTTTGAGACCGCCGCACCCTTTGAAACACCCGGTTGGATGAAAGACCTCGTTGATTGGTTCAATCGCTCAGTGGAGGAGGAAAGCCATCACCCTCTGATACTGATCGGGATATTCATCTTGGTGTTTCTGGCGATCCACCCGTTCAAGGACGGTAACGGCAGGCTGTCGCGTGTGCTGACGACACTACTCCTGCTGCGTGCAGGGTACGGCTATGTCCCCTACAGTTCGATGGAAGGCGTTATCGAGCAGAACAAGGATAGCTATTACCTCGCCTTGCGCCGCACCCAGCAAGCTATCCGCAAGGAGGAACAGAACTGGGAAGCCTGGCTGGTGTTTTTCCTGAAGACGATGGCGAAGCAGAAAGACAACCTGGCCGCAAAGGTGAAAGAGGAACAGGCGCTTCGCTTGTCCCTGCCCGCTCTATCCCGCCAGATATTGGAACTGGCGAAGACGCGCGGCGAGATCACCGTCAAGGAAATCGAGGATACGACCGGAGCGAACCGCAACACCATCAAGGTGCACGTGAAGAAGCTGGCGGAGCAACACTATCTGCTGCAGGTCGGTAAGGGACGCGGTGCGCGCTACACGATAAAGTAGCCCAACTCGGCGGTTAGAGGTGCCGGAAAACGGGACGACCATCCCGACGCTTTACTCAAACTCTGCCGCCGTTGCCACGGGAGGGTAAAAATCCTGCGACGGGTCGCAGTTCGCAAGTCCAAAACACCCGCACAAGGAGACGAACTATGGGAAAGACGCGCGGCGACATAAACATTCATTCGCACGGCTTCATGGAGACGCCTCTCCCGGTAGTGGACCCGCGTGTTGGTAATCCTGGATCGGCGCATCCAGCACCCGTACTATGTAAAGTGTTTCTCGAAAGCCGGCCACCTTATCGAATAACGAATGACCTTGAAGAAGTTCAAAGCTTTATGAGGCGAGCCGACGTCGTCGTGATTGCGGACCAGCTAGCGGAGGCGGCTGAGATAAGCGCATGACTACCGTCCGTTCGCCCCATGATGTTGGCGGCAAGACACTAATTCCTGTCCCCATCTGGATGCGTAGCACGGCCGTCTTCGGCGGCGTGAACGACGAGTATCGTTACACCCTCAGCCGCACCTGGGACGATTCCCTGCCGATAGTCATGTTTGTGATGATGAATCCGAGCACGGCATCCATAACGCACAATGACCCCTCGGTGGCGAAGTGTTGTCGTTATGCGGCTGATTGGGGATATGGTTCGCTGTGGATAGGCAATTCGTGCGCCTACAGAGCCACGGACCAGAAGCGGCTTATCGCAGTGGCATATCCGGTCGGACCTGAGAATGACAAATATCTACTGGAAATGGCTGATCGGGCATCCCTGATCCTCCTCGCCTATGGACAGCCTCACAAATCGCTCCGGTATCGAGGGCCTGAAGTTGCAAAGCTGCTTTCCCGTGGTGGAACCCGCCCGCTGCATGTGCTCAAGCTCTGCCAGGATGGGACACCATCGCATCCGCTTTATCTTCGCGGAGACCTGAAGCCCACTCTTTGGCGCTAGCCTCAATACCGAACAACTCGTCCGTTTGAACCCGTCTTGCGCCCAGAATATGGGCGCATTTCTGTTCTGCGACTCTCCGCCGACGCAACCATACTCCAACCCGGCCATGGCCGGAATGAAAGGAACACCTGATGGCATCCGCCTCTGTAATCCGTGCAGCCGTAAGTTCCAAGATCCTCAACAAGGTCGACCGATTCTTTTCTAACCGCCTCAGCGGC
>Ga0302320_10026456_pt1 | contig 11233 bp, 11 predicted proteins | sample Bog_T0_3_FD_202130 | JGI IMG/M metagenome (GOLD analysis project Ga0302320, IMG submission 202130) | Peat permafrost microbial communities from Stordalen Mire near Abisko, Sweden - Bog_T0_3 | ecosystem: Environmental > Terrestrial > Soil > Wetlands > Peat | place: Sweden: Abisko, Stordalen Mire... | reverse complement strand
GGCCATCGGACTCATCACCGTACTGGTGATCGCCACACCTGTCGTCTCGTGGTGGGCGCGGGCCTACGCCGGTCCCATTGAGCGGCCAACAGGCGACGTGCTCATTCTCCTCAGCGCGGCTGGCGACGACCGGGGCGGCATCTCCTATTCCTCTTATTGGCGTGCGCGGGAAGCGATTTTTGCATGGCAAACAGGAGGCTTCAAGAAGATTGTGATCAGCGGCGGCGGTCCTGGCATCCTCAACTTCCTGATCGTTGAGGGCATTCCCCGTGAAGCCATTGTTGCCGAGTGGCGATCCACCAGCACGCGCGAAAACGGAATCGAGACGGCGCGCCTGATCCAGGGCATGCCCGGCAAGAAGGTTCTGCTCACCAGCGACTTTCACATGTACAGGGCGCTTCACGTATTCCGCAAGCAGGGCATTGAAGTCACACCCATGGCTGTTCCGGATGTGCTTCACTCGACCGAGCACTGGAACGGCCGCTTCTCCGCCTTCGAGACGATGCTGGTCGAATCCGTCAAGATCATCTACTATGCCCTGCGCGGTTGGATTTAGGAGTTAGTTTCAGTCCGACGCTCTCCTGGCCCACATAAGGTCAATTTTCTTCCATGGAGAATCTTGGCGACGATTCAAAACGCTGCCCAGGGAAATCTCCACCCTGCCAGTACGGCCAGCGCGCCAGCTTGATCAACGAGGGTTCTAATCGACCCGTTCGACCAGCAGGACCTGCTCGTCGTTGTCGACCTCCTGGAACTTGACCTCGATAATCTCGCGGCTGCTGGTGGGCACATGCTTGCCGATGTAGGTGGCCTCGATGGGCAGTTCGCGGTGGCCTCGGTCGATGAGTACAGCCAGTTGCACGCGCTGCGGCCGGCCGTGATCGAAGAGTGCATCGAGCGCGGCGCGGACAGTGCGGCCGGTGTAGAGCACATCGTCGCAGATGACCACATCGCGGCCCTCGATGTCGATGCCGATTGCGCCTGGGGTTACCACCGGGCGCACATCTGCGGTCGTCAGATCGTCGCGGTAGAACTGGATGTCGAGCACGCCGGTGTCCACTGTGCGCTTCTCGATGCCGGAGATCAGCCTGCCCAGCCGCTCGGCCAGCGGAACGCCGCGGCGCTTGATGCCGACCAGGGCCAGGTTTGTGCTGCCATTGCTCTTTTCAACAATCTCGTGGGCCAGGCGCACCAGTGTGCGTTCGACCTCCGAGGCGGACATCAGCCTGCCCTTGATGCGCAGGGAGGGTTTACTTTCAGCTTCGCTCATGGATGTTCTCTTGCCTGGCTGTCGCAGCCAGCCTCTCGCAGGATGATACGAGGGTTTGGTCTTGCGAGCAAGTTGTGGAGAAATAAAACCGAATCCAGGAGCGTGGACAAGGCCAGGAAATCAGGCGATTGCAGCGCAGGGAGAGCCCGCCCGCAGGCGCAAAACCGCCCCTTAGACCTCCGGTTGCCGCGTGCGCCCCATCAGCCGCGCACCCAGCGCGCCTCCCGCGGTCGCAAAGACCACCAGGGCAAGGACCAGAAAAAGCATGATGCTAAGGGTCACGCCGCCACGCCCTTCCGGGGAATTCAGCAGCGTTTTGGCCGCGAGAATCGTCTGCGCATCAATCCCAGCGGCCGCCCACTGTTGGCTGGCTTTTTCGCTCACCTGGATCTGCCAGAAGTCGTCGAATACTTTGCCCTGGTGAAAGAAGAAGCGCATTGCAAAGAGCGAGACGCTCATGGTCGCCGCGGCTGCCCACGCTCCCAGCAAGCCGGTGACCAGGCCGATGCGTGCGCCGGCTCCGATGGTGATCCACGCCGGCCGCTGGCTGCGCAAGTAAATTGCAACTGCCCAGGCGCCCGCCACAGCCATCCACACGAATCCCAAAAGGCCTACCGCCGAGAGTCCGAAGGACAGCACACCGGCAGGAATCGCCAGCAGCAGCGCCGCGCGCAGCGCCGGCTTCCAATCTACGCTGCCCGCATCCCGCACCGGCTCATCCCAACGCACCGGCTGGGCTTGCCCAAGGGGCGCGTCAGCTCCGTACACCAGTTGCGGCAAGCCGCAGGCGGGGCAGTAGCTATTTTCGGCCAGGACGGCCTGGTGGCAGCGGTTGCAGGTGATTTCCATACATCTACGAGCCTATCGTATTTCGCCGCGGCGTGTGCGAAGCAATGAAAACGCCTGCCGGAAAATGCCGCTCCGGTATGCGACTCGCCCCGGCATTTAAACGCCGATGCTGGCGCTAGCGCACGAAAGAGGGACAGACACGCTCGCTACGTTGCGCTGCGCTGCTGACGCTCTCTGTGGCGCGCCTTGCGCATACGGCGCAGCGTGAGGAATTGCGAAACCGACATAAAGTTACGTTCGCCGCAGTTCAAGCAGCGCACCGGCAAGCGCATGAGAAGCAATTGAGACAGGTCTGACGACCGAAGACGCGAAGTGCGAAACTTCAAAAAGCCGCAAACACAGCAATAGATGGCCATACCAGCCTCCAGCTATCGCAAATCAAAGGGAAATACCGCAAGGAAAAACAGGAACGCACTCACATGGCGCTTGCTGTCTGCCGATTGGAAGGAACAGCCCCATCCTAGCAGGGATGCGCGTGCCAGTCATTCTTGCAAAAGGAGCGCAGGAAAGCGGAGATAAAAGGCCAGAATCTCACAGCCTGCTGGAGGCTACGGACGGAAGCTTTGCGGCCACGATAGCCTCGGCGGCGGCTACCACCTCTTCCAGCGTCAGATTGGTTGAATCCAGCAGAACGGCGTCGGGGGCCGGCTTGAGCGGAGAATCGGCGCGGTTGCGGTCCCGTTCATCGCGGGCGCGCAAGTCGCGGATCACCTCTTGTGGCTGGATAGCGGGCTTGGGTCCAAGCTGATCGAAGCGTCGCAGGCCCCGCACTTCGGGAGCAGCGTCCAAAAAGATTTTGACTTCGGCCTGGGGAAAGACCACAGTGCCGATGTCGCGGCCCTCCATGACCACCCCGCCTCTGGCGCCCATCTCCTGCTGCATACAGACCATCCAGGCTCGAATGGCAGGCCATACGCTGACCTGGGAGGCGGCGTCGGTGACCGTTTGATTGCGGATAAGGCCGGTTACGTCCTCGTCGTCGAGCAGGACGCGGTTGCCGTCCTCGCCCGGCTCGAGACGAATGGAAGTTTCGGCGGCCAGGCTTTCCAGGCCCGAGCTCTCATTCAAGGGAAGGCCTGTGCGCAGCGCCTTGAAGGCGAAGGCGCGGTACATGGCCCCTGTCTCCAGGTTCAACAGACCAAAATGCTGGGCCAGATGACGGGCGACGGTGCTCTTCCCCGCTCCGGCTGGGCCGTCAATAGCGACAATGACTTTGTGGGCCGGATTGGGAGAGCTGAGCGAGCGGGCACTCATCCGCGCTTCTTCGTTCCTTGCTTGGGCCGGGCGGGAAAGCCAAACCTCTTGCTGTTTCCAGCGCGTGCGCTGGCGGCAATCGAGGGCTTCCGGTTATTGCCTGCGTGAGCTGGCCGAGCGGTGGGCCGGGAATCCTTCCGCGGCGCGCTGCTGGTGCGGGGAGTTGCGCCGGGCTTGCCGGCAGTCTTGGCGCCGTTGGAATAAACCTTGCGTTGGCTTCCGTTGCGCGGATTCCAGGCAGGTGCGGCAGACTTGGCAGAGTGTGCGCTGGAAGCCGCCGGGCGAGCAGCCGGCCTGCCGTTTCCGTTATTTGAACCGTTGCCGGCATGAGCGCCGTTGCGCTTGCCGTTTGAGGGTGCAGCCGGCTTGGCGCTCCAACGAGCAGCAGAAGCAGGCCGGGCGCTATTGGCGGTGCGCGAACCGGTTGGCCGGGCCGGACGGCCGCTCGATGACGATTGCGCAGGCTTGCGATCACGAGTGTGCGCGGCCGGGCGGCTGAAATGGGGCCGGGCAGCAGCGGCTTTCCCGCTTACTACCGGTTTGCGCGCGGCCGGGGTGCGGGGCGCGTGAGCTTCTACAGGCTTGCGCGGAGTTGTCGAGGCAGGCGCAGCCGGCTTTGCCACGGCAGGCTCTGGCATCTCCTCATCATGGGAGCGCATAAAGTATGCGGAAGCCGGTATCGACGCGCTGGCGTAGATTGTGGGAGCGGTGGCGAACTCCGGCAGCGTGCCGGCAACATAGAAGTGAGGTGCGTGACCGAGAGAAATGGTATGCACCTGGCGCGTGGCCACCAGGCCGCGCAGCACTTCTCGCACCTTGCTGCGTGCGGTGAGCGGGGCCAGGAACAGTTCGACCTCTTCCATGCTGGCGGCGATCACGGCTTGCAGGTAGATGGAGGCGAGCACCGAGATGGCCGTTACTTGAGAGGTTGAAGCGCCTTCGGCAATGGCTTTCTGGAAGCGCGTGCGGAGCAGTTGCCATTGGGCAGACTGGCCAGGAGCGGAGACGACCGGAATAATGCGAAGCTGTTGCCAGAGTTCGGTGATGGCGCGCAGAACAGCGCCTTCTGTCACTTCCCGGCCCAGCGTACGGGTGAGTTTGCCAATTGTGGTGTCGCCCGCTTCCAGCAGTTTGTAAGCCTGGACTGCGAGCTGCGACACCTGGCGCGAACCGGTCAGTTGCGGGCTGCGACGCCAGTCGCGATCGCCGCGCAGGGCATAAACGTAAGGCAGAACCCAGCTTGCCACAACGAAGTCGGGCGCCTCACCGGGCAGGCCCAGCAGGTTTAGGCGCACAGCCACGCCGTCTGTCTCCAGACGCACCAGTAACTCTTCGGCTAAGGCAATATGTTCGCGGGCGGGAGTGGCGTCGCGCTTGCCGGCTACAGCCTCAACAAACGACGGCGCAATCGAGGTAGAAAACTGCCGCTTGGGCAGGAAGAGACACAACCCGGTCTCCTCAATCCACGTCCGGGCATACTCCAGGGTGAGTGTCCCATGTCCGTCCAGGCGCATCCTTTCGGCGCGCGATGCTTCTAATTGTTCCGATGTCAAAGAAAAACCTCGCTTCCAGGCTGGCGTTGGCGCCGGGCGACCCCGTCCCCTAAGAGGAGGGCTGCCACCTTCCACCTGTTTCAAATTCGATGGAAGGCCCGCTGGATCTCCTTCCAAGAATACAGCAAAGCTATTGGACGTCCATGGGGGCAAGAGGTTGGGTGGCTGGTTTTTGCCAGTTCCACTAGTAACCATTCCATTCGAACCGGGTCGAGCGGGGTATTGACCTTAATGGCGGAATGACAGGCGATGGAAGCGGCAATGCGCGTGCGCAGAGCCGTAAGATCATGATTATGCGTAGGTTCGTCTGAATCGGCGCTGGATTGCTCGATAACCTCGGCTAACATCCTCTCCAGAGCCGCTCCCTCCAGGCCAACCGGGGCAGCCTTCACCGCAAGTGTTTGAGGGCCAAATGGTTCCACCTCGAAGCCGTTGCGTTCCAGCTCATCGGCGATGCCGGCGAATACCACCATCTGGGATGCCTTTAGTTCCACAAGCATGGGCATTAGTAACCTTTGGCGCATTACCTGCTCAACCTGGCGATCTTTTAAAATTTTCTCAAAAAGTATTCTTTCGTGTGCCACATGCTGGTCGATAATCCACAAACCATCGTCACCGGTGGCCAGAATGAACGACTCGCGCAACTGTCCCAGCGGCCGCAGCGAGCCCAGGTGGTCGAGGTTGGCGGCGGCTTGCTCGGCCTCGATAAGGGCCGTTTCCGCTGCGGGATTCGTGCCGGTGGCATCGCTGGGGTTGGGGGAACAGTCGCCTGCAGGCGGCAGGCTGAGTGGCTGAAAGAGTGCCGCCGCAGCCTCGCTCCACGCTTTCTGGTCGCCCCAGTCGCCCGTTTGGAGACTCTGGGCGGTAAAGGGCAGCTTGCCGGGGACTGGTGTGGGCAGTTGATGCGTCAGCTCAAAGGCTTCGGCATCAGCCCCGGCTGTCTGGAACGCGGCCAGATCGGAGTCGGGCTGCGCGGGAAATCGCATCGAATCCGGTGAACCGGGCAAAGGCGAAGCGGCTGGAGGCATCAGCGAAGGGCTGGCTGCGGGCGCGGAATCCAACGCTGCCAGAAAACCGGCTGCGGGCCTGGCTTGGATGAGCGCCGTGCGCAAACTGTCGCGGACAAAGTCGTGGATAAGGCTCTGCTGGCGAAAACGGACCTCGGTTTTGGCGGGATGAACGTTCACATCCACCTCTTCGGGCGGCATCTCCAGGAAGAGCAGTACCACCGGAAAGCTGGTGGGCGGAATCACGTTGCGATAAGCCTCGGTGATGGCGTGCATCAGCAGCCGGTCGCGGATCAGGCGCTTGTTGATGAAGATATAGATGGAATTGCGGTTCAGCTTTTGCAACTCGGGCTTGGAGTAGAAGCCGGTTAATCGAAGAGCGCCGGGGATGCGCGCGGGCTCGTCGGGATTCTTCTTCCAGGGCGGCGGCTCGGGCAATCCGGCGTGGGCCAGAGGGGTCTCGGCGGCCACGGGCAGCAGTTGGGCCAGCGTCTCCTTGCCAAAAATCTGGTAGATGCGCTCGGCCGTGCGGGCGACTGGCGGCGCGGAAACGATTGTGTGCGTGGCGGAGATGAGCTCGAAGTGCTTCTCGGGGTGGGCCAGAGCGTAGTGAGTCACCAGTGCTGTCACGTGGGCCAGTTCGGTAGATTCGGCGCGGAGAAATTTACGGCGGGCGGGAGTGTTGAAGAAGAGATCGGCGACGGCCAGCGAGGTGCCGCGTGGCAGAGCCGCGTCGTCCACGTGGAGGATTTTGCCACCGGCAATCTCGACGCGTGTTCCAGCGCTCTCCTCGCCCGTGGCTGTTTCCAGCGTCACGCGGGCCACAGAGGCGATAGAGGGCAACGCCTCGCCGCGAAATCCCAGCGTCGCAATGGAGAGCAAGTCGTCGGCGGTGCGGAGTTTAGAGGTGGCGTGGCGCTCAAAGGCCAGCAAGGCGTCGTCGCGATTCATGCCGTTGCCGTCGTCGGTGAGGCGAATGAGCTTGCGTCCGCCCGCCTCAACCTCGACCCGGATGCGGTTGGCTCCGGCGTCCAGGGCGTTCTCCAGAAGTTCCTTCACGACCGAGGCAGGCCGGTCCACCACCTCGCCGGCGGCGATCTGATTGGCAACCTGGTCGGGAAGTACGCGGATGCGGCCCATACGGCTCTAAGAGTAACGCAGGGGGTGAGTGTGGGGTCCGTTGAAAACGTGTCACAAATGCCAAATGCCGCCCGGAGGCGGCATTTGCCAACAAGAATCAGTGCAGCGGCGCTAAATGCCCAAGCCGAACTCGCCGGTCTGGCGCTTGCCGGCCTCAGAGTAGAAGTCGTAGGGGGTACGATGGTTGAACTTGTAGCGCTTGCGGAGTTCACGGCCCACGAAGATGCCGAGCGCGGCCACGGCCATTCCCACCGAAAGCCAGCCAATCACCCGTAGGGTGCTGGATTCTTTTGTCTCTTTGGTCTCTTCTTCGGCTGTCAAGGCATCGGGTTCAGTGGACATGAGCTGAATTTCTCCTACTTGAACATCATACCGCTGTATTGGCTGAACTGGATGTGACGACCGACAGCCGTATTTCGGCCCTCTGGAGTAGCAGGACCAAACCCAGTTTCATTTACTCGATAGAGTCGATGCGCGCGAGCCATGCGGCTTTTGTCTCCACGGGAAGGAAGCTCGCACGGATGGAGTTGCGGGCGAGTTGGCGGAGTTCGTCGCGGGTGAATTTCTGCTCTGTGTGGGCCAGCAGGTATTCGTTGGCAAGGTCTGAGCCGAAAAAGGCCGGGTCGTCGGAGTTGAGCGTGACGAGCAGGCCGAGATCGAAGAGGCGGCGCAGCGGGTGGGCGGCAAACGAGGGGCAGACGCCCGTGCGGACATTTGACGTAGGGCACAACTCCAGTGGCACTTCTCGTGCTCTTAGCTCTTGAACGAGATTTTCGTCCTGAATGGCTGAAACAACGTGGCCGATGCGCTCCGAGCCAATGGCGAGAGCTTCCCAAATGGCCTCAGAACCGGTGGTTTCGCCAGCGTGGTTAGTAAGCCGCAGTCCTGCCCGCGCCGCCTGGGTATAGAAAGCGCGAAAAGGCTCGGAGCCGGTGCGCCGCTCATCGCCGCCTAATCCAATTCCGATAATCGAGGGATGCGTGGGTTTGAGTTCGACGGCCTTCAGAAAGACGCGCTCAGCTTCCGGCACGGTGAAGTGGCGTACGGCGTCAAAAATCCAATAGAGCGAGAGGCCCAACTCATGTTCCGCGCGTTTCCGCGCTCGTTCAAGGCCGGTGAATATCGGCTCGAAGGCTGCCGGATCATGGTTGCGCCAGAGGTAGATGACGCCCACCGAGATGTAGACCTCGGCATGAACCACGCCCTGCTCGGCCAAGTGCTCCATCATGTGCCAAGCGGCCAGTTCGTAGTCTTCCGGGCCAATCAGCAGGCGTGTGACAGCCTTGAAGGCCTCCATAAAGCCGGTAAAGTCGGTGAACTCGTAAAGCGCTTCAGCCTCGGCCAGCGTGAGCGGGCGTGCGTCGTGGCGGAGGCTCAGCTCAACCAGCGTAGAGGGCAGAATCGTGCCCTCGAGGTGCAGATGCAACTCGGCCTTGGGCAGGCGACGAATGAAGTCTTCAATCTCCATTGTCATAAGAGTCTACTTCAGCCCAGCAAACTCCGAGCGATGGCGGCTGTAAAGGAAGTAGATCAGCAGGCCCGTGACAAGCCACGCGAAGAAGGCCATCCAGGTCATTACTTCCAAACCCATCATCAGAACGACACAGAAGATGATGCTCAGCACCGGGAATAGCGGCCCGAGTGGCACGCGGAAGCTGCGATGACGCTCCGGCTCGCGAAGGCGCAGGATGAGCACGGCGATGGAAACCAGCACAAAGGCGAAGAGGGTGCCGATGTTGGAAAGATTCGACACGGTGCCAATGTCCAGCAATCCGGCGGGAACACCCACCACAAAGCCAGCCACCCAGGTGGCCACAGCGGGTGTGCGGAACTTGGGATGGATGTGGCTGAAGACGGTGGGCAACAGCCCATCGCGCGACATGGCGAACCAAACGCGCGCCTGGCCAAGCTGGAAGACGAGGATGGAGGAGATCATGCCCAGCATGGCGCCGATAAGCACAAAGAGCCGCACCCAGATGAGGTTGTGGCCGCCGGGAAGCAGCGAGAGCCGCTTGATGGCGTTGACCACCGGCGCCGCGTCACCCATCACCGATTGCCATGGGACAATGCCGCTGAGCACCAGAGCCACTCCGCCATAGAGCACGGTGCAGGCTACCAGCGTAGCCATGATGCCGAAGGGCAGATCGCGCTGTGGGTTTTTGCACTCCTCGGCGGCTGTGGAGACTGAGTCGAAGCCGATGTAGGTGAAAAAGATGATGGAGCCGCCGGTCAACACGCCAGTCCAGCCGTTGGGCATGAAGGGGTGCCAGTAGTGCGGCTTGATGAAGCTGGCGCCGGCACAGATGAAGACCAGGATGGCGGCCATCTTGATCAGAACCAGGACGTTGTTGGTGCGGGCCGACTCGCGGATGCCGCGCACCAGAATGACAGTGAGAAGCATGACGACAAGGAAGGCGGGGATGTTGAAGCCGAAGTGCCAGCCAGACTTGTAGAGGTCGTTGCCGGCCAGATCCTGGAGTCCGGTGGGCAGATAGGCCGGGGAGATCCATTGCACCGGTGGATGGAGGCCGAACCAGTCAAGCAGATCGACGATATGAGCCGACAACCCCACGCTGACGCTCATGTTGCTGAAGGCGTATTCCAGAATCAAATCCCAGCCGATGATCCAGGCCACGAGTTCGCCGAGCGTGGCATAGGTGTATGTGTATGCGGAGCCGGCGATGGGAATCATTGACGCCAGTTCTGCGTAACAGAGCCCGGTGAAGACGCAGACAATAGCCACCAGCACCAGCGAAAGGGCAAGCGCCGGTCCCGCGCCGGGCCGTCCTGCCATGGCCGTGTGGTGGATGAGGTAGTGCAGCAGCGGGGTATCCCGGATATTCGGCACATCGAATTTTTGGCCGGCCATGGCGGTGCCGATGACCGTGAAAATGCCGGACCCAATCACCGCTCCGATGCCCAGCGCGGTCAGTGACCAGGGCCCGAGGGATTTTTTCAGGGAGTGCCCGGGCTCTTGCGAGTCGCGGATCAACTTATCGATGGACTTGCGGGCAACTAGCTGTCTGAACAGGGCGGTTCTCCTCATCCCGCTGTCGGCGGGGGCCTGAGAATGGCAGAGCCTTGCCGGCTAGTAGAGAGTTTTCCGGTTGAGGGTGCCTTCGACGCAGTTTACAGGGTGAGGGTGTGCTGATGGAACTCCGCACTGTTCCGCTCGGGTCCAGAGGCTGGCGGCAGAGGAGAAAAACTAATGGGACTGGAGGAGGGCAAACTGGGGTTCCGGGCCTGCCGCAACCTCGCTGGCCAGCCCGGAACACTGTTTCTTCATGAAGATCGCTTACCGCTTCGAGACGCCGCGCGCGAGCTTCTTGACCTTCTTCTTTTTCGATCCGCGGGGTTCCGTCCGCTTCGCCTTGGGAGCGGCCTTCTTACGGGCGGCGCGCTTCAGCTTCTTCCGTTCCTGTGTATCTTCGATCTTGGTAGTGTCTGCCACTCGTAACCTCTTTCGGTGCAATCTATTCAGGGTTTCCCGCAAATCGTGCGGATGCAACCCCTAGAATAACAGGGTTTGTGTGCCTGCGAAAGCGGCGCTAGCGCGTGAAAACCCGCGCTGAATCTGTTTCCGGCGTACAATTAAAGATAGATTTGAATCATCAGACCCGGCCTTCGAATTGGAAAAGCCTCTTCGGCTCTAGCCTTCCCACCGTCCTGACGAGTTCCGCACCCCACGCAGTAATCACCCGTTGACCGGAGTAAATTCATGCGTTCCGACAAGATACACCGCGCGCTCGCGCAGGGAATGAACCGCTTTGAAGTCTGCCAATTGGTAGCCAAAGGCGTCAAAGCTACCCACAAGACCGGCGCGCGCTTTGAGGATTCAATTAACGATGTGCTGCAATATTTAGGCACCCACGTCACGCTCAGGGAAAATCTTCACCCGGCCGTTCCCCAGGTCAGCGTCAAGAGCCTCAAGCCGGCTGCATAGGCTCACCGGGCCAGCCTTAGCAGGCCGGAGTTAAATTCCACCAAACGCAAGAAAGGGACGGCATAGCGCCGTCCCTTTCTCTTTGATTCCGAACCGGTTGGAAGGGTGGTTACCCTTAGACAACCTGGACGTTCTCAGCCTGCCAGCCCTTGGGACCCTTGGTCACGTTGAACTGGACGCGCTGGCCCTCTTGCAGTGAACGGAAGCCGTTCGACTG
>Ga0302320_10026455_pt1 | contig 11234 bp, 11 predicted proteins | sample Bog_T0_3_FD_202130 | JGI IMG/M metagenome (GOLD analysis project Ga0302320, IMG submission 202130) | Peat permafrost microbial communities from Stordalen Mire near Abisko, Sweden - Bog_T0_3 | ecosystem: Environmental > Terrestrial > Soil > Wetlands > Peat | place: Sweden: Abisko, Stordalen Mire... | reverse complement strand
CCGCGGATGCCGGGTGCACTCCCCCCGCGGCCGTGACGGCCGAGATCTTCGCCAGCGACGACAACGTGAGCCCGGCCCTCGCCCTGACCTCGACCACGCTCTACTGGGTCGACCGGGGCGCCACGATCTCCGACTCCATCCAGGCGCTGCCGCTCACCGGAGGCCCGGTCACCACGCTGTTCACCGCATCTCCCGACCCGAGCGCGGCCATCGAGGACGTGGTCACCGACGGGACCGCGCTTTATTTCGTCCAGGTCTCGACCGGGTCGGACGGCAGCTATACGTCGCGCATCGAATCGGTCCCCGCAAACGGCGGCGCTGCGAAGCTGCTCGCCACCGACGACGGCTTCGACCTTGCCCTCACCGTGGCCGGCGGCTTCGTCTACTACACCGACGGGACCCAGGTGCAGAGCGTCGCAACGTCGGGCGGGAGCACGACGGTGGTGTCGATGGACGGCGGAAGCGCGCTGGCGAGCATTGGCGCGTCGGTCTTCTGGATCGACGGCAGCGGAAGCACGTACACGCTCGGGGGGCCGACGAGCACGCCGTCGGAGATCGTCGCGACCTCGGCCGCAGCGACCGACGACGCGACCCTCCTGGGTACGCTCGTCACCAGCCCGAACGCCCTCTTCTGGCCGTGCCAGGACGACACCAGCGACCTTCTCTGCAGCGTGCCGCAGGCCGGGAGCAACAACGTCACGGTGGTCACGAGCGTGCCTGACGTCGTGAGCCAGCTCGCCGCCAGTGCGACCGACCTCTACTTCGTCGACCCGGGGCTGTGCGGCTGGTCGCTCCAGCGCGTCACGGCGACCGGCGGCGCCCCCGAGGTCATCGCGAGCGGATTCACCGCAAGCTCGGAGGTCACGGCGACGCCGCACGCGATCGCGCTCGACAGCACGTACGTCTACTGGACGGCGGCCGGCCAGGTGCTGCGTACGCCAAAGTAGCGGGCGCGAGACCACCGACGTGCCGATCGGCGCGCCCGGTCTTGCGACAGGGTGTCTCGGTCGAACGACAGACGTCCCGCGAAGAGGGGGCGAGCCCCGGGTCGCGCCTCTCGAGCGTCTCGGTTCGCCGAGCGCGCCTCTGGGCATGCCGAGCGACCCGCGCGATGGGCCGATCGCGCCCCGAGGAGCTCCAACGCGACGCCCAGGTTCGCGAAGAGACTCGCGAAATCATCCGGGAGGGTCGCTCGAAGTGACCCGGAGTGCCCGGCAAGTCCATTTTTCCTCCCGAGGAATGCCGACAGCGGCGCTCGTCGCTCCCTGCGCCGCCCGACGAGTCGATTTTTCGTCCCGAGCCACGGCGAGAGGGTCGCTCGGAGAGCCGAGCGGCTCCCCGAAGCCTCCGAGAGACGAACCATGAGCTTGCCGAGCGGCTCTCGGAACATTCGGAGAGCCGCTCTTCGAAGGCAGCGCCTCCCGACGAGAACCGAGAGAGGAAAAATGGTCTTGCCGCGCGCCTGTTGGAACGTGCCGAGACGCGCGCTTCGAAGTCGGCGCCTCCCGACGAAGACCGAGAGAGGAAAAATGGACTTGCCGGGGGTCTGTCGTCAAACCTCGGGCGTCTCTCGGTGCTCCTCGGGCACCGCGAGGCAGACCGAGACGCCGGGAGCGCGCTCGTCGGGCACCGCTCGTTGCTTCTCGGGGGCCCGTCGGCGAAGCGACGGCGTCGATCTAGAAGCTCCCCGACGCGATCGTCACCCCGAGCGCGCGCGGCATCGCCCCCTCGGTCGCGGCTTCGCGCCAGAGCGGCGCGCGCCGGACATCGACGTCGACCTCGGCCGTCTCCTCCGGCCTCGCCGTGCTCTGCGAGACCCCCGTCGTCGGCTCGCGCGTGCGCAGCGCCATCACCCCGCCCGTGACGAACGCCACGAGCCCGACGCCGGCGATCGCGATCCCGGGCCATACGAGCTCGGCGGCGAGCTTCGGCGGAGCCTGCTTGTCGACGACCTGACCGGCCTCGAGCCCCAGAAGATGTCCGACATGACGTCTCCCGCCACGAGCAGCACGAGACCCGTCCCGAGGAGCACGAGCCCCGTCGTGTGCGTGCGTCGCGACACCGGATGCACGTCGAGCGTGACGCGCTCGCCAGGCGCCGCCACGAGCCGGAGCGTGCCGGACGGACGGAGGTCGTCGCTCGAGACGCGGTAGTCGGCGTCGAGCGGCAGCTCGCGGTTGCACGGCGCCGTGCAGACGCCGGTCCAGTGCGACTCACCGACCGCGTGCGACTCGAGCGCCACCGTGGGCTCGGCGTGAAGCGTGACGTGCGCCGTGCGCGGGGCGGGCGTCGGACACGCGGGGGCCGCGTCGGCGGGAGCCTCGTCGGCCCATGCGCGCGCCGGGAGCAGCACCGCGAGCAGGACAGAGGACAGGCGCGAAGCGTGCTGCCGGGGGCGACGAAGAGGCACCGAGCTCATCCTAGAGTGTTTTGCCCTTCACCCCCTGACCAAACCCCTTATCCTCTCGCCGCCCATGCTCCCGACACGACCGACTCTCTCGATGCTCGCCCTCGCACTCGTGACCGCGGGAGCCTCCGCGTGCAGCCACGACGCACCCGCGGCCTCCACCCCGCCGGTCGCATCGTCCTCCACGACGGCGGCGTCCGCCGCGACCGCCCCGGCCACCGCACCCGGCGCGCTCGCGGAGGGATCCCCGGCGCCCGACTTCAGCGCGAAGGCCTCGGACGGGACTGCGATCCAGATCTCGGCGCTCAAAGGCAAGCCGGTCGTCGTCTACTTCTACCCGAAGGACGAGACCCCGGGCTGCACGAAGGAGGCGTGCGCCTTCCGCGACGCGTGGGACTCGCTCTCGAAGAAGGGCATCGTGCTCATCGGCATCTCCGCCGACACGGACGAGTCGCACAAGGCCTTCGCGCAGAACCACAAGCTGCCGTTTCTCCTCGTCAGCGACACCAGCGGCGCCATCGCCCAGAAGTTCGGCGTGCCGGTCGACCATGGCTACATCTCGCGCCAGAGCTTCGTCATCGGGGCCGACGGCAACCTCAAGAAGATCTACCGGACGGTCGACGTGACGGTGCACGCCGGACAGATCGCGGCAGATCTGCAGTGACGGGCGGCGGCAGCAGCGGCGGGCGGCTTGCGGTCAAGGTCGACGGGGTCGTCGTGCCGGAAGGAGAGGCGCGGGGCCTCTGGCAGCGGTTCAGCGCGTACATGGAGGAGCACCGGGGGGACCTCGCCGGGTTCGCGGCCCAGGAGGGGTTCAAGAGCGCCCACCCGCGGTCGGAGGGGGGCAAGGCGGTCCTCGTGCTCAGCCGTACCGAGCCCCAGGAGGCCTACGGAAAGGCCCCTCCGTCCCCCCCTCCCCCGCGCCCCACGCAGGGAAAGACCCGACGCTCGCGCCGCTGACGGAGGCACGGTCTCTGCGCGGCTCTAGCGCGGTAGACATGTGAGACCCGCAGTGGTAGTGGCAGGGCGCCTTTCTCGATGATTCCGTGGGGTTTGCGTGCATTTGCCCTTCGCAAGAGCCCGTCCCGCCCCTAAGGGGAAGGGCAGCTCGGAAGGTCCAGTCTCGCACCCGACCTCTCCCCCCGATCCGGGGGGGCGCGCCACCCGATGAGGACCATGTTTCTCGCCACTCTTCACGACACCACGACCTCCCTCGTCTCGGCCGTCCCCAAAGGGGGGGTCGTCGTCGACCTCGACCCCACGGCGCTGTGGCCGGTCGCCCTCCTCCTCATCCTGATCGTCGTTCTCCAGCCGCTGCTGTTCAAGCCGATGCTCGCCCTGTTCGAGGAGCGCGAGAAGCGCATCGAAGGCGCGAAGCTGGCCGCGCGCAAGATGGACGAGGCTTCGGCCGGAGCGCTGACCAAGTACGAGACGGAGATGAAGAAGGCCCGGAGCGCCGGCAACGCCGAGCGCGAGCAGCTGCGCGCCGAAGGGCTCAAGACCGAGGCGGACATCGTCGGCAAGGTGCGCGAGACGACGGGCAAGCGCGTCGCCGACGGACGCGAGGAGCTCCGGCAGAACGCGGCCAAGGCGCGCGCGCAGCTCAATCTCGAGGCGGCCACGCTGGGGCGGGCCATGGCCAGCCGGGTGCTCGGACGCGAGGTGGACGGATGAAGCTCCTGTCGCGACTGCTCCCGGTGGCGCTCGTGTCGTTCGTACTGACGGCGGCGCTCACCGTCTTCGCCGCGCCTCCCCCGCCCGCGCTCGACCCTTCGTCGCACCCGGGCACCCCGCCGCACCCCACGCCTCCGGCCCATCTCGGCCCGCGCGACGTCCGCCTCATGCCGCCGATCACCCCACCTCCCGGGAATCCGGCCGGCGAGCACGGCGCGGCCCCCGCCGGCGAGCACAAGGCCGAGCACGAAGAGGGTCCCGGGCCGATCAACTGGCAGGACTTCGGCAACAAGGATCAGCCGCCCTACGCCGCGGCCATCATCAACTTCGCCCTGCTCGCGTTCATCTACTTCTACTTCGGCAGGAAGCCGATCGCGGCCGCCCTGAAGACGCGTCGCGACGGCGTCGCCAAGCAGATCGAAGAAGCGCAGAAGATGAAGCGCGAGGCCGAGGAGCGCTCGAAGCAGTACACCGAGAAGCTCGGCGACCTCACCACCGAGCTGGCCAAGACGAAGGCCGCCCTGGCCGAGGCCGGCGCGGGCGAGAAGCAGCGCATCGTCCGCGAAGCCGAGGAGAAGGCCGTCCGGATGGAGAAGGAGGCCGTGTTCCTGCTCGAGCAAGAGGCCAAGCAGATGCAGGCCGACCTGCAGCGAGAAGCCGTCGCCGCGGCCCTTCACCGGGCGGAGGAGCTGCTCGCCAGCAAGATCACCACGGCCGACCAGGAGCGCATGGCCGAGGAGTTCCTGGCGACGCTCGTGCCGCAGAAGTCCGGCCACGCCGCCGGAGGTGCGTCGTGATCGGCACCAACATCGCCCGCCGCTACGCGCGCGCCGTCCTCGAGATCGGCGTCGAGTCGAACACGCTGAAGGACCTCGTGGCGCAGATGACCACGCTCGCCGAGGCCTACAGCGGTAGCGCCGAGCTCCGGCGCGCGCTCGATAACCCGCTCGTCGGCCACGACGCCAAGAAGGCCATCCTCACCGATGTCGCCAACAGCGCCGGCGTGAGCGACGTCGCGCGGCACACGCTCCTTCTCATGGGCGACCGCCGTCGGCTCCACGCGCTGCCTGCGGTCGCGCAGCTTCTGCGCGAGATGGCCGATGCCAGGGAAGGGGTGCTCCGCGCCGAGGTGACGACCGCGGTGCGCCTCAGCGAGGGCTACTACGACAAGCTACGGACCCAGCTCGAGAAGATGACCGGCCAGAAGGTCGTCCTCGACATCAACCTCGACCCGAAGATCCTTGCCGGCGTCATCGCCCGCATCGGCGACCGGGTCTATGACGGCTCCCTCCGCGCCCGGCTCGACGAGCTCGGGCACGCCCTCACCCCCAACTGAGCTTCCACGCGCTCGCCCCGAGCGCACGTCACGCGTATCCGAGACCCCAGAGGAAAGACCCCGATGCAGCTTCGCGCCGAAGAGATCTCGCAGATCATCAAGAAGCAGATCCAGAGCTACGAGAAGACCGCCGTCACGATGGAGACCGGCACGGTGCTGTCGGTCGGTGACGGTATCGCCCGCATCTACGGCCTCGATGGGGCCATGGCCGGCGAGCTTCTCGAGTTCCCGGGCAACCTCGCGGGGCTCGTGCTGAACCTCGAAGCCGACAACGTCGGCGCCGCGCTCTTCGGCGACACGACCCTCATCAAGGAGGGGACGCAGGTCAAGCGTACGGGTCGCATCATGGAGGTCCCCGTCGGCGAGGCGCTCTGTGGCCGCGTGGTCAACGCCCTCGGGCAGCCCATCGACGGCAAGGGCCCCATCGAGACGCCGCACCGCCGCCGCGTCGAGCTCAAGGCTCCCGGCATCCTCGCCCGTCAGCCGGTCAAGGAGCCGCTCCAGACGGGGCTCAAGGCCATCGACGCGCTCGTCCCCATCGGCCGCGGTCAGCGTGAGCTCATCATCGGCGACCGGCAAGTCGGCAAGACCGCAGTCGCCATCGACGCGATCCTGAACCAGAAGGGCCAGGACGTGCAGTGCTTCTACGTCGCCATCGGCCAGAAGCAGTCGACGGTCGCGAGCGTCGTCGACCGCCTCACCTCGTTCGGCGCCATGGAGTACACGACCGTCGTCATGGCCGCCGCCAGCGAGTCGGCGCCGCTCCAGTTCATCGCGCCGTACACCGGCGTCACGATGGCCGAGTACTTCCGCGACAGCGGCCGCCACGCGCTCTGCGTCTACGACGACCTCTCCAAGCAGGCGGTCGCGTACCGCCAGCTCTCGCTGCTCCTCCGCCGCCCGCCGGGTCGCGAGGCGTATCCGGGCGACGTCTTCTACATCCACTCCCGCCTCCTCGAGCGCGCCGCCAAGATGGCCGACGAGTTCGCGGTCGTGAAGAAGGGGACGAAGGCCTGGAGCGACATCGGCGCCGCCAAGGTGCACGTGGGCGTCCCGGGCAAGGAGTCCTCCGAGCACGAGCTGAAGGAGAAGGGGGAAGAGTTCGAGATCCTCCGGAACCCGAAATCGGGCGGCTCGCTCACCGCGCTCCCCATCATCGAGACCCAGGGCGGTGACGTGTCGGCCTACATCCCGACCAACGTCATCTCGATCACCGACGGTCAGATCTTCCTCGAGAGCGACCTCTTCTACTCGGGCGTCCGACCGGCCATCAACGTCGGTATCTCGGTCAGTCGCGTCGGCGGCAGCGCGCAGATTGGCGCGATGAAGTCGATCGCAGGCACGCTCAAGCTCGACCTCGCGCAGTACCGCGAGAAGGCGGCGTTCTCGCAGTTCGCCAGAGACCTCGACAAGGTCACGCGCGACATGCTCGAGCGTGGCGCTCGCCTCGTCGAGGTGCTGAAGCAGGGGCAGTACGTGCCCCTCGCGGTCGAGAAGCAGATCGTCATCATCTACGCGGGCGCCAAGGGCTACCTCGACGGGATCGACATCTCGAAGATCGGCGCCTACGAGAAGGGGCTCTACGAGTTCCTCGGCGCGAAGCACGCGGGGGTTCTCGAGGGCATCCGCACGAAGAAGAAGCTCGACAAGGAGCTCGAGGAGCTCGTGAAGAAGGCGCTCACCGAGTACGGCACGACGTTCGGCAAGGGCGAGAGCTGAGAGGATCTGACCCATGCCCTCGCTGAAGGTCATCCGGACGCGCATCGCCAGCGTCAAGTCGACGCAGAAGATCACCAAGGCGATGAAGATGGTCGCGGGCGCCCGGCTCAACCGGGCGCAGCAGCGGATCGTCGCGCTCCGCCCCTACGCCGTGAAGACGGGAGAGATCCTCCAGTCGGTCGCGGCGACGACAGCCCAGGCCGACGCGGACGGTAGCGCATCCGACAGCAGCGCGATGCACCCGCTCCTCGCGCGACGGCCCGAGAAGGCCGTGCTCATCGTCCTCTTCACGGGAGACCGCGGGCTCTGCGGCGCGTTCAACACGAACGTCATCAAGGCGGCCGACCGGCACTGGCGCGAGCTCGTCTCGCAGGGCAAGACGGTGCAGTTTCTGACCATCGGCCGGAAGGGCAAGGAGTTCGTGGCCCGCCGCGGCGGCGACAACCTTCGAGACTTCCCCAAGCACTACGACAACCTCGACCTCGGCAAGGCCCGTGAGGTCGCGACGTTCCTCGTCGCGCGCTACCAGAAGAAGGAAATCGACGCGGTCTACTTCGTCTACAACGAGTTCAAGAGCGCGATCTCGCAGCGCGTGACCCTGGACCGGCATCTCCCCCTGCCCGATGCGGCCCCCGCAGCCGAGGGCGGCCTGTCGCCGGAGTTTCTGTTCGAGCCGAACCGGACGGCGCTCCTGTCGCAGCTCGTGCCGATGTACGTCGAGATCACGCTCTACCGAGCGATGCTCGAGACCCTCGCAGGGTTCTTCGGCGCGCAGATGACTGCGATGGATGCGGCGACGCGCAACGCGAAGGACATGATCGGGCGGCTGACGCTGGCGTACAACCGCGCGCGCCAGGCGGCCATCACGAAGGAGCTGATGGAGATCATCGGCGGCGCCGAGGCTCTGAAGGAGTAGGCGTCCGGCAAGAGCGCGTCAGCGACGCTTCATGTCGCTGAGGTTGTGCTCTTCGAGCTTGGTATAGAGCTGCGGCCGCGCGATGCCGAGGATGCGCGCGGCTTCGGCCCGGTTGCCGTTCGACTGCTCGAGCGCGCGGATGATCATCTGCTTCTCGAGCGCCGCGAGCGCGTCGCGGAGCGGCATGTCGGGCACGACCGCCGTCCCCGCTGCGGCCGCGTCGTGGAGCGCAGCGGGAAGGCCGGCCGTGTCGATGACCTCGGTGCTGCACATCACCGCCGCGCGCTCGATCACATGAATCAGCTCGCGTACGTTGCCGGGCCAGTCGTACGCGAGCAGCGCGGTCATCGCGTCCTCGCTCACCGCACGCGCCTTGGTGTGCCCGAGCGCGTGCGCGACGAGCAAGGGGATGTCGGTCTTCCGGGCCCTTAGCGGAGGGATGTCGATCTCGATGACCGCGAGCCGGTAGTAGAGGTCCTCGCGGAGCGTGGTGCCGGGCTGGCCCGGGCGCACCGTCTTGTGGGTCGCGGCGATGATGCGCGCGTTGCTGGTGATGGTCTCGGTGCCGCCGACGCGCTCGAATCGACCGTCCTGGAGCACCCGGAGGAGCTTCGTCTGGAGCGTCGCGTCGAGGTCGCCGATCTCGTCCAGAAACAGCGTGCCCCCCGCGGCCTTCTCGAGGCGCCCGGCGCGCCGCCCCAGGGCGCCGGTAAACGCCCCCTTCTCGTGCCCCATGAGCTCGCTCTCGATGAGCGTCGGCGAGAGGGAGGCCAGGTTGACGGCCACGAACGGCTGCGCCGCGCGCGCCGAGTTGTCGTGCACCGCGCGCGCGACGAGATCCTTCCCGGTGCCCGTCTCTCCCACGATGAGCACCGGTACGTCGCTCGCTGACGCGCGTCCGATCACCTTCCAGACGTCCAGCATCGCCGGACTCGACCCGACGAGCTTGTCACCGGAAGACGGGGGAACCGGCGCGTCGCTCCCCCGCGCCAGCGCCCGCGCCTTGATCGCGCGGTCCACGGCATCGAGCAGCCGCGGCAGATCGAACGGCTTCGTGACGTACTCGAACGCGCCCGCCTTCATCGCGGCGATCGCGCGCGGGCTATCGCCGTAGGCGGTGGCCATGATGACCGGGGTCACGCTCTGGGCGCCGGCCCGGATCTCGCGGAGGAGGTCGAGCCCGTCGCCGTCCTTCAGCCGGATGTCGAGCAGGACGCAGTCGATCTCGCGCTCGCGGAGCCGCTCACGCGCCTCGCCCAGCCCGCCCGCGACGACGACCTCGTGCCCCTTGGACGCGACGGCCCGCGCAAGGCCATCGCGGATCCCCGGCTCATCATCGACGACCAGCACGACGCCCATGCGACAAGCCTATCGCGCGCCTTCCACGCTGGCGATGGCGCACGCGGCGCGCGTCAGATGGCGGGGAGCCGGTCGGGGCCCAGCTCGATCCGGATGAACTGGCGCGTCGGAGGCTCGGCCGACAGGCCGGGAACGTAGGCACGGTACGCGGGCAGACAGCGCTCGATGTAATCGCGCGCATCCTCGTCCGAGAGCGCCGACTCCCCGGCGGCGCGGCGGGCGCGCTCTGCGTCCACGCGCCACGCGACCACTGTGTCGAGCGACGCGACGTCGAGGTGGATCAGGGCGTCCAGCATGTGAGTCCAGGCGGCGTACGCGGCGAGGTAGGTGTTGGGCGCATGGAGCGCGGGCTCGATCGTCTCGGGGGCGACCGGGGCGAATCCCAGCATCCAGCCTTCCAGGATCAGCAGATCGAGCGGCACTTGCACCGAGCGCCATCGCTCCCGCGGCGCGCGGTCTCCGCGGCCGGCATGCGCCGACTTGTCGTAGGCGACCACCTCCACACGGCCCGGCGGGCCGTCGGCGCGAAGCTCGGCCAGCGTGCGCACCCCCAGCCCGATGTCATGGGTGCCCGGGTAGCCGCGGTAGCGCAGGTACGGACTTCCGGAGTGACGGGTCGCCAGCGCAAGCTGCTCGTCGTGGGTCAGGTAGAAGTCGTCGATCGACACGGCGCACGCGCGCACGCCTCGCGCCATGGCCGCCTCGACCATCGCGGCGGCGAGCGTCGACTTGCCGCTCCCCTGCGGCCCCTGAATGCCGAGCACCATCGGCTTGCCAAGGGAGCCCTCGAGCCACGCCCAGCACTGCGACGCGACCTGGGCGTGATAGTCCCGGCGCCGGCGCTCGTGTGTGGCTCTGGCACTCTCGTCGTTGTCAAAACGCGTCGGCAGCGGCGGCCTCCAGCTCCAGAATAAACCGGGTTGTTCCGTCACGACGCTCGTATCGAAGGCTCCCCCCGTGCGCCTCTGCGACGGATCGCGACAGAGCGAGGCCGAGGCCCGTGCCGCCCGTCTTGGTCGTGAAGAAGGGCTCGAACAGCAGGCTCTGGTCCGGTACGCCGCCCCCCTTGTCCTCGACGGTGACGTGCACCCGCGTGCCCGCGACGCTCACGAAGAGGCGAACCGCTTCCCCCTGAGGTGACGCCTCGACGGCATTGCGCAGCAAGTTGTCGAGCGCGCGGGTCATCGCGTCCACGTCGATGGATGCGGGGCCCCGTCCCGTCACGTGAAGCTCGACGCCGTGTCCGGCAGCCCAGGGCCGCAGGAGAGCGGCGCGCTGCTCTGCGAGCTCCGCGAGGTCGGTGCCGACACGCTCCGCCGACTTCCGACCCGTCAGGAGCAAGAGATCGCGCACGAGGCGGTCGAGACGAGCGACCTCGGAGCCGATGAGGGCGAAGTCGTCGCGGACCTGGAGCGGAAGATCCCCGCTCGTCTCGGCCAGGTCGGTTCGCAGCTTGATGGCGGCCAGCGGGTTGCGGACCTCGTGCGCGACCCCCGCCACGACGCGCCCGAGTGCCGCCCATCGCTCGTGCTCCGAAAGCTCTCGGAGGAGTCGCACCTTCTCTTCCTCTGCGAGCGAGACATCGCGCGCCAGCGAATCCAGGCGATCGGCGACCTCGGCGAGCTCGCGCAGGCTTGGACGCGGGACCTTCGCGTGAAGATCGCGCGCGAGCGCCCCCACGGAGCCAAGCAGCACGCGGGTGCCGCGGTCGAAGACGATGAGCGTGTGCACCGAGGCGATGACGAGCGCGAACATCGCGAGCGATAGCCACATGACCGACACGCGGAGCGAGCTGGTCTCGGGGCCGATGACCACGCGCTGGA
>Ga0302320_10026454_pt1 | contig 11234 bp, 9 predicted proteins | sample Bog_T0_3_FD_202130 | JGI IMG/M metagenome (GOLD analysis project Ga0302320, IMG submission 202130) | Peat permafrost microbial communities from Stordalen Mire near Abisko, Sweden - Bog_T0_3 | ecosystem: Environmental > Terrestrial > Soil > Wetlands > Peat | place: Sweden: Abisko, Stordalen Mire... | reverse complement strand
CTTAAAGACTGGTACCGACTGTGGTCGTCTTGACACTAGAAGCATTCTAAAATACTAGAATCCTGTGACAGCTGGGCCAATGTCTGTTTTCCTGCCCTATGCTGGTCAGTATTCTAGGGCTTAGATATGACCCGACTGATACACTTGTGACTTTTTCCATAAATCCTTCTATTCTTCCACCATCCTTTACTTGTCTTCCCCAACAAGAATTACCAAAACTTTGCAGAACCAAAACCCCTCACATTCTTCTTCTAGAAAATTACAATCTTCAAAATGGAAGGTCTTCCTAGCCTCCCTCTATCCTCCAGATCCTCCACCGCGAGCTTCTCCAAATTCTCCAAAGAAGTCCTCGCCCGCGTTTCTTCTGTCTCGGGTTCAGCATCAGGCTCAGGTTCCGGCTCCCAAACCCCAGAAAAGGAACCTTCCAACCCCATGAGAATTACCCACGTCTCAAGGCACTCAACACCAACAACCATCACCGGCGTCCCCATCAAAGATGCCGCCGAGCATGCCATCGTCAAAACTAATGCGGACGAAGACGCCGTCGAAATTGTCGCCAAAACCGCTTTCCTCTCCCGATTTGAAGCTTCCCAAGCTGCTTATCTAGAAAAGCACCGACAGAATGCTGGCTTTGTTGAAAGCTATGAACTCTGGCTTGCTCAAAGGAAAGAAGAGTTGGCTCGGGAGCAATAAAAAAACGCCGCTAGAGAAGAGGCAGAGAGGAAAGCAAGAGGAGAGGATCCGACGAAGGAGAAGAAACCGCGAGGGAAGAAGATGGAAATGGCTTGTAGGTTGGGCAGGGATTTGGTGAATGTGCCCAGGGATTTGAAGGATGAGAGTCCGTCATTGACGAAAATTTGTGGGAAGTATGCAAGGATGAGAGATGGTTGTAAGATGAAGATAGGCAAGGTTATTAAGAAGGTGCTCCCGGTAGCATAAATTTTAGATTTGTCCTTATCTCAAGTCTGGTTCACAATCTCAAGCAGGGAGATCTTTCTGTAGGATTTTAGTAAAAATATCGGTTCAGTGATGTTTTGGGATCGTGTGAGTGTGCGCACTTACGGAAAAGTGTCGTCATTGCCTTAAATGATGAACTACAGGTAATCTTACCTACTTATAGAACCGAGTATTATATCACTAAAACTTTGGACGAATCACTTGAAGCCGGTACTTATGACTAGGTGCAAAAGATACAAGAGTGCATCTGCAATTTTTGTGAGCTGCAAGTTAAGAGTCAAAAAAACACACTGATCCACAAAGACTTGAACAGTTGCATATTGCCAAATTATTGAGTTATGCACGCAGCATAACATACTCATAAGAACGTATAAAAGTAAAGGAGTGGACATAAATAGGCATTCATATATTAATCTTCGTCTTCACCACTTGGTACATTTTCATAGCTTGTTCAATGAGCTTCTAGCAACCTAAGTTACATCTCCATTAGCCTCTCTTTTTCAAAAGCTTAAACACTGTGGAGGACTTACAATACTTCTAAACCTCTTCCCAAACACATAAATTGGGATAGTTAATGTGCAAACTGCGGCATTAACAGCCGCACTGATCGTAAACATATTCTGAGGTCCTACAGTATAATAACAACTATTAATAAATAAGCTACCGGCCTTGACGAAATTGATTTTTACGAAGGCTTGATTTGCATCTTTTGGGTGGCAATCAATTACATATGTTAAGGATGCTGAAGTGGCGAAAGGGAGGGCAAGGCCATTGATGGTCATGAATGCTACGGCATTGTATATGGGAAGTCCTCGACTGACACTAAACCGGAAGCGTAAGAAGCCGATGGACGAGAGAATGATATAAGCCATGTTTGGAAAGATCCATAAACAATAGTGGAGAATATGACAGCGGGATAAACGATCAAAGGTACGGGTTTGAACGCCGTGACCCAAAAAGATGCATCGCATATGCGGCCGTTGTAAATTTCTAAGTAGTCGAGGAAAGATAATATATATATATATATATATATACTTTTTTGGCTCATATTCTTCGATACTTATTCGTTGCGTTTGACCTTTTTCTCCGATGTTGGTGCTTTGTGGTTTGTTGCGTTGGTAATCAGTTTCGGGGATCAAGAAATATATTAAAGGGATAGTGACGAGATAGACTATTGCTGTAATTTCGAAGATTGAGGCAAACCCATGCGCTGTGATGAGAGCGCCGGCAACGGCTTGGCTAGAATAATATCAGTTTGATTGGTGTTCATCGAGGAGATTGTGTTATGTTACCCAAGTAGTACGCCCGTTAGAACCGCGAGTCCCCAAATTACTAGCTTTTGACCTTCTGGTGAACGAAGAACAGATGGGAGACTGTTGAGGTGACACAAGAGTTTCAATTGGCGCTCCAGCCACACCCTGAATAATTCTCATTGTACTCAACGACTCGAAACGCTATTGTTCGTATTTGTATAAGCTTGTTTTCATTCTGGCGAAAACGAAGTTATGGACTCACAGTCGCATAGAAGCCTCATACACAAGTAATCATAAAAATGTTGAAAACTGGACGTTTGCCCCATACCTTTGCTGCGGCAGAGGTGAAAAAAGGCCCTATTCCTGTAGCTGAGAAGAGTGCACTGACGAGGAAAGTCAGCACTTAATCTTGAGAAACGTGGCATATGGCAATGGCATCTCTGAACGCAGGAGTAAACATGGAACCAAGAGCCACGATGGTACTAGAAACGACTGATAGGATGTAGATTATTGCATTCTTTTGAGTAGATGACCCGGAATATGTGAAATAGATTTTTAGCTTGGTGGCTGATGGGACATACCAGTTCAACGGATCGTTTGGGGAACTACTTGGTTGCGGGACAAGGACAATATTACCGATTTCTTGAGGTTGGTATCAGAGGCGAAATCCCCTATTTCAGCTTTTCTTCGATAGCAAAGTTGTACCCGGTACATCTTCTAGGTGTCGGTTCTCCAGTATTCCCCACAAGAACCTAATACATGGCTTAGCTCATAGTAGGGACGATTATACTGCCGATGTAGTGGAGGATAACTGGCATAATAAACAACACTGAGTCTGAAGGCCTCCATCGGAAGTTCTTAGCATATACCTTAGGTCTCGACAATATTTTTAATGCACATCCCACTGCGTTTGTGCTGAGACCTATACGAACAGGACCGGTGGGTTTCTCGAGCTTTGGCTGTTCATGACTTTTAAATTTTGGAAAGTGCAGTGTTATGTTATTAAAGATCGCTGGATGTGAAACTAAGTGCGGTTCGGGAAGTCTAAGCTGATAGGATTCCCTTGCTATCTTGCAGGAGCAGAGTTACAACCAATTGTAAGACTAGATAGACGGAAAGATTAAAAGATTAAAGGGATAATGCCTTAATCTTCTGCTGTGGCTGAGGGGGAAAGGTAAGAAGGGGGAAAAGTGGATTTTATCGAGTAATAGCTAGAGTCTAGAAGAACAAACGAGAAGGAGAACAAAACGGATCCAGGTCTAGATTATCGGCCTGGTTGAAAGTGAGAAGGTATAATTGACAAATAGAATGAAGAGAGGAGATAGTAATTAGGTAACCTCGACGTCTCGGTCTCAATTGAGCGTCGCGGAAGCACTTCGTCGTTCGAGACATTTTGACGGGCAAGGCGAACGAGTAGAACATTTTCATTACATCACCGCATATTCCACAACCACTTAACTTCCACATAGACAGAAGTTGGAATCGTGCACATGATGGTAGACTCCGAGGAAATATGAAAAAGAAATGGCATTCCCCTCAACGTTCATGGCTGTTGCGGGGAATGTCTTGTCTTGAAGAGAGAGAGCATCTAGCGCTCTTCCCCGCCTTTATGGCGGGATTGACTTGACTAGAGGTGCGCTCGCTCAATCCTCACCAAATAGGCATAGGCATGTGCTGATGTGAAGTCTTGAGTGGATTCCATAGGCGGTAAGCAATTCGATTTAGAGACAGCTGATGCCTTTCCTCCCGACTTGCGGATAGCGAAAATGTGCGTGTATGTGGCGTGATTGATTTTATGAATAATAGGTTGCAGGGGGGGAGGGGAAGGCTTGAAAACTGCTTGACATTACATTAGGAGCAGCTCGTATTTTGGAGAGGAAGCCAGCTGAAGGCTTACAATAGCCTTTTTCGGAGGCCCTTCCTCGGCTCTCTTTGAAAGAACTCTGAAGCGGCACGTGGTTTCTGTCTTTTTGCAAGTCCCTGCTCAATCTATCCAATGAAATGATAAATACTAATTGTAAAGACCAAATTGAAAAAAAAAGGTTCGGGGCACTTTCCAAGCAATAAAGACTGCTTTTAGAGTAATCTTGTAGAAGTAGTTCGTAGACACTAAGCAGTACTAAGGACAATTATTAGGTAATAAGAATTCAGGGGTAAGCGAAAAGGAGGCTAAGTGGGCTGGTTAGTTGGCCCCATCATCGTATCTTTTCTCACAGCACATGTGCCCTCCATCAGAAAATCAGAAAACAACATCATCATCATCATCATCATCATCATCATCCTCTGTTATGACTCCGATTGCCGCTGTTCGTACGCGGCCCGGCCGAAATGTGCAAGGCAAACCCTTCTGCTATTTCAAGAATAGGCCTGTTTTGATCTGTAGGCCGGTCCTTTTTGCAACGATCCATGTCATGCTTTACCTCATCAGGTATATTCTGGTGTTCAGTTCATATGTCTGTCTCTATGGCTACAAGGCTCCATGGCCCCATCCCTTCTCCTCCATTCCTGGAATGTCGACATAGACATGACACATAATATCAGTTCCACTCATTCCTGGGCCCCTTAACGTGAAAATTTATACCAAGTACGCCCCGCTTCAAGCAAGGACAAAGAAAACTTCAACTGCAACATCATTGCCGGGCGAAACAAAGAAAGTCCCTCATAGAAGTCGTCGTCGTCCTCCCCTTTTGCTACTTCTCTAAAGCCCGTAACTTCCAATTCTTTTCTTCAATACAATACTGCGATCAACTACACTATAGTATATACATGTACTATACTTCGCCGCATCGTTTTCTCTGCTGAAAGGAACCTTGTCCATTATTTGTGGTTCTACTTGTAGTTCTAGAATCACGCAACCCCTCCCTCCATAATCCCGGCAAAACGGCTGCCGCCTTCATACGTCAACATCAACATGATTAGTTCATTCTTTCATTCTTTCGATTTTCCAACAACGGACTCCAAAAAGAAAAATCCTCGCAGGCCATCGAGTCGACCAACTACTTCGCCATCGTCTTCGAATTATTCTGACGCCTCGACGCAAGACCCCGCCCCTAGGATGGAAGGCACTTTGAAGCGCATTTCGTTCACAGCACTGCATTCTCCAAAGAGCTCGTCAAGAACTATTCCACAGCAGCATGCTACCCTAGACTTGATTATTGAATCGCCTCCTCTCGTGTTCTATGGCGTGCCAGAGAGCAGCAGCGGCGCTTTGTTTTCGGGTCAATTGAAATTTCTCGTTCATGATGATTCTCTGGCTGTTGAGTCATTTAAGTTGAAGTTGGCAGTTGCAGTTACCATGAAAAAGCCATTCCATGCACATTGCCAAGACTGCGCACATCAGACAAATGATATAAATTCTTGGAATTTCCTTCAAGAGCCTACTACTTTTCAAAAAGGTGAGTTTAACACACAATATGTTTATTTCTTTTCTAGGAAGGGTTTTTTGGGCCTAGTAGAGGCCGGTGCAAGGAAATGGTTCAAGATTATCTGGGTTGGCTTAAAGGAAAATGTGTGGTATAATTTGGAGCATGGGCAGAATATTCCACGTAGCATAGAAGCAGCACGCCTTGTACTTTGGACATACAAATGCTAACTCATCCCAGGCGAACACAGCTTTCCCTTCAGTTTCCTCCTTCCAGGCCACTTACCTGCTTCTATGAAAGGTAGCCTTTCCACCATCGAATACGTCCTGAGAGCGAATGTCACAACCGCAACTGGAGAGCCAATAACATTATCACAAGTTATCGATATCAAGCGTGCTGTGCGACCCCCCGAAAACCTTCGAAAGTCTATCCGTGTCTTTCCCCCCACGAATCTTACAGCGACTTGCGAGCTTCCGCCAGTAATCCACCCGATAGGCGAGTTTACTATGGCGATGCACGTGGATGGTATTGTGAACCGAACTGGAGATGGGAAAACCCAAACACAGTGGAGATTGAAACGCATGACTTGGCGCCTCGACGAAACACAGAAGGTCATCGCTCCAGCATGTGCTAAGCATGCCGCGAAGTTAGGAACAGGACCAGATGTCAAAAAGGGCACGGCACATCAAGATGTACGAACGGTTGGTGCTGATGAGATCAAGACTGGATGGAAATCGGACTACAGCACACCAGATGGGTCTCTCGACGTGGAATTTCCGTTCGGAATTCGGGCCGATGCGCAACCTGTGTGTGACTTGAAATCCGAAGATGGTACGGAGGTTTCTCATCAGCTAGTTGTCGAGATGGTTGTGGCAGAGGAATTCGCCCCCATTGGGAAGCCGAAACAGGTCACCCCTACCGGCTCTGCGAGAGTTTTGAGGATGCATTTCAATATCATAGTTACCGAGAGATCTGGATTAGGTATCTCCTGGGACGAGGAACAGCCGCCGCTATACGAAAATGTACCTGCGAGCCCACCCACATATGGGAATGCAGTCGTAGGACCACCTATTCCTGATTATGACGATCTCTCGCCGCTGGATCCACAGCATCCCACCTCCTGATTCTCCTTTAGTCTTCTATTTTCAGGAGTAAGGTTCTTTTTGGCGGCATCTCTTTCGCCAGTTCGTTGATCACAGCTGGCTTTTCCTTTTCTTTGTTGCATTTTTAGGGCATCGGGATAATGCATAGCGGATATACCCTTGAAATTTTTAACGGCGCGGCGCACAAAGGACAGAAAAAGCGTATCGGTGAATAACTGTTAAGGCATAGTTGCGCCTCTTCATAGATACGGTGGCGTAGGGTTTTGGCTTAAGGATGAGATAAGCTATATTACAGCTTGTTAAAATGTATCTTAATATTCTCGCTCGACGACAAGGCGGCATACAAATTTGTTCTCTCACTTATTCGATCTGCTCAGAAGTGATGTCTTTCATACGTTCCAAAAATACACTCCAGTGAACATTGCGCTCGTTTAAATGAAGAAGAGACACATCATGAAAGCTCATTTTTAAAATTTTGAAAATTTCCTCTCCATTCTGCATTTTGCGCCTTTCACTTCGTGAAATGGGACCTCCACCTCTTTTTTAAATTCAACCCGTTGCCCTTTATTCTTAAAATAACTCTAAATATAAGGTAAGTCATTCAGAAATCCATTTTCGCCTATACTCTTACAAGCAAGAGTTTATTTGAACATAAGGAGTGCGGTTATAAAGGCAATTATATTCTATTCCTTACTGCGTGTATTAGCGTAGCCTAGTAAATCGTAGTACGCTTCGAATAGATTCACATGTGATTTGTATATTTTTATTCTGTGCAAGTTCGTCACTTTCATAATCCGTATTTAAATACCAGAAAAAGGGTGGCCTATATATGATCTCATCGCGTGGGCCAGACCAGGCAATACGCGCCGAGTCGCTATTTATTGGTATTCTATTTAGAGATTGTGATCGCTGGAAACCCAACCTCATGAGCTCCAATTATCTGAAACGCTAGAATAGAGAAGAAAAAAAAATTTGTTATTATGTTTGAACAAGCCAATGTGATGTGTTCAAAATTAACTTCTCCCTTCTCTTTTTGTCTTTGTATCTTTTATCTACCCATACCACTACTCTTCTACCATCAAAAACAACCAACTCGTCAATTTTACCATCAATTTCAACTTTACATATCGTCTTTTCTTGTAGCACCCAGCAAGATGTGTCAAACGCATTATTATAAGTGCAATGATTGCAAGGTAGTCACACTAAAAGAAGTGCTGTGCTATGGGAAGAGGGACGCCAACACCAACTATCAGTGTACGGGTAGGAAGACCAATTGTACGTGCAATAACGAAAAGAATCCGGGCCCAGAACATGAATGGTTATGTGAATTCTGTTCAAACCCCAGCGATGACTCCAAGGACCCTCATAATACGCGTTATCCTGCCACCGCGACTAGGACGCATCATCCTCCTGATAGCACTCATGATCGCAATCGTAGTCAGAGCCGCACTCGGCATAGTTGGCCATAGGCATAACCGTGGGAGTTAGTTGCTGCTTATTTAACGGGACAAATGGAGCATAGGTATGTTCATAAAGTTTCAGGTTGTTAGATGAGGAAAACAGAGCATATTCTTTTTTCAAGCGATTTTCAGGTTAAGGAGTAAAATGGAGCAAGCGGTAGAAGAATATGGTGAAGTGCTTTGAAGGAACTGGGGATTTCAAGCGGAAACTCTGAGCCCTTGAAAATTGGGATTGTAAGCGGTATTATTGCTGATGTATTGGTGGTGGATGTGGCAGTAGCAGCGGATTTGAGTTTCATTGTACAGGCGGGTGGAGGCACCGAGGAAAGAAATCATGCGTGCTTGTTGGGTCTTGTGAAGAGCTTAATAATGAGAGTATGCTTTAGCCTTATGTAGCTTTTGAAGAGGCTTAAGTAGCTTTCTTATGTTCTAAATTTTATGAATTTTGTCTTCATAATTCATCTAGAGATGTTAGATTATAGTATGTTTAAGTTGACGACAATGTACTAGAGAAGAAGGAGCTCGTATGAGAATATTTCATCTACAGTATGTTTTAATTTGAAGACAAAAAAGCTGCAATTTTCACCAGATATTCATTGTCAACTTTGACGGAAGTTGAAGGTTATCTCGGATTCTAGTTTTGGAAGCTCTCTGAGCATACGAAGTTATGGAGTGGCATATTTAACTTCATAGCTTCCTTAGGAATCACTGATGTGTCGCTAGGATATCTAGACTATAAAAAGAGAAGGTTGTTGTGAGTGATGGCACAACATTTATCGAATAAAGCTTATGGTGCTTGAGGATGTACTTCACCAGAAGAAGCGAAGGATGAAAAAATGGCGCTATGCAAATAAGCTTAATTCCTCAGAGCATATAGCAGTGTTTTTGTCATAATAATTTTTTTCAAAAAACAATCATGGGCGCCAAAGAAAACCTACTCACAACTTGTTCGTGGGTAATTTTTAATTAGTTGGACCCTCTTCCACTTTTTCATCAGCTCTTGACTAAGGCTTCGACAAGTTTAGCCTTTTCAATAGAAAAAATTTGCCGCTGGGATTCGACAAGAGATTGCGAAGTATGTGGCGAATGAACCAAGCCTCATTTGTTGGACTCCTGGCCTATGCGTGACAACTCCTATTACGCTTGCTGATCGGGTGTAAGTTGATTCCCTTTTCTCTTTATTCTTTCTATAGGGTTAAAGATTTGGTATCTTTCACCTAGAGATAATCCTTTGTCTCCTAACCCACTTATTATTAATATTCGTAATTATTTGAGTGATGTCGCAACGGAGCATATAAGGCTAATCCCATTTGAGCACTGTGGGTCGATCCCCTTTTCTAGTATATAGAACACGTATTTTAGAGCTTCATATAATCAGACAATCATTAATATACCCTGTGGAAAGCGCTTTGTGACAAGTGATCAATTCAATTATACTGCTCTCCTTCTCAGATTCCACGAAAGTGCTATTCTTTCTTATACAAAATACATTCGTCCTTTTAGCCAAGCCAAACGAGCACTGCATATATATTAACGACTCTGTTGATTTAGGCTATCGCCCCAACATGTCCAACTCAAATAGCCGATTCATCCACGTCAAGAATTCGGGGTAGAGATAGAGAACATGAGAATCCAACATTTAGCTATTAAGCTTGATCAGACGGTGAGATGGTTTAGTGATAGGAAATATAGGATGTAGATTTCATTGCCATCTGCACCCACCTCCAAAAGGAAGACTTTTATCTCATCATGATTTATTGACCGGAGTGGCCAGATTTGCAGTTTGAAACTACTTGGCTCTTTGGTGCATGCGCTGCTGGTTCTAACAGTGAGCAAAGACCAGAATGGAAATAGGGGCAACACTTTTCACATACATAATTAAATTATATAAGAAATCTAAGTATTGGCGACGAGCAAACAGGCTATGTCTGCAAGTTGCGCCTAGAACTTTCAGCCATTTGATCCTTTCCAGACCTTATGCTAAGGACCCATGTGACCGAGTCATCCCCAGTGCTTTAGTACAGATGAGTGGCTCTCATAAATCTGAGCAAGGTTCAAGAGAACTACTGAAATAAGCTCAGTACTTTGAAATGATTTGTTATGGAGGCAAGCACAATTGTGCGGCGGAAGACTTTGCTACATCTCAGCTGCAATAAGGCAACTAGGATTAGTGGATATTTGAAATAAATGGGTTAAGAAATCGAGCGGTTAAAAATTTCAGTATGCTATTATCAAGCAAAGCGATTTGCGTGTGATGAAGCCGGTTCATTCTTTGCACAACACAAATAGAAACTTCACATTGCGAGATGGATTTTTCGTCACAAAGAACTTCCAATGGTGTGTCAAAGGCAATCGAATCTCATTTCATAGTGAGAAGCTCCGTGATAAATACAGCTACCTGCTGTCCCTCATGCAAGCCCCCACCCGGTCGAAAACACCAAAGTAACCACATGCCATTTATCAACCCTTTATTTCTTTTGTTGAGACTCCTTGAGAACCTTCTTCACGATCTTCTGCTCCTCAATCAAAAAGGCTCTAACAATGCGGTCCCGAACGCAGTTTGCGCATCTCGATCCTCCATAGGCGCGTTGAACGGTCTTCTTTGGTCGGGAGATTTGAGAGTATTCGCGAGGTCGGAGGGCTGGGATCTGTGAGAAGGGTTATTAGTACATTCTACAATTTCCTGATTCTCCTCAATCGTAGTCACAAAGCTTGTGTAGAGAGTCTTCTAGACGCCAAGCCCTTTCCAATGCTCTCCAGCAGAGAGGTTTTGCCCTGATGCCATCATCTCTCCACCAAGATTGCTACCCGTTGTATCCCAGAATCTATCCATCTCGAATATGTGAAATTGTAGCAACTTACACCTGGCAATTTAATGCCGCAGTCACCACATTTTGGCGCAGTACCGGCTTTCTTGATGTGAAGGTATCGAAGCTCGCCGCCTGGGGTCTTGACGATTCTGACCTTGTTGGAGGTGGTATTGTATCTAAATAATCAGAAAATGCTTCCGCAGATAGTTGTAATATACTTACGGATTTCGGCGTCTGTAGGTCAATCTGTTGGACGACATCTTTGCGATTGTTGATTTCGTTAGTCGAT
>Ga0302320_10026450_pt1 | contig 11235 bp, 7 predicted proteins | sample Bog_T0_3_FD_202130 | JGI IMG/M metagenome (GOLD analysis project Ga0302320, IMG submission 202130) | Peat permafrost microbial communities from Stordalen Mire near Abisko, Sweden - Bog_T0_3 | ecosystem: Environmental > Terrestrial > Soil > Wetlands > Peat | place: Sweden: Abisko, Stordalen Mire... | reverse complement strand
TCCATCTGCTCGGCAGGCTCCTCGACGAAGGGCTGGAAGCAGGCGCGACAGCGGGCCTCATAGAGTCCGGCGGCGCCGACCACGACGAGTTCCTGGCTATGCCCGAGGCGCTGAGTGTGGATGGCCGCAGCGCCGCAGACCATGCAGACGGCCGAGAGCTTGGTGACGGTGTCGGCGATGGCCATGAGGTGCGGGACGGGACCGAAGGGCTCGGCGGCGAAGGTGGTGTCGAGCCCAGCCATGAGGACGCGCTTACCCAGCGCGATGAGCTCGACGGCGAGCGGGATGATGGCATCGGAGAAGAACTGGACCTCGTCAATGCCGATGACCTCCACATCCGCGAGCTGCGGGGATAGGTCTTCGCGCAGGAGTTCGACGGTGGCCACGGTGACAGCATCGTGGGTCTGCGAGCTGTGGCTGGCGATGGCGGTGCGGTGGTAGCGGAGGTCGATGTCCGGCTTGTAGCAGGCCACGCGCTGGCGGGCGATGCGCGCGCGCTTGAGGCGGCGGATCAGCTCCTCGGATTTGCCGGAGAACATGGGGCCGGTGATGACCTCCAGGACTCCGGGGGTGGGATGCGGTGGCATGGCTGAGCACAATCGTAACGGGCGAGGGGCGGTGGATAAGTGGGGCAGCGAACAGGGAACAGGGAACAGCGAACAGGAAGGCGGTAAAGCATCCGGTGTTTGCGACGCGTCTATTCCGTGGGGCATAATACGTGAAGCGGAATGATCCAGTCCTTCAAAGACGCATCCACACTGGAGCTGTTCAACGAGAGAAAGCACCGGAATTATGCCAGCATCGCAAGCGTCGCGCTGCGCAAGCTGGACCAGATAGAAGCTGCCACGGTTCTGCTCGACTTGAAAGACCCTCCGGGCAATCGTCTGGAGGCTCTCAAAGGAGACCGGAACGGCCAGTACAGCATCCGGATCAATGACCAGTTCCGAATCTGCTTCACCTGGCGGCATGACGGAGCTTACGACGTAGAGATTACGGATTACCACTGAAGAAGGAAGGAGTGCGGACGATGGCCATCATGCGACCTGCCACAGGCTGGAAGATTCAGCGGATCACAACCCATCCGGGTGAAGTCCTGCGAGAGGATTACTTGAAACCGATGAAGATGAGCGCCAATGCGCTGGCGATACGGCTGCGCATCTCAGCCCCGCGGCTTCACGCCATCTTGCATGAAGAGAGAGCCGTAACACCGGACACAGCGATGCGGCTGGCCCGCTGCTTCGGCACGTCCGCGCAGTTCTGGCTCAATTTGCAGCAATCGCATGATCTGACCAAGGCACAGCAGCTCTCGGCGAAGAGGATTGAGCGCGAGGTGGAGCCGCTGTCTTTGACGCCCGCAGCCTGAGCGGCGGACGGGCTGAGGGGAGTATCCTGTCCGTGCTGGACACGGAGGATTTGAGATGCGACTGAGATGGATGGCAGTGTGTGGCGTGGCGGCGGTCGTCGCCGCAGGTGTGGGCTCGGCAGCGGCGCAGGGGCCCAAGGAGATCAAGGTAGCGATCTCCGACGCCAAGGGCGCGGATGTGGGCTCGGCGACCTTCAAGACGGTGAAGAGCGGCGTGCAGGTGAAGATCGCGCTGAAGGGCCTGCCGGCTGGGCCACACGGCGTGCATATCCACCAGAAGCCGCTGTGCGAGGGGCCGGCCTTTACGACGGCGGGCGGCCACTTCAACCCCGACGGTAAGAAACACGGCTATCAGAACCCAATGGGCCACCACAACGGCGATATGCCTGACAATGTGAACGTGGGCGCCGACGGCAAGGGCAGCGCGACGTTTGTGCTGACTTCGATCTCGCTGGACCCGGCGGCGGCGAACTCGTTGTTGGCGAACGGCGGGACCTCGATTGTGGTGCATGAGAAGGCCGACGACGAGATGACCGACCCCAGCGGGGCCTCCGGGGCGCGGATTGCGTGTGGAGTGATCAAGGGGCAGTAAACAGTGAACAGCGGTCGGCTGTTCGCTGTTCACTGTTCCCTGATCGCTGCCTTTGTGGGAACTCCGGGCGTCCAATGCGCGTATGGAACAACATGGCGACGGCGGCGATTTCGGCGATGTTTCCGGGCAGACCGGAGTCCGGAGCAAGATGGAGCCCGAAGGCAGGGGCAGCCGTCTGCCGCAAGGTCGCGGTGCAGCCGTCGACGCAGGAGGTCCGGCACGTGACGCGGAGGTCGCCTGAAGAGCCTGTGCGGTTGCCAACACCGCAGCAAGGGCGGCCAACGGCAGCGCCGAACCAAGCGCCTGCGGCCCCAAACCAAACGATGAGCCAGGCGACGACCCAATCCGCCGCCGAACGCGCTGCCTCCCTCGCCGAGCAGAAGGCGCTGGCGGAGCTGGCCTCGCGCTGCCTGGCGGGCGATGCAGCCGCCTGGGAGCAGCTGGCGCGGTCGCAGCAGCGCCGGGTCTATGGCATCTGCTACCGGTTTACGGGATCGCAGAGCGACGCCGAGGACATGACCCAGGAGGCGTTCCTGAAGATGTACCGCAACCTGGCCAGCTTTGACCCGGCCAAGGGCGGGTTTACTACCTGGTTAACTACGCTCACGCGCAACCTGCTGGTGGACAACTACCGGCGGTCGCGGATGGAGCGGGCCAGCGACTCGCTGGACGAGACCTACGCGGGCGAGGAAGACGGCCCGACCAAGGCTGACAGGCTCGCCGACGATCGTCCCAGCCAGGAGCACCATGTGGCCGGGCTGGAGCTGCGGGCGCAGATCCAGGCAGCGCTGAAGCAGGTCTCCCCGGAGCTGCGCGAAGCGGTGATCCTGCGCGACCTGGAGGACATGGACTACAAAGAGATCGCCGAGGTGTTAGGCGTTCCGCAGGGCACCGTGAAGAGCCGGATCAGCCGCGGGCGCAGTGAACTCGCAAGACTTTTGAAACGTATAGAAGGGCAGGTGATGTAAGTGGCGGACAAGATCCAATTCGAAGAGCAGGACAGCCGGAAGCCGGCGGCCTGCGCGGTGTGCGAGGCGATGCTGCCCGACGCCGTGGACGGAGCGCTGAGCGCGGCCGAGCAACAGGCGTTTGACCGCCACGTTGCCACCTGCGTGGAGTGCTCCGCCGAGCTGGCGGCCGCGAAGCGCGGCGCCGCCTGGCTGGCCATGCTGAAGGGAAACGCGCCTGAGCCTCCGCCGGCGCTGCTGGAGAGGATTCTGGCCGGGACGACTGGCACAAGCCCGCTCCTGCGCGATGAAATTGCGCATGAATGGGGCACCCAGGTCGTCGCGGCTCCTTCGCGTGGCGGATGGGGAGCGCGGCTGGCTGCTGCCCGCATCAAGCTGGCCGAGGTCTTTTCGGTTGACCGGGCATCGGCGATCTTTCAGCCACGGCTGGCGATGACGGCGGCGATGGCGTTCTTCTCCATCGCGCTGACGCTGAACCTGCTCGGCGTGCGGCTGAGCGATGTACGCGCGGCGAACTTCACGCCCAGCGCGCTGCGTCGCACCGTTGCTGATACCGGGGCTTCCGTATCGCGGACATTTCAGAACAATCCCATGGTGTACCGGGTGGAGTCGCGCGTGAGCGAGCTGCGCAGCGACGATGCACCTCAAGGACCGTCGCGTTAAGCGGGCCCCAGGAAGGAAGTTGAAGCAATGAGCGACGAGATCAACAACGAGAGCTGGAGCGCAAGCGGAACCGGCGAGACTGCGGGCGGTGCGGCGCAGGCTCCGCCGGCGACGGTGGGTTACTGCCAGGACTGTGGCAAGCCGCTGACCGACGAAACGGTTCGCGGTGTAGGGAATAGCCTGTTCTGCGAGCCCTGCCTGACCACGCGTGTCGGAAGCCAGACGACAAGCTATGGTAGTGCACCTGTACCAGGCGAGCCGCGCCCCGCGCTGGCGGCGCTGCTGGGTTTTATCCCCGGCGTGGGCGCGATGTACAACGGCCAGTACGCCAAGGGGATCGTGCACTTTGTGGTCTTTGTGATCCTGGTCTCGCTAGCCAATGACGTGAACAACATCTTTGGACTGTTTGTGATGGGCTGGATCTTCTATATGGCCTTTGAGGCCTACCATACAGCGTCCGCACGGCGCGACGGTATGCCGCTGCCCAATCCGTTTGGGCTGAACGATATCGGCGAACGCATGGGATTCGGCAGGACGTGGGGCCCGGTTGCCAATGGAAACACGGCGCGGCCTCCGGTGACGCCGCCAGCGTCGGCGCCGCCGGCGGGCTACGCTCCCGTCGGGCGAGGAAGCGGTTGGGTGGGCTATGTTCCGCCGACGGCCTTTGCGGGCGCGCCGCCGGTGCCGCCGGTCGATCCCTCCGCCGCTGCGGCCGCGCAGCAGGCGCCGGCCTGGGGACATGCTCCTTACGCGCAGACCTACACGGGCGGCACACCGCCCGCGACTCCGAGCTATGTGACAGTTCCTCCTGTAGCGCCGATTCCTCCACTGCCGCCCACGCGCCGTCTGCCGGTGGGAGCGTTCTGGCTGATCGGGCTGGGGCTGCTGATCCTGCTGACCAACCTGCTGCCCGACTGGCATGTGGGAGAGCATTGGTGGCCGCCTATCCTGTTTGCCGGACTTTCGGTCTGGCTGTTCACGCGCAGGCTGGGAGCGGGTGTTCCGGTGGTGTGCATTCTGCGCTGGCCCGTCATCCTGATGGCGCTGGCGGTGATGTTCGCCCTGCATGCAGCCGACTTCCATGTGACCTTTGGGCTGACGTTTGCGGTGCTGCTGATTGTGATTGGCGGGCTGCTGCTGATAGAGCGCGCCGCCGCCGAGGCTCCGATCTATGCTCCGCCTGTCAGCGTGGTCCCGCCGGTCAGCGAAGAAGAGGCCGAGCGCGCCCGCGCTGCATGGGCTGCCGGGAGCACTGAGGCTGCCCAGGCAGAGCGTCCCGTAGCGACCGAGTGGGACCCGGCGAAGGACTCGCAGAAGGAAGGACAATAGTATGAGCGCCTATCCTCCGCCGCCTCCTTCTACGCCTCCTCCACCGCCGGGCGGGCAGTATCCCCCGCCCTACGATGCCTATGCAATGCGCGCTCAGGCGCGGGCAGTGCGTGTCCAGGAGCGGGCCCAGCGCCAGGCCGCCAAGGCCCAGCGCCGCGCCGCCACAGCCCAGGCGAGATACCAGCGCCGCAGCCTGCGCCGCCGCTCCGTGGTAGGGCCGCTGCTGATCCTCACGCTAGGCATAATGTTTTTGCTGGCGCAGGTAGGTCGCATCTCCTGGTCGTGGTCGCTGGACTGGTTCGGCCGCTGGTGGCCGGCGGTGCTGGTGGTGGCCGGACTGATCCTGCTACTCGAGTGGGCGCTGGATCAGCGCCGCGAGACCCTCGGTTCACGCTCGCTGGGTGGCGGTGTGGTCTTCCTTCTGGTGCTGCTGGTGCTGGCCGGTCTTTCGAGCCGCGCGATAGAAAGCGGGACAGACTGGAAGAACCACGCTTTTGGACCTGGCTTCCTGGGTTGGGACCAGATGTTCGGCGAGCAGCACGACGCCTATGACGATGTGACCTCGGCGATTGCCACGGGCAGTGCCTTGACCATTCGCGACCCGCACGGCGATGTGACCGTCACCGGATCGAGCAGCGACGGTCAGGTGCATGTCAACGTCCACAAGCACGCCTACGCGTGGAAGGACAGCGACGTCCAAAACATGGAGGGCGCGTTGCAGCCGACCTTCTCCAACGAAGGCAAGGACCTGGTGCTGACCGTGGCCACGGTGCGCGGTGGAGAGGCGGACCTGACCATCACGGTTCCGGCAGCAACTGCGATCACCGTAAACGACGACCACGGCGACGTGAACGTGAGCCAGCTCCATGCCGCGCTGACCCTCTCCGCCAACCGCGGCGACGTGGACATCAACGGCGTCACCGGCGATGTGCAGGCCAGCGTGAATGATGACAATGCCACGCTGACACTGCAGAACATCACTGGCGCTGTGTCCATCGAAGGGCACAGCGGCGATATCGAGATCTCCGACGTGACCGGCGCGGTGCATCTACAGGGTGAGTTCTTCGGCGATACTCATCTGGAACACGTAGGCGGGCAGGTGCGCTTTGAAACCAACCGCACTTTGTTTACGGCGGGGCGGCTGGACGATGAGTTTTCCGTGGAGAAGGACAGCCTGGACGCCGATGAGCTGCTGGGGCCCGTGGTGCTGAAGACCTCCGACAAGAACATCACGCTGGACCGCGTGCAGGGCGACGTGGACGTCACGGACAGCAACGGCAGCGTCGCGGTGACCCATGCGCCGCCGCTGGGAGTGGTGGAGATCCAGAACCGCCACGGCTCCGTGGATGTGGGGCTGCCCGGCAGCGCCGGCTTTGTGCTGAATGCACAGACCCGCAATGGCGATATGGAGAACGACTTTGGGCTTTCGACACAGGACCAGAACGAGAACCACTCGCTGCGCGGTACGGTCGCTGGCGGCGGGCCGACCGTGACGATTGAAACCTCTGACGGGGATGTGACGGTGCGGAAGAGTTCGGTGGCGCCGTTGCCACCGGTGCCACCGGCGGTCCCCTCCGCGCCCGCAGCTCCAAGATTTACCGCCGCGCCGCCGAGGGCGCCGAAGGGGCCGCACACGCCCACTGCGCCACCGGCTCCGCCGGCAGTACCTGCCACGACGAACTTCTGAATTGCAGACATAGAAAAGCCCACCGCGAGGTGGGCTCTTCGTGAATTATGCCGGCGATCACCTAATCTCCCACACACTTACGCGTGCAGTACCATCGGCCCAACGAGGCTTAACTTCCGTGTTCGGGATGGGAACGGGTGGGACCCTCGTAGTAAACTCACCGGCAAATTGTCAAACGTGCGCCGCAGCGCGATCGTTCACAACTGAATAGATTGAGCAGACTATATACCTAATTTCTTGCGTATTAGTTATATTTCTATAACTACAAAGCTTGTGTTGAAAGTCTCTAGAGCGATGTGGACTACACATTGCGCAGAGTAAATTCTATGGACAAGCCGAACGGGCGATTAGTACTGGTAAGCTACACGCATTACTGCGCTTCAACCTCCAGCCTATCAACCAGGTGGTCTTCCTGGGCCCTTCATTTCCCTTACGGGTTGGGAGATCTCATCTTAGAGCGTGCTTCCCGCTTATATGCATTCAGCGGTTATCACAACCGAACTTCGCTACCCAGCCGTGCCATTGGCATGACAACTGGAACACAAGAGGTTCGTCCATCCCGGTCCTCTCGTACTAAGGACAGCCCTCTTCAAATCTCCTACGCCCACAGCAGATAGAGACCGAACTGTCTCGCGACGTTCTGAACCCAGCTCACGTACCACTTTAATCGGCGAACAGCCGAACCCTTGGAACCTTCTACAGCTCCAGGATGTGATGAGCCGACATCGAGGTGCCAAACCGTAGCGTCGATATGAACTCTTGGCTTCGATCAGCCTGTTATCCCCGGCGTACCTTTTATCCGTTGAGCGATGGCCATTCCATACAGAACCACCGGATCACTAAGGCCTGCTTTCGCATCTGCTCGACTTGTAGGTCTTGCAGTTAACCACACTTATGCCTTTGCACTCGACGGTCGATTTCCAAACGACCTGAGTGTAGCTTCGCGCGCCTCCGTTACAATTTAGGAGGCGACCGCCCCAGTCAAACTACCCGTCTTACTATGTCCCTCTTCCGGATCACGGGAGCAGGTTAGAATCACAACACTCGCAGGGTGGTATCTCACCGTTGGCTCCACCGAACCCAAAAGTCCGGTATCTAAGCCTCCCACCTATCCTGCGCAGCAAGAGCCGTAACTCATAGTAAAAGTATAGTAAAGGTGCACGGGGTCTTTTCGTCTAGCTGCGGGTAACCGGCATCTTCACCGGTACTACAAGTTCGCCGAGCAACTCGTTAAGACAGTCGAACGATCGTTACTCCATTCGTGCAGGTCGGAACTTACCCGACAAGGAATTTCGCTACCTTAGGACCGTTATAGTTACGGCCGCCGTTCACCGGGGCTTCAATTCAAAGCTTCGCCTTGCGGCTAACCTCTCCTTTTAACCTTCCGGCACCGGGCAGGAGTCAGCCCCTATACGTCGTTTTTGACTTTGCAGAGACCTGTGTTTTTGTTAAACAGTCGCCGTTCGCGTTTCACTGCGGCCCCCCTAGGCTTGCACCCAGGGGGCGACCCTTCTCCCGAAGTTACGGGTCTAATTTGCCGAGTTCCTTAACAAGCTTTCACTCGAGCGCCTTTGGATATTCTCCTCGTCTACCTGTGTCGGTTTGTGGTACGGTTCCCAATCTCTCTCCTTAGAGGTTTTTCTTGGCACCATGAAATCAGCAGCTTTCGGGCATACGCCTTACTGTTTTACGCCTCACTGTTAAGTCTCTCCGGATTTGCCTGGAGAAACCAGCTTACGCGTATCAAACCCCATAGCCATATGAGGTCCTGCTTATCCTTATGCGTCACCCCATCGTCAAACGAGGTATTGGGAGGTCCGGAATATTAACCGGATGTCCATCGCTTACGCCTTTCGGCCTCAGCTTAGGGACCGCCTAACCCTGAGCGGATTAACCTTCCTCAGGAAACCTTAGACTTTCGGCGTGAAGGGTTCTCACCTTCATTATCGCTACTTATGCCGGCAGGGTCTCTTCTCTAATGTCCACGTATCTTCACAGTTACGCTTCATTCACGAGAGAATGCTCTCCTACCACGCACACTAATGTGTGCATCCGCTGCTTCGGTATATAGTTTTAGCCCCGTTGTATTGTCGGCACCGGACCGCTTGACCAGTGAGCTATTACGCTTTCTTTAAAGGATGGCTGCTTCTAAGCCAACCTCCTGGCTGTCTGAGCGTTCCGACTTCCTTTCCCACTTAACTATAATTTTGGGACCTTAGCAGGCGGTCTGGACTGTTTTCCTCTCGACTGTGAAGCTTAGCCCCCACAGTCTGACTGCCGGGCTGGTTGTAATCGGCATTCGAAGTTTGGTTGGATTCAGTAAGCCGGAAAGCCCCCTAGTCCATCCATGTCTCTACCACCGATCCAAATCACCCGACGCTAGCCCTAAAGCTATTTCGGAGAGAACGAGCTATCACGGAATTTGATTAGCCTTTCACCCCTACCCTCAGCTCATCCGAGCTTTTTTCAACAAACACCGGTTCGGTCCTCCATTGGGTGTTACCCCAACTTCAACCTGGCCAAGGGTAGATCATCCCGCTTCGCGTCTATTCCTGCCAACTGAACGCCCTATTCAGACTCGCTTTCGCTGCGGCTCGCTCACGCTTAACCTTGCTGACAAGAATAACTAGCCGGCTCATTATGCAATAGGCACGCGGTCAGACATTCCTCTTGCGAGGCATAGTCCTCCCACTGCTTGTAGGCACACGGTTTCAGGTACTATTTCACTCCCCTCTCGGGGTTCTTTTCGCCTTTCCCTCACGGTACTGGTTCACTATCGGTCAGAAACGAGTATTTAGCCTTACGGGATGGTCCCCGTGGATTCAAGCAGGGTTTCTCGTGCCCCGCCTTACTCAGGTACCTGCTTCGAGTCTGGATCAATTTCGTCTACGCGCCTGTCACGCTGTATCGGGTGGTTTTCCATCCACTTTGACTATCGACCAGATTGGTAACTCTACTGTTGCAGGCCCTACAACCCCCGAACCACCGAAATGGTACGGGTTTGGGCTCATCCGAGTTCGCTCGCCACTACTATCGGAATCGAGGTTTCTTTCTTCTCCTGGAGGTACTGAGATGGTTCACTTCCCTCCGTTCGCTTGCTCCCGCCTATGTATTCAGCGGGGCATACATACGGTTTGCGTATGTGGGTTTCCCCATTCGGAAATCTCCGGATCAACGCCTGTGTGCGGCTCCCCGAAGCTTATCGCAGCTTGCCACGTCCTTCATCGCCTGTTTCTGCCAAGGCATCCACCGTGCGCCCTTAGTAGCTTGACCATAGAATTTACTCGCACGCATCAGGAACGTACCCTGACCGCAGGAGCAACCTACGTTGTTTAGTCCGCCTTCTGGTACTTGTCCTCACTGGATTAGGGTGAGGGGTACCTAGAATATTCTAAAGACACTCAACACTGTAATCAGCTTGATCCGTAGAAACTACCTACGAAGTCAAAGCTGCTCAGCCTTGTAGTTATATTTACCCAATCTATTCAGTTGTCAAATATCGTCTGCAGCAACTCGTGGTTGCCACTACAAGCCACTGGGGCTCGCCTGCGAACATGCGCAAGGTTCAGGATCCGCCGCCAAGGCGGATGCTGAACCTCGAGCAGGTTAGCGTCGAAGTTCCGAAGTTCCTTAGAGAGATGGTGGAGCTGAACGGGATCGAACCGTTGACCCCCTGCTTGCAAAGCAGGTGCTCTCCCAACTGAGCTACAGCCCCATTGCGATTGAGTATAACAATCGCGGAGAAGTGGTGGGCCTGGGTAGATTCGAACTACCGACCTCACCCTTATCAGGGGTGCGCTCTAACCAACTGAGCTACAGGCCCAAAAGGGCAGCCTAATTAGCTCCTGGCGGCTAGCTCGAAAGCTAGAAGCCAGCGGCTGCTGGTTCTCTCAAAGGTTTTCGAGGACACAGTTGAACGTGCGATCCGGCTACGCCGGGTCTGACCATCGGTGTTGATTTGAAGAAGAAAAGAAGGTTGAGTTCAGATTCCCCAGTCAAGCGCTTCGTCGACCAAGATCGACTTAGTTTTCTCAGGGGTTGTCTGGCCTCGTCCATCCTCAACTCGAGACGATGTCTCGAAGCTGCTCGCAATCGCGAGGCGGATAGGACTATCCAGAACGTTCTCTTTTAGAAAGGAGGTGATCCAGCCGCAGGTTCTCCTACGGCTACCTTGTTACGACTTCACCCCAATCATGAATTACACCTTGGGCGGCTGCTTCCTTGCGGTTAGCGCACCGACTTCTAGTGCAACCCACTTTCGTGATGTGACGGGCGGTGTGTACAAGGCCCGGGAACGTATTCACCGTGGCATGCTGATCCACGATTACTAGCGATTCCAGCTTCATGGAGTCGAGTTGCAGACTCCAATCCGAACTGAGGCCGGCTTTTTCCGATTAGCTCACCCTCGCGGGGTTGCAGCGGTTTGTACCGGCCATTGTAGCACGTGTGTAGCCCTGGACATAAAGGCCATGAGGACTTGACGTCATCCCCACCTTCCTCCCCGTTATCCGAGGCGGTTTCGTCAGAGTGCTCAACTAAATGGTAGCAACTGAAGATAAGGGTTGCGCTCGTTGCGGGACTTAACCCAACATCTCACGACACGAGCTGACGACAGCCATGCAGCACCTATATA
>Ga0302320_10026449_pt1 | contig 11236 bp, 13 predicted proteins | sample Bog_T0_3_FD_202130 | JGI IMG/M metagenome (GOLD analysis project Ga0302320, IMG submission 202130) | Peat permafrost microbial communities from Stordalen Mire near Abisko, Sweden - Bog_T0_3 | ecosystem: Environmental > Terrestrial > Soil > Wetlands > Peat | place: Sweden: Abisko, Stordalen Mire... | reverse complement strand
TGCCGATTTTGGATGGTTTCGAGGCGTCACACAGAATCAACGAGTTTTACCTGGAACGGAAAATGTTCCAACCAGGCATTGTGGCGATCACAGCGAATGTCGTCAATGAGGAAATTCGAATGAAAATCAAAAAAAGCGGCATGAAGGAACTTGTTTTGAAACCATTGAGTATTGATAAATTCAAAGAAATATTGTTCAGATATTTGAATATGAAGACAAAATGATGGAGTTGGTTCATTTTTTATTACAAGCAGCAACTTTTGCTGAAGTCAATTTTTTTAAAAAAATTAGAAATTTCTCCATTTTTATTTAATATTTTAGAAACTTTTCCTGTTTATTTTTTCTTTAGGAACTGTTAGCGTTAAATTTTTTGATAAAATCTAGAAAAATAAGAATGAAAAATAAGAATTTTTATGTTTAGTTCTCTGCTAATTAAGGAATTTCATATATTAAAAATTATTAAAACAATTCTTATTATTCTGAGCTAACTTCTTCTTTTAAATGTTGCCCCTCGCCCCTACTTTCAAAAACGATAAACCAATGAGCAATTTCCTTTTCACAACCAAAAACCTCGTGAAGATCAACCCCAACTTCAACTTGGACATCCTTAAAATCAACGAAAATGACATCATAGGCACTTCATTGCAAGATTTCACGATGCTCTCGCAATTAGGCAAGGGTTCAAACGGCACCATTTATAAAGTCAGATCAAAACTAAACAACAAAGAATATGTCCTCAAGAAAGTTAATTTGAGGAATTTGAACGTCGCTCAACAAAAAGAAGCCTTCAAAGAAGCCAAAATTCTCAAAAAAGTGAAACATCCAAATATTATAAGATATTATCAATCCTTTAGAGATGAGGGCAATCTTTATATCATCATGGAATATGCTGAGGGAGGGGATTTGCAGAAGGTTCTTTTTAATAAAAACTTGATTTTTTCTTAATAAGATTGGTTAGTTAATTAGAACCTATCAAGAAAAAAGGAAAAATTTCACCGAACAGGAAGTCTGGAGGTTAGCGAATGAACTATCAAATGCGATACTTTACTTACATAATCGCAAGATAATTCATCGAGATATTAAGACCTTGAATGTGTTCCTGAGTAAGGATTTCAAAATAAAGGTTCATCATTTTATAAAATAATCATAAATGAGTTAAATTTATCAAGTATTAGCTAGGAGATCTGGGTTTTTCGAAAATCGTTTCGAATTTGGAAACTTTGCAGGCAAATAGAGTAGGCACTCCATTATATTTGGCGCCTGAAATGATAAAATTGAAGCCTTATGATTTTAAGGTAAATTCTTTTTTCTTTTTTATCTAAAATACTTTAAAATTTTTTAAAAAGGTTGATGTTTGGGCTTTGGGTTGTGTTTTATATCATATTTCCACCTTAGAACCACCTTTTCAAGGAGAAAATCTCCTTCTTTTAGGTTATAATATCATAAATAAGGTTCCCAAAGATTTGCCTTCCATATATTCTGAAAAATTGAATAAATTCATATTATGGCTTCTCGTGAAAAATCCATTCAACAGACCAAAAGTTTCAGATGTTGTGGAAACTTTAAATAATTTTCAGACAAAACCGAACCCTGATTTTGGTAATTTATGAAATGTTTTTGATTTAATTTTAAATTTGTATTTTAGCTTTCACGAAAGAACTGACCACAAATCCATTCAAGAATTTAAGAGGAAACGGATTACAAAAAGAAGAAAGATATGCTTCAACACAAAATCAACCGAAATTAATCGTGGGTCCAATGAAACTTGAAACAACTAATGAATTTAAGAAATATTATGACTTGAACAAGCAACTTCTCGAAAATAAAGTAAAAACCATGTTTTTCTTAAAAAATAAAAATTTGTTTAACCACAGGTTCCAGAAATCAAAGACCCAATCAAAAAACAGGAAATACAAAGATTATTTGAACCTTCCAATGATTTCTTGAACAATTATGACCCCTCAATCAATAAACTCAGAACCCAAACTAGTCAGGCTCAATTCCGTTACAAGGAAAAACCAAAAGAAGAAGTCAAACAAATAGACCAAAGTAAAAAACTCGAAAGAAATGAAAACATCCTTCCTTTTGAATCCGAAATATCCTCCATTCAAAAAAATAATGATACTACAAAAAATAATGATACTACCACTATGGAAAAAGAAAAAAATAATATTAAATTCACTAAAGAAAAAGAAGAGAAATTGTTTCTGTTTAAAGGTTTTTTCTCCGAATATGATAACAATAAAAAGATGGAAGAAAATAATGAGAAAACTAATGATTTGTTCTTTAAAACGACGAAGATAGAGTCCAAAATGATGGGACCAATACAAAGCGCAATGCCTAAAATTTCCAAGGAGTTGCATAAAACCAAATCGATTGCCAACAGTAAGAAAAATTATTCTAAAGTTTAAATAAATAATACAAACCTTAGTTTTCGAGAATAGCGAAGTCGTTATGTTTCAAAAATTCCGAAAAAATAAATTATCCAAAAGAGAATATATAGGAAAATCTAGCAACAACATTCCTTTACAAGAAACCTTGAATAATTACACCAAAAAAATGGAAATAATTCATGCCAAACAAAAAGAAGAAGATTTTCTCTTGATTGATACGAATGAAAAAGAAAAAAGGGCAATGACTGCTTTTGAATGCAAGAGAGAGTTTCATCTTGGAAACAAGGAAAGTGGGATAGAGGAAAAAAGAACCGATTTTTATAAGGTCTTCTTCCCAGAATCGACTATGCAACGTTTCCCAACATTCAGTGAACAAAGACCCAATACTTCAGAAAATCATTTCAGAAAAAAATTTACAATTAAAGATTTGGAGTAAAACATATTTTTAAAAAGTTGTTTTTTATTTGTTGAAATAAAATTAAAAACATGTATTATTCTTTTGATATTTTTATTGTAACATTTTTCTTCTTTTTCATAAATGAGGAAATGTCATTTTTTTAAATTTTGATATTATCCTCCAAAAATTAATTAAAAATCAATCAAAAATTATCAAATATTCAACATTTATTTGAATTAATTTTCTAAATAAAAATTTTCAAAAAAAAGGAGATTAATATAATCTTTCGATTATTTTTCAAATGGATACAACTTTTGTGAAGGAAGTTCCTATAATTTCCTTTTGTTTCCATCCTGAAAAGCCCTACATCTATTATTTATATTATAGTCAGATTTTGCTTCTTTTCTTGACAAATAAAAAAAAAAAAATATTAGATAATTCATTGAAGTCTCTCGCAATAAATGAAGAGGATCTGATTTCAACTTCTCTTATTAATATCTATGACGTGCCTAAAGATGATACGGGAAGCAATGATACATATGGATATCATATGACTTTCTATAAAAAAAGGAATTTCCTCATGCTTTCTTATCCTTCCTCCTATTTATCTATTTGGGACACGACCAATTATAGTATTTGTTCATTTTAATTTAATTTTTAACTTGAATTCTATAGCAAATTTGTTGAAAACTGCCACCAGAGGAAAGGACCTCTATGTGATAACAGCAATGGCTTTTTCTGAGCATAATGTGAGATTTTTTTGTTTTGTTTGAAAAATTGATAAAACTTTGGTTTTATTTAGCCGATTCTGTTTTTCACTGCAGCCAATAAGAGGAATTTGTACGCGATTAACATAACCGATGCGATTACCAATGGCAATTTAAATTATAAGAAGATGAGAGTCCCCAAAAAAATCTCAATAAACGATATAAAATGTCATCCTTTCGAAACAAAGGTGCTGGTGGCATGTTCTGATGGATATGTAATGTCTTTTTTGTTAAGTATATAATATATATGGAATTGTTTAAAAGATTCGAATGTGGGATCAGATTTCTTTCCATGGTCTTATTAGTTTATGTGATCCAGCCGTCGTTCCCACCAATAAAAAAACCAGCAACCTCCAACCTCAGATCCCAGCCATGACCTGCTTAAGTTTTTCCAGTGATGGACAGAAACTTCTGTCAAGCGATGAAAGTGGTCGTATTTTTTGTTGGGATGCCCGGAATCTCGGTCATCGTTCCGTTCTTTTAGCAATGGCCAAAATTTCAGAATTAGGTGTTATTTCTTTAGGATGTAAATTTAATTTATTTTAAAAATAGATTTTTTATTCATATGAATTTTATGAACAAAGGGTTAAATTATCATGGAGAACAAAAATCACATCGATTGTTATGTTATTGTGGGGAAGGCAACATACAAATGATTTCATTGAAAGTGAATATGCATTATACCACTCAAAACAAAGTGTCAAATCAAGGCTCGTTCGGCAAATTTTATGATCGAGAAAACCTGTATCATTTGAAAAACGAAATCCATATGACGAACCTTAAAAATTACAATTTGGGCCTTTCAAAATACTTGCAAATTCATCAAAATAATAATTTTTTCTCCTTTGCTAATCTGAAGATCAAGGTCCTTAATATTATCAATGCATCTGTGGCTAGCAAGATCCATTTCGCCATCAGTCTCAAAATCTTAACTTTCTTTGATAAATTATATCCTACCTTAGAATATCCTGTAATATTTATATTTTTGTTACATTTTTAAATATTGTTTATTTGTTCGTTATTAGGTTTTTAGCCCAGCTTATCCATATAAATTGGAAGATTATCTCCCCAACAAAGAAAACAACATTCTTTTCCAAAAATACATTTTTTATCTCGACGAAATGGAAATCAAAAGCTTCCGACTATCAGATGGTTCGCTCAAAAACCTGATCAACTTAAAAAGTCTAATTTCTTCCGAGGAAATCAAATTCTATAGTTTAGACTGTCGTCCCCTAAGTAAAACATTTATTCATTTAGAAAAAATTTATAAATTGTCTATATTTTTAAACAATTTTTTATATTATTTTGCATTTTTTAAATTTTATTTTTTGATTTTTTTTTTTTTTTTTTGATTTTTGTATTTTTTTGTATTTTTTTTTGTTTTTATCTCATTTTTTTTTGTATTTTTTGTTTGTATGCATTTTTTTTTTGTTTTTTTTAATTTTGTTCTAATTTTTTAGCATTTTTTTGTATTGTTTTTTCGTTGTATTTTTTTTTTAATTATTTTTTTTTAAAAAGAATTGGATTATTCTGAAAACGGTCAACTCCTGTTAATTTATCAAATGGACCAGAGTTTCCGTGCAATGTTAATTCCGATAAACTTGGAAAGTCCCCCAAAAGATCTTGAAATCTTTAAAGAATATCCTTGTTCTTTCGCATTTTTCCTCGGATCGAAGCATCTTCAAAACCCTCCCCTTTTTCTCCTAAGTGAAGATCGTTTGAGTTATTCCTTGATCATCAATCATGAAATGCCATGTGATCCCGAATTGGCCGAAATCTTCAGTCAAAATGAACTGCCAAAAGGAAACCTCAATATCAAAATCCAAAAGGTTTTCGCGACCAATTTAAGACAAGGTTTTGTGATAATTTACCAGATTTTTAATGAAAATTTGTTGAGATTCTCGAATAATAAGTTAGAAATGAATGATTTGATGGATTTTGGGATAATGACCACTCAATTTTCTTTCAGAATAGATTATGATGATACGATATTGGATATTGTATGGACTCCTGCAGGCAGTAGATATTTCAATAAAATGAATCTGGGGGCAGTGATTTGTTCGAATAAAGTGTTTTTCATTGATCAGGATTTGAAAATCATCGAAAGCATAAAAATTAGCAATTCTTTTCAAGGGATCAACCCGATTATTCAGGCTTCATTTGTTGGGCCTGCTTTGGTGCTGAGTAATAAAACCAACGTGGTTTATACAAGCTTAAATAAGAAAGTCGTGCCAATGATTTCATTTGAAAATGTGAATTATAAGAACAGCGTGATGCTATGTATGATGGATAGAGTGCTGATTGCGAGCAAGAAGAAGTTTGATTTTAATCCGAAACACAAAAATAAGCAACAAAATTTAGAAGTAAAATTAAATTTTCACTATATCTGTATATTATTTTGTATTTTGAATTTTGTTGCTATCAGAAATTTTACATATTTATCAATGTTTATGTGTAAATTTCATATAAATCTTTTTTCTATAATTTATATTGAAATAAATTTATCATTAGTTTTGCATAATATATTCTTATATAAAATTTTATGTTATATTCAATAAAATGTGTCACATTTTGTAAATAAATAATAATATCTTTTTATATAAATAAATATGTAAAGATTGTTTTTAATAGATCAAATGCAGAAAATTCAATTTGATGGAAATTCTCATTGTGGGTTATTTAAGTTTGAAGAAATTGGTGAAGGATTTCGTGATAGACCCCTCATTCATCAAAATATTATTAACTTTCTTTGAAAATAATCAGATTTCTCCTAACCTCTTGACAGAATTAAACAAAAACGTATTTTTCTCTAATAATTCTATAAATTTGCAAATTATATAGAATTTATTCAATGCAACTTGGTTTTTGCTTAAAAATGATGCCAACCCTCAATTCAACTACCGTGAAAAAACTCCTGTTTCTATGAAATTAAGAGACTATCAGCATTATTTCCATTGTCTTTTCGAGGGTCTTTATTCTGAAGAAAGCACAGTGATTATTAAACTAACAAGCCAAATTCTCCATTAAAACCTCTTAAAACTCAAGGTTTCCAGGAAAGAGTTGATTTATGCTCTGAAAATCAACCCGAAATACGCTCATATTCTAAGCATTTTAGAGAACAACCTTCCTTTTTTCCTCAATTTAGGACATTATAAATTGGCATTGAAGTAAAAAACCTATAAGGATTTTAACTAGATCAATAAACTTTTCTTAAAAATATTGTTTTTTTTTTTAATTAAATTATTCCAGAATGCTAGAATTGCTGCAAAACGACACTTTCCTCATAAAACTGCTCTATCTCCTCGTCCCTCATGACAAATTCCTGGATTTTTTCTCTGAATATCTCGTAAGTCCCAGCTTAATTTATTCCTTAAAATTATAAAAACCCCATGATTTTTTCATTTCCTATAAATTTCCTTTCCATAGAACACAAAATCCTTTGAAAACCTGCCTCCTGAATCTAAATATCTATTGACAGCCTTTTATTCAGAAATCTCGAATATCCCCACCAAAGCAATTGATTTCAAAACTTTGAAAATCTCTTCACTTCCAGTATACGAATCCTTGAAATTGAGTCCTTTGCTTGCCTCCTTTAATGAAGCCCCCATAGATTCCAAAGAAGCATTATTTAAGGAGTTTTTCCCAAAGGAATATAGCATTTTGAATTCAAATAGCAATAGTGCATTGAAAGACATAAAGAAAATTGATGTTGCCTTTGGGGAACAATGCTTCCATCAGGTGTATTATGATAAAACCAATGAAATTAAAAAGATCGACACTTTAGCAAGCGATAATCTCGACCAATTCCTAGGGTATAATGCTTTGATTCCAGAAGGAAACACAGGTCCGAAGAAAGAAAAGGCCAATGAAGATCCTTTCGATCAAAATTTCAATCAAGAGGAAGAAAAGGATCAATTCGCGAGTCTGCAGATTTATTGGCGATTTGATGAAGGTAAAGGTACAACGATTAACGACCTAAGTGATTATGAGATTAATGGGGTTTTGGAAAATGACGGTGAACATGATAATGATGAAATATGGAATATGTTAGATGATGGGGATCCTTTGGAATTAGAGGATAAATGGGGAAAGAAATGTCCAACTCAATATGGTATTGACCTCAATGCGGTGAATGTGAAGAATGTGAAGAAAACTTGGTTTGAAGATGAAGTGAGGCAATTTACAATAGAATTCTGGTTGAAGCCTAGAGTCCTTAATGGGATGATATTTGAGATCAGTGAGGAGAATTTCATCTGTATTTTACATGAGGGTTTTTTGAAGCTGATGATCAAAGGCAAGCCAATGGTTTTGATGGAAGATGAGGGGTTAAAGGATGAAAATATCAATAATGAGGAGGATTTCCAACAAGGCAAAAACCAAGAAGATTCTAAGAAGATCAAAGAGAGCTTCTGGAACCATTTGGCTATAGTTTATGACAGTTCTCAGCCCAAAACAGTGATTTTATATTTGAATTGTTTCGAAATTGGATATAGTAACATGATATTCGATGCGGACCTTTTCAAGGAAAAAACCATAAATCTCGGAAAATCGAAGTTCAAAGGCGAAATTACTGAATTCAGATTATGGAAATCTGCCAATAGTCTCAGCGAAATCAAAGATTCCTATCGATCTCCTTTGGAAATCGTGGCTGAAAAGAAGAAAAAAATCAAAATGAAATTCAAAGATAAAGATAAACCTCAAAATCAAGATATTGCGGGCAATGATCTGAAGAAATTCGCTGCTTTTCTTACAATGGCACCACCCGGAGTGCCTATTAAAGAACCTCAGACTGATAGGAAACCAGAAAAAACATTTAAAGCAGAGGAATTAAAGAAAAATGAAGAAAAAATAAATGCCAATAATGATGAGGATTTAGGCGCTTTTGCCACATACACCTTCAATGTGAAGTCTCAAAACCAGTTTTATCAGGAAAGTGAGAAAAATACCATGAAAATCGAGAAAAAAAAGTCGAGTTTTGAGAAAATCAACGAAAATGATGAAAATAAATGGGAGATGGCCTTTGCGACAAATAAAACAAGCGACACGAAGAAAAATCAGCCTGAGTTTGGTGGTTTTAGGGAGTTTTCCTCTACTAAACCAATGGAAAATACACAGAAAAGTGATTGGCAGGGTTTTGAGTTTGGCACGACAGGAGGTTTCGCAACGAAAAAAGAAGAAAATGAAGCATTTCCAAGCCAAAAATTTTTTGCAGCACCTATATTAAATGAAAATGATATGGTTAATGATCGCAATAAAACAGCTAGTTTATTCGAAAAATATGATAAGCCGTTTGATAAGCAACTGGATTTCAAGCCTGATTTCAATAAAGTCGAGAATATCTCAGGCCAGACTCCGGAACTGCCATTTGAGAACCCGTTTATCAAGAAAAAACAATCAATGGAACAAAAAAACTTCAGCGGTTTTGAAGAGAAATTGATTGAAAAAAATCAAAATCAAGAAAAACCGATGGTTCCGAAAAATGTCGAAAAAGGACCAGAAAAACCAGTGATCATTGATTTCGAGATGTTGATGGCTGATGTGGGGAATTTGATGGAGAGATCGAGGGGATTTATGAAAGAAGTAAGAAAAAAATTAAAAGATTTTCAAAATAAAATGCAATGAAGGAGGATGTGCCTAATGCGATAATGGAGATCCAGAGAATGTTTGGCAATTTGAGTAACAAGAAAATGTTTGATTTCTGTTAACATTGACCATTTTTTCTAGAAATCATATTACAAAATGAGAAAGATAAAGAAAAAATGGGCAGAGCACAGAAATTCTCATGTTATGTGGCAGTTTATAGATTTTTGTATCAACTCTTGATAGGGATCACAGATATGAGGAAAGTGAAGGATTTCAAAAAGGAGGCGTTTTTATATTTGATAATTGTGAATTTGAATTTGAAGTCAGAAGATAGGGTGATGTTCATAATCCGAGCTGTAAAAATTTCTTATTTTTCTCATATAATTTCTATTTTATGATAAATTTGGATCATTTTAAAAAGATTGAAAAGAATCTAGAAACAAAAAATTATGGAATTGCTGAGGGGTTGTTAATGGGGCTACAGCCAGTAATTATTATTAGAAATTTTAGTTAATGGATGATGTTTTTTTTTGCGGCATTTAGAATTTGGATAAAATAAAATTGACTCCAGAACAAAGCCAATCATTGGCAAATTCCCAAAAGGTACTTTAATTTAGGAGAAATGACATTTTTATAATAAAAAAAATTTAATAGGCCATTGGAAATTCGAATAAAATGAATGATAATTTATTGAAGATGCTATGTCCTTATTGCAAAAAATCATTCCATTATAAAGCCAATAAAAAATGTCCAAAATGTCAACATGGTTTTATTTTATGTTCCCAAGTAAATATTTTAGAAAATTTACGTTTTTCATTCATTTTTTAAGACTTTGCTCTCACTCAAAACCGAAGAAGCTTTGATATGTGACATTTGTCAATCAATATTCAGCCAAACTGTCAAAAAGAATTTGGATATTTGTATAATTTGCAGAATCGGAACTTTGAGAAAGACAGGATAAAAAAACTTTGATTAATAATTACAATATTTTTAAATTAGGAAGATATTTTTCTTTTAAGAAAACATCATTCTTTTTTTTCATTCCTTTTTCATTAAAACTGTTTAATAGCAAAAGTTTTAATGTTTTAAAAGTAAATTCAGAATTTCTAAATAATCGTTTTTTTAAAATCCAAAATTCATTAAGTTCCTCCAAAACAAATAAATAAATCAATAAAAAGAGGAGAAAAAAAAAAAAAAATGGAAAAACAACTTAATTAATTATGTATAAATAAGGTTGATCTACATGATTACTATAAGATATAAAGAAAATTTAAATGTAATAGAGAGAGAAAATCTATATAATATATATAAATGTATGTGACTTGGAAAGTATTAATTAGGAGGGCTTTTTTACTTTTTTTCTTCTCCTTCCTTCTTCATATTCTGAACAAATGTAAATTCAGAAGTCTTCTCATCAAATTCCCTTTTATACAAATATCCAAAATCATTGATATCATTTTCATTCGAATCGAAAGTATTGTAATAATATCTCGTATGTTCCATGAGTGTATGCCTCTTCAAGATTTTCTTTGGCTTTTTTATGGGAGTTTGACTACCAACACTTGAGGAAGTGTCGAGTTCTATATTTGACAAGCTTTTTGAAGGGAAAGACATTAAAAATTAAAAAGTATAAATAATATTCTTGGAATTTTATGTTTAAAAATTTGGAAAAAGGACTAGATAAAACTGGGAAAATGGTTTTAATGAATTCGCAGAAAACTAACCTAGATCTTTTAAGAGAGATCTAGATCATTTTGTTATTTAAGTAAGTACATTCATTTTAATTTAGGGAAAAATATTAATTTTATAAAAAGAAGACTGAATGAATAAGTTTTTTGCTATATTCAATGTTTTTTTATAGGTTTTTCTTCCCAAAAAGAAATGTTATAAAGAAATAAATGAAGGTTTCCTTCTTGGAAAGGTTATTATTATTTTTGGTTTTCCATTATCTTTTTTTTAATTCTTATTCGCATTTTCATAAATTCAAGGGAAGAAATTTAAAAATAACTGACAAAAATTATATTTTTAGTTTTAGTTCTTTGAAAAAATTATTTTATTTTAAGTTTTTTTTTTGTTAAAAAGAAAAAAAAATTTGA
>Ga0302320_10026448_pt1 | contig 11236 bp, 8 predicted proteins | sample Bog_T0_3_FD_202130 | JGI IMG/M metagenome (GOLD analysis project Ga0302320, IMG submission 202130) | Peat permafrost microbial communities from Stordalen Mire near Abisko, Sweden - Bog_T0_3 | ecosystem: Environmental > Terrestrial > Soil > Wetlands > Peat | place: Sweden: Abisko, Stordalen Mire... | reverse complement strand
CGATCCTTTCAAGCTTGCCTTTGGAAAGACTGCTTCGGTAACGCAGTACTTCCTCGGTTTCTCTAGCAATTACGAGTCGCTGCAAACCCAGCTTACTCGGCGCTTCGCCAACGGCGTGGCATTCAACTCAGCATTCACCTGGGGCAAGGCGCAGGGCTACCAAACCGGAGCGCAGGATGGAAATTTGCTGTTTTGGAGCGGCGACTTACGTCGAAATTACAACCTGCTCGACTTCGACCGCAACAAGAACTTCGAGCAGACCGTTACCTATGAGTTGCCAGCAGGCCACGATCAGCGTTTCTTCAGCTCTGGCGTCGGCGCCTACATCCTGGGCGGGTGGAAAACTTCGGCTACGATTGGAATGCTCTCCGGCCTGCCTTTCACGATTTCAACGGCAAGCGCGACTCCCGGAACAACCCAGACTGTTAATCAGACTGGCGCGTACCAGGTCACACACAAGGTCGCTGGCGGAAAGAACCCTGCTGTCGCCTGGTTCAACCCAGCATCGTTTGCAGCGCCTCCCGCTTGCGTCGCATATTCGGCCAGCAATCCCAATCCATGCGCAGTAGGGAATTCGCAACGCAACCAGTTCCGCGGCCCCGGATACTTCTCAGACAACGTGTCGCTCTTCAAGAGCTTTCCGATCTATCGCGAATCCTTGCTCGAAGCGCGCTTCGATGCCTTCGACTTGTCTAACACTCCAGCATTCGGCCTGCCAAACGGAACTCTTGGATCGAACCTCGGCAAGATAACCGGCACTCTAGGGAGCGGCGTTGGCAATGTCAACGGCGTCGCCAGCTCTCGTGTGCTTGAGGCGTCGGTGAAAATAAGCTTCTGAGCGCAACCAGGCTAAAGCTTACCCGGCCGGCCATCGCAACCTTGGATGACCGGCCAATATAATCTCCGTAAGCCCGTCGGCGCCAGAAACGCTTACGCGAAAGGACCAGCATGATTATCTGTTCAAGGCGCGGTTTCATTGCAGCAGCGGGAATGACTGCCGCACTGTGCGCGATTCGCCCGCTTCACAGTTTTGCGGCGGCATCGGATTCCCCGTTCAAAATTTCAGTCATCAACGATGAGATATCTGCGGACTTCGATCACGCGTGCTATGTCGCAAGCCATGACTTCGGCATGAGCTGGATCGAGCTGCGGTCCATGTGGGGAAAAAACATCATGGATCTGAGCGATGCGCAGATCGCAGAAACAAACAAAATTCTTACGAAATACAGCTTGCAAGTCACCGATATCGCCAGCCCATTGTTCAAGACCAACTGGCCTGGGGCACCCATTTCCCAGTATGGCTCCAAAGAAGGGTTGCACGGCGCCGCGGAAGAGACCTTCAAGCAGCAGGACGAAATTCTTGAGCGGGCGATTGCGCGAGCCAAGCAGTTCAATACCGGAAAGGTGCGAGGTTTCGATTTCTGGCGTATTGACGACGTGGCGCCTTATCGAGCAGCGATTGACGAGAAGGTGCGGTCCGCTGCTGAGATTTGTGGCAGGCAGGGCGTCCTGCTGGTGCTTGAGAATGAGTTTGAATGCAACACAGCCACCGGACGTGAAGCTGCACGGACGCTCCGCGCAATTCAAACTCCGCATCTTGCCCTGAACTGGGATCCCGCTAACGCCGTGATGCGCGGTGAATTGGATGCTTTCCCAGCGGCGTGGGAACTGTTGCCGAAGGATCGAATCCATCATTGCCACAGTAAGAATGCCGTCAAAAACACCGAAGGCAAAATCGAATGGTCGCCAGTCGACAAAGGATTCATCGACTGGACGGCGCAGTTCAAAGCGCTAAAGTCGATCGGCTACCACGATGCCGTGAGCCTGGAAACTCATTGGCGTGGCGGCGGCACACCAGAGGAATCGACCCGTGTTAGTTGGGCGGGGATGAAGAAGGCCTTGCAAGCTTCAGGAACATTTTAGCAATGCCGAAGAGCGAGTTACCGCGATAAGTTGAACACCGAACCGTATGGTTAATTTGGGAGAACACATTGGTTACTCGACGTGAGTTTATTGATTCGCTCGCCGTGGGTGCAACAGGGTTGGCAATCGGTTCTACGGCCAGAAGCTACGGACAGATCCTGGGCTCGAACGACCGTCTCAACTTTGCGGTCATTGGGTTACATAGTCGAGCCTACGCGCATCTTTCAGCATTGAAGGCCAACAAGGACACAGCTCGAATTTCCCACGTGTGCGATGTGGACAGCAACACGATGAAGAAGTTTGCCGGAGACACGGAGCGCGAGCTTGGGTATGTGCCTGCGATGGAAAAGGATTTCCGCCACATTCTTCAGTTGAAAGATGTGGACGCGATCACAATTGCTGCGCCGGATCACTGGCATGCTCCGATGGCAATCGCTGGCGTACAGGCAGGCAAGCATGTCTACGTGGAAAAGCCATGCAGTCACAATCCGGCTGAGGGAGCGTTGCTCGTCGCCGTCCAAAAAAAATACGGAAAGCTCGTCCAGATGGGCACGCAGCAGCGTTCGTCGACGCACACAATCGAAATCGTCGACAAGATACACAACGGACTGATCGGCCGGGCCTACTTTGCCAAGGCGTGGTACAGCAACGTTCGGAAATCAATCGGGATTGGGAAGGAAGCCCCCGTCCCTGAGCAGCTCGATTGGGATCTCTGGCAAGGACCGGCACCACGTCAGCCCTACAAAGACAATGTACAGCCCTACAACTGGCATTGGTTCAAGACCTACGGTACCGGAGAGACCTTGAACAATGGCACGCATGAAGTCGACGTTTGCCGATGGGCTCTAGACGCCGATATCCCGGAACGGATCACTTCCTCGGGCGGCAGATACCACTTCAAAGACGACTGGCAGTTCTACGATACCCTGGTCACAAGCTTCGACTACGGCGACAAGCTGATTTCATGGGAGTGCAAGTGCTGTCAGGGAATGAAATTCTACGGCCGCGACCGCGGCTCAACAATCATGGGGACCACAGGGTCCGTCCTCGTCGATCGCGACGGCTATGAGATCTACGATCTCAAGGGCAACAAGACAAGCGAATTCAAAACCGGAAAAGAAACGTCCTCTTCAGACCTTACCGGACGCGACTCGATGACGGACGCTCACTTTGCCAATTTCATTGCCGGCATTCGCAAAGGAGAAAAGCTCAACGCTCCCGTTTCCGTTGGCAACGTTGCCGTAACGATGCTGCAGCTTTCGAATGTCGCCTGGGAAGTGAATCGTGAACTGCATTTGGATACCGCCGACGGAAAGGTGCTAAACGATTCCGAAGCGATGAAGCTGTGGGGACGCGAATACGAAAAGGGTTGGGCACCACACCTTTAAACACTTCGAACCTTTGACAAACAGAAGAAGCCTTTGTTGCAATTTGCACCCGGGGAATTACTGAGGAGCATTCACTTGATGAATAAGACATTTTCACGTCGCAATTTTATTCAGTCCGGCGCCCTGCTGGGTATAGCTTGTGCCGCGCCAAGCACGAGCGCAGCTCTCGCTGAGCCCTCGCCGGAGACCGGCAAGCCACTTCCGCTTCAACTCGGCTTGGCGAGTTACACATTCCGCAACTTTACTCGCGCGCAGATGATTGGCTTCATGAAGCAACTAAACCTGGCTGACCTGAATGTGAAGGACACCAAGGATCATCTCCCCATGGATCCTGCCGAAGAGGCAAAGGCGCTCGCGGATTATGCGGCTGCAGGCATAAAGCTGCACGCGGCCGGCGCTATCTACTTTCCCAAGGATGAAGACGACGATATTCGCAGCAAGTTCGAGTATTGCAAACGCGCCGGGATCTCCGTGATCGTCGCAGGCGATCCCACACCCGCTACCCTGCCTCGCATTGAGAAGTTCGTGAAGGAATATGGCATTCGTATCGCGATTCACAATCACGGTCCCGAGGACAAGGTCTGGCCGTCGCCGCTTGATGTGCTCAAGACCGTGAAGAACATGGATCCGCGCATTGGATGCTGCATTGACATTGGTCACTGCGTCCGTGCAGGTACGGATGTCGTTGAGGCTATTCACGCGGTAGGTCCGCGCCTTTTCAACATGCATACAAAGGACCTGACAAATTTCCAGAGCAAGGAGAGCCAGGTCGCGGTCGGCGAGGGCATCATGCCAATGCGGGAGATATTCGAGGCACTCATCGCGACAAAGTACAAAGGATTTGTCGATCTTGAATATGAGATTCATGGCGACGATCCGATGCCCGGTGTCATCAGCAGCTTTGCGTATATGCGAGGGGTTTTGACCGGCATGGGGTATGCAAATCAAAGCTAATCAACAACGCGGAAATTGCGGGAAACCCGGCTCCGAATGCCGAAGCAAACCTGCGTGGCTGTGTAACGGTTCGCGCCTTCGCAGTTTATGCTCACCTTTATACTTATGGCGGGGCCATACCTTCTCAGACCACATACCCTGCGGGGTGGAGTTAAAGCCGTGCTGATCCATGAAGACCGTTTGTTTCCCGCCGAAGCTGGTGCCAGGGCTATTGCACGAGCCCTCTATTCGCGGATCAAGTCGCTACCGATCATCAGCCCGCATGGGCATACGCAGGCTGCATGGTTTGCGGACAACGAGCCATTCTCCGATCCGGCAAAGTTGTTTGTGCAGCCCGATCACTATGTGTTTCGCATGCTCTTAAGCCAGGGGGTTCCTCTTGAGAGCCTCGAAATCGGTGCCGCGGAGTTGAATGATCCACGCAAGGTCTGGCATATATTCGCAAGTCATTATTATTTATTTCGCGGAACGCCGACGCGCATGTGGCTCGACTTCGCTTTTCAAGAGCTCTTTGGATTCGAAGAACGGCTCTCTGAAAAAAACGCGGATCATTATTTCGATACCATCTCCGCTAAACTGAGGGAACCGGCGTTTTTGCCGCGCAGCTTATACGAACGATTCAACCTGGAAGTGCTCGCGACAACAGATTCACCTCTAGACTCGCTGGCCGACCACAAGGCAATCAGGAACTCAGGTTGGAAGGCTAGAATCCTCCCGAATTTCCGACCCGATCCGGTTGTCGACCCTGAGTTCCAAGGATTCGAAAGGAACATTGCATCGCTCGGAGAGCAAACGGGAGAAGACACAACGTCGTGGTCTGGCTATCTGAACGCACTTCGCAAAGCAAGAGCCAGATTCCTTAGTCTTGGCTGCACGGCAACGGACCACGGACACCCCACCGCACAAACCGCCGATCTTTCAAGCGCCGAGGCGGCGGATCTTTTCCATCAGATAATTTCAGGCAAAGCAGACGCGCAGAAACAAGAGTTGTTCCGGGCACAAATGCTGACAGAGATGGCCCGCATGAGTCTTGAAGATGGGCTCGTGATGCAAATTCATCCAGGCAGTGTGCGCAATCATAATCGCAAACTGTACGAACGTTACGGACGCGACGTCGGCGCCGACATTCCCCAGCCCACGAACTACGTAAACGCATTACGGCCCTTGCTTAACCGCTTCGGCAACGAACCCAATCTCACCATCATCCTCTTTACGCTCGACGAATCCACCTATAGCCGGGAATTGGCTCCTCTCGCCGGGCATTATCCTTGCTTACGATTGGGGCCGCCCTGGTGGTTTCACGATAGTCCGGAAGGCATGATGCGCTTTCGAGAGCAGGCGACCGAGACTGCGGGCTTCTATAATACGGTCGGCTTCAATGACGACACGCGCGCTTTCCTATCCATTCCAGCGCGTCACGATGTTGCTCGACGCATCGACTGCGCCTTTCTCGCCAGGCTTGTCACCGAGCACAGGCTTGAAGAGGACGAAGCATTCGAGCTTGCTCACGAGCTCACCTACGGGTTAGTGAAAAAAGCATATCGGCTGTGAGGAACACTAGTAATGGCTGACGGACAAGCAACCAGTGCACGAGCCGATGAGGAATCATTCCTGGGCACTCGGCTGGGACGAGTCCGCTGGACCATCTGCGCGATGCTGTTCGCCGCAACGTCGATTAACTACATGGACCGACAAGTAATCTCCATTCTCAAGCCGACATTGATGCGCAGCATTGGTATGACAGAAATCGGCTACGGACACATCACCGCAGCTTTCATGCTTGCGTATGCTCTGGGGCTGCTGGCCGCTGGGCGATTTGTCGACAAGGTCGGAACGCGCATTGGATACATGGTCATCATGGCCGTGTGGAGCTTATCGGCTATGGGTCACGCCCTGGCCAACACAGTCTTGGAATTCGGCGTCGCGCGCTTTTCTCTAGGGCTTGGGGAATCCGGAAACTTCCCTGCCGCCATCAAAACCGTGGCCGAGTGGTTCCCACAGAGTGAACGCTCCCTGGCAACAGGCATTTTCAACTCCGGGGCTAATCTTGGTGCGATTCTAGCGCCGGCAATCGTGCCGTGGATCACCATTCGTTACGGGTGGCACGCTGCCTTTTTAGCAACCGGAGGGTTCAGCGCGCTTTGGATCATCCTGTGGTACAACAAATATCGCAAACCCAGCGACCATCCGACACTTACCGGCGCAGAACTGCGCCATATTTATCAGGAAGCCGCGGAGCAAATGGGGCCCTCCACACCATGGGCAAGGCTGCTTGGCCATCGACAGACCTGGGCTTTTGCAGTTCCCAAGTTTCTGACAGATCCAATCTGGTGGTTCTTCCTCTTCTATCTGCCTTCGTTTTTCAGCGACAAATTTCACCTTGACCTCTCGCACCTTGGGCTCCCTCTAATTATTGTTTACAGCGCATCAACAGTTGGTAGCATCGCGGGTGGATGGCTGCCCTCGCCCTTCCGACAATTCGGCCTCTCTGCAACGAACGCTCGGCTCTCCGCAATGTTGTTCTGCGCCTGCATGGTAGTCCCCGTTTTTCTTATCAATTACCTGCATTCGGAGTGGGTGGCGATCGGACTGCTTAGCGTGGCCGCAGCTGCACACCAGGGTTGGTCGGCGAATCTGCTTACAACTCCCTCGGATATGTTCCCCCGTACGGCCGTCGGCTCTGTCACCGGCATCGGCGGAATGGCTGGTGCAGCCGGAGGGGCGCTGATGACAAATTACGCGGGGTACATTTTGCAGTTGACGCATAGTTATGCAAGCCTTTTCGCCATCGCCGCAAGCGCATACCTTGTTGCCCTCGCGATTATCATGATGCTCGCCCCCGGATTGAAAAAAGTGGAGTTGAACCTATGAGCCTCTATTGCGCCAAAGGGGCGACGGAGACCGACCTGTCTCAACGTGAGTTGAAGGCTCTTATGACAGAAAGCCTCGCGAAGCTCGGAGAGCGAAATTCCGTGCTTGCAGTGCCGCCCGATCAAAGCCGCGAGCATTCACGTGCGGGCGACCTAACCGCCTACGCTTGGCAATACTTTGGGGACCGGCTCAAAGCAGTGCTTCCCGCACTGGGCACTCACACCCCCATGCGCAAGGACCAGATCGCACATATGTTTCCCGGCATCCCGCCGGACCTCTTCCGCGTGCACAACTGGCGCACGGATGTCGAAACACTGGGCGAGGTTCCGTCGGAATTTATTCGTGTGCAATCGGAAGGAAAGCTGAATTATTCATGGCCTGCACAGGTCAACCGACTTATTTCTCATGGTAACTTCGATCTGATTCTATCCATTGGTCAGGTTGTGCCCCATGAAGTCATCGGCATGGCCAACTACACCAAGAACATACTGATTGGTACCGGAGGGCGCGAAGGCATTAACCGCAGCCACTACCTTGGCGCCGTTTACGGGATGGAGCGCATCATGGGCCGCGCGGAAAATCCGGTCCGCAGCGTGCTCAATTACGCCTCTGATCATTTTCTGCGGAATCTGCCCATCGTCTATGTGCTTACCGTTGTCGGTCGCAACCTGGACGGCGGCCTGGCGGTGCGCGGGCTCTTTATCGGCGATGATTCCGAATGCTTCCGGCTAGCCGCGGAGCTGAGCACGGGGGTGAATTTCGAGTTAGTCGATAAGCCAATTCAGAAAGCCGTCGTCTATCTCGATCCAGCCGAGTTTCACAGTACTTGGCTTGGCAACAAGGCAGTTTATAGAACACGCATGGCCCTGGCAGACAACGCGGAGCTAGTCATTCTGGCGCCAGGCGTGAGAGAGTTCGGCGAAGATAAGACCATCGACATGTTGATTCGAAGATTTGGATATCACGGCACGCCTGCAACACTTGAAGCGGTCAACACCCATCCGGAACTGGCCGCCGACTTGAGTGCAGCGGCGCATCTTATTCACGGTTCCTCTGAAGGCCGTTTCAGGATCACGTGGTGCCCAGGTCACCTGAGCAAAGGCGAGATTGAAGCTGTCGGCTTCGAATACGGAGACCTCGCAACCATGGTTGCCCTCTACAATCCCAACACGCTCTGTCACGGCTACAACAAAGTTGAGGGCGAAGATATTTTCTTTATCGCAAATCCAGGATTGGGGCTTTGGGCACACCGTAGCCGACTTTGAAGGCGGAAGCACTCGTTGTCTGTAGTCCGTGGCATGAGAAGAGGAATTGGGAAAATGACGAGCAAGCAAGTTCTAGGCCTTGAAGGCAAGGTTGCCGTGGTAACGGGGGGAACCTCGGGCATTGGGCGCGCGATCAGCCTCGGCCTGGCGGAAGCCGGGGCAGACGTTGTTGCCACCGCACGCCGACAACTACAGGTAGATGAAACCGCTGTCGAGATCGAAGCACGTGGACGCCGAGCTCTTCCGCTAGCATCCGATGTTTGCGACCGCGCGTCCCTCGAGCATTTGATGGAGGCCACAATCTCCAGGTTCGGGAAAGTGGATATCCTGATAAATTGCGCGGGAAGAATCAAGCGCGCGCCCACCTTGACAGTCTCTGAACAAGAATGGACCTCGATCCTCGACACCAATCTCACCGGTACTCTGCGTGCATGCCAGGTCTTTGGGAGACACATGCTCGAGCGCGAATACGGACGTATCGTCAACATTGCTTCGTTGAACAGCTTTGTCGCCCTGAGCGAAGTGGCTGCCTATGCGGCAAGCAAGGCCGGCGTGGTATCGCTCACGCGTTCGCTTGCGGTGGAGTGGTCTAGGAGAGGTGTTACCGTAAACGCAATCGCACCCGGCGTCTTTCGCACGGACCTCAACGCCAATCTGCTGGATAGTACGCCGCGCGGGCAAGAACTGCTGATGCGCACGCCCATGGGCCGATTTGGAAAAACTGAAGAACTGGTAGGAGCAGCAGTCTATCTTGCTTCCAATGGCTCATCTTTCGTCACAGGTCAAACCATTGTCGTCGACGGAGGGTTTCTCGCGAGTGGCGTGAATCAATAACGCCATGAATTTGAAAATTGATTTTCCCGCGCTGACGGAATAGGAAAAATGAAAGGCTCAAATGATCGGAAAGTTGAAACTGCTTTCGCTGCTATGTGGAACCACCCTTCTATACACAACGCAACACAGCTTCGCTCAAACCGAATCGTCAAAAACGACGCCACCTGAAATCTCCCCTTCGACCCTGCCCCGCATCGGCACAATCGATGAGCGCTTTCAGTCCTACAATATTGAGATGGTCGAAGTTACCGGAGGACGATTTTGGAAGCCTTACGCCAGCGCGGACAAGACCCCGGTCGTAGACAAACAACCAAGCGAAAACCAGCCGACCGGAATGGACCCGTCCCTTTATCAATACCGCCTGCCAATTGATCTGACCAATACACGCCTGCGGAAACTTGCCGCGGCGCTTGGTCCGGCTTATGTTCGAGTCAGCGGTACTTGGGCAAATACGACCTTCTTTCAGACTTCGGATAGCCCTTCTCCCGATACACCCCCAACCGGTTTCAAAGGCGTCTTGACACGCAAGCAGTGGAAAGGCGTCGTAGATTTCTCACATGCAGCCAACGCGGAAATCGTTACCTCCTTCGCTGTAAGCCCGGGAACCCGTAACGCAGCAGGGATCTGGACACCGGATCAAGCGCAACTACTCCTCGACTACACCAAGTCTGTAGGTGGCCACATTGCGGCGGCGGAATACATGAATGAGCCAAACCTCGCCGAAATCGGCGGTGCACCAAAGGGCTATGACGCAGCGGACTATGGCCGCGACGTCGCAGTGTTTCGCGCCTTCGCCAAGCACGCCGTCCCCAACATGTTGATTCTTGGACCCGGATCAGCAGGCGAAGGAACGCTCATGACGCCTTCGTCGATGCATACCTTGTCCAGCGCTGATCTTTTCACCGCTGCCGGGCTGGCCTTCGACGCCGTCTCCTATCATTCGTATGGAGCCGTTTCCAGCCGCTGCGCGGGATTTGGAGCGACTGCAACCACCACCGCCAGCGCCGCTCTTTCAGAAGGATGGCTTTCTCGATCCGACTTGATTGAAGCGTTCTATGGTGGGATTCGAGATCGCTTCGAACCTGGTCAACCACTTTGGAACACCGAGACTGCGCAGGCCGCATGCGGTGGAGACCGCTGGGCCTCCACATTCCTTGATACGTTCCGATATCTGAACCAGTTAGGAACTTTGGCGAAACATGGTGTGCAGGTGCAAATGCACAATACTCTCGCTGCCAGCGACTACGGCCTGCTTGATGAGAAAACCTATGAGCCTCGACCCAACTATTGGGCGGCGTTGCTTTGGCGCACATTTATGGGCGCCACCGTTCTCGATGCAAACAACTCGCCCACGCCCGACTTGTATGTCTACGCTCACTGCATGCGTCAGCATCCGGGCGGCGCCGCTGTCCTTGTGATCAATGCGAATCGGGACGAAGTTCAGACTCTGCAAGTGTCTATGGCATCAGAAAGCTATACTCTCACCGCGCAACCGCTTGAAGATAACCACGTCCGGCTTAACGGCATCGATTTGCAACTGGGTCCCGACGATGCGCTTCCGGCGTTCAAGGCAAACCACGCTCCTGCAGGACAGATCAAGTTCTCCCCCGCAAGTATCACCTTTCTAGCATTTCCAGACGCTCAAAATGACGCTTGCAAATAGACTATTCAGGGGATGTGAACAGAGCAATGCATTTCAGTATTCCGGAGATTTGTATGTCAGATGCTTCGTGTGATATAGGCCTCGTTGGCCTCGCCGTCATGGGACAGAACCTGGTCCTCAACATGAATGACCATGGCTACAAGGTCGCAGTCTTCAACCGCACGGTATCTAAGGTAGACGACTTTATCGCCGACGAGGCAAAAGGGACGCGGGTCGTGGGTGCTCACTCAATCGAAGAGTTTGTATCGTTCCTTAAGCGGCCACGCCGCGTGATGCTGATGGTGAAGGCCGGCGACACCGTTGACACGATGATCGGTCAACTTCTCCCTTACCTTGAG
>Ga0302320_10026447_pt1 | contig 11236 bp, 9 predicted proteins | sample Bog_T0_3_FD_202130 | JGI IMG/M metagenome (GOLD analysis project Ga0302320, IMG submission 202130) | Peat permafrost microbial communities from Stordalen Mire near Abisko, Sweden - Bog_T0_3 | ecosystem: Environmental > Terrestrial > Soil > Wetlands > Peat | place: Sweden: Abisko, Stordalen Mire... | reverse complement strand
GTTCTTGCGGCCTTTTTTCGTCAAACTTTCCGCCGAGGATGCCTATTTCCCGAATCTTGATCTTGGCGATTTGCCATTTTTGAACGGCGGCTTGTTCGACGATGAAATCGGCTCGCTCACCGAGCGCGGGCGCATGAAAGTCGGCAATCCGGTTTTGCGCCAGGTGTTCGATCATTTGCTGGAGTCTTACAATTTCACCGTGCGGGAGGACACGCCGCTCGATCAGGAAGTGGCGATTGACCCGGAAATGCTCGGTAAAATTTTCGAGTCGCTTGTCCTCCAGCTTGAGCAGTCCGACACCGGCGGCAAAACTTCCCGGCACGACACCGGCAGCTATTACACGCCGCGCCCCATTGTCCATTATCTGTGCCGGGAAGGCTTGCGCGTGTGGTTGGAACAATTCCCGCCGCCGTCCGCGTCCAAATCCGGCGACTGGCCGGCCCGCCTGGAAAAACTTTTTGCCCTCGACGCCACCGACGGCCTGGACGACGCCGAGCGCGTCATTCTCAATGACCTGCTTACCCCCGATGAAGCCCGCGCCCTGCTTGACCGGCTGGACAATTTTCGCGCCTGTGATCTCGCCGTCGGTTCGGGCGCGTTCCTCGTCGGTCTGCTGCACGAACTCGTCAACCTGCGCAGCCTCTGCGAAACCCGTGCGCGTGGCAAAGACCCGGCCACCGACATCGAATGGCTTTACGAAACCAAGAAGCGCATCATTGAGAACGTCCTGTATGGCGTGGACATCCAGCAGCGCGCCGTGGAAATCTGCAAACTCCGCCTCTGGATCAGCCTCATGGTGGATTATCCGTTGGAAGTTGACCCGGACAACTGCGCGCTGCCGGACTTCCGCCGCGCCATCAAAAAAATCACGCCGCTGCCCAACCTCGATTTCAAAATCCGTCGCGCCAACTCGCTGATTGAACAGATTCGCGGCCACGCAATTAAATTCCCGCAGACCGCCGCCGATACGTCCGATTTTGCCTTGAGCTTGAGCAAACTCGCCACCGCCAAGCACCGGTTTTACGAAGCGCGGCGCAAAAAAGACAAACGCCTTGCCCAGCTCGACATTCTTGAAGCCACTGCCGAGCTGGCAAAATACGAATTTAATTCCACGAAACTGAAATTCGGTTTGCTGCCCAGCGACCAGGACGCCGAGCGTGCCGCCGTGCTGGACCGCGCCGAGGCCGAAATGGGAAAGCTGCAAATGCAGATAGCCGCCGCCCGCAAGAAAAACGAGCGCGAAAAAGACGATGACATTGAGCGCCTGTCCCGCGTGTTCAACGACGAGGCCAAGCCCACCTTCGTCTGGCAACTGGACTTCGCGGAAATTTTCCACCGGGGGAGCGCACGCGGCCCGCGTGCCGAATCCGGCGGCCCGCCGGATTCCCGTCCCACTGACTTGCTCCCGGCGGAAAAGATGGATGCACGAAGTCTTCGGCGGGCCGCCGAAGACAGCACGCCAGCGGCGTGCGCTCCCCAGATTTCCGGCTTCGATCTGGTGCTGGCCAATCCGCCGTATGTGCGGCACGAAAAAATCAAGGAACTCAAACCGTTTTTGGAAAACGCCTATGATTGCTACACCGGCACGTCCGACCTTTACGTTTATTTCTTCGAGTGCGGCGTGAAATTGTTGAACGGTGGCGGCGTGCTTTCGTTTATTTCAAGCAACAGTTTTCTCAATTCAGGTTTCGGAAAAAAGCTCCGCCACTTTTTGAAGGAGCAGACTGAAATACGGACGCTGATTGATTTTGCCGAAACTAAAATTTTTACAGCCATTACCGAGCCGTGCATTTTTATTGCCGCGAAAGGTGGAAATAACAAACGCCCGATTGCCATTCATAAATGGGATGAATCACAAAACCCGGAGAACGTAAATGAGGTGATGAAAAATTGCATCGGGTCTATTGAGCAAGCGAGTTTAAGCGATGATGGTTGGCAATTGGAATCGCCTGATGTGCTGCGACTGCTGGAAAAATTGCGCCGCGCCGGAAAACCGCTCGGTGAATACGTCAATGGACAATTTTATCGTGGGATTGTAACGGGCTTAAACGAAGCGTTCGTCGTTGACCGACCGACACGTGACCGCCTGATTCGCGAACACAAATCGTCCGCTGAAATTTTGAAACCATTCCTGCGCGGTCGCGATGTGAAACGCTGGTGCATAGAGTCTGAAGATATATGGCTTATTTTTGTTCCTTGGCATTTTCCACTTCACGATAATACAAACATTACAGGCGCTTCATTAAAAGCAGAGGCCGAATTTCGGGAGAAATATCCCGCGATATACAAACATCTTTCACAATTCAAAAAAGAACTGCTGGCGAGAAATGCGGAAGAAACAGGCATTCGTTATGAATGGTATGCTTTGCAACGATGTGCGGCAGGATACTGGCAGGCATTCGCGCAACCTCGAATAGTTTACCAAGTAATCAATCGAACCGATTCATACGCGTATGATCCGAAGAGCCATTTTTCCAACGACAAAACTTTCATCATTCCAACAAAGGATTTGTTTCTTTTGGCTATATTGAACTCTAAAGCCTGCACATGGTTTCTTCACGCATTGAGTGGCGTTCCTGTCGGTGGTTTTTTCAACACCAACAAGCCAATAATGGAAAAAATCCCCATTCCCGCCGCGAGCGCGGCGGAGCAAGCGGCGTTGAGCGGGCTGGTGGACGGCATCCTCGCGGCCAAGCGCACCGGCGACGCGGCCACGGTGACGGCGTTGGAATCAGAAATAGACACGCACGTTTTCCGCCTCTACGCCCTCACCCCCGCCGAAATCGCCCTGGTAAAATCCACCGCCGCCAAATGAAATACACGTTTCCCAGCAAATTCACATTTCTGGAAATGCTGGCGCTGGCGCGGCGCGGGCAGTTTGATCCGCTGGCGTTTCGCGGACAGATTGAACTGGATTTTTCACCGCTCACGTTCGCCGGGCCAGACACGCTGGCGAGCATCAAAGCATTGCTCGCCGCCGACATCCATCGCTGGATATAGGTCGAGGCCCGTGCCCAATGGTTCAGAATCCTCGACATTTGGCCCGATTCCACTCACAAAAACAGGGTTTTCGCCATGTGGAATTTTTTTCTCGACAACCCGGCTGGAATGGACTATTTTAATACAATTAAAAATAAATAGTCCATTTGTTGTGTAAAACACTTATGTTAAGCGATATATCAATTGATAGAATGGAGCCTATTGTTGACGATCTAGTCCAGTTGGCGCGGCTCTCCCTTACGGGACGGCCTCAGGACATCCAGCTCTACGTTCGTCGGCTGGCAAGACGCTATCAGCAGTCCTTGCCGCAATTGGCGAAGGCGCTCGGCACGTTGCTCATTGAATCCCCAACCCGCAATTCACCCCTCCGCCGCGAAACGACCAGCCCGATCCCAGTGGACGTGGATTCCAGGCTGGAGTTGCTTCGCCACGAGAAGATTGACACGCTGGACGTTGAACCCGTCTTTCGTGCCGAAGTAAGCCACGCCCTCAACCAAATTGTTCAGGAACGAGCCAGCCACGAGAAGCTACTGCGCGCCGGTTTGGCTCCAACCAGGTCCGCGTTGTTCACCGGACCACCCGGCGTCGGCAAAACCCTCGCCGCCCGCTGGCTGGCGTGGAAGTTAAAAACACCATTGTTGACTCTCGACCTCGCCGCTGTGATGAGCAGTTTTCTTGGCCGGACGGGAAACAACGTCCGTTATGTTTTGGACTACGCCAAGAACGTCAATTGTATCCTCTTATTGGACGAGTTCGACGCTGTTGCCAAGCGCCGAGACGATTCGACGGAAATTGGAGAGTTGAAGCGGCTCGTCACTGTTCTACTTCAGGAAATTGATGATTGGCCGTCCACCGGACTGCTCATCGCCGCCACAAACCATCCAGATTTGCTCGATCCAGCGGTATGGCGCCGGTTTGAAATGAAAGTCGAATTTGCATTGCCCACACGCGGCGAAGCCAGAGCGGCGCTCTCGCAGTGGGCAGGTGGCGAAAACGGCTCGATGCTCGACGCGCTCTCAATTCTGTTCGAGGGCCATTCATTCAGCGAAATGGAGCGCAATGTATTGCTCGCGCGCCGGGCCGCCGCCATGAGCAACGAGCCAGTCGAACTTCACCTAAAGAACATCATTCGCCAGTTCGCCCGCTCATTGCCGCGAAAGACGCGCGGCGAACTGGCGTCCAAACTGTTAGATTCTGGGAAATTCTCGCAACGCGAGGCTCACGATTTGACCGGCGTAAGCCGAGACACCATCCGCAAAAACCAGAAAGGCGATGCCATAACGAAAGATTAAACTATGCCAAACCCACCTAATTTCCTGCTTGGCTACGGCGAACGATTAACGGAACCGGTCGCGCCACCCCGTTGCAAGCCAACGAAGCGGCCGCCTTACGCCTTCATTGAAGCCCGCACGCGCTTGATCCCAATGGTGCAAGAGGCCGTGAAAGAATTGGCCAAGCTACCAGATCTGGCCTGCCCCAACGGTCAGACGGTCGCAGTTCTCACCCTTCACCCGGAATACCTTGCCAAGAGCTATTTCCCAGGGGCACTCTTTCAATCAATCGGCCTAGATTCAGTTGGCAGCCGGCCAGCGCAGGTAAAACCTCAAAAGTGGAGCCGAAAATCCGCGCCAGAACTTACCGAAACAACTGAACTGTTCGTCACCAGCTCTAGGAACGCCTTGCGACAATGGTCGGCTAGTCTCCCATATTGGAACGACCAGACGCCCGGCGGAAAGGAACTGGTTAGCGTCGAGCAGTTCAGAGCGCAGCGCGTGGAAGACCGGCTCAAGGAAATACAGCCAGGACAAAAAGACCTTACACTTGAGATTGTGCTCCATGCGTCCGCCAACCGCTCCGCTAGTTTCATCCTTGAAGGATTCGAGGCTTACCTCAAGTCCCTCAATCTCAAGGCCAACTTTGACCGTCGGTTTCATGTCGGTGGCCTCTGTTTTCTACCCATGCAGGCTCCACGCGCCATTTTGAGACAGGTTGCCGAGTTCAGTTTTCTCCGAGTGCTACGGGAAATGCCACGACTCAGGACACTAAATCCAATTGTCCGCAGCGTCTCAACCCCCGGTTTTAATTGCACCCTGCCGACTGCACCCGCCGCGAATACAACCGCCCGCGTCGCCATTTTTGACGGCGGTCTTGCGAAAAATTCTCCTCTAGCCCGCTGGGTTAAGCCGGTTGATCCGCCGAACATCGGCAATCCGGTGGCGGATTACCTCAACCACGGGCACCAAGTTACTTCAGCCTTCCTCTTTGGCTCGTTAAAACGTGGTGAACAGCCTCTTCAGCCGTTCACCGGCGCGGACCATTACCGTGTGCTGGACGAAAAATCGGCCAAAGACCCCTTGGAACTTTACGATGTGCTTGAGCGAATCCGCAAAGTGCTGGAAAGCTCCGCCTACGAGTTTGTCAGCCTAAGCATCGGCCCTGAGATGCCCGTCGAAGACAACGACGTTCATGGTTGGACAGCCTTTTTCGACGAGTATCTCTCCGCCGGTAACACGCTCGCCGCCATCGCCGTCGGCAATGGCGGAGAACTCGACCGCGCTGCCGGCAACGCCCGCATTCAGGTTCCGTCCGATTGCGTCAATGGCCTCTCCATCGGGGCGAGCGATTCATGCGGTGCAAACTGGCAACGAGCCGGTTATAGTTCCATCGGCCCCGGCCGCAGCCCCGGAGTAGTTAAGCCTGACATCCTCGCTTTCGGCGGCTCAGACAACGAAAACTTTTGGGTTGTGGATTCAGTAACACCAACCAAAGCCACCGGCACAATGGGAACCAGCTTCGCTACGCCCGCCGCGCTCCGTCTCGGTCTTGGCGTCCGTGCCTACCTAGGGCAAGTCGTCATGCCCCTAGCCATCAAAGCCCTGCTCGTTCATTGCGCGAACGACGACAAGAACGTAAGGATTGAAAATGGATGGGGTCGAGTTCCTCAGAATTTGGACGAACTGATTCACTGCCCGGACGCCACGGCCAGAGTTCTCTACCAAGGAGAGCTGTCACCAGCCCAATACTTGCGCGCCCAAATTCCTGTGCCCAAGGAAGCCATGACCGGGCTTGTGGCCATCAGGGCAACTTTCTGTTATGCGACCCGCACCGACCCGCAAGACCCTGGCAACTACACACGCAGCGGCTTGGACGTAGTATTTCGCCCACACGACGGGAAACCCACCGACGGTTTGGAGCATCCTAAGTCCTCCCCGTTTTTCCAACTCAAAGAGTTTTCAGTCGAACAGGAACTCAGACACGATGCCCATAAATGGGAAACCACCCTGCATCGCGAACGCCGGCTACAGTCCGCTGGCCTACGCAATCCAGTTTTCGACATCCATTACAACGCCAGAGAAGGCGGGGCACGCGCGAGCACCCCGCCAAAGATTCGCTACGCGCTGGTTGTATCAGTGACGGCCCCAAAGACGCCCGACCTCTACAACATGATTGTTCGGCGTTATGCCACCCAACTACGCCCGCTTCAACCCATCCTAACGATCCCAATTCGCACTTAATCAGGCGCGCACCAATCGCACCGCGCCGCTTTTGGCGGACACCAGCGCGCCGAATTTAATCAGCATCGCTTGCGCAACCGGCGATATGACCGGGCGCGTGTCGGTCTTGTCATAAACCGTCGTCTTGCCGGCGGTGGTATCGGCGTAGGATTTCAGCCCTTCACCCGGCGGCGACGCCGTGCGGTCGGCAATCAGAAGTTCGCGGGCCATTTCACAGGTTGCCTCGACAACGGCGAGCGGCACGATTGAAAACGGCACAAACGGATCGTAAAGCAGCAGGCTGGTGAGGACGGGAATCGGCGCTTTGTCCGGGTCGGGACAATTTACACGCGGCCATTGCAACGCCTGCCCAGCTTGTGAGCGCAGGCCGTTGAACTGATATTGTCCGTCAATCAGCCGTGTCGCCATCACGAGCGCAGCGGCCTTTTGATCATCCGTCGCGCCCGTCCATGCCGTCGCGTATAAATGCCCGGCATGGTAGGCGTCGCCATCCGCCGCCGAGGCGTAAGCATTTGCGTTTGCCAAGCCGGTGCCATCTTCTTTGACGAGAGTAATTGCCATGATGATTTACAAGCCGTCCGAGTGAACCGCGTTCGAGTAAGGCAAAACATCGTTGCCGTCCCAATCGCAAATGCAAATGCGAAACCAGCCGGGATCACCGCTGCAATCACGATTGCCAGCCGCCAAGTCCCAACCGTCGTAAGCACCGCTGGGCCATGTCACGCCATCAGCGGATTTGTAAATGTTGATTCCGTCGTAAGGGACGCCGGGTTGTGAACTGTCGCTGGGCGGAGTGAAGTTATACGTCCAGGTCAAGTGCCCATGACCGTCCGACGCGAGCAGGATGGCCGGGAGACGTTCGCGCCGACGCTTTTGCAGGAACCACGCCAGCCAGCCGCGCCGGTCAATTTTTGGTTGCGCCATCACGCGATTTTTTCGGTTTGGACGGTTGCACGTCCGGCATGGACTCCGGCACGGCTGCCACCAATGGCACGACGGCCACCGGCGGCAGGCGATCCGGTTTCAACGCCAGCGGATTCACAGCAGGCGACCCGTCCGGCACGGCCAGCGGACGCCGCTTGCGCCGGATGATTGGAAACAATCCTTTCATGGTTCAGATGGCGTTGACGCCAATGGCGACCTGTTTCCAGTTCGTGCCATCGCTGACCGCCAGGCACGGAATGCCGCCCGTGCCACCCGCCGACAGGTAGATGATGCGTTTCGGGAACTTCGCCGCCGTGATGCCAGCGGCATTTGCCGCCGCGACGTTGGTAAAGCTGGGATTCACGATTTGTTCACCGCTGCGGATGCGTTCAAAACTGCGAGGTAAAAGTTTGCCCATATATTTATGTGGTTAAATCGGCGTGCCGATGCGGACACCGGCACGCCGTTGGTTCAGATGTTGTGAGTGACCGCGACGACGCGGACGTTTTTGTTTTCCCAAACCCGCGTCCAGTTGGCCGCGTTTTCCAATTCGGGATTCGTCGGGTTGGCACCCGCCACGCTTGCGCTGGTGAACTTGACGCCGCGAGGATGGAGGATGAAGCGGCGACGGTTCACGAGGAACGTGTCGCTGTTCAGCGCGTCACGCGCCATTTCAATGCCTTCCGTGCCGTGACCGCCCTCGACAGGTTGACCGTTCAAGTCGGCGGAACCCATGCCGAACGCACCTTCGCCGAACAGATAGGTGGTATAAACCTGCCCGTCAGTGGTGCCAGTGCGCGAAGGGCAACCATCGTCCACGATGACACGCCGGCCTTGAAACGTGCGGATTTGCGCCTCACCCTGGCTGTCAGGAATGAAGTCAATCAGGTCGAGTTTCCGCAATGCGGCTTCCGTCGCCGAGTGCATCGCCACAGCCACGAGGCGGTCGCCACAATCGCCGAGGCGTTGCGTTGCATCCACGAAGGTTGAACCATTCAACCGCGTGGCGGTCGTCTGGTTGGCGACGGATTCACTTTGAATCGCCAAGAGGTTGCCCGCCATGCCGGGCGAGGCGAACACGCCCTTGAGGGACGAGATCAGCATATACTGGTTTTGACGATTCCAATAACCGGCCATGAAGTCAGCCAGCGCCAGCGCCGGGTCATCACCGGACACGACGGTTGCCAGATGATTCCAAGACCAGGCATTGCCGTCGTTATGGATTCGGGCGATGTCTTGATCCGCCGCAATCTTCACCGTTGAAAGCGGTGTCGAATCGCTTAACGGTTGCCGGAGTCCCGTCAGGTCATTCCAATGCGGCATATTGACTTGTGTGCCGCCTTGCGAGGCGCGGGTGTCGTAATCAGGATTTGCTTGCACGATGCCAGAGAGGAACAAATCCGATTTCTCCGCCGTCCGTTGGATAACGTAAGCGGCGAACTGTGCGGGGATAATGATGTCTGCAAGTTGCGTTTTAGCCATAATTGTAATTTGTGATTTGTGACCCGGTTATGCCGACGCCTTGAGACGTGCGGCAAGTTGCGGATCGGATTTCTGCAATTTCATTTGTTCCGTGAGATTCCAACTGTCCTTGCGGAAGGGATTCTTCACGGACCGGTTGCCAGCCCCACCGGAGCCGGAGCCAGCGGCACCGCCGCCAGCGTTTGCTTCAAACAGGTGCGGTGCATCGGACACCAACGCATCCACCCATTCGGCCAAAGTCATTGGCGACACGCCATCCTTGCCCATGCGGGCAGTCTGGCCGTCAGCCTCGAAAGATTGCGGCACGCCGTTGACCAGTTTGAACGACTGGCGGGCGCGGGCGGTAATGTCAGGCAGTGCCGTCGCCCGGAGTCCTCGTTTCGTGGCTTCGGTGACGACGGCTTGATCAATTTGAATCGCGGTGAGGCGACCAGTCAGGGCGTCACGTTCCGCGACCACGACGTTATGCGTCTTGTCCCATTCGGCGCGGGCAGTTTTCAGTCGCGCCTCGATGACCTTGTCCACTTCGCCCGCCTTGAGTTGGCGTTCTTCCAGAAGTTTCTGTTTATCTTCGGCAAGTTGACGCACGGCGTCAGGGTCAATGCCTTCAAAGCGTTTCAGTTGATTTGTGAGCGCGATGTTGTTGGTGCGAAATTCTTCATGCTTGGACTTCTCGACGACGCCCTCGGCGTCCAGTGTCCAAGCACCGTCGCGCTCGACATACAAGGATTGCAGTTCAGCGGGGATTTCGTCTTTGGTTTTGAATTTATATTTGAGTGCCATAAAGCGTTAGAGGTTTTTGGTTGGAGTTTGCGCCGGGACGTTGACAGCCGGAGCAGGAGCCGGCAGCGTGACCGCGCCGGGATCAGCCGCGACCGGTGCCGGTTGCGGCGTGCCGGCGACAAGTTTGGCTTCATCCTCGTTACTGCGACCGACCGGCAGGACATCACCCATGCGGAACAAATCAAACATCGTGTCGCGGCTGATGGCCCCAGCTTTCCATGCGGCGACGACGGCGGTAATTTCCGTGCTCGCCATGCCGTTCAAGGTGAAGTCAGCATTGAGTGATACCAGCACCGTTTGGTCGCCAATGTCGCCCGGAGTATTTTCGGTGGAGTTCCACCAATAGACCCAGCGCAAGACTTGAGAAAGCGATTCGCTGATGCTCAAAGACACGGCGGACAGCACGGCATTTTCGCCGCTCTGCCGGAGTTCGATGGACGCCGCCGTTTCGCCGACGCGCTTTTGTTCTTCCATCATGCGTGACCCAAGCACCGCCATGAGCAGTTCGTCTTGCGTCATCGCCCGTTCAAAGGTCATCAGACCTTGCCCATGAAATTCCAGATAGCCAGCCGTCGCGCCGGGAGTTTCCGCCACCCATGCCGTGCTGCTGCCAATGCGAAGATTAGAAGTTTTGTCAAATCCGCTGACCCATGCGGTAGGGAGAGCAGTAAAATGAAGACCGTGTTTATAGTCTGCATTGAGGCGGTAATGGTCGAGGTTGATGGCGATGATGTCGGCCAGTGGCAGCTTGTCCACATGCGGCATGGAATTTTTCGGCCCATGAAAGACAAAAGGAATCAGCGGCAGAGGTTTTCCAAGGCGCAACGGCGTGCGAGTGTCCACAACGGCCCATTCGGTTTTTGACCGTTTGGATTTGCCCGGCTGCTGTTGCCAGATTTCAACCTGATATGACGAGGATTGAGAGCCATCGGCGGCAGGCGCAGCATTTGGGACGAGTTTCAGGACGCGGATTTGTTCAACCGACGCAGGCCGGAAGGCATCGGCAGGTTGTTGGGCGTCCGGCGTTTGCTGTTTGTTGGGGCCATGTTCTTTCAGCACAACGAGCGTCAGCACGTTATGACCGTTGACCCGTTCCGAATGCCAGTTGATGATTTTCTCCGTCTCATACATCACGGCATGGGCGCGTTTTTCCGAAATGTCCTCCCATTCCACCAGCGAACCCACGCGACCGACGGTGATGACTTCATGTGTGACGTCTTTGGCATAAGCCGTCAGCGGCGTGCCGAGCAGGTCGGCATCCGCGACGAAAGTGTCCAGTGCGCGACCAATGCCAGCGGAGGAGTCCGGCAGTTTGAATGTTGGATCGCGCCGGAAGATGCGACCGACGTAACCATCGGCAATGCGCGACGTGGCATTGAAGAAAGAGGCGCGTGATTTGTAAGCCAGGTATTCGTCATCCGTTTGGGAATCCAGACGCGGCAGGTATTTGATCCCGGCAGCCTTGACGGCATCCTCACCGGCAATGACATCTCGCGCCCGTTGCCATGCAACGAGGTTCGCATCGTAATCAG
>Ga0302320_10026446_pt1 | contig 11236 bp, 6 predicted proteins | sample Bog_T0_3_FD_202130 | JGI IMG/M metagenome (GOLD analysis project Ga0302320, IMG submission 202130) | Peat permafrost microbial communities from Stordalen Mire near Abisko, Sweden - Bog_T0_3 | ecosystem: Environmental > Terrestrial > Soil > Wetlands > Peat | place: Sweden: Abisko, Stordalen Mire... | reverse complement strand
CCGAGGTCAAGTCCATTCGTGGAGGCCAGGCAAACCTGGGAGATTCCTACGGCCTCGTGAAGGACGGCGAGCTGTTCCTGCTTAATGCCCATATCGGGCCTTACGCTCCCAGCGCGCAGTTCAACCACGACACCCGGCGCACTCGCAAGCTCCTGGTCCATCACAATCAGATACTCAAGCTTCACGCCGCCATCCAGCAAAAGGGACTCACCATCGTCCCAACGCGAATGTACTTTAAGAATGGACGCGTCAAAGTTGAAGTTGCCGTAGCCAAGGGCAAGCAGCTTTGGGACAAACGCGAGACCGAGCGCCGCCGCACCGCCGACAAAGAAGCTCGCGATGCTATCGCACGCAGCCGGAAGTCCTGAGCGTGCATCTGGTGAAGAGTCGCGCGGCGCTGTTTTCTTAACTCTTCTGACACAGAAAGGTACGCATGAAGATCGAATTTTCCTCGTCCGCCGCCTCCGCCATCGAGACCGCGTTACTCGTCGTTCTCGTCGCCGATAGCGGTGACAAGACTCCCGTTCCTGAGCTTCTCGCCTCCGACCCAGCTCTCCAGTCACTGGCGGCGCCACTCACTGCCGCCGCCGATCTCACCGGTAAGTTTGGCGAAGCCGTTTGGCTCCTTTCGTCCACTGGAGTAGCGGCCAAGCGCATCCTGTTCTTAGGCGCAGGCAAGCGCGACAAGTTCTGCCTCACCGAACTGCGCAAGCTCGCCGGAGCCGCTGCCCGTGCCGCCAAGGCCAAGACAATCAAGTCCTTCGTCCTCATTCTGCCGGAGCTGGTCGAGGTTCCCGCCGCCGCCCAGTCCGCCACCGAAGGCGTGATTACCGGCGACTTTGACGTGGACACTTATCGCAGTGATCGCAAGGACCAGAAGCTCACCGATGTCACCTTCGCCGGCCCGGCAAAGGCCGACGCCAAGGCCGTCGAAGCCGCCATCGCCGAGGGCGTTATTGTCGCCGAGTCCCAGAACCTGACCCGGAGCCTAGCCCTTGAACCCAGCAACTACATGACCCCCTCCATCCTCGCCGACCGTGCTCGCGCCATGTGCGCCGAAACCGGCCTGGCCTGCGAGGTCTACGGCCCGGAGAAACTCAAAGAGCTGAAGATGGGAGCTTTTCTCAGCGTCGCGCAGGGTGCGGGCGAGGAACCTCGCTTGGTTGTGATGCGCTATGAGCCAGCCACCGTGCCTGCCTCCCCGGTTCTGGGACTCGTCGGCAAAGGAATCACCTTCGATAGCGGCGGCATCAGCCTCAAGCCCAGCGACGGCATGGAAAAGATGAAGTACGATATGTGCGGCGCGGCCACCATGATCGGAGCCATGCGAGCCATTGCTCTCCTCAAACCCAAAGTGCGCGTGATCTCCATTCTCTGTTGCACCCAGAACATGCCGGACGGAAAAGCCCAGAATCCGGGCGACGTGCAGTTTGCCATGAACGGCAAATCCATCGAGGTCATCAACACCGATGCCGAAGGCCGTCTTGTCCTAGCCGATGGACTCTGCTATGCCCGCCAGCTCGGAGCCACCCATCTCATCGACGCCGCTACCCTCACCGGAGCCGTGGTGGTTGCCCTCGGATACCACAACGTAGGGGTTTTTACGAACAACGAGGAATTCGCCGACACCTTCACCGATTCCACCATCCGCACCGGTGAGAAGATGTGGCGCATGCCCGTCGATCAGGATTACTTCGACCACATCCGCTCAGACATCGCCGACATCAAGAACACCGGCGGACGCTGGGGCGGGGCCATCACAGCCGCCATGTTCCTCAAGGAATTTGTCGACGACAAGCCTTGGATTCACCTTGACATTGCCGGAACCGCCTGGCTGGAGGAAAACAAGGACTGGATGCCCAAGGGGCCCAGCGGCGTCGCTGTCCGTTCCCTGGTGGACTTCGCTCGCCATTTTGCAGGTACTGCCAAGTAAGAATCGTGGGGGTAGGTTCGAGTCTGCCCCCACGATTCCCGGCCACCGCGATTTGGCATTCTGCTATGATTAGTTCACATACTTATCAGCTACATACGGGGAACTAGGTGCCAACCACCGAGGAACGTCATACTCACCACTACAAACACGCTTTCGAATGCATATATTGCTTTACGCATACTGCCTTCCGTTCGCATCGCAAGGGCTTCCTGGAGTTTCTCAAGACCCGGCTCACCGGCAAGGTTCCATTCCGCTGCAAAACCTGCAAGCGACGCTTCTGGCTCCGGATCGATCCTCGCGATATCTAGAATCGTGAGAACCGCTCTGACTGTGAGCACAAGTGCACATAATTGGCGCTCCGAATTTTGTAAACTTTTCAAGCGGTACGCTCTACGACGGTTTGTCCGCCAGAAAAAGCCGTTGCCCGCTCGAAAGGAGCTGGTCTCATTGTGAGCCTTCTCACAGTAGTGCCTCGTTTCGTCTGCGCCCTGCTTCTATTTCTCACGCTCGCCGACGGATTCCTCGTCGCGCAGATATCTCCGATGGGCGCCGCTGATTCGTCGCCGTTGCCCAACCCCGTACCCTCGGGGCGAACTACGATCGGCTTGGCGCTTGAAGGCGGAGGAGCACTGGGGATCGCCCATATCGGCGTGCTCCAATGGATGGAAGACAACCAAATCCCCATCGATCGAATCGCCGGCACCAGCATGGGCGCTCTCGTTGGCGGCCTTTATGCTTCCGGTCAAAGTCCCTCAGAGATTAGACAGATAGCCACGAGCGATGCCTTCCGAGGCGTTTTCACCCTTGAGTCTCCCTATGCGGACGCGAGTTTTCGCCGACGCGAAGACGGGGCAGAATTGCCGCAGGCCATCCGATTCGGACTAAAGGGAGGGTTTACCCTGCGCAACGCGCTGCTTGCCGACTCAGGGCTAAATGAATTTCTGAGAGCCCGCTTCAGCGAGTACAACCGGAGCGAGCTCAGCTACGATACCCTGCCAATCCCGTTCCGCTGCGTTGCAACCGATCTTAATACCATGCAGCCAGTTGTCTTCGATGGCGGTCCGATGCCTCAGTCGATTCGAGCTTCCATCGCAATTCCTGGAATTTTCGCTCCGGTTCAGTATCGCGATCACTACCTTGTGGACGGGGCAATCGTGGACAACCTGCCTACCGATATCGTCAAGCAAGACCTTCATTCCGGCGTTGTCATTGCGGTGCATCTCGTCGCCTCGAGCTTTTCCGCAACCGATATCGACTCGGTAGTGGGAGTCTTAGCGCGCGCCTTCAGCGCAGGCATCGCCAGGAACGAACGTCCCAGTAAGGGACTTGCTGACGTTTTAATCCAGGTAGAAACGGGCAGGTTTGCGGCAGGCGACTACAACAAAGTTTCAGACCTGATTGCTGCCGGGTATGCAGCCGCCGAGAAGAACAGGACCGCACTGATCGCATACGCATTGGATAACGCTGGCTGGAGCGCCTATCTTGCGGCTCGCCGGCAGCGTGAACGCCCGAAGCCTTCTATCCTGCAAGCGGTGAAGGTCGAGGGTGGCAGTTCCGGAGCGCAGGATGCTACCCAGGCAGACGTGAGTAAGCTGGAGGGAGAGACGATCACCCCCGAGGCACTCAACCGCGTCATTCGCCGCGTGGAAGCGAACGGCTCCTATCAGGCTACTTTCGAGACATTCTCCCCGTCGGCGCCGAGTCCGTCGGACAGGATCAAGGCGATAGGTCCCGATAACGGAGTGCTTGTGCGGTTGAACAATGTCAGGAACGGTCCTCCTTTCCTCTTGTTCGGGTCCGACATTACCGCCGCGAGTTCCAACGTGACACGCACCTCTTTGGACTTCCGCCTGATTGATCAGAACCTCGGAGGCTTCGGATCGGAGTTGCGCGCAGACCTTCGGGTTGGGTTCTTGACGCACGCAGCGGCGGAGTATTACCGCCAACTCAGCCGGTCTGGATACTACTTCCAACCGCACCTTGGAATTATTCGTCAGCCAGTCTATCTTTGGGCGAACCAGGTTCGAGTCTCGGAGCGATTGTTGCAGCAGGCTGGCGGTGGCGCCGATATTGGCCGTACCTTCAGCCGTAACTTGCAGGTATCGCTGCAATGGCACGCGCAGGTGCTTCGCTGGCATCTGGTGAATGGCTCCGATGGAACGCAAAACATTTCCGGAAACGCGCAAACCGTAATTGCACATGTCGTGTACGACAACACGGAGTCGGGAACGATCTCTCCCCATGGTTCGCGCCTGGAGGTCTCCACAGGCTCGCTCTTCAGCGCCGTGGCCAGCAGGAATACGCCGCTTATGCAAGTGAAGGCGACGAAGACATTTGGAGTCACGGAAAAGGACATTCTGGGTTTGTCAGCCGAAGGTAATACGTATTTTGGACGCAACGTTGCCGAGCCGCTGCGATTTACTCTTGGCGGCCCACTCAGGCTTTCAGCTTCCTCGATCGACGAGTATCGCGGCACCGATGATTTCCTCATTCGGGCCGGTTATCTTCATCGAGTCGCGAACCTGCCCTCGGGCCTAGGTCATGGAGTTTACATGGGTTTGGGGTATGAAGCGGGAGAGACCTGGGCACCAGCGCGACCAGCATTTTTGCGACAGGACGGCGTACTGACGATGGTCGCCGCTACACCCTTGGGCGCGATGACACTCGGAGGCGCAATTGGTGACGCCGGACGGCGGAAGGTGTTCTTCTCCTACGGAAGGCTCTTCTAGACCTGTTCCAGAGAAACTATATCCTCTGTAGATTGTGCTGAGCCGTTGCTCGCTGTTGGTCGCAACGGCCCATGGCCAGAAGCTTCGGGATACACCATCTCTGGAACCGGTCTAGGGTTAGTGCATTTTCAGAATACGGGGTAGGCGGGCAACTTACGACGAAGAAGCTTCTTTAATTTCAGACGCGCCGGATGCCGGGCGGCAGTCGGTCGAAAGCGAAACGCGCCATTGCCGGGGTTGCATAACTGGATGCGATCTACAGGAGCCTATATCGTGAGGGTCGAAAATTGTAGCCCTTCAGCTCCAAAAAGACGCAGACACCCGATTGCCCGGGCGGCTGGAACGACGATCTTCTACTTATGTATCACGCTCCTTACGCTTTGGCCGCTCCTTGCGCTCTACTTCGATTGTCGAATCGCACGGTTGCGATTCGCAGAGATCGCCTTATACCTGATGGTTACTGCCGCCATCTTCTTGGGGAGTGAGCGGAGATTGACCCGCTTCCTGGGATGCCTGCTCTGCTGCGCGCTCGTTGCATCATGGTGGATTCGGCTCAAGCCTTCCAATAGCGAACCGTGGCAAGCTGACGTATCCAGGCAGGCATTCATCGCCGTGGATCATGATGCCGCCATCATTCACAATTTTCGCCAGTGCGATTACCGCGCTGAATTCGACTACACATGCGAATGGACCACGCTGAATGTGGACCTTGCACGGATTCAAGGCGTTGATGTGTTCATGGATCACTGGGGCTCCCCTTGGATTGCTCATGCGATCTTGAGCTTCGATGTGGGACAGGGCCAGCATGTGGCCTTCTCGATCGAAGCGCGCAAGCAGGTAGGGCAAACTTACTCTTCCATTCGTGGCTTCTTCAGGCAGTACACGCTGATCTCAGTGGTGAGCGATGAGCGTGACCTGGTGCGAGTCCGTACGAATTACCGGCATGGAGAAGACTTGTACCTTTACCACACCCTGGCAACGCCCGCATTTGCGCGGTCGCTCTTTCTGAATTACGCCGGCATGACAAATCAGCTCTATGATCACCCGCAGTGGTATAACGCCCTGACCCATAACTGTACAACAGCGATTTTCAGCTTCACGACCATGAAGAATCAGCCGCATGATTGGCGTATCCTGCTGAACGGCAAAGCAGACGAGATGGAATACGAGCAGGGCGAACTGGCGGGCGATCTACCCTTCGCTGAGCTGAAAAAGAGGGCTTACATCAATCCCGCTGCGCGCGCCGCGAATGAAGATCCTCAGTTCTCCGCCAGAATACGCGACGGACGCCCGGGCTTTATCGGTTTTACATCTCCCTCGAAGTTACCGCGATAAGCGTCCAATACGCGTTCCTGCCGCCGGTCGCTGAACTCCGCTGGCCGCTTACATCACCGCCGGGGCTGGAATCCCCATCACCGCCATCGACGCCATCAGCTCACGCCGCACAACCGCCGCAGTGGCGAGCAACAGGGCTTTCCGTCCGGCATCCTCTTCAGTCAGGATGTGGTGCTTGTGGTAGAAGTTATTGAACTGCTGCGCCAACTGGAACGCATGTTTGGTCAGCGCAGCCGGTTCGGTTGTGGCAATGCACTGCTCGATGACCTTCGACGTCTGCCCCGCTGCCAGCCATAGCGACCACAGATCGTCGTTCCCCTCAAAAGCGCCGCTTGCGAGTGCTGTCTTCAGCGCATCTTCAGGCGCGATCTCCGCCTTGCGAAAGATGTTTGTCGCCCGCACCACTGCATACTGCACATAGGGTCCGGTCTCGCCCTCGAATGAAAGCGCCTCGCGGAAGTCGAATGCAATCACGGACTGTTTGGTGAACTTCAGCATGAAGTACCGCAGCGCTCCAATCGCAATCTGCGTGGCAACCTCGTGGCGCTCCCCGCCGCTCAGCTCCGGGTGGCGCGAATTCACTTCGCCGGCAGCGGCCTCAATCAATTTATCCAGCAGATCGTCGGCCTTCACGCCAAATCCCTTGCGCCCGGAAACCTCGATATAGCTGCGCTGCTGGTCTTCTTGGGAAACCGCATACCCCAATTCCATGGCACAGCGCGGCGTCAGTGCCACCATCTCGTAGCTGAAGTGCGTATAGCGAGCGGCCTCGGCCTCGTGTCCCATCAGCAGAATTGCCTGCTTCACCGTCTCCTGCGGATCGCTCTGACGGGCGTCGATCACGTTATAGATCGCGCCCACTCCGCCAAAGTGCGGTGCCCCGGCCTCGCCGTCCTTCGGATCGCAAGAAATCCAGACCGGACGCCCATCCGCGTACGTGTAAAACTTCCGGTATCCGAAATCCAATCCCAGCAGCCCAAACTTCCACATGTGGTAGGCAATGTCTTTGCCCACGTATCCCACGGTTCCGTTCGAACGCACAATTACCTTGGCATCCTCGTCCGGGCCCTCCGGGGTGGACTCGTCTCTTACCGTCCGCAGCCGCGTCATCACCCAGCAGCCTTTGTTCTTCCCTTCCTCCTCGAAGTAAAGGACCTTCTTCTCTTTCAGTAACTCAAACGCCTTGGCCCAAAAGTGCAGGTGCAGAATGTCGCTCTCCTGCGGGAGAAAATCGTATTCGATATCGAGCCGCTGCATGGTCTCCAAATGCCGCCGCAGCACGGCCATTGAGATCATCTGCGCGATCTCCGAGGTCTCGTTTCCGCCCACTTCCAGAGCACGCAGGGTGTCGCGCCGAAGCTGCAGATTCGCCTTGTCCTGCTCATACCACTGCGAAACCTTCGCATAGAGATCCCAGCAGTAATAATCGAAACGGCCCTCGCTCCCGGCGATCAGTTCGGCGATCTCGGCCTTCGATTTCTTCGCAATCTGCTCGAACCCGACCACCACGTCGGCCACCTGAACGCCTGTGTTGTCGATGTAGTTCTGCACATCCACGGCGTATCCAGCCGCCCGCAGCAATCGCACCAGAGTGTCGCCCAGAATCGAATTCCGCAGGTGCCCGATATGCGCCGCCTTGTTCGGATTGATCGAGGTATGCTCCACCAGCACCTTGCCTCTTGCCCCTTGGTGCCCCACATCTGCCGTAGTTGGCAGATGTAGGTTCTCCGCCACCAGTTGCGCCGCCGTGCTCCGGTCCAGCCGTGCGTTGATGTATCCGGCCCCAGCCACCTCGAATTTCGCAAAGCCTTCCGGCAGCGTAATTTCCGCCACAATCTCGTCGGCAATTTTTCGCGGAGCCTTGCGCAGGCTCCGGGCCAGCTCAAAAGAAACCGGCAACGCAAACTCGCCAAACTCGATCTTCGGCGGCTGCTCCACAACAATGTTTGTCAGGTCGATGTTGTATTTCTGCTTCAGGAAGGCGCGAACGTGCGCAACAAGACGGTTCTGCAATAAAAGGTACACAGGTATTCCTTGGGTCCAGCAGGACTTTCAGACTCGCAATCAACGGTCAAACTACGATTGTAAGGGATGCGGGCCGGAGTTGCCCGCGCTGGAATGATTCCCGCGCCCCCAGGATGTACCCCACGGACCTGCAAAACCTCGAAACCTGGCTTCTGCGGTTTGCCCCATTCCCCCGCGCCTCCTATACTTGAACTTCGGGCAAACGCCCATCGGATTCCCTATGCGTATTGCCTACCTCGATTGTTTCTCTGGAATCAGCGGCGACATGTTTCTCGGCGCAGCCGTAGATGCAGGCGTCCCTCTGCAGAAACTGCAAACCGTTGCCCGTGGTCTCGACATACATGCCGAGCTGGTATCCCATCGCGTCGAACGCAGTGGAATCGCCGCGACCAAGATCGATGTCCTGATCCATGGCCGCGCCGACCAGCCGTCCGACCTCGACCCTCCACATTCGCATGAACACGCTCACGAGCACGAGCACGGACACACTCACGAACATGAGCACGCTCACGAGCACGCTGCCGCCAGTCAAACCCACGAGCCTCACGTCCACCGCGGCCTTAAGGAGATTCGCGAGATTATCGCCCACGCTCCCATCAGCCCGGTTGCGCAGGCGTTCGCCCTCAAGGCGTTCGAACTGCTCGCCCAGGCCGAGGGCAAGGTTCATAATCGCGATGCCGAATCGATCCACTTCCACGAGGTGGGTTCCGAAGACGCCATTGTCGATATCGTTTGCTCTGCCGTGGCCGTTGAGACCCTCGCCGCCGACGCGTGGTACTGCTCCGCGCTGAACGTCGGCGGTGGCACCGTAAAGTGCGCACATGGGGTACTGCCGGTCCCTGCTCCTGCAACCGCCGAGTTGCTGCATGGCGCGCCGGTCTTCTCTTCCGGCATTCAAAAGGAGATGCTCACCCCGACTGGCGCGGCGCTGCTCCGCGCACTCGAAGTTCGCTTCGAGCCGCTTCCCCCGATGACGCTTTCAGCCACCGGATACGGAGCCGGAGCCCGCGACCTCCAACGAGCCGCCAATGTCGTCCGCCTTTCCGTAGGCGAGTCTGTCGCAATCGCCCGGCCCGCATCCGCGCCAACAGAGTCGCGCACATCAGCGCCAACCGAGTGGCCCACATCTGCGCCAGCCTCACCGGCGCAAATGTGGGATGCAGACAACGCCGACACCATCACCGTCCTCGAAGCCAATCTAGACGACATGAACCCGCAGCTTTTCTCCTACGTGCAGCAGAAGCTGCTCTCCGCCGGCGCACTCGACGCCTTTGGCGTCCCCGTGCTGATGAAGAAGGGACGCCCTGGCATTGTTTTTACCGTGCTTGCACCGCCCCACAACGCTGAGGCCCTGGCCCGCATCCTGCTAACCGAGACTACGACCCTCGGAGTTCGCACGCGTCAGGAGCAGCGCCGAATTCTCGATCGTGAGCACGTCACGGTCGAATCGCCCTGGGGACCGATTCGAGTTAAACTTGGCCGATTGCGAGGCGAGGTTCTGAACTGCGCGCCTGAGTTCGAAGACTGCCGCAGAATCGCCGAAGCCACCGGCATACCGCTTAAGACAGTTCTGCAGGAGGCCTTGCGCCTCTATCTCGCGTCGCCTGCAGCCAGCCATGCAGTGGCTGAGTCCGGCGATGCCTCTTAAAACTTTTCAATCCTGAACGAGAGATCCGAATGAGCGAGCAATCCGAAAAGTTTTACATCACGACTCCGATCTATTACGTAAACGCGCGCCCACACATTGGCCACACCTACACCACGGTGGTCTGCGACGCCATTGCCCGCCGCCAGCGCATGTTGGGCCACGAAACGCTCTTTCTCACCGGCACTGACGAACACGGCCAAAAGATCGAGCGCTCCGCCGCCGCTGCGGGCAAAACGCCCCAGCAGCTTACCGATGAGGTCAGCGGCGAGTTCCGCGCGCTCTGGGACCGCATGGGCATTACCTACGACAAGTTCATTCGCACCACCAGCCCTGAGCACAAGCGCGGCGTGCAGGCAATGTTTACCCTGCTAAAAGACCGCGGCTACATCTACAAAGGTTCCTACACCGGCCAGTATTGTGTCTCTGACGAGCTCTACGCCGATGACAACACTCCGGGCACACCTTGTCCGGTCTGCGGCCGCATCACGGAAACCGTCGAGGAGGAGAACTATTTTTTCAAGCTCTCCGCCATGGCTGAGCCGCTGCTCAAGCTCTACGAAGAGAACCCCGGCCTCATCTATCCCGAGACCCGGCGTAATGAAGTCATCGCCTTCGTCAAAGGCGGCCTGCGCGACCTCTCCATTTCCCGCACCACGTTTACCTGGGGAATTCCCGTTCCAGGCGATCCCGCACACGTCATCTACGTCTGGCTTGACGCCCTTTGCAACTACGCTACCGCCGTAGGTTTCGGCTCGCCCGATCCAAAGGACCAGGAGCGCTATCAGCATTTCTGGCCCGCCGACGTACACATGATCGGCAAAGAGATCGTGCGCTTTCATTGCGTCTACTGGCCAGCCTTCCTGCTCGCTGCGGGCTTGCCCTTGCCTCGGCAAATCGTGGCCCACGGATGGCTGCTCTTTGAAGAGAGTAAGATGTCGAAATCGCGCGGTAACATCGTCCGCAGCGAGACCATCCTCGAAGTCCTGGGCGCTGATGCGCTACGCTATTTTCTCTTCCGCGAAATCGTCTTCGGACAGGACGGATCGTTCTCTTTTGACGCGCTGGTGCAGCGCTTCAACAGCGATCTTGCCAATGGCCTCGGCAATCTAGCCAGCCGCACTCTCTCCATGATCCAGCGTTACTTCGACGGAGAGGTTCCGTATCCGAGCGCTACCATCGCCCACACTCCTGCCGAGGCTGCCATCTCAAAACTCGCGGGAGAGACGATCGCCGAGTTCAACCGGCTGTTCGAGGCTTTCCAATTCTCGCGCGCCCTGGAAGCTCTCTGGGGCCTGCTCAGCGCCGTCGATAAATACATCGTCGAGACTCAACCCTGGGCGGTCGCCGAAAAAGAAGATCGCGATTCGCGGTCGCGGCTCGCGACCATTCTCTACACCTCGGCGGAGGCTCTGCGCATCATCGCTGCGCTGGCCCACCCAATCATTCCGGACTCCACGGCAAAGATTTTCACCCAGCTCGGGCTCAGCGATATCGCCAAAACCGATCTCAACACCTTGCGATGGGGACAGATGAACGTAGGTACGCGTCTCGGACGGATTGAGGGTG
>Ga0302320_10026444_pt1 | contig 11237 bp, 11 predicted proteins | sample Bog_T0_3_FD_202130 | JGI IMG/M metagenome (GOLD analysis project Ga0302320, IMG submission 202130) | Peat permafrost microbial communities from Stordalen Mire near Abisko, Sweden - Bog_T0_3 | ecosystem: Environmental > Terrestrial > Soil > Wetlands > Peat | place: Sweden: Abisko, Stordalen Mire... | reverse complement strand
AGTTCGACATTTGTTTTAGACGTAGCCGGATTTTCGATTTGAATACGGACAAGAGCTGCCCGTTGTTCGTTGATCATCCGCGTATCCGTTTCTACCGCGAGACCGTCGCAATTGGTATTTCGTCGCAAGGCGCGATATGGATACCAACGACATTCCGTGGCCGGATAGGCATGCCTGATTTCTGGCACTCGTTGAAATGTATTCGCTGTAGTGCTTGTATGAATGTTTGTCCAGTTTACCGTCGGAGTGGTGGGCTATCCTATGGGGCGACGTATTCCGGGCCAATTGGTGTCATTCTTGATCCAACCTTTGATGAGCACAAATACAGTGAACTGCCATATCACTCGTCCTTGTGCGGGGCCTGCTCAAATGTCTGCCCCGTCAAGATTGACATTAGCGAGCAAATTCTCAAATGGCGGCGAGTAATGGCGAACAAAGGGTATCTACCTTTAGTGAAAAAGCTGTCGTTTAGTGTTGCCGGCCATGTATTTGCTAAACCTAAGGAATATCACGCTATAACAAAGTTGGCTGGTCCGGTCATGAATCACACGCCGCATTTTCTTCTTTACAACTCCACGCTTAACCCATGGGGACGCGAGCGGGAACTCCCTGACATTGCCAAGCAGAGTTTCCGTGATTGGTATCTGAAAAACAGGAGCAACCATGACTGAAACAAGTTCTACAAGCCGTGACGTGATTCTTGAGAACGTTCGACGACTTTTGCCGAGTGAAAAGGTCGAACCTCCGAAAATCCCGGCGTTCACCAAAAGAAACGGCTCACTCAAGTCGGAATTTATATCGCTTCTGGAAAGGGCGGCGGGCAAAACCTACGATATCGCTTCTCCGTCAGAAGCGGCTATCAAACTGGCCATGTTGCATCCTAACGCCAAGGTGGCTTGCTCCGCTGTGCCGGAGATTGCTGGCACGCGCGATGTCCATAAGGTCAGTGACCCACACGACCTTGGCGATGTTGATGTTGGGATCATTCGGGCACAATTCGGAATTGCAGAAAATGGAGCAGTATGGCTGACAGAACAAGACCTTGGAATTACTGCTCTCGGTTTCCTTTCCCAACATTTGATTATCCTGTTAGATCCTGAACAGATTGTAGCCGATATGCATGAGGCATATCGCCGCGTCAAGTTAAACAAAACAGCGTTTGGAACCTTTATGATGGGCCCGTCGGCAACCGGGGATATAGAGGCTACGCTTGTGCATGGAGCTCAAGGCCCCCGTTCGCTGAACGTATTCTTCCTGGCGCCAGGGGCCTAGCCGAATCACATGAAATCGACAAACATAACAGCCGACGGAGTCAAAGATGAAGTCGATATCTTGTAGTCTACCCGACTCAACCCACGAGGCTTTGCAAAAGCGCCTGGTCCAAGTAATTAAATGTAAGACCGCAACCCTGTTTGTAGCGTCAATTGTGGGCCGCTTCGCAATGCGCTCAAAGTTCAACGTCATTTTGATGGCGATGAGTTTGATCTGCGGGAATGTACTGCCGGCTTGGGCGCAGGAATCTTCAGAGTTAGCCAAGCAAGCGCAGAATCCGATTGCGAACCTAATTTCAATCCCTTTTGAGAATGATTTCAATCTTGAAACCGGAGTTCATAAGGAGGACAACTACGTCTTACAGGTGAAGCCTGTCGTGCCATTCCACGTCACGGATGATTGGACTCTGATTACCCGGACCATCGTTCCCATGATCCAACTGCCCGCCCCTGCGCCGGGCGTGAACGGAGCAACTGGATTAGGAGACATACAAGAATCGCTATTTCTATCACCGACAAAAGTCGGTCCAGTAATTTGGGGAGCGGGACCTGTCATTTCCTTTCCCACGGGCACACAACATCTCCTCGGAACTGGAAAATTAAGCGTCGGTCCTATTGCTGTTGTTCTTACAAGCCAAGGCCACTGGTTATTCGGAGCATTGGCACAAAATTTGTTCTCCGTGGAGGGACCATCTGGGCGGTCAGATGTAGATCAGATGCTGATTCAGCCATTCGTAAACTACAACCTGCCCCACGGCTGGTATCTGACATCCTCACCTATTATTACAGCAAATTGGGAAACAAGTTCCCGCGAAAGATGGACAGTGCCTGTTGGCGGTGGAGTTGGAAAGATAGTCCACATTGGAAAGCTACCTGTAAATATGTATCTGCAATGTTTTAGAAACGTAGAACACCCGGATGGGAAAACGCCCTGGTCCCTAAGACTCCAGATACAGTTTCTTTTCCCAAAGAAATGAAAGAATTGTCAGAGTATAAGAGTGGCACTGCACACTGCGTCGCCGGCGTTCGATAGGAAGATTGAAAGCAACGATGCCGCGTTGGCTTTCCAAAAAGTGAATTGCCTAAAAGAGGCAACAGCAATGTTCTTTAATCATGTTTTAGGCGGGTGAGTTGGACGAATCACCTACGCACCGTCGCCTGACAAGATATTTTTAGTGTCATGGTTCCTCATGAATTTCAGTTTACTAGCACGGACGGATTGCAAGTCGCGTGCGCGCGGTGGAACAATCGCAAACCCAGGCGCGGTATCATCCAGATCGCTCATAGCATGGGCGAACATATGAGACGATACCAAAGTCTGATCGAAGAGCTGGTTCGGGCGGGCCTGACTGTGTATGCCAACGACCATCGTGGACACGGCAAAACCGCTCGTTCACACAAAGAATTGGGAGACTTTGGTCCGGGCGGTTTCAATCTTCTGGTGGAAGACATGGTTCGATTGAGCAACATTGCAAAAACCGAAAATCATCGAGAACCACTCATACTATTCGGACACGGCCTGGGGTCGTTTGCCGCACAGCAATATATCCTTGACCACAGCCAATTGATTGATGGCCTAATCATTTCCGGTTCCGGCGCTTTGGACGGCCTGGTGCGCGTTGCAAAATCCATGCCTGCAGGAGAGAATTATCTGAATGCCGCGTTCGCCCCAACACGCACGCCATTCGACTGGTTGAGCCGCGACCCCGCAATCGCCGATACTTTTATGCAGGATCACTTGTGTTTTGGATCGCTCCAACCCAAATCAATGGAATCCTTTTTGGCAGCGTCATCTCAACTGGCCGATCCCGACCGCCTCAATGGTATTCGCCGCAACTTGCCTATATACCTCCTTTCGGAAAGTGATGATCCCATCGGCCAGAAACTAAAAGGGGTAAAGATATTGATGAAACGCTACCGGCAGGCTGGCTTGGTTAATATCTCCCACCGTTTCTATCCGGGAGGAAGGCGTGAAATACTGAACGATACTAATTCCAAGGAAATCCAGACGAACTTGCTTCTTTGGTTGTCCGCTGTTCTCAAGTGGTAACGGCAGGTTTGACTCTCTCGAAAGTAAGAATGCGTGCTCATTCCATTTCGGCAATCAGAAATCGTTCAAAGGACAAATAGAAGCACAGATCTCCCGCTGATAAACTTGAGATGTTTTGAAATGTCACTGGAAGCAGATGCGTAGTAAAAATTCCGAACACGGAAACTAAAATCTCATGGATGTCGTAACTTTAGCGCGTATTCAATTCGGCGGCACGATTGCGTTTCATTACATTTATCCGCCATTGAGCATCGGTCTGGGCGTCATGCTCGTCCTCATTGAAGGGTTGGGGCTCAAAACTCAGAACCCGATTTATCATCAGATCGCGCGGTTCTGGACGCGGGTGTTTGCACTCACGTTCGCGATCGGCGTGGCGACGGGCATCGTGATGGAGTTTGAATTCGGCACAAACTGGGCGACTTATTCGCGCTTCGTCGGCGATGTGTTCGGCAGCGCACTGGCGGCGGAAGGGATTTTTGCGTTTTTCCTCGAATCCGGCTTTCTCGCGGTGCTGCTGTTTGGGTGGGACAAGGTTGGCCGCAAGTTCCACTTTTTCTCAACGTGCATGGTCTGTCTTGGAGCGCATTTCAGTGCGGTATGGATTGTTGTCGCTAATTCGTGGATGCAAACCCCAGCAGGCTACCACATTGTTGGCGAAGGAATGCATGCGCGAGCGGAAGTGACAGATTTCTGGCAGATGATTTTTAATCCGTCCACGCTGGAACGGTTGATGCATACGATCTGCGGCGCGTGGTGCGCAGGCGCGTTTCTGGTTGTCAGCGTGAGCGCATACTATTTGCTTAAAGGGCTGCATTTGGAATTTGCGCGCAAATCAATCAAGCTAGGATTGCTCGTTGGGCTGATTGTTTCGTTGTTGCAAGGTGCCACCGGCCACATTAGCGGACAAGGCATCGCGAAAAATCAACCGGCCAAGCTCGCTGCCTTCGAAGGGCTTTACAACACGACTTCAAATGCACCGCTGACACTCGTAGGATTTGTCGATGAAAAAAACGAGCACGTCATTGGCATTTCGCTCCCGTATGCATTGAGCTTCATGGCGCACAATGATATCCATGCCCCGGTTACAGGCCTAAATGAATTCAAACAGGAAGATCGGCCGCCCGTAGGTCCATGCTTTTTATTTTTTCACGGCATGGTGGGAGCTGGCATGGCGATGATTGCCGTTGCCATGCTGGGACTTTGGTATCTCCACCGCAACTCGCTAACGGAGCGCCGATGGCTGTTGTGGATATTGGTGTTTTCAGTCTTGCTGCCCGAAATCGCCAACCAACTCGGCTGGTTCGCCGCTGAAGTCGGGCGCCAGCCATGGATTGTCTATGGCGTCATGCGCACGCCCGAAGGTCTTTCCAAAGTTGTGCAGGCGAACGTCGTGATCACATCCCTTATTTTATTCACGATTATTTATTTTCTGCTGTTCATGGTTTTCATTTACCTGCTTAACGACAAAATCCAGCACGGACCGCACGACGATGATTTGATTCCGTCCGGCAAACTGGCTTTGCCGGACGAATTGACCGAACACAAAAAGCCATGAACTTTGACCTCAACACCATCTGGTTCATCCTCGTCGGTGTGCTGTTCACCGGCTATGCGATGCTTGACGGCTTTGACCTCGGCATCGGCGCGTTGCATCTATTCACCAAAGACGACACTGAGCGACGTGTCCTGCTCAATTCCATCGGCCCAGTTTGGGACGGCAATGAAGTCTGGCTCGTCACCGGCGGCGGCGCGCTGTTCGCCGCATTTCCGAATGTTTATGCGACGGTATTCTCCGGTTTTTATTTGGCATTCATCCTACTGCTGTTCGCACTAATCTTTCGTGGTGTTGCCATCGAATTTCGCAGCAAACGCCAGGAGCGTTGGTGGCGGCAAACGTGGGACATCAGTTTTTCTGTTGGCAGCATCTCGTCGGCGCTGCTTATCGGCACGGCACTCGGCAATCTCGCGTGGGGAATTCCGATTGATGCCAATGGCGAATTCGCCGGGACATTTCTCGGCCTGTTGAGACCGTATTCGCTGCTCGTCGGCGTGACGACCGTTGCGCTCTTCATGATGCACGGCGCAATTTACGGCGCGATGAAAACAGAGGGCGCGCTCCACGACAAACTGCGCGGCTGGGCGATGAACTCGATCATCTTCTTTGTGATTTGCGCCGCGACGACGATGATGGCCACGTTGCTTTACGTCCCGCACATCACCGCGCGCGTGCATGACAATCCGTGGCTGTTCAGCCTCGTGCTGGCGAACATGCTCGCCATCGCCAACATCCCGCGTGAGTTTCATCATGGACGCGACTGGCTCGCGTTTCTGTCATCGTGCGCGGTGATGATCACCCTGATGGCGCTGTTCGCGCTGAACATTTTTCCGAACCTCGTTTACAGCCTGCCCAATCCGGAAAACAGTCTGAACATTTACAACGCCGCGTCGTCGCACAAAACCCTCGGCATCATGCTCGTCATTGCATGCATTGGCGTGCCGATTGTGATCGCCTACACCGTTTGCATCTATTGGATTTTTCGCGGCAAGGTAAAATTAGGCAAATCTAGCTATTGAGACCGCCTTCAACCAACCAAATTGGCTAAATGGTATCAGCGACTCGATCCTCACCTCCGATTCAGCCTCAACTCGGATATCCCAAGTGCGAAACGCCCATCGTGCATGCGAGCGGCACGATCACCGGCGAAGTTTGCCACATCAAAGCACAGAGCGCATGGGGAATCGTCAGTCAATTTGATTGCATACGCGTAAACGCGGTATCCCGCCATAATGCAACCGCCAAAGAGTCCCCATAAAAATTGCCAGGATAACGCGGCTGCAAGGTGCGAGAGGCTTTCAATTCCCTTCGGAAATCCAACGCCCAGACTGATTGAAGCGACTAACACGAGAGACCAAAGAACTTGAATTGCCGTGCTATTATGGACTTTGGGCACGACATAATACTGCCCGTCAAGTTTGGCAGGAATACGAAAGGGCTTGGTCGTGGCGGGGCCGCGCCGTCGCCTAAACTGACCTGAACCTTCAGGCATTTTCCAGCCACCGCCAAACTCAAGTTGTCTTTGTTCTACCATGATATGTTTTTAGCAGTAGGCTACTTTATTACGAGGCCAACATATTAACTCTTGTTCGCAAGTTATTCACAATGCCGTATAGGCCAGTAAACTGCGGTTTAAAAAGGGTCTCCTCAGGAAAGAGAACTGCAAAAGCGACATTAGCCATTTGGATACATTTAACAGCGAGCCATTTATTGTGTTTTTTCCAATGTTTTGCATGATTTGATTTATAAAATGCTTATGGTAAACATTTTGCGACGATGATGTTTTAATTTGAACTCGGAAAGCTTTTCAGTTGAAAACTAAAGCTTTATGCTATATTCATTCACGTAAGACAAAAGCATTAATATGAACGCTGAAGAATATCTAAAGTCACCAGAAGCCCAAGAGGCAAGCAGGCTGTTTCATCAAGCCATCCTGCTTCAAAGGCAGGCGTTGGAGAAATTGCAGGCGGAACGGCAGAAGATTTTGGGGTTGCTGGACGCGGTTGATAGTCAGATTCGGGCATTGAAATTCGACATGAAGACCGAACACCGAGTTTACGCAAAGGTGACGGATGAAATGCTGATTGAGTTTCTTGAGGAAGACCAAACAACGGCGGACGTGATTGACGAATTCGGTTTTTCAAGTGCGACGGTGGCCAAACGATTGAACGCTCTGCTGAAGGCCAAAAAAGTCACTATGCGGCGGGAAGGAACTTCCAAAATCTGGAAGGCTGCCGCCTGAGTCGGCCAATTTATTAAAATTTCAAAAAATCTGGCTCACACCAGACAAGGGAAGTCCACGCCCAAAAACAAAGTGGAAATGCAAAAAACTATGAAAACAAACACCATGACCATCCAACCGACCGAAACCTTCACCCAAACTATGATTCTGAATTGCGAACGTAGTCAGAAAATCGGGGACTCAATCTTGCGAGAAATCGAAATGAATTCAACGGAGCTTGCCGTGTCTGCGAAACAGACCAAAACCCCGTCAGCACACCACATGATACAGACTGAAATAGAAAGAGACATGCCAACAGGCCTTCGAAAGCATGGCGTCAGCTTAACAACGACTCCCGCCCGGAAGCAAAGGCAGAAAATTACGATTAGGCGAATTCATGAATTTTCCAAGCCAAAATCAAGGCAGTGCCAGACGGTAAAATCTCACGGGGGCAGGCGAGATAATGGGGACTTGGTAGAATCCGTTGGTAAGGGTTGGTGAGGATGTGTTCGCGTTCGTTTTCCAGCCGTTGACAATTGTGAGGTCGTTTTCGACCTGAAGCTGATACGGGTAGGCGGCTTCCGGCCAGGTGAGTTGCAGGTTTTTGGCGCCGGGCTGAATATTGAGGACCGCTTCGCCGACCCCGAAAATCTGCCGCGCGGCATTAGTAAATTCGGAAGTGGCTGTCAGGTTGGTCAGGATGGTGCCGGCGCCTGTCATCACATCGGAACCGGTTGTATTGGTGCCGGCGTAGAGGACATCGGAGGAATAGATTTGCATGTAATTGAGCCGCAAGTTTCCGTTGGTCACATCGTAAACACTCCCGGCAGCGGTGCCATCGAAGTAAACCTGCATGACATTATAAAACGCTTGTTCCGGCGAAGGCGCGCCGTTGGTGCAGTTATCTGACTCGTTGCACCCTTCATCCAACGGGTCGCCCGAGAAGGAAGTCATAAACTGCAACCCGCCCAACACTCGGGAGATGACATTGGTGGTGCCCGGCAGCAGCGCGAAACCGCTGGCCGAACTCTGCGCCAGCCATTTGACACTGTAGGAATCAAGATCGTCGCCGCCCGAGACGTCATGGTTTTGCAGTTCTGACGCGGTTCCCGCTGTCAACCCGTCCTCTTGACATGCCTTGGCGTTATTGCCTCCATGCCGGGGGTCCGCGAAATAAGCCAGGATGGTCGTCTCGGCGGCAGCATCCATGAGACGGTCTTGATCGTTCGTATTTACGGAGCCGGGTGGCCAGTTGAAACCGGGCGGCACGGTGTAGTCGGGATACGGCACCACATCGCCGGAAGAATTGGTATAAAAAAAGTTGGGAAAGCCGCTGCCGGTGGTCATTGCCAGCGTCGTATTCGTGAATGCCGCGCCATACATGTCAATGGCCGCCTCCCACGCCTCAATGAACGCCCGGTCCGAGTTTTGATAATTGGTTGGAAACGTTAACGACAACAGCGGATTCCACTTCCAATAATTCGTGGGGTTGTTCTTCCCGTTGGGCAGGATCATTTCCGTGGAATCAGAAGTGGGCCCGGCAATTTCCACGGTAACCAACAGTGGATTGTTATTATATCTCCCGGCCGCCGCCTGGATGAAGGCCTTGAAGTTGTTCGAGTAAACGGGGTTCCAGGGCAGCGGGAGCAGTTTGTTTGTATAAACGACATTCGGTCCCTCCCCGCTCAGGAAGGTCGCGCAACCGCAGGTGTTGTTCACCAAATTCGTGTTCACAGTGTTGTTGGCCAGGAACATCGGATCGCAATTGGTCAGTTGGTTCAAAACCCATTGGGGCGTATCAAATCCGGGAATGAAGCCGAGCTGGATGGTCTTGGGCGGGCAATTCGAATTATCCGCGTTCCACTGCGCCACCTCCCCAAAAACGTCATCCACCACGCCCCAAATATTGGTGCCCAAGGTCGAGTTGGTCTGGCCCAGGGGAAACGGCTGGCTCACCTCGTCCCATTGCACGAACTCGGCAATGCCTGCGATGCCGGGGTTGCTCAAAATATCCGCGATGCTGTTGGAGACGCACTCGTCAGTGTTCGTACCAGCGCCCGGACGGTTGATGCAGCCGCCAGGGACGTATCTGGCATAAATGCCAAACGGCTGCCGCCCAGCCGAGGACTGCGCGAAATCAGAGCCTGCCGCAAGCAGGACAATCAATACTGCGACGGCTGACGAAAGCCCGGGTTTCACGCGTCGCTGTCAAGTTGATTGAGATTTCCCATTTGGTTTTTTTTGCCCACGACCAGCAGGGGGCTTTTTCGCGATTTTCCTCCTTCTCCACAGATTTGCAAATCATTTTGCCAGCACCGCTCTGCTCTTCGCTCATTGGGAGAATACAAGAAACCACTACGCTGATCGTGTCGCCGTACCCTTCGCGGACTTCCACTTCCACCGGATAGGCGTCAATGCCATTAACGGCGGCGGAACAGGCCTTCGAAAGCATGGCGGGGAGTTTGCGAAAGCAATGCGCAAATGCAACTGCGAATTTTAGCGGGGATTGCTGAGAGGCTGCTGGTGAGCCCCCACGATCCGTCGCAGAAATACTATGATACTTTTGACCGACCCCTTTGCGACCCCTTTGCCCTGGTGCGAACGGGCGCGAATTCAATAAATCACTTGCAAACCTGTTTATCCGGAGGAATAATCGCGAGAGATCACCAACGCCGTTTGTGGAACAAGAAACCAAAGGAGCAATATCACTTATACAACGTCACGCAGTCGTTCAAACAAGATAAACCCAACCGGAATTTAACATGAAAACCATCCTCTGTAATTTGTGCTTGGCCTTAGCCGTGGTTATTGGCAATAACGAATCCGCCGCCCAAGGAACGCATTTTTTCCGAATCACCGGGCCGGCAGAATCAGACATCAGGACCTTCCAAGCAGATGGCACACTGGTCTGGAGCAACACCCTGCCGGGAACGAACTATCTCATCCAAACCATCTCGTCGCTGTCCGGGACGACAAACTGGCTGAATTTTATAAAGGTTCCAGCCGCCAGTGGTATGAATACCAACCGTCTGGGTGACTATAATTCGACCAATGTTCTCGCGCTCATTCCCGCCGGCAGTTTTACCATGGGCGACGCGCTGGATAACGAGGCGGATGCGATGCCGACCGTGAGCGTGACCGTATCGGCGTTTTACATGGATGTCAATTTGGTGACCCACGGTCAATGGCAGTTGGTTTTTAACTGGGCCACGAACCATGGATATAAGTTTGATTATAATAGCACTGGGGGGAAGTCGGACAATCAGCCGGATGTTAACGTGGGATGGTGGGACGCGGTGCGGTGGTGCAATGCGCGTTCGGAGCAGGCTGGTTTATCGCCGGTGTACTTTACCGACGCCGGTTTGACCCAAGTCTTTAACGCCGGCGATGTGCCGCTGTTTGTGAACTGGACAAACCGGGGGTATCGGCTGCCAACAGAGGCGGAATGGGAGAAGGCGGCGCGCGGCGGATTAACCGGACAGCGATTTCCGTGGGGCAACACCGTTTCTGAAGCCCAAGCCAACTATAACTCAGATACAGACACGAATTATGATTTAGGCCCAAAAGGATTCAATACCGCCGGCGAGACTGGTGGCAGCCCCTATACAACTCCTGCGGGCTATTTCCCCGCCAATGGATATGGACTGACTGATATGGCTGGAAATGTGTGGGAATGGTGCTGGGATTGGTATGGAACGCCATACACTGGAGGCACCGATCCGCGTGGACCTGCGTCGGGGACCTACCGCGTTGTACGCGGTGGCGATTGGGCGAATAATGCATTCTTCGTACGGTGTGCCGATCGGAATGCGACTGTGCCAAACAATGGGGCCAGCAACTTGGGGTATCGGTGTGTCAGAGGGTTTTAAAGTCGCCCGACGTTCTGCCTGATGTTATCCACCGGGCAAGGACTGTTTTACGCCCGGCCTGCGGTGTCAGATTTCGTAGGCATCGGAGCTTTCGGCCATCGGTGCCGGGGGCCGGGGTGCGACGGGCCGGGCGGCCATTTCGAAGGCCACCGGCAGCAGATGCTCCGCGGCCAGGCTCTCCACGCGGCGAAACATGGAGACGGAGCCGGCATACGAACCAGCCCGGGAGTGAAAACAGGCCAGGACGCTGACCAGTTGTTCCAACAGTTCG